>Ga0308168_1004451_pt1 | contig 10122 bp, 10 predicted proteins | sample PhyCR2_FD_202133 | JGI IMG/M metagenome (GOLD analysis project Ga0308168, IMG submission 202133) | Phyllosphere microbial communities from UC Gill Tract Community Farm, Albany, California, United States - DLSLRC.R2 | ecosystem: Host-associated > Plants > Phyllosphere > Unclassified | place: USA... | reverse complement strand
GTCGCCTTGCCGGGTCCCATCCGCTTCCAGTAGGTGAGCGGGGCGGCGAAGCACAGGGTCACCATGATCGCCACGTTGAGCAGCAGGATGCCGAACAGCGCCAGCATGTCCGACGGCGCCACGTCGGGCGGGTTCTTGGGGTCGGTGGCCTTGGCGATGCGTTCCATCAGTTCCGGGATGCCGACGATATTGGTCACGATCATCAACAGGATGCCCACGCCGAAATAGATCAGGCCTACCTTCAGCAGCCCCGGCAGCGCCGGCTGGCGGAAGCCCGTCAGCAGCACGGCCGGGGTGACGCGGTCGCCGTTTTCGATCATCAGGCAGGCCTGCATGAAGGCCATCGAGAACGAGGGCACCAGCACCACCGCCAGCACCGGCCCCAGGACCGGGATGGCCGACAGCGCGATGCTGATCAGGATGTTGGCGAACAGGAGGGTGGTGAGCGCGGCCGGCTGTTTGCGAAACAGGCCGATGCCCTGTTTCAGCCAGTCCCAGCCGGTACTTGCGGGGAGATTGTTCATGCTGTCAGGCAAGGTGCGGGCGTCTGGATGCGTTGGCGCAATACGCGCTCGAAGTGGGTCGGGTCGTGCGGCGTGAGCATCTCGGCCGCGCGCGGCTGGTAGAAGTCGTGCAGGCGCGATACCCAGAAGCGCAGCGCGGCGGCGCGCAGCATCGGTTGCCAGGCGGCCTGCTCGGCGTCGGTGAACGGGCGCGCCGCGTGGTAGGCATGCGTCAGCGCCTGCACACGGGCTGCGTCGAGCGCGCCGGTGGCAAGATCGATGCACCAGTCGTTGACGGTGACCGCGATGTCGAACAGCCAGGTGTCCCAGCCGGCGAAATAGAAATCGAAGCAGCCGCTCAGCTTGTCGCCGACGAACATGACGTTGTTGCGGAACAGGTCGGCGTGCACCGGGCCGCGCGCCAGCGCGGCGTAGGTGCCGGTGGCCGCAAACTCCTGCTGGAAAGCAAGTTCCGATGCGAGCAGGGCGGCGGTGGCGTGGTCGAGGTGGGGCAGGATGCCGGGCACCTTTTCGGTCCACCAGTCGAGGCCGCGCAGATTGGGTTGGCGCAGCGCGAAGTCGCGTCCGGCCAGGTGCATCCTGGCCAGCATGGCGCCGACTTCGGCGCAATGCACCGGCTGCGGATCCATCTGCGAAGCGCCGTCCAGCTTGCTGACGATGGACGCCGGCTTGCCGTGCAGGGCCACCACCAGTTCGCCGCGGTCGTTGGCCACCGGGGCCGGCACCGGCACGCCGCGCTCGGCCAGGTGGCGCATCAGCTGCACGTAGAAGGGCAACTGCTCGAAGCTGAGGTTTTCGAAAATGGTGAGGACGAACTCGCCGCGTTCTGTCGTCAGGAAAAAATTACTGTTTTCAATGCCGCTTGCAATGCCTTGCAGTGCACGGGCTTCGCCAAGGGGGAACTGCTTGATCCACTGGGACAGGTCGTCCAGTGTGACCGAGGTGAATACTGCCATCGTCGTGGAAATTAGGGTCGGAATATCGGCCGCGCAGGGCGGCCGCGTCGGAGAGGGGGCCTACTTCTTGTCGGGCCCGGCGGCCGCCGGCATCGGCGGCGGCGGTGCGTCGGCCGTGGTCGGCACGTTCTGGCCGGCTTCGTTGGCGGCGCGGCGCTTGCCGCTCAGGTCGAACTCGCCCACCTTCCATTGCGGCGCGCGGATCGAATTGGTCTGCGCGTTGCCGGGCTGGTTGTTGGGCTTCATGGAATAGTGGCTGCCGCCGGCCGTCACTTCGACTTCGGTGACCTGGCCGCCGTTGCGGTGTTCGATGATCTCGGTGCCGCGCTTCGGCGGGATGTTGGTGGCGGGTACGTCGCTGCCCGGCTCGATGCGCTGGGTGTTCGGCGGCGGCGCCTGGTTCCGGGTCGACTGGGCCGCTGCCGGGCCGGCGAGCGTCGCCAGGAGCGCGGCGCACAGCGGCGCAAGGAGTTTCAGGGTGGAAAATGAGCGCGGCATAATGGTCACCTTTGTCGTTTAGTCCATTGTAACGTACGCCGCGCTTCCCTGTGAAAAGTACAAAGCGTCCCCATCTGCGATGGCAGGGCAGACGGCCGCGCCTGCCCGTTCTTCATCCTCGATTCTGCGATAATGGCAAGGCTTCGCCGTGCCGGCCGCGGCTCACCTGATTTTCGTTTCCATGGACAATACTCTCCTTCTCGTCGACGGTTCCAGCTACCTGTACCGCGCCTTCCACGCGCTGCCCGACCTGCGCAGCCCCGACGGCTACCCGACCGGTGCGATGCACGGCATGGTCAACATGCTGCGCCGCCTGCGTTCCGACTTCCCGGCTGCCTACATTGCCTGCGTGTTCGATGCCAAGGGCAAGACCTTCCGCGACGACCTGTACCCCGAGTACAAGGCGACGCGCGCGTCGATGCCGGAAGACTTGTCCAGGCAGATCGAGCCGATCCACGAAGTGGTGCGCCACATGGGCTGGCCGATCCTGATGGTCGAAGGTGTCGAGGCCGACGACGTGATCGGCACCCTGGCGGCCCAGGCGACGGCGCGCGGCATGAAGACCGTGGTCTCGACCGGCGACAAGGACCTGGCCCAGCTGGTCAACGACAAGGTCATGCTCATCAATACGATGAGCAACGAGAAGCTCGACGAAGCCGGCGTGCTGGCCAAGTTCGGCGTGGCGCCGAACCGCATCATCGATTACCTGACCCTGATCGGCGACACCGTCGACAACGTCCCCGGCGTGAGCAAGTGCGGCCCCAAGACCGCGGTCAAGTGGCTGGCCCTGCACGGCTCGCTGGACGGCGTGATCGAGAACGCCCACACCATCGGCGGCGCGGTCGGCGCGAACCTGCAGGCGGCGCTGGAATGGCTGCCGAAAGGGCGCGAGCTGATCACCGTGAAAACCGACTGCGATCTCACCAATCACCTGGTGTCGATCGAGGAGTCGCTGGTCGGCCGTCCGGAAGACAAGGAGGCGCTGCGCGACTTCTTCCAGCGCTACGGTTTCAAGACCATGCTGCGCGAACTAGGCGCGGGCGGCGCGAATCCCGGCAAATACCTGTCGCCGGGCGCGAATGTCGACGCCAACGGCGCCTTGAATTCGCCGGAAGGCGCGGCCGGCGGCGCCAATGGCGTCCAGCCGGGCATGCCGATCATCAAGGGCGAGTACGAGACCGTGACCACGGACGAACAGCTGGCCCGCTGGCTCGCGCTGATCGACCAGGCGGCGCTGACCTCGGTCGACACCGAGACCACTTCGCTCGATCCGATGACGGCCGAGATGGTCGGCATTTCGCTGTCGGTCGAAGCGGGCAAGGGCGCCTACATCCCGCTGGCGCACCGCTATGCCGGCGTGCCCGAGCAACTGAACCGCGAGGACGTCCTGGCGCGCATCAAGCCCTGGCTGGAAAACCCGGACAAGCCGAAGCTCGGCCAGAACCTGAAGTACGACAGCCACATCTTCGAGAACCACGGGATCAAATTGCGCGGCATCGTGCACGACACCCTGCTGCAATCCTACGTGTTCGAGTCGCACAAGCCGCACGACATGGACACGATGGCGCTGCGCCACCTGGGCTACACCACGATCCCGTTCGTGGACGTGTGCGGCAAGGGCGCCAACATGATCTGCTTCGACCAGGTCGAACTGGGGCGCGCCACCGAATACGCGGCCGAGGATTCCGACATCACGCTGCGCCTGCACCAGGCGATGATCGGCCACGTCGAAAGCGACAAGGGCCTCGACTACATCTACCGCAAGATCGAGCTGCCGACTTCCGTGGTGCTGCAGAAGATCGAGCGCAACGGCGTGCTGATCGACGCCGACCTGCTGGCCGTGCAGTCGAACGAACTGGCGGCGCGCATCCTGGCACTGGAAAAGCAGGCCTACGAGCTGGCCGAAGGCCCGTTCAACCTCGGCTCGCCGAAACAGATCGGCGAGATCTTCTTCGGCAAGCTGAAACTCCCGGTGATCAAGAAGACCGCCACCGGCGCGCCGTCGACCGACGAGGAAGTGCTGCAGAAGCTGGCCGAGGATTACCCGCTGCCGAAGGTCCTGCTCGAGCACCGCGGCCTCTCGAAGCTGAAGTCGACCTATACGGATAAATTGCCGAAGATGGTCAACCCGAAGACGGGCAGGGTGCACACCAACTACGCGCAGGCGGTGGCGATTACCGGGCGCCTGGCGTCGAGCGATCCGAACCTGCAGAACATCCCGGTGAAGAACGCCGAAGGCCGGCGCATCAGGGAGGCGTTTGTCGCGCCGCCGGGCAGCGTGATCGTCTCGGCCGACTATTCGCAGATCGAGCTGCGCATCATGGCCCACATCTCGGGCGACGAAGCGATGCTGCGCGCCTTTGCCGCCGGCGAGGACATCCACCGCGCCACCGCCGCCGAGGTGTTCGGGGTGCCGGCGGAAGAAGTGAACAGCGAGCAGCGCCGCTACGCGAAGGTCATCAACTTCGGCCTGATCTACGGCATGAGCGCGTTCGGCCTGGCGCAGAACCTGGGCATCGAGCGCGGCGCCGCCGGCAACTATATCGAGCGCTATTTCCAGCGCTTCGCCGGCGTCAAGCAATACATGGACGAGACGCGCCTGTCGGCCAAGGCCAAAGGCTATGTCGAAACCGTGTTCGGCCGCCGCCTGTGGCTGCCGGAAATCAACTCCCCGAACGGCCCGCGCCGCGCCGGCGCCGAACGCGCGGCGATCAACGCGCCGATGCAGGGCACGGCGGCCGACCTGATCAAGCTGGCCATGGTCGCGGTGCAGGACTGGATCGAATCGGAAAACCTGGCCACGCGCATGGTGATGCAGGTGCACGACGAACTGGTGCTGGAAGTGCCGGAAGGCGAGCTGGAACTGGTGAAGGCGAAACTGCCGGAGCTGATGGCGGGCGTGGCCGAGCTGAAGGTGCCGCTGGTGGCCGAGACCGGGGTAGGGCGGAACTGGGAGGAAGCTCACTGAGCTTCCGCGCACTAGCGCTTGCACGCATCGAGCGCCTCGATACGTCATCCCCGCGAAGGCGGGGACCCATGCTGAGCAACAAAATTCGCTACGTCGGCAGCACGCCGACGTTTCAAGCATACTGACTTCGGACCTTCGGCATGGGTTCCCGCTTTCGCGGGAGCGACGGTCATGCGTTACCGGCGTTGTTTCCGGTGCTGGCGCGCAAGCGCCAGCACCGTTATCCCCGTCAGCAACATCCCCGACGTCTCCGGCTCCGGCACCGGCAAGGCATGCGACTCCGCCACCGCATACGCATCGAAGGCCAGGTAGCCGTCCACCCATTCCCCCTGCGACGCCGCCGTCACCGACAGCGTGCCGTGCCGCTCGCCGTCCTCGAGCCGGAAACTGCTGGTGAAGCGTTCGCCGTCGTCGCCCGGCAGGTGCAGCGACCCGTACAGCTCCGCGATCGCGGTCGGCCAAGACACGCCGGGCGCTTCCGGGCGCGCCCACAGGGCGGCGTCGACGTCGAACACCACCTGGGTGTGCGGCGACAGCAGGAAGCGCACGCTGCGGTTGGCGCTGGCGTAGCCCCAGCCGCTGTGCAGCGTCAGCAGCACGCCGGCGGCGTCGTCGCCGGCGTTCGCGCGCAGGCTGGCGTAATCGTTGTCGAAGCCGGCCGTCCCGGCATGCTCGATGTCGGACGCGGCGATCTCGTTCCCTTCCTGGTCGTACACATGGGCGTAGGCGTGCATGGCGTAGCCGTTCAAGCCGATCCAGGGTGCGATGCCGTCGTCCGGGGCCAGGTCGATCAAGCGGTAATCCAGCGCGCCGAGGGTGACGCCGGCAGCCTGTTGCGCCAGGGCGGGGGCGGTGCCGGCCGCCGCCAGCAAGGCGAGTGCGCAGGCCGCGAGGGCAGGTTTCAGTTTCATGGAGTCTCCGGAAAATGGGCCAGGCCGCACTGTACGGCAGTGCCCGCCTGACGCCTTATGGCGCGTCAATACGCATCGTGCGTGCATCCAGGAAACAAAGTGTGCGCCTGCAGGGGAGGGGCCTGCGCTGCTAAGATAGGCGCCCTTGCTATCCCGACCGGAGAATCGAATGACAGACCACGTCCAGAAAGGCGGCACCGGCTTCGCCGCCGCCACGCCGCCGGTGACGGCCAGCCTGATTACCACCGATACCGACGGCCTGACCGCCGGTTTCATCGACCTGCGCATCGACGGACAGACGGTTCCCGTCTACCGCGCCCAGCCGGCCGGCAAGTCCGATCTGCCGGTCATCCTGGTGATTTCCGAAATCTTCGGCGTGCACGAGCACATCGCCGATGTCGCGCGCCGCTTCGCCAAGCAGGGCTACCTGGCGCTGGCGCCGCAGCTGTTCGTGCGCCAGGGCGACCCCGCGGCCATCGACGACATTCCCACGCTGTTCCGGGACATCGTCTCGAAAGCGCCGGATGCGCAGGTGATGGCCGACCTCGACGCCTGCGTGGCCTGGGCCGCCCGCAACGGCGGCAACGCCGGCAAGCTGGGCATCACCGGTTTCTGCTGGGGCGGACGCGTCACCTGGCTGTATGCGGCGCACAACCCGGACGTCAAGGCCGGCGTGGCGTGGTATGGCCGCCTGGCCGGCGACATCAACGCCAACCAGACCAGCTACCCGGTCGACGTCGCGCCGGCGCTGCGCGTGCCGGTGCTGGGCCTGTACGGCGCCAAGGACACCGGCATCCCGCTCGACACCGTGGAGCGGATGCAGGCGGCGCTGGCGCAAGGCGCCAGCGGTTCCGGGTTCGTGGTCTATCCGGACGCCGGCCATGCCTTCTACGCCGACTACCGCCCGAGCTACCATGCGCCGGACGCGCAGGACGGCTGGCGCCGCGCGCTGGACTGGTTGCGCCGCCACGGCGCCGCCTGAACGCAGCCGAGTTGCACGTGCACGGGCCGGGAGCGGTACAATGCCCGGCTCGCTACGAATAACAAGAGGCTTTTAAATCGACCCGATTCTCATCTCCATCCTGCTGGCCACCGGGCTGGCGGGCGTTGTCAGCATCACGGCTGCCGCGGTGTTTTCGTTTACCCTGCTCTCGAAAGTGGTCGAGCGCATGGTCAGCCTGTCGGTCGGGATCATGCTCTCGACCTCGCTGCTGCACGCACTGCCGGAGGCGTTCGAGTCGAAGGCCGATCCGCGCACGCTGTTCGCGACCCTGCTTGGCGGCCTGCTGGCATTCTTCCTGCTCGAAAAGGTGGCGCTGCTGCGCCATTCGCACCATCACGAGCATGACGGCCACCATCACCACCATGGCCACGACGCGGCGCAGGCCGGCAAGGCCGGCTGGATGATCCTGATCGGCGACGGCATGCACAACTTCACCGACGGCATCCTGATCGCGGCCGCCTTCCTGGCCAACCCGCAGCTGGGCATCGTCACCGGCGTGGCCATCATCGCCCACGAGATCCCGCAGGAGATCGGCGACTTCATCGTGCTGCTCAACGCCGGCTTCTCGCGCCTGCGCGCGTACGTTTTCAACTTGCTGTGCAGCCTGCTGGCAGTGGTGGGAGGCGTGCTCGGCTATTACACGCTGGACCGGGCCAGCGGCCTGATTCCCTACGTGCTGGTGTTCGCGTCCTCGGGTTTCATCTACATCGCCGTGAGCGACCTGATGCCGCAGATGCAGCGCCGCGCCACGGTGCGCGAGTCGATTCCGCAGGTGCTGTTGATCGGCCTGGGCGTGGTGATCGTGCTGTTCCTGACACACCAGCACTGAACCGGCAACAAATCTTGCCCCCTGATATTGACAGGGTAATTCCTTCCATCCTATGCTGGACCGTCGGCTCAACCGAGCTCAATGGAGGGAAGCATGGCAAGTCTGGTCAATCAACTGCTTGCGGCATTGCGCGAAAAACCGTCGCGCTGCGCCTACGTGTTCGGCGCCCTGGCGCTGTCGGTCATCCTGTTCACGATGGCGGACTTCCTGCCCGCCCCGTACGACTATAGCCATTGAGCCCTTGCCCGGTAGCCACTGGGCAGGCAGTCGAATCAGCCGCCGGTTGCCACCGGCCGCGCCGGATCGGCGCTCCACTCGCTCCACGATCCCGGATACAGCGCCGCGCCCGGCATGCCGGCCACTTCCAGGGCCAGCAGGTTGTGGCAGGCGGTCACACCGGAGCCGCACTGCATGATCGCCCGTGCCGGATCGCCGACCGCCGCTTCCCATTCCGCCTTCAGCTGTGCCGGCGCCTTGAAGCGGCCGTCGGGCTGCAGGTTGTCCTTGAAAAAGCGATTCCTGGCGCCCGGGATATGGCCGCCGACCGGGTCGATGGTCTCGTTCTCACCGCGGAAGCGGTCCGGCGCGCGGGCGTCGACCACGGTCCTGCCGCCGTTGTCCACATTCTGCAGGACCGCGTTCACGTCGACGCTGTGCACCAGCGCTTCGCGCAGTGTGATCGTCCCGCGCGCACGCGGGGCCGGCGTGGCGGTGGAGAGGCCGTGACCTGCCGCCTGCCATGCCGGCAAGCCGCCATCCAGCACGGCCACCGCTCCGTGGCCGACCCAGCGCAGCATCCACCACAGGCGCGCCGCGAACATGCCGCCGTGGGCGTCGTAGGCCACGACTTGGGTATCGTCGCTGACGCCCCAGTTGCGCAGCTGCGCGACGAAGGCCTCCTGCTCCGGCAGCGGATGGCGGCCGCGGAAGGCGCCGTCATCACCCCGCTTGGCGCCGGACAGCGCGGTGTCGACGTCGGCGAACTGCGCGTGCGGCAGGTGGCCGGCCGCGTAGGCGTCGCGCCCGGCGGCCAGGTTCACCAGGTCGTGCCGGCAGTCGAGGACGACCCAGGCCGGGTCGTCGATGTGCGCGGCCAGGGCGGCGGGGTCGATCAGGGTGGTATACATATGAGAGGCTCCTTATTCGCTGGCGATGGGGTCGGTGTCCTTGACGACGGCGCCGCGCGCCGTTTTCCTCGTATTGTAGAACGTCGCCGCGATGCCGGAGCCCAGGATCATGCCCATGCCCAGCCAGACGTGCCAGTCGAACCTGTCGCCCCACAGCAGCATGCCCCACAGGCTGGAGAAGATGATGCCGGTGTACTGCAGGTTGGCCACCACCAGCACCTTGCCGAGCCGGTAGGCGCGCGTCATCGCCATCTGCGCCATCAGGGCCGGAATGCCGACCGCCACCAGCAGGCCGGCGCTGTGCCAGGTGTGCGGGTGCAGCGGGGTGGCGAAACCGTTCTCTAACGGCGTGCCCAGCAAGCCGGCGAGCGCCATGGTCAGCGAAAAATAGAACACCACGCGGTATTCGGGCTCGCCCATCTGGCCGAGCTTGCGTACCTGCAGGTAGGCCATCGCCGCGATCACCGACGAGGCCACGGCGACCGCGCCGCCCAGCCACTGGTCCATCTCGGCCGCCGGACGCAGCACCTGGGTCACGCCGACGAAGCTCGCGGCCACCGCCACGATCAGCGGCCATTCGCTCAAGCCCTTGCCCTGCCACCAGCCCTTGAAGAACATGTAGGCCGACAGCCAGATCGGCGCCATGTAGTTGAGGGTGATGGCGGTGGCCAGCGGCAGCTTGGCGATCGCATAGAACCACAGCCAGAGCGAGACCACGCCGACGATGCTGCGCCACAGGTGCTCCCTGGGGAAGGGTGTGCGCAGGGAGCCTCCCTGGAGCCGGATCATGGGCAGCAGTATGAGGCAACCCATGATGCCGCGGTACATCACGATTTCGGAGGTGGAGTAGGTGAGGGAAGCCAGCTTCACGGCCGCGCCCATGGCGGCGAACGCGAAGCTGGCGAACAGCATCCACAAGGCCGGCATCAAGTCCCCGATGCGCCCGGCGCGATATCCTGCAGCCGGCTGCGGTACCACTCGTGGAAGTGCTGCATGCCGTCTTCCATCGGCGATTGGTACGGACCGGCCTCGCTGACGCCGCGTTCCATGAGGATCCTGCGGCCGGCATCCATGCGCAGGGCGATCTCGTCGTCCTCGACGCAGGTTTCCATGTAGGCGGCGCGCTCGGCCTCGACGAACCCGCGCTCGAACAGCACGAATTCTTCCGGGTAGTAGAACTCGACCACGTTGCGCGTCTTCTGCGGTCCCATCGGCCACAGCGTGGACACCACCAGCACGTTCGGGTACCACTCGACCATGATGTTCGGATACAGCGTCAGCCAGATGGCGCCGAACTTCGGCGGCT
>Ga0308168_1004450_pt1 | contig 10123 bp, 11 predicted proteins | sample PhyCR2_FD_202133 | JGI IMG/M metagenome (GOLD analysis project Ga0308168, IMG submission 202133) | Phyllosphere microbial communities from UC Gill Tract Community Farm, Albany, California, United States - DLSLRC.R2 | ecosystem: Host-associated > Plants > Phyllosphere > Unclassified | place: USA... | reverse complement strand
AGTCGGTCAACGACAGAAGATTCGTCCGCACGGGCACCCGTTTAATAATCGAAGAAAATTCCAGAAACCCCATTCTTGAGACTTGATTTTTCCCCTTCACTTCACTTGACAGTTACCAATGACGGCGCCAGCGGCCCGGTCGAAAATACTCGCTTCCCTCAACTTGTACCGGAGAGAAGCATGGCTACTGACGTTTATCTGAGTATCGATGGAATCAAGGGCGAGTCAGCAGACTCTGCTCACCAAGGATGGATCGAGCTGACTTCGGCACAATGGGGCGTCACACAGCCCCGTAGCGCAACCGCATCCACAGGAGGCGGCCATACTGCGGAACGCTGCGAGCACCGCACCCTCGCAATCAGTAAGCTTGCGGACCTCGCCTCCCCCGTTCTGATGCAGACCTGCTCGATGGGTAAAACGATCCCGAAGGCCAAGCTGGAGTTCATGCGCGCTGATGGCGATGGTGCCCGCGTCAAGTATTACCAGGTCGAGTTAGAAAACGTCATGATCGCCAACATGGAGCAAATGGTGCATGGGGGCGGCATTCTGCATGACGAAATCGGACTGCGCTTCTCCAAGATCAAATGGTCGTACACGCAGCAGAAAATCGGCGGGGGCGCCGGTGGATCGACCACGGGCGGCTGGGATCTGGCTTGCAACAAATGCGCCTGAGGAGGCTACCCATGCCTACCGAATGGACGACCGAAGACGACGACAAGTGCCCCGACCCAATCCGTCCTCGCCCGACGCAGGATTCGCGAGGCTTCTTCATGCTTCCACAAGCGCCTATGGACTCGGGCTACTATGTGTATGGTGATCTCTACAAAAAGCCGGCTAAGGGCGCCTATCAGTACGCTCACCCGATCATGATGACGGCCGTGCTTCGTGTGGCGCTGGAGTGGCAGTCCATCGATAAGCGACGTATCGGTATCGGCGACATCAGCCTCCCGGACGGCAGGAGAACCCCGGATCACAACTCACATATGAGCGGGCTGGAGGTTGATGTGCGGCCGCTACGCAAGGACGGTCTCGAACTTCCGGTGTTCTGGTGGGATGCGGAATATGACAAACAAGGCACAGCAAAGCTGATCGAGATGTTCAGAACATTTGCTCCAGTCGCTTTTGTATTGTTTAACGGCCCCGATATCCCGTTCGTCAAAAAGGCCACGAATCACGACCATCATTTTCATGTGAAGCTACGGGGCTGACATGCGCAAAACGATAACCTTACTTACCTTGGGCGCGACGGCAATCGCGCTGTCGCTCGCCCATGCTGCCGACCCGTCTTCCGATCCGTACCGTCTCTGGAAACCAATGCAAGGGGCAATCTACAAAGTCCATTCCGGCATCGTTTCAGATCGCACGCCGGCAACGGCGAACGATCGCAAGCTGACAGTTCTCGTCGATGGCAAGTCTGCGAAAGACATTTTCGATTCCATTGGTCCGGACCTGCCCGAAACATGTACCGGAGAATCGGGCGACCGGATGCGGGAAAAAAAAGGCCTTCATTGCAGCTACACCGCGCAGGACAAGGGAACGAAAGATGGCCCCTATCGATGCTGGATCGGTCTCGATCTTCGGACTGGGGACAGCGTCGGAACCGTGAGTTGCTAGCTACCGCTCCCACGCAACCGCGTCCCGACCCACCAGTAATTCCCCTGCGCGTCCTGCACCCCCGCCGTCCGGTCCCCATACGGCTGGTCGCGCGGCTCGGACAAGCTGGTTGCGCCATGGTCCAGCGCGCGCGCATAGACCCGGTCGACATCCTCGACATACACGTGCACCGAGGCGATCAGCTCGGCCCCCGGCCGGCATCCCATCATCACCACGGAATCCCCGATCCTGACCTCCGCGTGCCGGATCCCGCCGTCGGCGTCCGGCTGGCGCCGCAGCTCGGTCGCGCCGAACGCGTGGGCGAGGAAATCGAGCATGGCGCGCACATCCTTCACGAGCAAATACGGCGATACCGCGTTATAGCCGTCCGGTTTGTATCGTTCGTCCATCTGCGTCTCCCAGTGTTCACACGAAACTGAACAATTCTGTCACAGATGTATCGTCGTGCAATACAACTGTTCATCTTTGACACAGGCCTGCCCAGCAAATAGAGCGCCACGCCATGTGGCATGGATATTGCGAATTCCTCCTTGACTGCGCGCCGCGCATTCATAACCCATCCAACGATCAAGGAGACAACCATGGCCTGGACCAAACCCGAATTCATCGACTGGCGTTTCGGTTTCGAAATCACGATGTACATCGCGAATCGCTGATGCAGCCCACGCCCGCGGCAGCGCCGCGGGCTTACCGGATCCCCGTCATGAAGATCGTCGTATTAGGCTCCGCAGCCGGAGGCGGTTTCCCGCAGTGGAACTGCAATTGCCGCAATTGCGCCGGGCTCCGTAACGGCACGATCCGCGCGACGGCGCGCACGCAATCATCGATCGCCGTGTCGGCCAACGGGACCGACTGGGTGCTGATCAACGCGTCGCCGGATATCCTCGCACAGATCCGCGCCACACCCGCGCTGCAGCCGGCACGCGGCCAGCGCGATACGGGCATCGCCGCCGTCATGCTGATGGATGCGCAGATCGACCATGTCACCGGCCTCCTGATGCTGCGCGAGGGGAAAGAGCTGCCCCTCTATTGCACCGCACAGGTCTGGCGCGAACTCAACCAGGGGCTGCCGCTCGTGCCCGTGCTGTCGCACTATTGCGGCGTGCGCTGGCATGCGCTGCCGATCGAAGGCGGCATGCACGTGCCCGGCATCGACGGCATCCGCTTCACGCCGCTGGCACTGAACAGCAAGGCGCCGCCCTATTCCGACCACCGCAACGATCCTCACCCGGGCGACAACATCGGCCTGCTGATCGAAGACACGCAAACAGGCAAATCCGTGTTCTACGCACCTGGCCTTGGCGCAATCGATCCGCAGGTGGACGCCGCGCTGCAGACAGCGGATTGCGTGCTCGTCGACGGCACGTTCTGGCGCGCGGACGAGATGATCGCGCTGGGGTTTTCCAAAAAAATGGCGGCCGACATGGGCCACCTGCCGCAATCGGGCGACGGCGGCATGATCGCCGTCCTCGACGGCATCAAGGCGCGGCGCAAGGTGCTCATCCACATCAACAACACGAATCCGATCCTGGACGAAGACTCGGCAGAGCGCGCCCTGCTCGCGCGCCACGGCATCGAGGTCGCGTTCGACGGCATGGAGATCAAGTCATGAGTACCGAAGCCTGGAGCCGCGACGAGTTCGAGGCGCAATTGCGCGCCCGAGGTGGCGGCTACCACATCCATCATCCGTTCAACGTCAACATGAACGAGGGCCTGCTGGGCCCGGACCAGATCCGCGGCTGGGTCGCCAACCGGTTTTATTACCAGGTCAATATCCCGCAAAAGGATGGCGCCATCATCGCCAACTGCCCGGACCGCGCCACGCGGCGCCGGTGGGTACGGCGCATCCTCGACCATGACGGCTGGGGCGATAACGAAGGCGGGATCGAGGCGTGGGTGCGGCTCGGCGAGGCCGTCGGGCTCACGCGCGATGCGCTGTGGTCGCACAAGCACGTCGTGCCCGGCGTGCGCTTCGCGGTCGATGCATACGTCAATTTTGCACGCCAGGCGCCGTGGCAGGAAGCCGTCTGCTCGTCACTGACGGAGATGTTCGCGCCGAAGATCCACAAGGACCGGCTGGCCAACTGGCCGACGCATTACGCGTGGATCGATCCCGATGGTTTGCAGTATTTCCGCAGCCGCATCTCGCTCGCCGAGCGCGACGTCGAGCACGGCCTGGAAGTGACGCTCGGCCATTTCACCACCCGCGCCCAGCAGGAGCGCGCGCTCGAGATCCTGCAGTTCAAGCTCGACATCCTGTGGTCCATGCTCGACGCCATCGAGAAGGCCTATCCCTGAGGAGGCAAGCCATGCACACCGTTCCCGATCAACCCGCCCTGTCGCGCCTCTTCCGCATGCAGTGGGAAGAGGCCCAAGGCAACTACGTACTCCTGTATCCGGAAGGGATGGTCAAGCTGAGCCAGAGCGCGGCCGAGATCCTGAAGCGCTGCGATGGCGCCCGTACCGTGCCGGCCATCGTCGGCGAGCTCGAACAGGCGTTCAACTGCGGCGGCCTGCGGGACGACGTCGACGATTTCCTGAGCGTCGCCAGCGAACGCGGCTGGATCGTGTGAGCCCATCATGAACGCCCCGACCTTCCGCCCCGCCATCGCGCCGCCGCTGTGGCTGCTGGCCGAGCTGACCTATCGCTGCCCGCTGCACTGCCCGTTCTGCTACAACCCGGTCGATTCCGCCAATGACCGCTCCGAACTGACGACCGAGCAATGGTTCGACGTGATGCGCCAGGCGCGCCAGCTCGGCGCCGCGCAACTCGGCTTCTCGGGCGGCGAACCGCTGCTGCGGGACGATCTCGAAGAACTGGTCGGAGAAGGCCGCCGGCTGGGGTTTTATACGAACCTGATCACGTCCGGCATCGGCCTCACCGAATCGCGCCTCGCCCGCATGAAGGAACTGGGCCTCGATCACATCCAGCTGTCGTTCCAGGATTCGACGCGCGAGCTGAACGATTTCCTGTCGAGCACGAAGACGTTCGACCTGAAGGCGCGCGTCGCCCGGCTCATCAAGCAGTACGCCTATCCGATGGTGTTGAACGTCGTGCTGCACCGCTTCAATCTCGACCACGTGGAGCGGATCATCGACATGGCGCTCGAGATGGGCGTCGAGTACCTGGAACTGGCCAACACGCAGTATTACGGCTGGGCGCTCGTCAACCGCGACCAGTTGATGCCGACGCGGGAGCAGGTCGCGCATGCGGAAAGCGTCGTAAACGCATGCCGCGCGCGGATCGGCAACAAGATGCGCATCCTGTTCGTCGTGCCCGACTATTTCGAGGCGCGGCCCAAGGCGTGCATGAACGGCTGGGGCGGCGTATTCCTCGGCATCGCACCGGACGGTACCGCCCTGCCCTGCCACGCGGCCCGCACATTGCCGGGCATCGATTTTCCGAATGTGCGCGACACGCGCGTGAAGGAGATCTGGTACGACAGCGACGCGTTCAACCGCTACCGCGGCGATGCCTGGATGAAGGATCCGTGCCGCACCTGCGACGACAAGGCGAAGGACTTCGGCGGCTGCCGCTGCCAGGCGTATGCGCTGACGGGCGACGCCGCCAACGCGGACCCGGTCTGCGCGAAGTCGGCGCGGCATGGCGACGTGCAGGCGATCGTCATGCATGCACAGCGAACACAGCAAGACGCCGTGTGGCAGCCGGCGCAACCGATCGTGTTCCGAAAAAATCCCCAAAAATAGGTCTCTGCACAACAATCTTTTATTGAACAGATATCGAACGACGCAGGCACGAAAGTAAGTGTTGGAAAAACGCGCCAGATCGTACATACGGCCCCGAATTCTCACAAATTATTTCCGCACATCAATTAACATTTACCTGAACTCATCATCAGGAGATGTGCCATGTTCAAACAGATGAAGGTCGCGACCCGGCTGACCCTTGGTTTTCTTGCCGTCGTCGTGCTCGGCGCCATTGTCGCCGGCATTGCGATCTATAACATGACCCAGATGAACGAGCGCGCCAAGCGCATGTACCAGAAGGAATTGCTGGGCATCTCCTATGTGAAGGAAGCCGATCTGAACCAGGTTTCCCTCGGCCGTTCGCTGCGCAGCGCCATGCTGGCGTCGACCGACGACCAGCGCACCAGGATGCTGGCCAACGCCGACAAGTACAAGCACCAGCTGCAGGAAAACCTCGACAAGGCGCGTCCGCTGTTCCACTCGGACGAAGGCAAGCGCATCTTTGCCGAAGCCGACGCCCAGCTGCGCGACTTCGACGGCATGACCACGGATCTGGTCAAGCGCGTGAAAGCGGAGCCGCTCGAGACGAAGCGCGATTCCGTCGACTACCTGTTCGGCACGATGCTGCCGAAGTCGCAAGACCTCGACGCCAAATTGGCGGAACTGGCCCATAACAAGGAAGCGATGGCCCAGGAAACCAATCTGAGCAACAAGAACGCGTATGAAAACAGCCGCGCCACGCTGCTCGTGTTGGTCGCGCTCAGCGCCCTGCTCGGCACCGGCTTCGGCATCCTGATCACCCGGAGCCTGACGCGCCAGCTGGGCGGCGAGCCCGCCTATGCAGCCGAAGTCGCAGGCCGTATCGCCGCCGGCGACCTGGGCACCGACGTGCAACTGCGCGCCGGCGACGAGACGAGCCTGCTGTTCGCGATGAAATCCATGCGCGACCGCCTGGCCCGCATCGTCAGCGAGGTGCGCCAGGGCACGGACGCCATCGCTTCCTCCTCCGCCGAAATCGCGAGCGGTAACCTGGACCTGTCGTCGCGCACGGAAGAACAGGCCAGCTCGCTCGAGGAGACGGCGTCGTCGATGGAAGAGCTGACGTCGACCGTGAAGCAGAACGCCGACAACGCGCGCCAGGCCAATGTGCTGGCGCAGACGGCGTCGACCGTGGCCGGCCAGGGCGGCGACGTCGTGGCGCAAGTCGTGCAGACGATGGGCTCGATCAACGACTCGTCGAGGAAGATCGTGGACATCATTACCGTCATCGACGGCATCGCGTTCCAGACGAACATCCTGGCGTTGAACGCCGCGGTCGAGGCCGCGCGTGCCGGCGAACAGGGCCGCGGCTTCGCGGTCGTCGCGGGCGAAGTGCGCACGCTGGCCCAGCGCTCGGCCGCCGCGGCCAAGGAAATCAAGGGCTTGATCGGCGACTCCGTCGACAAGGTCGAGATCGGCACCAGGCTCGTCGACCAGGCCGGCAGCACCATGCACGAGGTCGTCTCAAGCATCCAGCGCGTGACGGACATCATGGCCGAGATCAGCGCCGCCAGCCAGGAGCAGACCAGCGGCATCGAGCAGATAAACCAGGCGATCAGCCAGATGGACAACGTGACCCAGCAGAACGCGGGCCTCGTCGAGGAAGCCGCGGCCGCATCGGAAGCCCTGCAGAACCAGGCGGGCAAGCTGGCGGAACTGGTCAGCGTGTTCCGCCTCGACGACCGTGTACAGGCGGCTGCACCGGCCGCGCCGGCGGCGCCGGTCCGTGCTGCGAAACGTGCCGCGACGCTGGCGGCGCCGAGGCCGGCACCTGTCGTCAAGCCGGTACCGGCACGCGCGCCCGCGAGGGCGCCTGCCGCTGCGGACGAGTGGGCAGAGTTCTAAGGCCCGTTCCCTGCTCCATCTTTCGCGTGGTAAATTGCTGCCTTTCACCGGCTGAGCCAACAGGCGCAGCCGTGTATTCACAAGCCACAAGCGAGAGGACAGGATGAAATTACGTATGCTGGCGCTGGCCGCCGCCCTGACGGGCGCGGCGCTCGGCGCGACGGCCGCACCGCGCGGATTCACGGTCGAAGACCTGGTGACGATGGAAAGAGTCGGCAGCCCGGCGGTGTCGCCGGACGGCGGCAAGGTCGTCTACACGGTGCGCACGACCGACATGGGCAAGAACCGCGGCCATACCGACCTCTACCTGGTCGACCTGCGCGCCGCCGATCCGGTGCCGCAACGCCTGACGTCGGATGCCGCCAGCAGCACGGATCCGGAATGGTCGCCGAGCGGCGACGCGATTTACTTCCTGTCGGCGCGATCGGGTTCGGGCCAGGTGTGGCGCGTGCCGGCGGCCGGCGGCGACGCGGTCCGCGTGACCGATCTGCCGCTCGACGTGGACGCCTTCCGCGTCGCGCCGACGGGCGACCGCATGCTGCTCAGCATGGCCGTATTCCGCGACTGCGCCGACCTCGCCTGCACGAAGGCGCGCGTGGGCGCGAAAGAGAAGGACAAGGCCAGCGGCAAGGTCTACGACCGCCTGTTCGTGCGCCACTGGGACACGTGGTCGGACGGCCGCAACAACGTGCTGTACGCGGCGCCGCTGGATGCGGCCGGCCGCGTGAACGGCACGCCGGTCAGCCTGTCGGGCGCGCTCGACGGCGACGTGCCGTCGAAACCGTTCGGCGACCGCGAGGAATTCCGTTTCAGCCCGGACGGCAAGACCGTCGTGTTCTCGGTGCGCATCGCGGGCAAGACCGAGGCGTGGTCGACGAACTTCGACGTGTACACCGTCCCCGCCACGGGCGGCACGCCGCGCAACCTGACTGCCGACAATAACGCCTGGGATACGAAAGCGGTGTTTTCGCCGGACGGCCGCACCCTCGCCTACCTGGCCATGACCCGTCCCGGCTTCGAGGCGGACCGCTACCACATCGTGCTGCTCGATCTCGCCACCGGCAAGAAGCGCAACGTGGCCGACAGCTGGGACCGCTCGCCGGGCAGCATCCAGTGGACGGCCGACGGCAAGACGCTCATCGCGGACGCCGAGGACATCGGCCAGCACCGCCTGTTCGCCATCGACGTGGCCAGCGACAAAGTGTCGCCGCTGACCGACAAAGGTTCCATCGGCGGCTTCGACGTGCGCGGCAATACCGTCGCGTTCACGCAAACGAACCTCGCGTCGGGCGCGCAATTGTTCGGCATGCAGCTGGGCACGACGCAATCCAGGCAATTGACCCATGTGAACGAGGAGAAGCTGGCCGACGTGCGCTGGGGCGACTATGAACAGTTTTCGTTCAAGGGCGCGAACGGCGACACCGTCCATGGTTACGTGATGAAGCCGTGGAATTACGAGCCGGGCAAGAAATATCCGATCGCCTTCCTCGTGCACGGCGGCCCCCAGGGCAGCTTCGGCAACGGGTGGAGCTACCGCTGGAACCCGCAGGTGTACGCGGGCGCGGGCTATGCGACCGTGTTCATCGATTTCCACGGCTCGACCGGCTACGGCCAGAAGTTCACGGACGCCATCAGCGGCGACTGGGGCGGCAAGCCGCTCGAGGACCTCAAGAAAGGCCTGGCCGCTGCGACGGCGAAGTACGCCTGGCTGGACCGTTCGCACGCGTGCGCGCTGGGCGCGTCGTATGGCGGCTACATGATGAACTGGATCGAGGGTAACTGGTCCGATGGTTTCAAGTGCATCGTCAACCACGACGGCGTGTTCGACACCCGCGGCATGGCGTATTCCACTGAAGAACAATGGTTCACCGATTGGGAAAACGGCGGTCCGTACTTCGCCATGCCGGACAAGCACGAGCGCTTCAACCCGGTGCTGCACGTGAACAAATGGAAGACGCCGATGCTCGTCGTGCAGGGCGACCTCGACTTCCGCATCCCGACGACCCAGGGCCTGTCCACGTTCACGGCGCTGCAGCGCCGGGGCATCGACAGCAAGCTGCTCGTGTTCCCGGACGAGAACCACTGGGTCCTGAAGCCGGCCAACTCCGTGCTGTGGCATCACACCGTGATCGGCTGGCTGGACCAGCACCTGAAGCAGTAAATCCGCGCAGTGTTCTTGCCTGGATGACGAAAAACGCCTGTACGTACAGGCGTTTTTTTCGTTTCCAAAGAATTGCCCCAGTGCTACTATTGGTCGCTTACGAGATGGAACATCATGAACGACCCGCAAGCGGACCGCGAACTCAAACCCCAGGAATTCGAATTCGAATCGATGAACCTGCAGGTCGGCGTACGCCTGCAATTCATCACGCACCGGCGCCTGAAACCCGTGCAGCACTTCTCCACGCTGATCGGCTGGTTGAAGGACGAATACCTGATCGTCAAGATCCCGATGGACAACGGCGCGCCGATTCCCCTGGTCGAGGGCGAGCGCGTGACGATGCGCGTATTCTCGGGCATCCACGTGTGCTCGTTCGCATGTACGGTCGAGCGCGTGTTCGGCCGGCCGTTGTTGTATGCCCACATCTCTTTCCCGCGCACGATCCAGGGCACGAGCCTGCGGACGGCGATGCGGGTCAAGGTCGACATCCCCGCCAAGGTCATCCCGAAAAACGCGACCGTCCCCGGCGCCGACTGCCTGCTGACGAACCTGAGCGTGAACGGCGCCCGCATCGAATCGAAGAAGAGCCTGCCCCAGGACGAGGACGAAATCGACCTGGAATTCGCGCTGCTGGCCCCGCCCAACAACCAGGAAATCCGCGTCCGCACGCGTGCGGCGGTGCGCAACATCAGTGCCCTGTCGGGCGGGCCGGAACAGGCCGAGGGGTTTGCATACGGCGTCCAGTTCGTCAGCCTC
>Ga0308168_1004448_pt1 | contig 10126 bp, 9 predicted proteins | sample PhyCR2_FD_202133 | JGI IMG/M metagenome (GOLD analysis project Ga0308168, IMG submission 202133) | Phyllosphere microbial communities from UC Gill Tract Community Farm, Albany, California, United States - DLSLRC.R2 | ecosystem: Host-associated > Plants > Phyllosphere > Unclassified | place: USA... | reverse complement strand
CGAGGACGATGCGGGACAAGCGCACCGGCGCATCGCGGCCGGGATCGCGGTCTCGCTCGTGGTACACGCGCTGGTGCTGAACCTGCAGCGCGACGGCTGGCGGCGCGAGGCGGAACCGCCGCCGCGGCCGATCGCGGTGCGCCTGCGGCCTCCTCCGCCACCGGCGCCGGCGCTGCAGGCCGAGCCAACGCCGCCATCGCAACCGGTACAGCGTCCAGCGCAGCGTGCCAAGCCCCGGCGGCCGCGTCCCGTGATCGCGGTCGAACCCGCACCAGCGCCGGCGCAGCCCGAACCGTTCACGGTGCAGCAGGCGCCGCAGCCCGAGCCGGAGGCACCGCGCTTCGACCGCGAGGCGGCGCGCCAGATGGCGCGTTCGCTGGCCAATATGCGTGACCCGGCCAAGGAAGGAACGGCGGTCGGGCAGTTTCCGGACAAGCCGCTGGAGACGGAAACGCGCGCAGCGCGGGCGATCGGGGCGGCCAAGCGGAGGGATTGCAAGGATGGTCTGCCGGGAGGTTTATTAGGGCCCTTGCTGATCCTGGCGGACAAGAAAGACAGCGGCTGTAAATGGTAGGGTGGGCACTCCGTGCCCACGCGGTCTCATCGGTTGCTCCGTGGCGGCTTCGCCGTGAGCGCAAACCTTCCGCAAACGCCGTACCGCGTGGGCACAGAGTGCCCACCCTACAACTACTCGCCCCTGATCTGCAAGGCCCGCTCGTACAGCGCATTCTTCTTGCGCCCGGTAATCTGCGCCGTCAGATTCGCCGCCTGCTTGACGCTGCATTCGGCCAGCAAAATGTTCAGGATGCGTTCGGCCTCGGCATCTGCCGCATCGGTCTCGAGCGTCGCACCTTCGACCAGCACGACGAACTCACCCCGCTCGCGGTGCTGATCCGCCTTGACCCAGGCCAGCGCCTCTTCCAGGCGGCAGCGGTGCACTTCCTCGAACAGTTTCGTCAGCTCGCGTGCAAACACGACCTGACGCGTCGGCTCGAACACGTTCATCAAACCCTCGACGCAATCGACGATGCGGTGCGGCGCCTCGTAGATCACCAGGGTCGCCGGCTCGCGCACCAGTTCCTGCAATGCCGCTTCGCGCTGCTTCGATTTCGCCGGCAAGAAGCCGACAAAATGAAAGCGGTCGTTAACCAGGCCGGATGCCGACAGGGCCGCGACCGAGGCCGAGGCGCCCGGCAGCGGGAGCACGCGCAGGCCAGCCTCGCGCACGGCATCGACGATGCGCGCGCCCGGGTCCGAGACGGCGGGTGTGCCGGCATCCGACACCAAAGCGACACGTTCGCCGGCGCGCAGGCGTGCAATCAGCTTGTCGGCCGCTTCGCGCTCGTTATGCTGATGTGCCGCGACCATCTGCTTGTTCAAGCCGTAACGGGTGAGCAGGGCGCCGGTTTTGCGGGTATCCTCACAGGCGACCACGTCGGCCAGCGCCAGCAGGTGCAGCGCACGCAGCGTGATGTCGGTGGCATTCCCGATCGGGGTGGCCACCACGTACAGTGTTGCTGTAGGATAAGACTGTTGAGCTGCCTCGGCCATCACGGGGAGCTGGGCGATATCGATGGACTGGTTGTCGGTCATGTTGAGGATACGATGCTCTTAAAAAGTCTTAATTCAAATCTGATGAGGGGCCTGCTGGCCATCGGCGCAGCCGGCATGTTGGCAGGCTGCAGCACCCCGATGCCACCCGACCTGGGTTGCGGCGTACCGGGCGGATTGTGCGCGCCCGCCGAGCCAAACACAAGGGCGCTGCCACCGGCGCCGCCGCCGGAAACGTCCACCCGGGCGCCGGCGTCCGAAACCCGCACCTCCCCCGTGGAACTGTATCCGGGAACGGGAACCCCGCAATCCCAGGCCCGCCCCGCGGCAGGCACGGCGCGCATCGCCCTGCTGCTGCCGCTGCAGTCGCCCGCCCTCGGCCAGGCCGCCGAGGCCGTACGCGCCGGCTTCATGGCCGGGCACGAGCGTGACAGCAACGGCATCGAAGTCACCGTGGTGCCAAGCGGCGACTCGCCCGAGTCGACCCTGGAAGCTTATACCCGCGCTGCCCAGCAGAACGACATCGTGGTCGGTCCCCTGGCGCGCTCGAGCGTGGCGGCAATCGTGTCCAGCAATGTGGTCAGCAAGCCGACCGTCGCCCTGAACCATCCGCAAACAGAGCGCCCGCTGCCGCCGCAGATGCTGGTGGTCGGCCTGTCGGTCGAGGAAGAAGCGCGGCAAGTGGCCGAGTGGGCCGCCCAGGAGCACCCGATGGGGCGCGCACTCGTGCTGAGCGGCAAAGCGGCCTGGCAGCAGCGCACCGCCGGCGCCTTTGCCGCGCGCTGGGCCCGCCTGGGGCGCAACAACGCCACCGCCGAATTGCCGATCCTCGATGGCTACGTCGACGCCAACGCCCTGGCCGAGCTGCGTTCGCGCCTGGCGATCAACCGTCCGGAACTCGTGTTTGCCGCGCTCGACGCCGGCGCCCTGCGCCAGGTGCGCAGCGCACTCGGCACCTCGCTGCCGACCTACGCGATCTCGGCCGCCAATCCGGGCCGTTCCCCGGGCATGGGGGTGCCGGAACTCGACGGCGTGCGCCTGGTCGACCTGCCCTGGACGGTGCAGCCGGACCACCCGGCCGTGATGGTCTATCCGCGCCCGGTCGACAGCGAATCGCTCGACATGCAGCGCCTGTACGCGCTCGGCATCGACGCCTTCCAGGTGGCGCGCACGATCGCGCAGCAGCCGGGTACGAATTTCACGCTGGACGGCGTCACCGGACGCCTGTCGGTACGCCAGAACAATGGCGCCTGGTCACTGCAGCGCAGCGAGGCGGCCGCCGTCTACCGCGACGGCATCGGTTTCGAAACGGTCGCCGGACAGTGAAATGGGCCCGGTCAAGCTCTCGGAGAAGCAGGCGCAAGGCCGCGACTGGGAGCAGACCGCGCTGCGCTACCTGCGTCGCCAGGGCCTGGTGCTCGTCGTTGCCAATTTCACCTGTAAAGGCGGCGAGATCGACCTGATCATGCGCGACGGCGAAGCGCTCGTCTTCGTCGAAGTGCGCCAGCGCGCCGACCGCCGCCACGGCGGGGCCGCAGCCAGCATCACCCCCCAGAAAATCCGCAGGTTGATCAGGGCCGCCCAGGTTTACCTGCAGCGCCTGCCGCATGTTCCGCCCTGCCGCTTCGACGTCGTCGCCATCGACGGCGACCAGCTCGAGTGGCTGCGCGACGCGATTCAAGTTTGACAATCCACTCCGGTTTTGTAAGCAAACTTTACATTGCTTTGCCGCCCGGACTCCCTACTACACTATAATCGTCGGCTATGAACACTCAACGCATCCTCGCTCACTTCCAGGAGAGCGCCGACCTGAAACTGAAGTCGGCCGCGGCTCTGTCTCAACCCATTTCGCAGGCGATTGAACTGATGTTCAGCGCCCTGTCCAACGGCAACAAGATCCTGGCCTGCGGCAACGGCGGTTCCGCCGCCGACTGCCAGCACTTCGCTGCCGAGCTGGTCGGCCGCTTCGAGCGCGAGCGCTTCCCGCTGCCCGCCATCGCGCTGACCACCGACACTTCGATCCTGACGGCCGTCGCCAACGACTACAGCTACAAGGAGATCTTCTCGAAGCAGGTGCAGGCCTTCGGCCAGGCCGGCGACATCCTGCTCGCGATCTCGACCTCGGGCAATTCGGCCAACGTGCTGGCCGCCGTCGAAGCGGCGCTCGAGCGCGAGATGCGCATCGTCGCCTTCACCGGCAAGGATGGCGGCGCGCTGGCCAAGCTGCTGACCGACGCCGACGTCCACATCAACGTGGCGCACAGCCGTACCGCGCGCATCCAGGAAGTGCACCTGGTGGCGATTCACGCTATTTGCGACGGCATCGACGTCGCGCTTTTCGGAGGAGACGAGAATGAATAAACCCGGCCTGAAGGGCTCCCTGGCAAAAGCCGTCCTGTGCGCAGCCCTGATCGGCTCGCTGCAGGGCTGCGTGCCGCTGGTCGTGGGCGGCGCCGCGATGGGTGCGGCCGCCACCATGGACCGCCGCACGCTGGGTGCGCAGACCGAGGACAAGTCGATCACGGTCAAGGCCGAGGTGCAGGTGCCGAAGATCGTCGGCAGCGCCGGCCACGTGAACATCGCCAGCTACAACCGCAAGGTGCTGCTCACCGGCGAAGTGCGCGACGAAGCCATGAAGGCCGCCGTCGAGCGCGAAGTGCGCGGCATCGAGAACGTCGTCTCCGTCATCAACGAGCTGGTCGTCGCCGGCCCGTCGAGCTATACCTCGCGCTCGTCGGACGCCCTGATCACGGGCAACGTCAAGGGCAGCCTGGTCGAGATGAAGACGATCTCGGCGACCTCGTTCAAGGTGGTCACCGAGCGCGGCACCGTGTACCTGATGGGCCGCGTGACCCAGCGCGAAGGCGATCTCGCAGCCAAGATCGCCCAGAGCGTCTCGGGCGTGCAGCGCGTCGTGAAAATCTTCGAGTACATTACCGAAGAGGAACTGCGCACGCAGTACCCGCAGACTTCCTCGGTCGCCCTGTAAATCCAGGCGGGACTGCGGTCCCGCTTTTTTTATCTTCCGCGCCATGACTGCCCGTAAATCTTCCTGGATCAAACCTGCCGCCATCGGCGCCCTCGTGCTGGCGCTGGCGGGCGTCGGCTATGCCACCTTCGGCAAGGCCGCACAGGCGCCGCAGGTGACCTTCATCAGCATCGCCGGCGACAAGATCAGTACTGCCGACCTGCGCGGCAAGGTCGTGATGGTCAATTTCTGGGCTACCTCCTGCACCACGTGTGTCAAGGAGATGCCGGCCATGGTCGACACCTACAACAAGTTCAAGGGGCAAGGACTGGAATTCGTGGCGATCGCCATGCAGTACGACCCGCCGAACTATGTCCTGAATTTTGCAGAGACGAGAAAGCTTCCCTTTACCGTCGCCCTCGATGCCGGCGGAGACATCGCCAAATCCTTCGGCGACGTCACCCTGACGCCCACCACCTTTGTGATCGGCAAGGATGGCAGCATCCTCAAGCGCTACGTCGGCGAGCCCGATTTCAAGGAAGTGCATGCCCTCCTGCAAAAGGCGCTGACCGCCAGCTAAGGCTCTCCTCGCGGCCGTGCTCGCCTTGCCGCGATGCCGTTCTGTCATTACACTGAGTGATGCATGGCACGGCGCCCCTTTGGCGAACACGCCACAGCACGCCTGACTTAGCTCAAGCCGACGGTGCCGCAAGAGGCCAAGCTTGATGCATTCGCGGGCAAAGTGCGGCCATGCGCAAAGGAGATTCAATGGGACATTGTTTACGCAGGATAGGCATGGCAGCGGCGCTGCTCGCGCTGGCCGCCTGCGCCGGGCCAAAGCCGAAGGCGGTCGCCGTACTGCATTACCAGCATGTCGCGAATGCCCATGAAATCCGCTTCACCAATCCGATTCCGCTGTCGGCCGCGCTGTACCGCGTCGGCTACCTGTCGCCGGTCGATTCGCAAGGCTTCTGGGCCATCTTCGTGCTGTGCAATGTCGACGTCAACGAACATGCGCAGCGCGGTTTTCACTACAGCGTCAACGGCTTCCGGGTGCGCCACGAAGGGAAAGAATATGGCGGCCTGCCGCCCTATTCGCTGCGCTACCAGGGCCAGGTCGACCTGAACAATGCGGGCGACACCACGCCCATCCTCGACGCGATCGCCGCCGAAATCCAGGAAGGACCGCCCGAGCAGGTGTTTCATAGCGGCTTTTATCCCGACCTGAACTACCGCTTCGCCATCTTCGTGCCGAAGGCGCTCGCCAACTACGCGGGCGAGGAGTTGACGCTCACCTATAAAGGCCAGCCGGCCATCCTGGTCGGCAACGGCAAGCCGCCGTCCGACCTGCACGCGGTGGGGGGCACCGCGGCGGGCGTGGCGGCCGCCTGTGTGCCGCCGTCTCCCTAAGCGCTACGTCAGGCCGCTTTCGGATACAAGATCATCTGCGTGCAGCGGAACAGGGCAATCGTCTTGCCATTGCTCTTGTCGGTCACCTTCACATCCCACACCTGGGTCGTGCGTCCGCCATGCACCAGATTCGCCACGGCCATGATCGTCCCCTCGCGCGCGGTGCTGAAATGGTTCGACTTCAGTTCGATCGTCGTGAAACTCTGGGCGCCTTCGGGCAGGCTGGCGATGCAGGCATAGCCGGCCGCCGTGTCGGCCAGCGTCACCACGCTGCCGGCGTGCAGGTAGCCGTTCGGCGCCAGGTGATGCGGCTTGATCGGCAGCTGGGCGGTCAGGGTCTGGTGGCCGACCTCGAGGATCTCGATGCCGAGGTAGCCGGGCAAGGTGCCGACGCCGCGCTGATTGAAAGCTTCCAGGGTAGGTGCAGTAGTCATGTTGGGGTATCCCGAGTGGCGAATGGATTATCGTACACCGGGCTGGCGCTGCTTGCTGCGGCGGCTGGTGGGCACGGGGCGCCCACCCTACTCCACTGCCGCGCTATTCATCATGCGCGCCGCTTCTGCTTGTGCATGCCGCCCGCATGGCGCTTGCGCGTGGCCGCGTTCTGCTGCTGCAGCAGCGCATCGACCCGCTCCGAGGCCTCGCGCGCCAGTTGCTGGGCTTCCTCGATGCTCGGGAAATAGTCCGGTGCGCGGTAGCCGAGCCAGGCGTAGGCCGAATACATGCGGCAGGTGTCCTCGACTTCCTGCAGGTTCTTCCAGAACAGGCCTTCCGGATGCGGCGTCAACCGCGACACCTTTTTCTTCGCCAGCGATAAAGCCCAGTGTTCCCAAGCGCTTTGCAGCATCGGCACCCGGTTTGAAATCGGCACCAGCGACAGCATGAATTTTTCCGCCACCGTCAGATCGAGGGTGTCGAGCCATTCGGCGCGCTCGTTCTGGTCTTCCGTGATGCGCGGATAAAAGAAACCGTCCGGCACGTCGATGTTGTGCACAAACCGGCGCAGCAGTTTTACTAATGAGGTTTCACCGGTCACGGAGGATATCCGGTGCAATTGTTCGAGCGAAGGAGCGACCGCAAAACCGCTGGCCGGTACCGGCGGGATCTTTTCCTTCATCAGCGCGCGCATCACCTCGTGGGTGTCGTCGTCGTAGCCGGCGACAAAACCCTCCTCGTGCACGCCGTAGCGCCCGGCGCGGCCGGCGATCTGCTTGGCCAGCGCCGCCGAGATCTCTTCCTCTTCATAGCCGTTGTATTTCACCGCGGTCGTCATCACGATGCGCGCGATCGGCATGTTCAGCCCCATGGCCAGGGCGTCGGTGCCGACCACGATATCGGCCTGCCCTTCCCGAAAACGCTCGGCCTGGGCGCGGCGCACTTCCGGCGACAGGTTGCCGTAGACGGTGGCGACGGACAGCCCCTTCTCGGTGATCATGTCGCGCCACATCAGCACGTCGCGCCGCGAGAACGCGATGACGGCGTCACCGCGGCGCAGGTTCGACAGTTTGCGGACCGGCGACGGTTCCATCGCCAGCGGCGCCATGCGCTTTAACACGTGCACTTCGAGCGGCACTTCCAGGCGTTCGGCCAGGGCCTCGATCGCACGGCGCGCTTCCGGTGCGCCGACCAGATAGACGGTGGATGCCGGCGCGCCGCAGACGGCGGCGGTCCAGGCAGCGCCGCGGTCGCGGTCGGCCAGCATCTGGATCTCGTCGATCACGGCGACTTCGATCGGCGTTTTACTGTCCAGCATCTCGACCGTGCTGGCCACGTGGGTGCTGCCCTCGACCACGCGCCGCTCCTCGCCCGTGATCAGGCTCACCTTTAACGGTTCGCCGTGCGGGCGGGCCGCCTGTAGGCGTTCGTAGTTTTCCAGCGCCAGCAGGCGCAAGGGAGCCAGGTAGGCGCCGCTGGCCGCTTTGGCCAGCGCCTCCATCGCGCGGTGGGTTTTGCCGGAATTCGTCGGCCCCAGCAGGGCGATGAATTTACGCTGCATGCGGCTGGCGACCTCGAAGGATTCCGGGTACTCGGCCAGGTTGATGCTTTCCTTGGTGCGGGCGGCGTGGCGTTCTTCCTGCTCGCGTTCGATCGCGTGTTCGAGGCGCTGGCGGATACGTTCGAACACGTATTCGGCCGGCTCCGAGGTTTCCAGTTCGTCCAGCACGCCCAGAAAAGCGCGCGGGTCGAAACCGGCGGCGTCGGCCTGTTCGGCGATGTCGCGCACGAATTCCTCGGCATCGAGCTGCAGTTCGGCGAAGGCCTTGTCCGAGGTGCGTTCCTCGATCAGTTCGCGCCGTGCGACGAGATCCATCTTGCGCCATTTGCTGGGCTTGGCGAGCACGCCGCGCGCCGGCACCAGCGCGTAGGACACCCGTAAACCCTCGTATTTCACTTCGCCGGCAAAGCGCAGGAAGACCCGCCCTTCCATTTTGACCAGTTCGATGCCGCGCTCGGCCAGGCCGAGTTCGCGTTCGAGGAAGGCGTCGTCGTCGCCGGTATCGTGATCGGAAGTGTCGTAGCGTGAATTGCTCATGTGTCTAGAAGGCGATGTCTGGTTGTTATCACTATAGCGCGGATGGCGTAGCGGCCCTGTTCCAGATTGCGCCGGCATACCGGGCCGAAACTTCGCGTTTCGTCCGGAAATGTGTTCCGGTATCGACAAAAGCTTGACCGGACTGGCGCTCTCAGCAGAATGTTATTTTCCTTGAAGAAATTTTCAACTATAGTTTGACGCTTGCCTCCCTGACATTCGCCCGTGCGCCCGGAAAGACCGTTACCATGAAAAACAACCGGATCGGCCTGATTCTCGTCGGCTCCATGCTCGCAGTGATCGCCCTGGTCGTGACGCTGCTGCTGCAGCGCCAGCAAACGGAACACGCCGAGCAGGTGCGGGCCCAGGGCCTGGGCATGGTGCGTTCGCTGGCGGCGCTGCCGGTCCCGGTGCTGGTGCCAGGCAAGGGTGTGCCCGGCGTGCTCGATTCGATCCTGGCCTACCGCGACAACCCCGATTTCGCGTATGCCGCCGTCAGCCTCGATAACGGCCGCAACCTGGCCGAAGTGGTCAGCGCCGGCACCATCGTGCCCCCAAGCGCGCCCCTGGCGCTGACCGGTTTCGCCGAACGCGCGATCCCGTCAAGCCAGAACGGACGCGCGATCCGCGAATTCCACGGCCCCCTGGCCAGCGCCGACGAAAAAATGCAGGTGCGCATCGGCTACTTCGAGCCGCGCACGCCTTTTAACATGAAGGACCTGCCCTTCTATGCGCTGATTGCGCTGGCCATGTTCCTGCTGGTGCCGTTGATCTACGTCGTGATCAAGCGCGAGATGGCACCGCTGGCCGCGCTCGGCGAGCAGCTGCGCACGGCCGCCGCCGGACAGACCGTCCCCGCAATGGTTCCCGATGCGGATGCCGACGTGCGCGGCCTGGCCCATAAACTGAACCGCTATCTCGACCAGGCCAGCGCGCGCATCCGCGAACTGGAACAGGAAAGCGTGGCCAGCATGGCCAGCGGCCGCCTGCTCGAATACGGCAGCAACAAGATGCAGGCGGTGCTGCAATGCCTGCCCGATGGCCTGCTGGTGCTCGACCCGGCCGGCGAAGTCACTTTCGCGACCGGCAAGATCGAGCCGCTGCTGGGCGTGCCGGTGACCGAGGTGCTGTCGCAGCCGGTGGAGGCCTGGTGCCGCGATCCGGAACTGCGCGCGATGCTGGCGCGTTTCAGGAGCGCCGGACTCGATGCGCGCAGCCAGATGACGATCGAATTCAACCCGGCGCGCGTGCCCGATAAACGCCTGTGGGCCACGGCCCAGGCCCTGACCGGCCACGCGATGGCCTACGGCACCCTGGTGGTGCTGCGCGACGCCACCCGCGAACACCTGGCGCGCCAGGCCGGCAACGACTTCGTTGCCCACGTGGCGCACGAACTCAAATCGCCGCTGAACGTGATCGGCATGTACGGCGAAATGCTGGCCGACGACGACGTCGACGCGGCGGTGCGGGTCGAAGCGATCAACGTGATCCAGGACGAGGTCGAGCGCATGACTTCGCTCGTCAACAACCTCCTCAACGTCAGCAAGCTGGAGATGGGCAGCATGCGTCCCGAGCGCCACCGCGTGAAACTCGACGATTTATTGCGCGACGCCTGGCAGCAGGCGCGCTCGCGCGCGGAAAGCCGCGGCATCCGCCTCGACCTGCAG
>Ga0308168_1004445_pt1 | contig 10128 bp, 10 predicted proteins | sample PhyCR2_FD_202133 | JGI IMG/M metagenome (GOLD analysis project Ga0308168, IMG submission 202133) | Phyllosphere microbial communities from UC Gill Tract Community Farm, Albany, California, United States - DLSLRC.R2 | ecosystem: Host-associated > Plants > Phyllosphere > Unclassified | place: USA... | reverse complement strand
GCTTACCGGTTCCCTACAGAAACTGAATGATCTTACTTCGTTCCTGCTTCGCAGAGGTGAAGATGCTCAGCCTCTCTCACAAGAGCTAACTGCTTTGAAAGTGAAGCTGTCGCATGTAAGAGATGCTCTGCTGACATTCGACAAGTGATCCTTCCAATTGAAGGGCATGAACAAAATAAAAAGAGGTAAGAATTTCCGTGGAGTCATCTCGTATGCTCTTGCCCCTGCTCTCCACCATAAAACTACACCTTTGGTGATTGGTGGCAATCTTGTGGGCATCACAGTAGAAGAGCTGACATCAGAGTTCGCCAGAACACAGCAACTGAGAGAAGATGTTGCGAAACCGGTATGGCACAGCTCCCTTCGTCTCCCTGTCGGTGAATCACTTTCTAAAGAGCAATGGAAGTTCATTGCTGACGACTACATGACTCGCATGGGTTTCAGTGATACTCATCTCCGCTGTTATGTTCTGCATGACGACGAAGCTGGTCAACACATACACATCATTGCTTCTCGTATAAATGTTTTGGTAGATGGTCAACTTTATCTCGGCAGGAACGAGAACCTCATCAGCACTCGTATCATTCAAGAGCTTGAACGAGATCATCAGCTCACCAGAACGAAAGGCCCTTCTCCTGCTAAACAGCTTCAGAAGCAAAGGAAGCTCACTCGTAACGAAAAGATGATGCAGGTCAGAACAAAGGAGAAAGCTCCCAAGATAGTGATACAGGAAACTATAGATGCAGTTCTCACCTTCTTTGATGAAATCACTGTTGAACACTTCATCGATGAACTGCAAAAGCAAAACATATCAGCGACAGCAAACATCGCATCTATTGGCAAGATGAACGGTTTCTCGTTTGAGCATAAGGGAGTCGCTTTTAAGGCATCCCAGCTCGGTAAAGCATACAGTTGGTCAAACCTAAGTAAGCGAGTCATCATGGCTCAACCAGTTGAAGATGTTGCTCAGGTATCAATTGCCGTCAATAAAAACGTTTCGGAACCCATTGAAGTTCATCCCACAGCTACACCCCTTACGGCAAATCCTAGAGAACATATTCGATCTCGCTGGTTGCAGTGGATACCTTACCTCGACGAGCTTGTTGCCAGTTTAAAAGCTGTTAGTTCAACGATACTCAATCCCCTCAAAAGTAATGTCATTTATAAAGCAATACGAACCGGCAACTCTGAAACACCAGAGATTCCTGAGGTAAATTCTCATGACTCGGTAAGAAAACCGCAATTTAGACCCCTTTAAACGGCTAGTTTTCAGTTAGTTAAAATCATTCCCTAAGCCAAATACCACAAATATTTTCATTTCAAATCAGATTGATAGATAAAAACAATCGATCGTTATTACTGATCAATTATCCATTGGTGATAGCCATTGACTATCGAAAGAAAGCGATCGATCGGTATAAATGATTTGCTAGTCACTAATTCTGAGTCGTAAAGTGACTTCAAACAAAGCGATATAGCTCACTGAATTATCAGCAAAAATGCTGACGAACACGTGCGCCCAGAAGTTAGCATCCATCATAAAGGACACAAACATGACAGCAATGACTGAAGTAAAACAGCCGAGTTTTCTGATGATGAAACGTGTATGGATTGCTATCGCTTTACCAATCGTCATTTATTACTTTTTGGGTATGCAAGGCTTAGTTCAGCTTGCGATGATTTGGGTTTTAGTAAGCATCATGCTTTTGATGTTCGCCTATAAGAAGTTCAAAGTTAAGAAGTGGAATGCAAGCACCAGGGATTATTTTAATGAAAAAAATGATGGTATCTGGAGTCATGAATATTTCAGTTCATTGATGATCATTGATACCAACAAAGGAAAAATTTTCTTAAAAGAAGAGAACAAACAAAAAACCTATAACCTTTCAGAAGTAAAGGAGTGGAGATATAACCTTGCTCATGGTGGTGAAACCATCACTGGCGGATTGAGTAGCATGGCTCAAAATAATGTCCAAACGAACAGAAATCTCTATGAATCAGGCTTCTTCGTAACTGTAAATGATATCCAACAACCAGAATGGCACATTCGTTTTTTCCCGAAGAACGGACACATCAACACTCAGGATGGTGTGAGGGATTTGGAACTTCAGTTCAAAAGATGGATGCAGGTATTCGATAAAGTTATCAATCAAGACTGAAGACAGTTTAAAAATCGTGCAATAAATCAAAAAGGAAAGCACTCAAAAAAGTGCTTTCCTTAAAATTTTCAAATCCGCTTTTTAAGCAATCGGCTATTTTTGTTATGAGAACTTTGCTTTTCAAAGTTCATCTTATGGCTGATGAAATTTTTCTCAACTTCATACTCATTCCAGACAATATATTCGACAATAAATTTGTAAAAATATAAAACTCGCTCAAGGCTAATGGTATTGGGTATAGTGTAAAAATTTGGACTGAGTAAGGCTGAAGTGAGAACAGCTAAAATGTTACTCGACCCTTTCAAGCTTGGGTTCTCATAATCCTGTTGATACTTTAGAAAATATCCGATGCAAAAAAGATATGCATCTTTTACGATCTTTTCTTTGTTGCAGTCCGATTCATCGTATCTAAGAATGAAGCGATTGAGGAGTATCAAAAACTTTTGATCTGGTAAATATCTATTTAGTTTATTCATAATAAGCATCCTTGCTATTTGTGAAATGTCATCCTGACTCTAAAAGAATTATCATAATATTTAATCATGTCAATAGTTAAAATCTATCAAATTTATCTTCATACTTTTTAGGTAATGGACTATTCAAATCTTCAAGAGTTATTTGCCGAATATGAGCATTATACTGCCACCTATGAAACTGCTCATGATATCCGGTATTTTCCTTTAATAATGCTTTATTTTCAGCTTCAAGCCTTTTGATTCTTTGAATAGCTGCATTTATGTTTGCAGGTCTGATAGTCTTATCTTCACCATGTTTTAGCTGTTCTTTCTTTAGCTTAAATGATTCATCTATAGATTTATGACTACATAAAGACTGACGAGATGGCCTTTTACCAATATCTGATGAAACCTTGTCACACAAAGCTTCCCAAGTCAGCTTTTCATTCTGGGACCATCTATTTATTACTCCTACGATATATCTAATTTGAATAATACTAATATGTTTTGCCATTTATAACTCCTTAATTTTTATTCTTTCATGAAATTCACACCACTTACGAGCACTTTCATGCCCTTCCTCTCTGTCAGAAATTGCTTTCTCTCTTATTCTTCTATGTATCCTTGAAAATCTTTCCTCATTAATCCCTGACTCTTTTTCAGGGTAAAATGCACATGGTTCTGAAGCATAGGCATGTCTGCAATATCCGTGCTCGCTGACCAGCACGGCACCATTTTTCAGGATATTCAAATCATCGAGTCGAGCTTCAGGAGGCTTTTCATTTTCAACTTTAATCTCTCTGCCCCTCATTAAACTAAGCATATGGGCATGGTTACGATGATCATAATATCTGTTCTGAGCAATACATTGTCGTCCTGACCAGCGAGCAAGATCGAAACCATCCATGCCTGCAATGAGAGCTAATGTATTCAGAAGATGTCTGGGCTGATGCGAATTAATTTTGAACTCCTTAACTTCTTTCTTGTTAAAACCATATCTTTCAAAAATGTTGATAAACCTTTTATCAGAATCACCGGACTTAGCTATATCGGCAGAGAATAGACATACTGTTGGTTTTTCGAAAACAAAATTATAAGTATCGTTAATTTCATTAAGCTGAAAACGGTTTAAAAGACATAGAGCATTTGAATATTTGATATTTTTCTCGCGATCAAACCAAGGGAAATCTTTGGGTTTAGAATCATATACCAACCTCTTCAATTCTTTTAAATTATATGAATAGTCTTGATGCTTTATTACATTGCCATTTAATGTAATCCCCTTAATCTTTCTTCGATAATCATTGCTAATCTCTCTATAAAAACCTAAAAACTCGCAGACCTCTTTAGCAGTCAGATATTTATTCTCATCTATTACAGAAAGGAGGATCTGAGATTGGAATTTTTCATAACCTTCCTCCATTTTTATGGCGAGTTCTCTGGCGTTTTTAGACAGCATTCTTAGCCTTCTTACAGCATTTTGAGCAACAGGGATCATTTCAGTGGGAATCCACTTGATATCGCCTGCATATCCTTTACCCGAGAAGAACCTAAGGCCATACCGCCTAATGCCTCTGGAGTCATTTTCAAAAATCTCACAGTCGCTGGGTAAAGCCATTATTTCAGAAATCCTACTGGGTGCACAACAGAGTAGTGCCACAACTGAAGTAGTAAACATATCTCTTTGAGAAAGTTCTTCATCCTTTTTAGCAAAAATTCTTGCAATAACTAATATAGATTCAATGTCTGGCAACTTACTATGCCCTTTAAGATTTTTATCATAACCATCCCAACTCTTTCGAGCTTTAAACCTAAGTGGACTTACCCAATCTAAATGTGGTAAATCAATCATCCTATTTGACTTCAGGAAATTAATAATTTTCTCCAGTTCTTTACATGCATTAGCCGATACTGATTTAGTATATTTCTCATAGATAATACTGGCGCATTTGTCTAAAACCATATGGTTACATTCATTGACATTAGCATTACCAACCAGGTCCAGAAGAACGAACTCAAGAACTTTTAACACTCTCAATGCTTTTGTGTGCTCTTTCCTTTTTCCAAATAAAATAGAGCATTTGATATAGGCTTTTGCAAAATCAATAAAGTTTTCATTAAGAGGTTTATTGCAATTACGGTTGTCACAGGAATCAAACCTCGTAAACCTGTAAATACCCCCCCAAGAAAGTGCATTCCAATCTTTAATTATTTCGTTATCAGAAATAAGACTACGGTAGTAGGCCACATAAGAAATAACATTATTAATAGCGGGGTTTTTTCCATCGGGTTTGAAAGATATTACATTAGACATGATCTTCTGTTCTCCACTGATTGAATTTTTTACACTCAAAACATTTGATTTCATTTTGAACACTTTCTTTTATACAAAAAGCATCCTTAATGACATTGATGAATTCTTGAGAATTGGATTCAACATCTAATCCCATGAAGACATTGGATAGTGGTGAAAGGAATTTATTCATGTGTGAGTCAATCTTGGCAACATTGTCAGCGACATTTTTAATGTAGATTCCCGCTGAACTTATATCGCTGTGATCCAGTGCTTGAGCAATCTCACTAATTGATGCTCCGTTTTTTGCGAGGATTGAGCCTAAAGTGTATCTAAACCTTCTTGGATTTAATTTGATAATATTACCTGTCCTTTCTGAAATAAGCACATATTGTTTGGCCATGTTCCTTAGCTTATTAGTCAGCAACTCATTTTGTGCATGAAGAAAATCTGAGTAAATTTTTTGCTTCAGATCCAAGAGGCTCGTGCACGAATTGACAGCATCTTTATTAAGAAAAATTGGCAATAGATCTTTTACATGCTGTTCTAATTCCTCTCCAAACTTAGTCTCGATGTATTTTATTGTTTGCTCTTTTAACTGAAATAGTGAAGAAAACAATCTCTCAGCAAGAATATTTGAAGTGAAACTTTCTCTGAATGTAAGCTGTTGCTTAACTCTTGGGATATTAATATATACACACTTATCATCTTTCTTAAGGTCAATGTGCTTTAATGATGTCAATTGCACTGGCCGTCTACCTGTGCTGATCAAGAGGTTCAAGAAACAAAATAAAGACAAGTTAATCTTTCCTTCAGAGAGCAATTCTTGGGTTTTAGTTTTAAGCATATACAATTCATTATCTGTAAAAGGTCCTACATTTGGGTCCCTTCTTTTGACTGCTTCACCAATAGCTCCCCGTTTTACCTTCATATTATTGAAAACAGCTACTGAAGATGAATGTATGCCTGGATAATTAAAATTTACCCACCTATCCAGAAAGCTCTTCATGCAGCATAAACAATATTCTTCATGCTCTTTCAGCCCAGCTTTAAATCTCAAGATACTTTCACCATCGATAACATTTGTCTGCGAGGTGGTAAAAAACTTCTTAAATGACGTGTTAATAGCACTTACATACCCTGCACTAAAATTTGAGGCAAAATATGCAAGAGTATGAATATATCCAGATTGAATATCTGATGATGCATTTTTGATCACTTCAATGGGAGATATAGTTATACTTTTATCAAGTTTCCATTTTTTATCTGTAAGTTTGAAGTAATAACCATTCATTTTCGCTTTGTAAGAGGCTTCTTCGACCTTAAACGACAAATTCATACCTATTCCCCTTTTATAATTCTCTCAGTGGTTTTGAAAATCTTGAGCATAATCTCTTTATGTTTTTCAGAAGTCATTTTTCTGTTATATACCTCAGGCATTTTCGAGGAGTCAGACCATCCCATACAATACTTTCTAAAAGAATCTTGCTCATGACCGCTTAGTTGTGAGCTATCAGCTTCCTTTGAAAAATAGTAATTCCATGAATGTCTTAATCTGTGCCCTGATAAATTTGCTAGTAAATTACTGTTCTTCTTAATGGTTGAAATTATTTTCTCGTAAGCTGAAATACTGAGAGGTTCGCCTTCTGCATTTGAATTTCCATGAGTTACAAAAAGATAACTATGTCTTTTCCGCTTTGTGGATAATTCCCTTTCATTAATCATATAGTCATCTATTTGCTTAGCTAACCCATCAGAAAGTTTAAGCACCCTTTCTTCTGTTTTAACAAGAGGTTGATAGATTCTGGAATCCTTGTTGCAGTCGTGTCGCCTCCTTACATATAGTGTATTCTCATAAAGATCTAAATCTTCAATCTTAATGTTTAGTAATTCGCCAGCTCTTAACCCTAAGTTTATTAGAATCCTAAAAATAAGGTTATTTCTTCTTTGAACATCTTTTGAGAATGGATTCAGTTCGCTCCCTATTTCAACTATCTTAAAAAGCTCAATAAGCTCTCTGTCTTCAAGCGCTCTATCAGGTCTTTCATGTAGCTTCAGAGTTCGGACACTCCATTTATGAGATTCGATACTCTTTATGAAAATATCTACTTCGTTTTTTGCATTAATTTTATTCATTGAGTGAATAGCTTCGCAAAGCCACTCAAGGTATTTTGCAACCACATGCAGCCTATAATTAAATGTTCTTTTAGAGATGGATTTAAATTCTTTTTTGTTAATGTCAGGGACTTCTCTATTATCAAATCTTAGATTTAAATATCTAACAAGATTATCAATCTCAAATATATTGAGAAACTCTTTGCTCATTATCCTTTCATGTAAATTGATTTGGTTATTTTTGCAAAACTCTTTGAATATGATGAGTTTCGTTGCAACTACTTCAATTGTTGAAACGGTATAACCTCTATTTCGTATTTTGGTGGTGAGAAATAGGTTTTCATAGTAAGCTGGAAGCCCGGTTTCTTTATCAAGGATAATGCAGTTGCGTTCTCCACCTTCCATTACAAACTTCTTAGTTTTATATTGCAATTTAATAACCCTCCGTAAATTTTACAATTGTTAATCATTCCGGCTTATCATGTAATTTATAGATTTTAAATTTGCAATTATATTTTTATTATTTCTTGGCTATTTATATATTATTTAATAACTTAAAGAAATTTCTTTCACGTGAAAGAAACCGGTATGGCTAGTTAACCGTATCCATACCCGATATTTAGAAAGCATCTCAAAGCCTGATTGAAAAAGCGGTGCGAAAATTTTTGTTAAGAATTCCGTTAAATATCTTCCTATATTCGTTTTAAAACTTAACGAAATTATTTTGATCATAAAAATCAGCTATTATTAATTCGATATTCATTAATTCTATCTTCTACCCATTCATCAATTTCCGCCTCCACAAAAGCTATAGCCCTCGCCCCCATTTTGATAGGTTTAGGGAATGAATTATTTGAGATTAATAGATAAATCCATGATTTCTTAAATCCGGTTTTTGATAAAACTTCGGGCATTCTGATCAAGCGGATGTTTGAGTTCTTCATGTTTGCTTCCTCACCTTGTCTCTGATGAACCAACAGTAAGGCAAGGTGAGCAAAGAAAGTACAGAGCTTCGTGGCTTCAGTGACGACCAGTGTTGCCGTTTTCCCAGTTTCTTTTGTAACAGGCAAGATAGAATTCAAGAACTTCATCAAGGGTGAAGTTCTTAGCTTTTTTGTGATTTAGCAAACGGCAGATATGAATGGGTTATGACAATTTATATAGGCTTTAAAAACCATAACTACACATACCTTTGGAGAACTACATGAGCTTACAAGAAAGCGATTGAAACATAAAGATAACAAACATTACAAGGGACATCTGGATAGGATTTATGTCTCAAGAGAAGAAGAATGGGAAGTAGGCTATTTTGTGGACAAATATCTCAAAGACAACAATGCGAAAACAACTGAATCCAACCGGGACAAAATTATGTCCCACATTGCAAATTATGAGGGTAATGCTCCAATCAAACGACAAGATTTGATCGACTACCTTGATAAAAAAGTTACATTTACCAAGTCATAATCTATCTTGGGCACCGTTTATCGGTGCCTTTTACTCAGTCACTAAGCTTCATAACATCTGCAACTTTCATATCTTTGAGGTGAGGGTTTTTGTTAAGGAAGTAGTTGAACTGCCTAATGAAGTTGATCGTTGCTGCTTTGTTAGCCAGTGGACGGTCTGAATCACGGATGTGATTACTTAAGCGGGTTTCTTCCTCTTCATCCTCATCGGTGTATAGGAGACGAGATAACCTGTCGTCAGAAATCCTAACCTTATGTATCTTTGCCCACATAAGAATGTCCAGCATGGCCATGATACGGTAGTTGATGAGTTTTTTGATTGTGCCATAACCAAACCGCACTGCCCCCGTCATGTCCGGCTCAATACCTTTGATTCTTCTCCATTGCGGCAAGGCAGTCTTGAGAGCTTCAGCTATCTCTTCATCTGTTCCGCTTGCCAGGTCTACTTCCAGCATCACCGTGCCTTTCGCCATACTCTCATCGAAGATGTCTGAGATGAAGGCTTCAGCATAATCAGGCACCATACGATATTGCTCTCCTCCATCCCATGAAAAGAGTCCTGCTACCATACTGTTGATGCCAAACTGGGCAATCCTCTTTGTAGTCGTGAGATGGAGATGAGGCGGTTCGTATAGGCGATCCTCCCGTTCTGTGTATTCCAATTGTCTTGCTGAATATAAAACAGGATTACCACTAAACACTTTGATACCAACCTGAATCAGATCTCTCGCTTCCTCATCTGTCGGCCAAGGTTTGTGCCAAATCGCTCTTGCCCACAGTTCATGATAGTAAGCCTTCAGGGTCAGACCTTTAAATACTTCATAGTTTCCAACGGAAAACCATTCCTTAATTTCCTTCGTATGTTCTGTGGTCCAGTTCTTCATGATGTCATACCTTAAAAAACTTAGTCGAAAGGTCCAGAATATAATAAAAAGATCAGCTTTGTTCTCTGTTATTAATCTTTTTAGCATTAAAATCCAGATAATGTATAACAATTTATACATAAGCCAAACTTAATATATACTAAGTTAAATGGAAAAATAAATAACCAAATAAATACAACTCATTGAATTTAATGAAATTCTTAAAGGTTGAGTAAAGCTATTTGTTCATATAAACTTATGATTTTTTAGTGCGTATTGCGTTTAGAATATTAAGGATGGATATATGAGTAAGCCCCTCAACGAATCTTTTTTTAAGACATTATTTTTAGGCCTTATTCCTTTAGTGTTAGGAACTTTAGTTTTTGGAATCATACTTGAATCTTATAAAAGCGATCTGAACTTTAGAGCAGATATCATGAAGGAGTATTATTCACCTTTAATAAACAAGGAAAGACAGTGTAGTGGTATATCTAAATCACTCTCTAATGATTATATTCAAAAAATAGGTCTTTATAATGAATTAATTAGCAGATATAACGCTTTTAAAGATGGCTCAGGCCCGAGACTGACAGAAGAATATAAATCATATTTGGTTGCCTTGCTCAAAAAGACTTCTGAATACAATGATGATTCTGAAAAGCACCATAAAGAACTTCTTACTTGTAGACAGGAAATGTATCAAGATTTCATTAATATAGCCCTGGTAACAGGAACTGTAGATCAATTTCATAAATTCAATAATAAGTTGAGCGAATC
>Ga0308168_1004442_pt1 | contig 10132 bp, 10 predicted proteins | sample PhyCR2_FD_202133 | JGI IMG/M metagenome (GOLD analysis project Ga0308168, IMG submission 202133) | Phyllosphere microbial communities from UC Gill Tract Community Farm, Albany, California, United States - DLSLRC.R2 | ecosystem: Host-associated > Plants > Phyllosphere > Unclassified | place: USA... | reverse complement strand
CGACGTTTTCGGCATTGATGCAGGATAAACGCGAACATAAAGGGTACGAACGCCTGCAACAAAAACTGATGCTCGTCGAAGAGCATGGTCAGTTGCTCGCGGAAAGCCAGACGATCGAACATCTCGAAGCCTATAAAGAAAAAATCAAGGACTTCTTAAAAGATGCTCTCGACCAATCACAACAACTCGAAGAAAAACGCGGCTTCAACCGCCGCGGCCGCACAAAAATCTACAAAGTCGTCGAACAGGTCGACACGAAATTACTGCAGTTAACCGACACGGTCATTTCCGGCGAATCCCGCCGACTGGAGATTCTTGATCAGATCGGTGAAATCAAAGGAATGCTCGTCAACGTATTTGTCTAAATTCATCTCGAGGAGCAAGCATCATGCCCGATCTTTATCTTAAAAAATGCCGTTGCCCCTACTGTCTCAAAGAAACGGAAACGAAACGTGTCCTGAGCCGTCACATCCGCGTCGACAAGACGGACCGGGACGGTATGATTCACTACCAAGGACCAAACGTCTACTTTTATGAACCGGTTCAGTGCAGCCACTGCCGGTTTTTATTTCACGATACGTTCGGCAAGTTACCGCTCGATGTCCGGGAGATACTCGCCGTCAACATCCTGCCGACGTTACCAATCCTGCCGTTTGCCGCAACCGAACGGACGGCGGAACAAGCGCTCCAACTTTATAAACTCTGTCTCTATACGGCACAAATCACCCGTCAAAAAGATGCTGTTCAAGCGATGCTCGGCGTCCGGATTGCCTGGCTGTACCGTTTGACCGGCAATCACGAACAGGAATTGCTCTGGATGGAGCGGGCTGTTGTGAAGTATGAAGCACTTTATGAATCGTATACCGATCCGGTCGATACCGGAATTCCGGAAGATGTCCTGTTGCTCCGGCTCGCTGATCTGTATGCCATCCTGGAACGGACGACCGAAGCCCGAACCTGGTACAGCGTCATCTTTCAAAGTAAAACGGTCTCGGAGCGAATCAAAAAAGATGCCCGGCAGCACTGGGAACTGTACCGGGAACAGCACGACCTTTAACCCTGTTCGTCTGCGATGTGCGAGATGAAACAGGGTTTTCTGACTTCATGCCGAAACAGAACTATAACTACTCTATTTTAGAAAGGAGGCGAACCCATGCCCCGGCGCTCCGCTCTCATCCTGTATCTTGGTCTCATCTATTTGATTTTATTCATCACGTTTGATCCGGTCCTCACACCGATGATTGCCGGCATCAGTACGTTAATCGGTTTGAGCTATTGTGCCCGCTTGGCTTATCTCCACTTCCTCAAACCATCCGAGCACCCGTACCGCTTGATCGGTCAAGCCGTGCTGCTGTTTTGGCTCGGTCTTGTAATCAACTTCGGATTGGCTCTATTACCGAGCCGGTTTCATCCTGTCTGGTCGGATGCACTGGCAAACGTCACGTTAACGCTCTTCTTATTCATGACCGCGCTTGTCCTGTTCCGATTGATCGACTGGTCGTCGTTCCAGCAAAACCGCTTGCTGTATCTCGATGGTTTTATCCTGTTCGGCATGGTGTTCGTCTTCAGTTATGTCCTGATCTTACGTCGGCTCCCTGACTTCGCCCGGACACCGCTTGAACTGGTCGCGATGACGATTTATTGCTGTTGTTTTTCGCTCCTGTTACTGGCCTTTTTAATGCTCTATACGACCGGACTGCGCGGGAAAAGACAGCACCTGTTGATCCAGACAGTCGCTCTGTTTTGCGTGACGAACCTCGGATATTATATTTTTTTAGTCCGCGATCAACTTGATTTCGCGGCGTTCTTTTTACCGCTTTATCCAATCAGTCTCTGGGGGCTGTTGTTGTATTTCCGCGATGCCCCGCCTGTCACATCCGGACAGCGGCAATTGTCACGACCATACCTGCCTTACCTCAGTCTTGTTTCGCTGTTGATCTGGATTACTTTTTTTGATGTCCCCTGGATCGTCTACCTCTTAGCAGTCACGATTTTGTTTTCACTGTTCTTGATGCGGCAAGTCTTATCAGAACGATTGAATCGGCAACTGTTACAGGAACACGAAGTCGTCCAGCTCGACCTCGCTGATCGGGTCAAAGTAAAAACCGCCCTGCTCGAAATCCGGAAAGAAGAGTACCGCCGGCTGTTTTTAGACCACCCGCAACCGATTCTCCAAGTCACGCGGACCGGCGCCTTACAGGCAAAAAATCCGGCGGCGCATCAGAAATTCGGCGAACAGGTACCGGAACGTTTATTGAATCAGATACAGCAGGAGATTACTCGACTGGAGAACAGTCTGAAACTGCTCTTGCAGGATCATGATCTGACTTATGAAACGACACTGATTCCGGTGCCGGACCATGAGTATGTCTATGTCCTGTTATCCGATATCACGGAAAAACTCGAGCAGCAACAATGGCTCGAGGAACTTGGTTATCATGACGCTTTGACACGGTTACCGAACCGCCGGTACTTTGAAGATTTCCTGCAAGAGCGGTTGGCACAGATTAACGCCGGTTCGTTGCTGTTTGTTGATCTCGACGGTTTTAAACAGGTCAACGATTCGTACGGTCATGATGCGGGCGATTACGTCCTGCAAGAGACAGCGAACCGGCTCCGGTTCCATCTGCAGGAGCATGAGGTCGCGGCCCGACTCGGCGGTGACGAGTTCATCGTCTTCTTACCCCGCTCCAAAGCAGAAACGATTCGCTACACGGAAGACTTGATTGACCAGCTCAACCAACCGTTTTGGTTTCAAGGGAAAGCAATGTCGGTTACGCCATCAATCGGGATTGCCCGTTATCCGGAAGACGGCGCGACGACGAGTCTGCTGTTAATTCGGGCCGACGAAGCGATGTACAGTGTCAAACAGCATGAGAAAAATGCCTATCGGTTCAAATGAAAAAAGGATCTCCCGCAGCGGGAAGATCCTTTTTTCGTTACAACGACTCGCGCCGATATTTTTCTTCTTCATATGCATCCGGTAAATCAGAAATCGGCCGTTCCGCCTCTTCCCAGGATTCCGACTCGACATCCGGTTCGATGAACTGATCGTACGAGCCATCGGAGCGATAAAATGGTTTAACGACCTTTCGTTTCTTGTCTTCACGTTTTGTCACGTGCGATCCCTCCCTAAGCATAGAAAGTTACTGACGAGAATCAAAATACGGTGAAAAACTGCCTTCGACTTCTTCATACGGATCGATATACGATTTCCGACTTGTTTTCGTCTGACGCAATTGATTGATTTGTACCCCTAATTTAGCGGTTTCTGACGATAATTTCAAGTCGATTTTTTGACTGTCGGCGACAAGCTCCTGAATGACGGCTTGATTGGCACCGGCCAGTAAGTTTGAATGGGCGGCGATAAACGCTTCCCGCTCATTGAGCAGGTTCTGAATCTTCACTAGCCATTCGTCATAAACGTCTTCCTCCGGCGTTTGTTCCAGCAGTTCCATCAAATGTTTGGTCTTCAGACGGAGCGGATCGAGCGGACTCATCGTTGACGCGCGAGCTTCATCGCTTCTTTCCACGTCTCCCGGAATTCTTCCGCAAAACCGATCACTTCGTCGATCGCGACCACATCGTTTTTAACGTTGGCGTCGATCAGACGACTTTGCATATAATCATAGAGATTATTTAAGTCTTTTGATAAGGCAATCGACTGGTTGAGTGTCAGTTGTAACTCCAAGATAATCGCCTGTGCTTTTTGGATGTTTGTATTTTTTTGTTCAATTAATCCTTGTTCAATTGCGCGTTTGGCAAGCATCGAGAACTTAATCAGTCCTTCATACAGCATCAACGTTAAATCTTGGGGTAAAGCGGTGGTAACAGAGTTCGTTTGGTACGTCGCGTATGGGTTTGCCATCTGAAGTCCTCCTTTATTGTCCTAAGTATGAAGCGAGCGTCGCCGATTGGCTGTTCGCTTGGTTCATCGCCTGTTCCATCGCCGCAAAACGACGGTAATAACTGTCTTCTTTTGTTTTTAACTTATCTTCCCAAGTCAGCATACTCTTATCGAGATCAGCCAGTGATTTACCAAGACGGTACGTCGTCGCGACGGCACCATCGAGCCCTGCGACCTTCGAGATTTTATCGCGCATGGTTGTCGCGAATCCTTGAATTTGGCGGACAAATCCGTCGAGTCCGGCGGTACTCGGAATCGGATTGCCTTGAGCATCCTTCGCCGGTTCTGGAGCATCTGCTGTAAATAACTTGTAAACACCTTCAGGTTGTTCTTCGAGCATCTTCTTCAGTTTCGTTTCATCAAGCTTTAGCTTTCCGCCATCTCGGAAGTCACTGGTTGAGGTAATCCCGATTTGCGACATGTATTGTAATTGAATCGTGTCTGTTCCTGATGTGTATGAATAACCGGTATCAATTTTCGAAGAAATCGCACTACGAAATGAATTCATCCCGTCACGAATGAAGCTATCGTTCTTAAGAACACCACTGATGGCCTTCTCTTCCCACTTCTTCACTTCATCTTCACTTAACTCTTTCCGCTGGGCATCCGTCAACGGCTGAAAATCACGGTATTTTTCTTCCCGGACTTTTTTGTTCATTTTATCGATCATCTCGTTGTACTTATCGACGAATTTTTTTATCGAATCAAAATTCGCTTGCGTATCGAGTTTTGTATTAAGGGTAGTCGCTGTTGTCGACGTTGCGTTCAACGTAATCGTCAGACCGTTTTGCGTAAAAGTATTTGTTTTTTGTTCTAGCGCGGTTCCACCGATGCTGTAGATGGCGTTTTTACCTTCGACTGCTGTCTTGACAGGTTCTGTACCAACAACCGGTGTATTTTTATCGGTCCATGAAATTTCGTTGGATGCAGCGAGTTTTCCCGTACTCTGACGTGTCAGAACCAGTTTTCCGGTAATGTCATTGAAGACGGCACTTAAACCAAGTGATTTATCACTGTTGATTTTCGATACAAGGTCACCGATCGTTGCCGTTCCGTCAAATTCCATCGTCACCGGCGTTCCAGCCGTTCCGTCCACCTGATAGGTCGCTAACTCCAGTTTCATGTTCCCGGAACCATCTTTTGCGACTAAACCACTCGCATCCAGTTTCGTCTGACTGGAAATTGCTCCTGTCGCGGAAGCATGGCGTGAAATGACAAGAGAAGAAGCCGATGCGAGTTGTGTCACGCTGTCGATTGTGACACTGCCTGCTGTCGCTGCCGGATTTGCTGTCACCGAAACTTTTGAAGCATCCGAGCTTGTCGCTGTCTTCGACGTATAATTTTTTGATAAAAGCATATCACTTGCTGCCGTTCGTAAATCAAGCAGCCCCCGGTTCATTTCGCGGTAAGCATCCCGTTGCCATGTTAAGGTTTGTTTCTTTTGTGACAGACGATCAACCGGCGCACGTTCTGCCTGCATCAACTGTTTGATCATCGTTTCTGTATCAATCCCACTTGCGAGACCACTAAGACGTATTCCTGCCATCCAATCAGTCCTTTCTCTTAAACCCGTTTATCGATTAATTGATTAAATTCCATAAAAGCCGCGAAAAAATCAAGTTCCTTTTTGCTCGGAATTTCTTGAACGACATGGTTATTCGTATCAACGACTTGAATATAAAATTCATTAAGTTTTTCATGTTTGACGAACTTTAAACCGGTCCGTTGTGATTCGAGCTGAACATTCGCTTTCTCGATCGCGGTTTCAAGCTTCGTGATATGTTGTGGCGTCGGCAAGATGACGATGCCGTCCTGTGCCAAATCTTCCTGATTCGCTTCAACGAAGACATTCCGTGTCGCTTCATACGGCAAAACATTTTCAGGTAGGTGAAGCCGAATTTCCGTGTTAATGGAATTCATGAACAAACACTCCTTTTTCTTCTCTATGTAGTATATCGGTTTGGACCATTCTTTTTATTAGTTTTATTTTAAAGTTCTCAAAAACGGGAATAAAGGAACATACGTTCTTTAATGAAAGGAGTTTTATTAATATGCTGATTGATACATTATCTAAATCCCAACAAGCTATCTTATTGGCAAGTATTTTAGCAGATGGTGAAATTACAAAATGTTATCCAAAATCTCGCCGAAAAAACAATAGTTATCGGGAACACTTTGGTGAATCACAACGATTTTATCGGGAGTGGAAACAATGTCAACTTCCCGATCTCTTATATATTCGTCAAAATAATCTCGTCTCCAAATCACTACCTTTAATGACCGAACTGTCCCCCTATTTTTATCCACATCACAAAAAGGTAATTCCATTTGAACTGCTCTCACGTTGTGCACATCCGTTATTTTTACTGACACTCTATTTAGATGACGGCTCACTTATGATTTCTAAGCGAACAAACAAATCTAATCGATTATATGTCACACATTCCATCGCCCTCTATTTACAGTCGTTCTCAAAAGAAGAATTGACTCCTTTCTGTAATTGGTTGAATCAGACATTCCATCTCAACTTTCGTTTGTCACGAACACCAAATGGTTGTGGTTATTTCTTAAAAACAACTCGCGTCGCAGATACACTCGCATTTTTGGAGCATGTTGCATCATATACAGTGGACTTACCGAAGTTTGCTTACAAGTTAGACTGGGAGCATCGTCTCAATCAACTTCAGCATGATCATCCACAGTATCGTGTACTATCATCATGCCCTTCCCGACCATATACATTAGAAGAGTGCACTACCATTTTGGAACTCAAGACAAGCGGATGGACGACACAGGCAATCGCTGAAAAACTCAATCGGACATACTGGTCCGTCACCTATAAATTTGAACAACTAAAAAAGGCCACGGAACAAGTCCGTGACCTTTAAGTAATCTATATGACCAATTACGATTAACGGAGTAATTGGAGAACGCCTTGCGGCTGTTGGTTCGCTTGCTACGCGCATTAGCTTTCGCTAATGATAAGACTATATCTTCATCCTAGATATACTAGGAGCTGGGCACTTCCCCCGCCGTTTACGGAGTACGGATTTCATAACCATCGGACATGTCCATTAGGTCGTTTATCCTAGTCGTTGAACCTTCACCAAGGTTTCCCTACAGGTGCTTGGCTGCTGATTGTCCAATCCTTGACGTTTTTCAGAACGGTCACGCTCGCCGTTTCCAGCCACGTTGTCGTACATCAAGGCTCTCAGGAGTTCCAGCAATTCACCCAGTCATGCTCTGATCAGTTACCCAATCAGACGCCCGGTGGAATCAAATTACCGAAGGAGTTGAAGCACGCCTTGGGGTGTTTGATTCGATTGAGCCAACATTGCTTGTGCAGCTTGCGCAAGAATCGAGTTCTTCGTTTGGTTCATCATTTCTTTTGCCATGTCAACGTCACGAACGCGCGATTCTGCCGCTGTTAGGTTTTCAGAAGATGTTTTGAGGTTGTTGATTGTGTGTTCAAGACGGTTTTGATTCGCTCCCAGTTTTGAACGTTCAGCAGACACTTTATTAATTGCTGCCTTAGTAATATCCATCGCAGCTCGAGCATCAGAATCTGTTGCAACACTAATAGATCCAGTATTCAAAGAAGAAGCTGTTGAATTGATTGCTGAGATAGAAAGCCCGAGACGCTCGTCAGCGCTAGTGTTTGCTCCAATTTGGATATTAACATCCGCTTGAGCACCAGTAGCGATTTTACCACCAGTACCAACTCCACCGTTTGCAGCAGCAAGAACTGCTGTTCTTGTCTGAGTACCGTTCATAGAAATTTTAACACCTAATTTATCGAAATTAAGTGTTCCAGATGTGCTATCTGCCAAAGTAACAGTTTGCGAATTACCGCCTGCTGTTAATACGTATTGCCCAGCGCCAGTACCGGCTGTGAGATCAAATGTCGTGGATGCTTTTGCACCACTAATGTCTATTGCCGTTACTCCCTGACTTCCGACAGCGATACCTGTACCAGCAGAATTTAATTGAACTCCAAAATTACCATCTAGTAACTTTTTACCGTTAAAGTTAGTTGAACTTGCAATACGATCAATTTCACTATTTAACTGAGTGATTTCATCACTAATTGCAGTTCTATCTTCTGATTGTAAATTACCGTTTGATGCTTGTGTAGATAATTCGTTCATACGTTGTAAAATATCGTGCGTTTCGTTTAAAGCACCTTCAGCTGTTTGAATCAATGAGATTCCGTCTTGCGCGTTACGCGATGCTTGATCAAGTCCACGAACCTGCGCACGCATCTTTTCAGAAATCGCAAGACCAGCTGCATCATCGCCCGCTTTGTTGATACGAAGACCTGAAGCCAGTTTCTCCATTGATTTACCTTGAGCAGCAGTTGCGCTCGAAAGTTTGTTGTGTGTGTTTAATGCTGTAATGTTGTGATTGATAATCATTGTAAGTTTCCCTCCATAGGAATAATTTTTTTGTCTCTTTGAAGATCCGTCTTCTCCGAGATGCGCCCCCTGGCCGGCCCAAGAGTAGCGCGGTGGTTGTAGTCGATGACTGCTTCCACTCTATATATCGTCGTCGCGTCGAAATGTTTAACAGTTTCTCTCAAAAAAAATAAAAAACTTCAAACAAAAATCGCAGACGCTGATTCCGTCTACGATTTTCTTTTTACAGACGTGTCGCGCCTGTCTCTTCCTGTAGTTGTTCCGCGACGGCAACGAGCTCTTCCATCGCGCCATTGACTTCACCGAGGGAAGCCGCTTGATGACTGGACGCTTTCAAGACCTGCTCCGCGTGTTTCGATGCTTCTTCAACCATCGCGAGGATATTTGCGGTCGTTAAGCCAACTTGATCAATTTCTTTATCGGACTTAATGACCAATTGATCGACCGATTGAACACGCGAATAAACACTTTCCGTCGACTGATGAATCTCTTCAAATGACGAACCGGCTTGTTCGACGAGTCCGACACCGGTCGCCACTTCTTTTTGCACGTCCGTCATCGCCGTCGCTGTATCGTTGACAAGACGTTTGACACCGGAAATCAGATCGGTGATTTCTTTCGCCGACGTCGCGGTCTGTTCAGCCAGTTTCTTAACTTCCGCTGCTACGACGGCAAATCCACGTCCGGCATCACCGGCACGCGCTGCTTCAATCGAGGCATTGAGGCTGAGTAAGTTCGTCTGCGCCGAGATGTCACTGATGACATCGGTAATCCGTGAGATTTCACCGGTCATATCGGTCAGGCGACCATTCAATGTCGCCGACTGCTCCATCTTACTGGAAATCATATGCATCGCTTCGACCGAATCGGTGGCGAGTGTCTTGCCGTTCTCGGCTTCCGTCTGCATGACTGTCGCTGATTTCAACGCTTCGTTCATTTCTTTCGCCACTTCATCCATCGTCCGTTTGACAGCACCAAGGGCGTCCATCGATAAGTAAGCCTGGTCGACGTTTTCGTTCATCTTCGTTGACAGCTCGGCCATCGCCGACTGAATGCTTTCACCCGACGCATTGCCTTCTTGAACCGCTGCCGCGATTTCCTGTGCTGAAGCCGTTAACTTGTCACTTGAATTACCCATCTGTGTTGCTTGTTTGCGAATATGTAAGACCATGACTTCAAGTTCATGCATCAGCTGATCGACTTCGTCGCCGCGTTTTGCTTCTTCGAAATCGACGTTAAAGTTACCGTTTGCGACTTCGCGTGCTGTCTCCGTTGCTTTCTCAATCGCTTTGATCGGCTGACGGAGAATCAACTGGATCAAGGACGAACCGATAATCGATAAGATCAAGCCGATCCCGGCACCAATCCAAATCGATGTTCCGTCGGCAACGTTTAATCCCCGATGGAGGAACAACGTTAATTGAGCTGAAATCCCTCCGGTGACAATTGAAATTCCGAGTACCCAGACAAATAACCGCATTTTTAAATTTTTCCGTAACTTGTTCATCTTCGAAACTCCCTTTCCTGTTTCAAATCTCATCACCTTCTTTATCGGTCACTTCTGAGAACGCTTTAATAGAATTGACCTGATTTTGCAGTTGACGCTTATCACGCTTTTGTCACATCTGGAATCGACAGCAAAAAAACATCCAGTCAACGCTTTCTCATTAGAAAGCAGTCAACTGGATGCCAGTTCGTTTCATCTATTATTTACGGTCAATCTCGACATACTTATACGAGATATCCGTTCCGACATTATGACGGGCCAGGTTTTTGACTTCCGTGTTTTGAAGGAAGGCATTTTTCCGTT
>Ga0308168_1004439_pt1 | contig 10139 bp, 7 predicted proteins | sample PhyCR2_FD_202133 | JGI IMG/M metagenome (GOLD analysis project Ga0308168, IMG submission 202133) | Phyllosphere microbial communities from UC Gill Tract Community Farm, Albany, California, United States - DLSLRC.R2 | ecosystem: Host-associated > Plants > Phyllosphere > Unclassified | place: USA... | reverse complement strand
TGGTGCAGCCGCTGCAGAATGCCTTCGAGGCGGTCGGCACGCGCCCGCTGGAAGTGGCGGCCACGCTGGGCGCCACGCCCTGGGACGCCTTCTGGTCGGTGGTGGTGCCGCTGGCGCGGCCCGGCTTCGTCACCGGCGCCATCCTCGGCTTCGCCCACACCATCGGCGAGTTCGGGGTGGTGCTCATGATCGGCGGGAACATCCCCGACAAGACGCGCGTGGTCTCGACCCAGATCTACGACCACGTGGAAGCGATGGAATACGCGCAGGCCCACTGGCTGGCCGGCGGCATGCTGGTGTTCTCGTTCGTGGTGCTGCTGGTGTTGTACACGCTGTATCCGCAATCTGTCAGGGGGACGCGCCGATGAGCGGCATCCGCATCAAGGCAAGAATCGATCGGGGCGCTTTCACCCTCGACGCCGACCTCGACCTGCCGGACCACGGCGTGAGCGCGCTGTTCGGCCATTCCGGCTCGGGCAAGACCACGCTGCTGCGCATCCTGGCCGGACTGGAACGCTCGCCCGGCGCCGTCATCGCCGTGGGCGACGAAACCTGGCAGGACGATGCGCGCGGCGTGTACGTGCCGACCCACCGGCGCGGCATCGGCTACGTGTTCCAGGAGGCGAGCCTGTTCGACCATCTCGACGTGCGCGCCAACCTGGAGTTCGGCCTCAAGCGCCTGGCGCCGGGCGCGCGCCGCTTCGAGCTCGGGCCCGTGACCGAACTGCTCGGCATCGGGCACCTGCTGGACCAGCGCCCGGCCACGCTGTCTGGCGGCGAACGCCAGCGCGCCGCGATCGCGCGCACCCTGCTCGCCTCGCCGCGCCTGCTGCTGATGGACGAGCCGCTGGCGGCGCTGGACATGAAGCGCAAGCAGGAAATCCTGCCCTATCTCGAGCGCCTGCACGACGAGCTGGCGCTGCCGGTGGTCTATGTCAGCCACTCGGCCGACGAAGTGGCGCGCCTGGCCGACTACCTGGTGGTGCTGGAGCAGGGACGGGTGCTGGCCAGCGGACCGCTGGCCGACACGCTGGCGCGGCTCGACCTGGCGGCGAACTTCGAGGACGATGCCGGCGTGATGATCGAGACCGTGCTCGCCGAACGCGACGCCGACGGCCTGTCGCACCTGGCCTTTCCCGGCGGCGTGCTGCTGGTCGGTCGGCGCGACGCCGCCATCGGCAGCCGGGTGCGCTGCCGCATCCATGCGCGCGACGTCAGCCTGGCGCTCGAGCGCCCGCGCGGCAGCAGCATCACCAACATCCTGCCGGCCGTCGTCGATGCGGTGGGTCCGTCCACGACGCCGGGCCAGGTGCTGGTGCGTTTGAAGATCGGCGCGACCGTGCTGCTGGCGCGCATCACCGAGCGCTCGCGGCGCGAGCTGGCGGTGGAGCCGGGATGTGCGCTGTGGGCGCAGGTGAAGGCGGTGGCGCTGCTGGCGTGATCGTCGTTCCCTGCGTGGCGGATCAGCCGCCCCGCAGCGCCGCTTCGAGGTCCGACAAATCGGCCGGCTTGACCAGGTGCGCGTCGAAGCCCGCCTCCTGGGCGCGGCGCCGGTCTTCGGGCGAGCCGTAGCCGGTGTGCGCCACCAGGCGGATGTGCGCCAGCGCCGGATTGCCCTTGATGCGGCGCGCGACCTGGTAGCCGTCCACGCCCGGCAGGCCGATGTCGAGCACGATCACCTGCGGCTTGTGGCGCAGCGCCAGCGTCTCGATCTCGCCGGCGTCGGCCGTGGTGACCGGCTGGTAGCCCATCTCGGCCAGCAGGAAGCCCATCATCTCCATGGCGTCGACGTTATCGTCCACCAGCAGCACGCGCATGCCGGATGCGTTGGCGTCTTCGGCTTCCTGCGGCGCGGCCACGGGCGCGCCGGACGCGGCGCGCAACAGCGGCAGTTCGATCGTGAAGGTGCTGCCCTGGCCGACGCCCGGGCTGGCCGCTTCCAGCCGGCCGCCATGCAGCTCGGCCAGGTGCGACACCAGCGACAGGCCGATGCCCAGCCCCTCCGGCGCGCGGTCCGGCGGCACCGCGGCCTGGGCGAACATGCCGAAGATGCGCGGCAGGTTGTCGGCATCGATGCCGATCCCGTTGTCGCGCACCGAGATGCGCACGCGCTGGCCAGCTCCCTCGCCGCTCACTTCCACGCCCAGGATGATCGCGCCGCCGGCCGGCGTGAACTTGGCCGCATTGTGCAGCAGGTTGCCGACCGACTGGGCCAGGCGCACCGGGTCGCCCGTCACCCACAGGTCTTCCTGCGGCTGGCGCACGTCCAGGCTGTGCTCGCGCGCGGCGATCAGCGGCGCCGCGGTCTCGATCGCCTGCGCGATCACGCCCTTCAGGTCGACCTCTTCGTTGCGCAGCACGATCTTGCCTTCGGAGATGCGCGCCACGTCCAGCAAGTCGTCCACCAGGTGTGCCAGGTGGTCGACCTGGCGCGTGATCACGTCACGCGCGCGCGCCTGGCGCTCGGCCGCGCCTTCGCCGCTCGCGCCCAGCAGGGCCGCCGCGTTGCGGATCGGGCTCAGGGGATTGCGCAGCTCGTGCGCCAGGGTGGCCAGGAACTGGTTCTTGTTGCTGTCGGCGGTGCGCAGCAGCGCTTCCATTTCCTTGCGCGCCGTGATGTCGCTGCTCATGCGCGCCACCCGGTACACCTGGCCGCGGACGTCACGCACCGGGAACAGGCGGTCGCGCACCCAGCGCAGCTGGCCGTCGGCGCCATGGATGCGGAATTCCTCGTCGTAGTGGGGTTCCTCTGCCAGCCGCTCCCAGCGGCCGGCCAGGCGCGCGCGGTCGTCGGCATGCACGGCGTGGAGCCAGCCGGTCGGCTCCTCGCGCAGCGCCTCGGCGCTGCTGCCCCACACCGCGGCATAGGCCGGGCTGACGTAGACCAGCCGGCGGCCCGGCACCGAAAACATCCAGAACACGTCGTCGATATTGTCGGTCAGCTGGCGGAAGCGCTCTTCGCTGTCGCGCAGGTCGACCTGGATGCGGCGCATGCGCAGCAGCGCGTTGACGTTGGCGATCAGTTCATCCGCCTCGATCGGCGCCGCCAGGTAGTTGTCGGCGCCGCCCTCCAGGCCGCGGATCTTGTCGGCGCGGCCGGTCAGCGCGGCCGAGGTCTGCAGCACCAGCACGCTGCTGCTGTCCGATTCGGCCTTGATGCGGCGGCACACCTCGATGCCGTTGATGTCGGGGAGCTTGACGTCGAGCAGCACCAGCGCCGGCATGTGGCGCTTGACCATCTCGAGCGCGTCGGTGCCGTTGGCGGCTTCGATGACGTCGAAGCCGGCGCTCTGCAGGATGCGGGTCTTGGCGTAGCGGGCACCGTCGTTGTCGTCGACGTTGAGAATCTGGGTCGGATGACTATTCATGATGCGGTTCCATCAGGATCCATGGTCGGTTGCGGCGATGTGTGTGGCGGCGTGCGCGGCAGGGTCAGCGTGAACGTCGTGCCCACGCCCAGCGTGCTCGATACGTCGACCCGGCCACCTAACAGGTCGGCCAGCTTGCGGCACAGGGGGAGGCCAAGGCCGGTGCCCTTGCTGCGGCGCTGCAAGGGGTGCTCGATCTGGCTGAACTCCTCGAAGATCAGCTGCAGGTTGTCGGGGCTGATGCCGATGCCGGTGTCGGCCACCGCGAAGGCGATGGTGTCGGCTTCCGGATCGTGCGCGGCGAACACCAGCACCGAGCCCTGCTCGGTGAACTTCAGCGCGTTCGAGATGAAGTTGCGCAGGATCTGCGAGATCTTGCCTTCGTCCGAATGGAACGGCTCGTCGATGCCGGACGGCTCGAAGATCAGCTCCACGCGTGCCTCGTCCACCAGCGGGCGCAGCATGCCCTTGAGGGCGCGGAACAGGTTCTCGACCACCACCGGCTCGACGTGGGTCTCGACCCGCCCGGCCTCGATCTTGGCCAGGTCGAGCAGGTCGTTCACCAGTTCCGACAGGTCGCTGGCGGCATCGGCGATGAATTTCACCTGCCGTTCCTGTTCCTCGGTCAGGTCGCCGTCCATGCGGTCGAGCAGCAGCTGGGCCAGCGCGCGGATCGACGACAAGGGCGTCCTCAGTTCGTGGCTGGTGTTGGACAGGAAGCGCGATTTCATCTCGTCGGCGCGGCGCAGGCGCTCGGCCTTGTCCTCGATCTCGGCGTACAGCGCCACGATGCCGCGGTTGGTGTCTTCCAGTTCGCGCGTCAGCGACAGCAGGTCGTCCTGGCGTTCGCGCAGCTCGGCCAGGGTGGCCAGCAATTCCTGGTTCTGCAGCTGCAGCTCGTGCACCGGGTTCGACACCGGGCTGTCGGCCAGGCGCGCGCCGATCTCGGCCAGGCGGGCCGAAGTGACGTGTTCGTGGCGCGGCAGCGCCTTGCGCACCGTGACGGTGGAGGCGCCGGCATCGCCCGGATCGACCTCGCAGGCATCCATCAGGCGATGCGCGGTGATGATCGCCAGTTCGCGCAGCGACTCGGTTTCCGGTCCGCCGGCGCCGGCCGGGCGCGCTCCGCCGCTGATCAGCACCTCGAGGTGCTGGCGGCCTTCGTTCTCGCGCAGCTGGAACTGCGCGCGTCCGCCCGGTCCCTGGTGGCAGGCGCCGCGCGCCACTTCCGAGACGGCGGTGCCGATGCGCACCTGGTCCTGCTGCGAAAAGCCCAGCAGCGCCGAGATCTGGCGCGCGCGCTGGCGCACCAGCACCACGTCCTGGTCGCTGTCCAGGCCGACGCTCAGGATGCGCTGGGCCGTTTTCATGCCGGCCCCGCCATGCGGCGCACCACCAGCACCATCGCGTCGTCGCGGCCGCGGATGTGGTCGCGCATCAGGACCGCCGCGATCAGGGCCGGGCTGCGGCCCTGCAGGCCCGGGTATTTGTCCAGGTCCCACCGGGTTTCGATGCCGTCCGAATGCAGGATGCACAGCGCGCCGGGGCCGAACGGCACCGCGAACTCCTGCACCTTGCGCACGTTGTGGCCGACGATGCCGTTGTGCGACACCAGCGCGCGGCGCGTCTCGTCGCCACCGCGCCGATATTGCCGACGCCGGCGAAGCGCAGCTCGTCGGCCGCGAAATCGATGCGGGCGACCGCCAGCGCCGCGCCGCGCGTGGGCCGCAGGGCCTCATGCGCCGCATGCACCAGCTCTCCCGCCGCGACCGGGCCGCGCTCGTCCAGCGCCCCGATTGCCGCATTGGCCGCGCGCGCCGCGTCCGGACCGTGGCCCAGGCCGTCGGCCGCGAGCAGGGTCGCGCCGCCGCCGGCGCAGGCGACCGCCCAGCCGTCGCCGCACACGTCCTCGCCCTTGATCGAGCGCCACAGCGCGCCCACTTCGACCCCGCACGGGTCGGGGCTGGGCACGTCGCGCCACAGGCGCATAAAGAAGACGGAGCCCTCGCCGCGCGTCGAATACACGTCGAACTCGTCGGACAGGCGGCGCAGCGCGCCCAGGCCGGTGCCGGCGGTGCCGGCGGTCGAGACGCCGTCGACCAGGCTGCTGGCCAGGTCGACAATCCCGGGACCCTTGTCGAGCGCCAGCACGTCGACCCCGATGCCGGCGGGCGACTGCGCGGGGCCGACGTGGATCTGGCCTTCGCCGGCGTGCTTGAGGATATTGGTGGCCGCCTCGGTGATGATCAGGGCCAGCTGGCCGGCGCGGGTCTCGTTGAAGCCCAGCGACTCGGCCAGCTTCTGGCCAACGCGGCGCACGGCGGCGACGTCGCTGGCGTGGGAAACGGCGAACATGTACTGCGCAGACTGGGAACTGATCAGCGCTTCCATTTGACGATCAGCACCGCGGTGCCCTCCTTCGCACGGCTGTCGATGTCGAACTCGTCGACCAGGCGCTTGGAGCCGCCCAGGCCCAGGCCCAATCCGCCTCCGGTAGTAAAGCCATCGCGCAGGGCGCTGTCGATGTCGGGAATGCCCTGCCCGGCATCGACGAACAGCAGGCCGATACCCTTGCGCAGGCCGTCGTCGAGCGCGTCGAGATGGACTTCGCCGCCGCCGCCGTACTTGATCGTGTTGCGCGCCAGTTCGCTGGCGGCGGTCACCAGCTTGGTCTGGTCGACCAGCGACAGCGCGAGCGCCACCGCGCGTTCGCGCACCTGCTTGCGCAGGCCCACCACGTCCTCGTCCGAACGCAGCGGCAGGGTCACGCGTGCGGTGCGCTGCTGGCGGTGATGGTCGAGCAGATGCGTCTCGAACAGGACGGCATCGGTATGCGCGTCGACCATTATCTGTAGCTCTTTCCGAGCAGGGCCATGCCCTTCTCGACGTTCAGCGCGGTCTTCACGCCATGCAGGGTCAGGCCCAGCTCGACCAGGGTGATCGCCACCGCCGGCTGCATGCCGACCACCACGGTGCGGGCGTCGAGCACGCGCGCCATGGCGGCGGTGTTGCTGATCATGCGGCCGATGAAGGAGTCGACCAGGTCGAGCGCCGAGATGTCGATCAGGACGCCCTTGGCGCCGTCGCTCACGATGCGCTCGGTCAGGTCGTCCTGCAGCTGCATGGCGAGACGGTCATGCATGTCGACCTGGATCGTCACCAGGAGCAGGTCGCCCATGCGCAGGATCGGAATGCGTTCCATGTTCCGTGCCTCAGGCGTTCTTGATGGTGATCGACGCGCCGGTGCGCTCGAGCGCCACCAGGAAGGCGTCGGCCAGGGTGGCCTTGGTGATCACGTCTTCCAGGTTCACGCCCAGGTGCACGATGGTCTGCGCGATCTGCGGACGGATGCCGCTGATGATGCAGTCGGCGCCCATCAGGCGCGCGGCGGCGATGGTCTTCATCAGGTGCTGGGCCACCAGGGTGTCGACGGTCGGCACGCCGGTGATGTCGATGATCGCGATCATGGCGCCGGTGTCGACGATCTTTTGCAGGATGTTTTCCATCACCACCTGGGTGCGGGCCGAGTCCAGGGTGCCGATCAGCGGCAGCGCCAGGATGCCGTTCCACAGCTTGACCACCGGCGTGGACAGCTCCAGCAGCTCCTGCTGCTGGCGCACGATGATCTGGTCCTTGGTCTTCTGGAACACCTCGATGGTGTACAGGCCCAGCTTGTCGAGCAGGGTGTTGACGATCCACGATGCCGCGGCCAGGCCTTCGGCGTCGCCGGCGAATGCCGCCTGCAGGCGCGCGAACAGCGGCTGCTTGAGCGAGAACACGAAGGTGGCGGTCTCGCTCGGGGTCGAGCCCGACTTGGCGCGGGTCGACGAGATCTCGGCCAGCAGGTCGCGCAGTTCGTCCCACGAACGGTGGTCGATGTTTTCGAGTTCGCCGCCGCGGGTGGCAGTGGCGAAGGCTTTCAGGAAGTGGTTGCAGTGCGAACGCAGTTGTTCGCGCGCGGCGGCGTTGCTGCGCACGCTCAGCGCTTCGAGCTGGGAGAGCCATTCGGCGCCGATCGCGGCCTCCTGGTCCAGGATTGTCTGGCTGATGCGATCCGCGTAATCCTTCATGCTCATCTGTCTTATCCCTTGAAATGGTGATTGGCGCCGCGCCTGGGGCCGCTTTCCGCCGCCGGCGCGGACAAATTTCTGTTAAACATCCAACTATACCATTTTCATATAGAGCAATACGTGGCGCACGGTTGTCTATGGGATATTTTCACTGTTTCGGCGAAAAAACGCGCGCACGAATGGCAAAGAAGCCCGCGCGGGTCGCGCGCGATGCGTCCATTCATATAAAACCGGCAACAAAAGCAGCGTCAGGACGGTCGACGACAATACCCCGCCAATCACCACCGTGGCCAACGGCCGCTGGACCTCGGCCCCGGTGCCGACCGCCAGCGCCATCGGCACGAAGCCGAGCGAGGCGACCAGCGCCGTCATCAAGACCGGCCGCAGGCGCGCCAGCGCCCCCTGGCGCACCGCGTCCGGCAGCGCCATGCCGTCCTGGCGCAGGCTGCGGATGAAGGAAATCAGCACCAGGCCGTTGAGCACGGCCACTCCGGACAAGGCGATGAAGCCGACCGCCGCCGAAATCGACAACGGGATCCCGCGCGCCCACAGGGCCGCCACGCCGCCGGCCAGGGCGAACGGGATGCCGGTGAACACCAGCAAGCCGTCGCGCACATTGTTGAACACCAGGTAAAGGAGCACGAAAACCAGCAGCAGCGAGGCGGGCACGATCAGGCGCAGGCGCTCGGCGGCCTTGGCGAGGTGCTCGAACTGGCCGCCCCAGGCGATCCAGTAGCCGGGCGCGATGCGCACCTCCCGCGCGATGCGCTCCCGCGCATCGGCGACAAAGGAGCCGATGTCGCGCCCGCGCACGTTGGCGCTGACCACCACCCGGCGCTTGCCCTGCTCGCGACTGAGCTGGTTGGGGCCGGGCGCCACCTCGAAGCTGGCGATCTCGCCCAGGGCGATGAAGCTGCGCATGCCTTCAGCACTGCCGGGCAGCGCCACCGGCAGCCGGCGCAGCGCGTCGATATCTCCGCGCACGGCTTCCGGCAGGCGCACCACGATGTCGAAGCGGCGGTCGCCCTCGAACAGGGTGCCGGCGGCGCGGCCGGCGGTGGCGGTGGCGATCATTTCCTGGACGTCGCCGATGTTCAAGCCCATCCTCGCGGCGCGCTCGCGGTCGACCCGGATCTGCAGCATGGGCAGGCCGCTGGTCTGCTCCACCTGCACCTCGCTGGCGCCCGGCACCCGGCGCAGGGCGGCGGCGATCTCGCTGGCGGTGGCGCCGAGCACGCCCAGGCCGTCGCCGAACAATTTGACGGCGACGTCGCTGCGCACGCCCGAGATCAGTTCGTTCACGCGCAGCTGGATCGGCTGGCTGAATTCGTAGTTGTTGCCGGGCAGGCCTTCGAGCGTCGCGCGGATCGCGCTTTCGACTTCGGCGCGCGAACGCCTCGCGCCTTTTCCAACCCTTGGCCACTCCTTCTCGGGCTTGAAAATGATGTAGCTGTCGGCCACGCTGGGCGGCATCGGATCGGACGCGATCTCGGCGGTGCCGATGCGGGCGAACACGCGCGCGATCTCGGGGAATTCGCGCATCAAGACGGTCTCGATCTGCTGCTGCATCCTGACCGACTGGGTCAGGCTCGTGCCGGGCACGCGCATCGTCAGCACCGCCATGTCGCCCTCGTCGAGATTCGGCGCGAACTCCGTGCCCAGGCGCGTGGCCATCAGGGCGGCAAGCGCGATCACCACCGCCGCGAACACCAGCATCACGGCGCGGTTGGCCAGCGCATAGTCGAGCGCCGGCGCATACCAGCGGCGCGCCGCGCCCATCACGCGGCTTTCCTTTTCCTCGACCGAGCGGCCGATGAACAGCGCCACGGCGGCCGGCACGAAGGTTACCGACAGGATCATCGCGCCCAGCAGCGCGAACACCACGGTGAAGGCCATCGGGTGGAACATCTTGCCCTCGATGCCGGTCAGGGCGAAGATCGGCAGGTAGACGATCATGATGATCAGCTGGCCGTAGATGAGCGGCCGGCGCGCCTCGCGCGCCGCCTCGAACACCTCCGCAAAGCGCTCCTCGCGCGTGAGGATGCGCCCCAGCCGGTGCTGGGCGGCGGCCAGGCGCCGCACGCAGTTCTCGACGATCACCACGGCGCCGTCGACGATGATGCCGAAGTCCAATGCCCCCAGGCTGAGCAGGTTGGCGCTGACCTGGTTAGCCACCATGCCGCTGAAGGTGAACAGCATCGACAAGGGGATCACCATGGCGGTGAGCAGCGCCGCGCGCAAGTTCCCAAGAAAGAAGAACAGCACCGCCACCACCAGGATCGCGCCCTCGACCAGGTTCTTGCGCACCGTGGCGATGGCTCGCTCGACCAGCACGGTTCTATCGTAGACCGTGACGGCCTTGACGCCCTTCGGCAGGCTGCGGTTGATCTCGAGCATGCGCGCGTCGACCGCTTTCGACACCGCGCGGCTGTTCTCGCCGATCAGCATCACCACGGTGCCGAGCACCACCTCCACGCCATTCTCGGTGGCGGCGCCGGTGCGCAGCTCCTGACCGATCGTCACCTCGGCCACGTCGCGCACCCGCACCGGGATGCCGCGGATGCTGGTGACGACGATATTGCCGATGTCGTCGATCGACGCGGCCTGGCCCGGCGCGCGCACCAGGTACTGCTCGCCTTCGCGCTCGATGTAGCCGGCGCCGACGTTGCTGTTGTTGCGCTCCAAAGCGTTCACGATATTG
>Ga0308168_1004438_pt1 | contig 10139 bp, 7 predicted proteins | sample PhyCR2_FD_202133 | JGI IMG/M metagenome (GOLD analysis project Ga0308168, IMG submission 202133) | Phyllosphere microbial communities from UC Gill Tract Community Farm, Albany, California, United States - DLSLRC.R2 | ecosystem: Host-associated > Plants > Phyllosphere > Unclassified | place: USA... | reverse complement strand
TGAGTCATACCCGTCACTTTACGCTGTTGCCTAACCTCTCTTACTTCGTGGGTGCCTCTTTCCCGTTCTCGCGTCTGGCTGACTATTCGCAGACGGTGCTGCTGCTGCCCTCAAACCCAACCGATGCCGAAATCAGCACGCTGCTGGATATGGCAGGGCGTTCGGGTAATGCAACGGGTGCGGCGCTGAGTCAGAACAGCGTGATGTTTGGTATTCCGACGACCGGCACACTGCGCGGTCGTCTGGAAAAAAGCGACATTCTCTCGGTATCCACGCTGTCGCAGGCCAGCTTTAACCGCGAGATGCTGGAGAGCTCACCGTATGAGCTGAACAACCATACGCTGGGCGTCAAAGTCCCGAATATACTGGATAACCTGCGTGGCTGGCTGACGGGTGACTGGTATCGCCAGACGCTGGATGCTGACCGTTACTTCTCGTCAAATGAAGACTGGCGTGGCTTTATCAGCTATCGCTCACCGTGGAACAGCAGCCGCCTCGTGGTCATGACGGTGGCAACGGATGATAACCAGCTGGCCCGTTTGCATACCGACATGACCTCACCGCGAATTAACGCCGGTATTCGTGGCGATACGGCGATCATTACGGATGAAAACGGTATCCGCAGCTTCCGCGTTGGCGCGCAGTTCCCGAGCGGGCAGATGCCGTGGTACATGATGGTCGTGTGGTATGCCAACCAGCATGCGGTATTGCTGTCGTTGCTGGCACTGTTCTGTTCAACGGTGGTGGGCCTGAGTGTCTATGTCTTGCTGAAACGCCATGCACGGCGCCGTCTGCAACCGAATAATAATTCCAATAGCTCTGGCGAGACAAAAGAATGATGAAAACCAAACTCACTCCCTTAACCGCCAGAATTCGTCATTGCTGGATGATCGGCAGCGGGCTTGCGCTGTCGGTGATGGCATCCCCATTGTTTGCCGCAGAGAGTAACCCGGCGATTCAGGCGCTGTTTGACCAGGCGAATTACTGGCATCAGAAAGCCCATGATGAGCTGGCGCGTGATGCGTTAAACAAAGTGCTGATGGTTGACGGCAACAACACCCAGGCGCTGTATCTGATGGCGCTCTGGTCCCAGCAGAGCGGTGACGGGGCAGCGGCGGCCAAATGGCGTGCACGCCTGAGTCAGGTGTCCCCGCAGGATTCGCGTCTGTCTGAGCTGGATAACGCACGCCAGTTGCAAACGATTCCGGCGGCGCAGCTCTCGCTGGCACGTCAGCAGGCGCGCAGCGGCAACACCGCCGCCGCATTACAGACCTGGCGTAATACCTTTAAAGGCACCGAGCCTCCTGCCAGTGTGGCGGCGGAGTATTACCTGACAATGGCCGGTGACCGCGCCATGCTGCCCCAGGCGGTGGACAACCTGCGCCAGTTCGCAGCACAGCATCCACAGGATACGGGCGCGAAACTGGCACTCGGTAAAGCGCTGACCTACCAGGAAGCGACCCGCCGTGAAGGCCTGCAAACGCTGGCAGAGCTGGCAGGCGGCAACGCCGATGCTGACCGCTCTCTGCGCCAGGCTCTGCTCTGGCTGGGTCCGCAAGCCGGGGATGCCCCGCTGTACCAAAATTACCAGCAACGTCATCCGCAGGATAAGACGGTGATGGACTACTTCCGTAAAAACGTGGGCGGAGCAGCGAAAGGTCAGGGCTTTAACGCACTGAACAGCGGCGACGTCACGGGCGCGCAAACCGCGTTCGACCAGGTCCTGCAAACCAACCCGGAAGATGCGGATGCGCTGGCCGGCCTCGGCTATGTGGCGCAGCGCAGCGGTGATTATGCCAAAGCGGCAGATTATCTGGATCGTGCCGCGAAGCTGGGCGGTACTAACAGCGAGCAGCGCCAGCAGCAGGCAACGGATGCCCGTTTCTACGGCCAGTTAGCCAGTGCGCAGCAGGCGATGAAATCCGGTGACAGTGCCCAGGCGTTGACCCTGAGTGAACCGTTAACGCAGGCGGCGGGCGAGAAAGGCGTCACGGCGAAGCTGTTCCGCGCTGACGTGTTGCGCCGTAATAATCAACTGGATCAGGCTGCACAGAGCTATCGTGACGTGCTGGCGAGTGATGCGGATAATCGCCCGGCGAAAGAAGGGCTGTTCTATGTGCTGCGTCAGCAGGGCAATACCGCCGAAGCCAACACGCTGCTGGCCTCGCTGCCTTCCAGCGTGCGCGAAGCGGTGACGCCGCGTCCGGTGGCCACCAGCGAGCCGGTACGTCGTGAAGCGAAACAGGCACTGGCTGCGGGTAATCCACAGCGCGCCATCAGCATTCTGCAACAGGGCATGCAGCGCTTCCCGGCTGACGGCTGGTTGCGCCTCGATCTGGCGCGTATTTATCAGCAGCAGGGCAATACCGCCGCCGCATCGGGTGTGATGCAGCCTGCCTTCCGTAACGGTGCCAGCAGCAATGAAGTCTATGCAGCCGCGCTGTTTGCCAGCGAAAGCGGTGCCTGGGCACAGGCGCAGAGCCTGCTGTCGCGCATTCCGGCGCGCAGCCAGAACGCTGATATGCGTGCGCTGGTGCAGCGTGTGAACTTCAATCAACAGATGTCTGTCGCTCAGCAGTATCTGGCGCAGGGCTCGAATGCGGCGGCAGCGAATACGCTGAAAGCGCTGGCGGCGAACCCGCCACAGAATCCGGCCGATGTGGGTAACCTGGCGAAAGGCCTGGCGCAGGCGGGCGATATGTCCACCGCCGTGGCTCTGGTGCGCGCGAACATGCAGCGTGGCGTGCAGGGTAACGCCGGCGACTATGCGGCACAGGTGGCGGTACTGAACCAGGCGGGTCTGGGGGCAGAAGGGCAGGCCTTCCTCAGTAACCCGGAATTGCAGTCACGCAGCACCAGCGAACAGCTGGCGGGTCTGCGTAACGGTGAGGTGATCAATGAAGTGGATAACCTGCGCGAACGTAAACAGTATGCTGCCGCCTACGACAAACTGATTGGCGCCCTGCAGAAAGATCCGCAGAACACCGATCTGATGTTCGCGATGGCGCGTCTGTACCAGTCCGGCAAAATGAACAAAGAAGCGGCGGTGGTTTACGACTACCTGATGACCCGCGATACCGAGACTCAGGACGCGCGCGAAGGGGCGATCAATACTGCCCTGGCGCTGAATGACGTGCCAAAAGCACGCGGTCTCGCCAGCGGCCTGCGCGGGGAACCTTCACCGGAACGCCTGCTGCTGCTGGCGCGTGTTTCCGAAGCAGAAGGCGACCACAACCAGGCGCTGAGCTACCTGCGCACGGCGAAAGGCAAGATGATTGGCCTGGAGGGCAGCAGTGTGGGCAGCGTGGCCGGTATTGGTGGGCTGACGCTGTCTGATAACCCGTTTATCAACCGCACCACCATGACGGTCCGCAAATCGCCTTCGGTGTATGGCAATACCATGCCGTGGCAGCAGGCGCCGGATGCGCGTGACTACCGCGATATCGGGGGGGCCAGCGGCGGTCTGACGGTGGTTGGCGGTGGCTCAGAAGCCGCCCTCCAGCAGAACCAGACGTTGCACCAGATCGACACCATGATGGACGATCTGACGAAAGATACCGGAACCTGGATGCAGGGGGGCGTGCAGATCCGTGGGCGTGACGGCGAAAACGGCTTAAGTAAGCTGACCGAAGCCAAAGCCCCGCTGGTGTGGTCAAGTTCACCGCTGGGCGATGCGCGCTTTGACTTTACCGTGACGCCAATGACGTTGAGTGCAGGCAGTGCCAGCGGTGATGCTTATCGTCGTTCAGGAACCGGTGCGATTCAACAGGGTGTAAATAATTTGGTCTCGACTATTACGGGCGAAGCCAATGACACGAACACAAATGCCACACGGACGGCTTTACTCGCTGCGCATCCTGAGCTGAATATCAATGAGCTTAAATTGCTGAAGTTTGATGATTTGAACCCATTAACTTCCACGGGAGCGGATAATCTTGCTTACATTGATAACAACACTGATATCAGGAACTATTTAAAAGGGTCTTCATTCAAGCCTAACGTTGACACTGGCGGGAATGGTTCTGGCGATTCAGAGACAGCTTCCGGCATGGAGCTAAACCTGGCATTAACGGGTGACAGCTACAAGATTGACCTCGGCAGTACGCCGCTGGGCCAGGATCTCAGTACTTTGGTCGGTGGTGTGAAGTGGGCGCCGAAGCTGACGGACTACCTGACGCTGGTACTGACGGGTGAACGCCGTGCGGTGACCGACAGCCTGCTCTCTTATGTCGGCGTAAAAGATAAGTTCACTGGTAAGAGTTGGGGCCGCGTGACCAAAAACGGCGGTAACGCGCTGTTAAGCTACGATGATGGCGATGCCGGATTCTATGTGGGCGCAGGCGGTTACAGCTATATCGGTGAAAACGTCGCCAGCAACACCTCGTTAGTGGGGAACGCCGGCGCCTATGTGCGTCCGTTCCACTTTAACGACCGCGAACTGAAAACCGGGATCAGCTTAAGCTGGATGGATTTCTCGAAAAACCTGAGTTACTACAGCTACGGTCAGGGCGGCTATTTCAGCCCGCAAAACTATGTCAGCGTGTCGTTCCCGGTCGAGTTTACCCAGACCTATGATGACCTGAGCGTGAAGATCGGTGGCGCGGCGGGATATCAGTCCTATACGCAGGATAAAAGCGATTATTTCCCGAACAATAGTGATTACCAGGCACTGCTGAAAGAGCTTGTTGAAGACGGATATAGCAAAGAAGATCAATATTCCGGCGGCAGCAAAAGCGGCATCGGCTATAACCTGCATGCGGGCGCCGATTACAAGATCAACAAAGACGTTACCATTGGCGGTCAGTTGGGCTATGACACCTTTGGCGACTATAACGAAAGTACAGCGCAGCTCTACTTCCGCTACATGCTGGGAGGCAAATAAGCATGAGTCAGTTACAGGAACGCACCCTGCAATATTACCGTCAGCAGCAGTATCAGCCGGGCTGGTTTGATCTGCTGAGTGTGATGATTAATGGAATGCTGAATAACGCCGGTGAGCGCGAAAGTCAGGCCTTTTTACGCCAGATGGGCGATAGCCTGGCCCATCGTTACCCGCTGGGCGCGATCGCGACCGTGGCGGATCTGGAAGCACAGATCAATCAGGTGCTGGCGCGCTTTAACTGGGGATTTGTTGATCTTCAACCGTCTGATACGGCGATTGTCATCGATCATCTGGCGCTGCCGCCGGGCGATGGCGTGATGCCGGACCGTCAGTGGCGTCTGGCATTGGGTGCGGTTCTGCTGGGCCTGTATGCCCGCTGGCTGCGCGGTCAGGGAGGGGGCGATAACGTTTCCCTGACCTGTGAAGAGACCGGTGAAAGCTCACTGCGCTTTCGTTACCAGGCATGAGGAATAGGATGATGGCAATGTTCAGGGCAGGAATAATTCTGCTTGCGCTGGTGCTGGGGATGTCCCAGGCCAGTGCCGCAGACGGTTGGAGCACGTTTAAAACGCGTTTTATGACATCCGAAGGACGTATCCAGGATACGGGCAATAATAATGTCAGCCACACGGAAGGCCAGGGCTATGCGATGCTGATGGCGGTGTATTACAACGACCGCAGCAGTTTCGACAGTCTGTGGCGCTGGACGCAGAAGAACCTCAGCAATCCGAACAACGGTCTGTTCTACTGGAAGTATATCCCCGGTGCCAGCGACCCGGTCAGTGACCGCAACAACGCCTCTGATGGTGATGTGTTGATCGCCTGGGCACTGCTAAAAGCGGGCAATAAGTGGAATGTACCGGCGTATTTACAAGCGTCCGATCGTCTGCAAAAAACGATTATTGACCGTAATGTGATCACCTTTGCCGGGCGGACGATTATGTTGCCTGGCGCGCAGGGCTTTAACAAAACCAGCTATGTGATCCTCAACCCGTCCTACTTTATTTTCCCGGCGTGGCGTGACTTTGCTGCCCGCAGCCATTTGAAGGTGTGGAACGCCCTGATTGACGATGGTACGCAGCTGCTGTCTGAGATGCGTTTTGGTGACAGTGGCCTGCCAATGGACTGGGTGGCGATGAACGCCGACGGCTCAATGGCTCCGGCTACCGCCTGGCCGCCGCGTTTCAGTTATGATGCGATCCGTGTTCCACTTTATCTGCACTGGTATGATCCTGCCTCGCTGCAACTGGTGCCATTCCAGCGTTTCTGGATGAGCTTCCAGCGGCTGCAAACGCCGGCCTGGATTGATGTGCTCAGTAACGATAAAGCACCGTACAATATGGCGGGCGGCCTGCTGGCGGTGCGTGACTTGACGCTGGATGATACCGGTTATATCAATGATGCGTTGAACAGCAGTGAAGATTATTATTCGGCCAGTCTGCGTCTGTTAACGTTCCTGGCGCTGAACGACCGCTAACGCCTTCACCTGCGGGTCGGGCATGCCCGACCCCTACAACGGACAGGTCACCCACCCTCATTTTGCGTAGGGGCGAGGCACCCCCGACCCTACAACGGACAGGCTACCCACCCTCATTTTGCGTAGGGGCGAGGCACGCCCGATCCCTGCAACGGACAGGCTACCCACCCTCATTTGCGTAGGGGCGAGGCACGCCTCGCCCTGATGTGGTTCGGGCATGCCCGGCTCCTACTGTGGATACGCCACCCAATCCCCACCGTTCAGCCGAATCCAGGGTTTCCCCTGATACATCATCACCACCGCATTATCATTCTCGGAGATCACCGGGGTCTGGGGTAAATCAGCCGTCAGTGTCGCCATATTCACATTGGCGGCATTAAACACCTGACCATCAACCACACGGGAAACCAACTCGGAAATCGCAAGCAGGCTGGTCGGCGTACTGACATTCAGCGGCTGTGCAGCATGGGGTGCCTTCATACCAACAAACTTGATGCCCACCGGAACATGGGTAATCGACGGGCTGGGAATATCGCGCAGGCCGGACATCTGCATCCGGTCACCTTCCAGCGCAGCACCGTGCTCCGGCACCACCAGCACCATCACCCGGCGGCCGGACTTATCCAGATTGGTCAGGAAATCATCCAGCTGATCGAACAGCTTTTTCGCCCGTGGCTCCCAGGGAGCGGTTTTGTTGCTGCCCAGTTCACGCGTGCCATCGTGCAGTGGGATCAGATTATAGAAAGTGGCACTGCGGGCCTCGCTGCTTTTCTGCCGGTCATCCAGCCAGCGCTGCATCACCTGGGCATCATCAAACACCGGTTCCCCGTCAAACGAGGTTAACTGAGGTTTCAGCCCGGCCTGTGACATCAGCGGTGCCTGTAAATTGCCGTCATCACGCAGTTCCTGCAAATAACCACCAAATACACCCGGATGGTCCAGCATCAGCTGCTGCTTAAAGCCGAGCTTCGCCAGGTTATCAAACAGATAGCAACGCTCATCAACCGGTTTGTACAGATCGCTGTGCGAACTCTGACCACAGCTGGCACGCAGCAGGCGGATCCCCGCCGGGCCGCTGTAGCCGGTAGCGGCATTGTAGTTATCCAGCACCACATCAAAGTGCTGCCACAGTGGGTGATTGCGCAGTTTCGCAAACTCGATGTCTGACCAGGCCAGCGAGCAGATATTGATCACCAAAATATCAAAGGGCGCGGAGTCGGCAGGCAACGTCTCCGGGAACTGCGTAATGCGCTGTTTTTCGCTGGTATAGAAAGCGTTCAGATGAGCCGTCAGGTTAGCGCTGGTAGGAGGAAGCGTTTCTTCCATACCGCTTGCCGCACTTTTCAAAGCCTCAGGTGCCGGGTTTGCTGCCACCGCGGGTGTGGCTTCCCCGGCAGGCAGCAGGTTAAATGCCGGTCCGGCGAGGTTCACCACATTCACCCACACCAGCATCAGCGAAACCACCACCGTCACCCGCACCCATTGGGCAAGGAACAGATACAGCACCAGCAGAATAAAGGCACCGCCGACCATCTGCCAGTTGATGAAGCGGGTCGTTAAGTCCAGCAGATAGTCGGCGGAAAATCCGGCGAGCTGCCCGCCCTGACTGAGCAGCGTTTGCAGGCCCGGTAGCCAGGTATCCTGCCAGAACAGGGCAATACCAATGGGAACCGAGATCCAGTGACGCAGCCGGTGCAGCCTCACCGATGGGATCGGCATCAGCAGCCACGCCAGGAAAATCAGATTGTTCAGCGCATGGAAATTAAGGTAGCCAAACCACAGCAGCGCAAATTTGAGCAGAAAGTAAAAATTCCAGCCGCCCAGCCCGCGCCAGTAGCGCCAGACAGGAGGGGATGCAGATGTGACAGGTTGGCGATCGTTCATCGTTTCTTGGTTTCCGAATCAGGAGATTTTCGCCGCCAGGTCCCTTCATATTTCAGGGCGCGTGGTGGCAGAACACGGTGCAGGATCCCGCGCCATTTTTTGGGCAGCCAGCGGCTGTAAAAAGGCTTCAGTAATAACAGGACCAACAGCAGCAGAATGACGATCTGCACCCCATCCATCAGTGTCATTGCGGGCCCTCTTTATCTGAACGGGTGGCGATCGTCACCTCTTCCGGCACCAGACGGACCTCTGGCGGTTTGGCATTTGCCGACAATTCGTGGGTCTCAGTCGGTGGCGCATCACGCCAGGCGCTGGGCAACAGGCTGGTTATCTGCCTGACTTCCGACAGGATTTGTAAATCCTCAAACCACACCATCCGGTTGGTGAAAATCTCGTTGGGCGGCAGATGAAAAATGTACTGCAATGCCGTATCAAGGTCGGTGTAACGGCAGGAGGAGAGGAACAGATACACCCGATCCTCTATACGTGTCACCAGGTCACCGTAGCGTCGCGGCTTGCACAGCGTCAGCGCCTGTTCCGGGCTGAGTTCCGGCACGGGACGCAAAGCTACCAGCAGACCTTTACCATCTTCCGGCAGCATGGTGTTACCGATCAACCGTGTTACAGAGCGGCAAAAATGCTCCAGCGGCAGGTAGCCTTTCTCCTGCAGTGGCTGCATGGAACGCAGTAATACGCCAAGGTCAGCAGGTACATGGCGGTTATAGAACTGCCCCTGCAACCCTTCCAGGGTGGTAAGAAAACGCGACATAGTGGCATTGAAGGGCACGATGGCATTCACGCCGCAGGCCAGCAGCAGGCGTTCATCGCTGTAGCGCAGGGACGTTTGCATTTCACGCACCACAATTTTCAGGGCGCTGCCGCGCGTGCGGCGCAGGCCGTGAATATCACCCGCCAGAGTCGCGATTTGGTCGTTATGATGCAGATTAAAGATCACCGTGGCGGCACTGGCCTGCTGCGCCCGGCTGGCAAGCTGACTGTTATCATCAAACAGCGTCCATGCGCTGGAAAGAGGGGGTGCACCTTCCAGTACCGTTTTTTCTGCCAGATAAAGATGTTCATCATTTAATGTTAACGGTGTGTTTTGCTCTTCTTCATTAATTTTCAGGAAAGAATCCTGACTCAGCGTGAGTCGCAGCGCACGATCTGCCAGCATGCCACTTTTATTACACCACCAGTTAACCCGGTAATTCCAGCTGTCCTGTTGCCATTCAAGATGCGACAAACCATCCAGATGACGATAGCGCGTTTGTAAATCATTACGCAGGAGATTAACGCCGGGACCAGAGGTGATAATCAACATTGTTGATTTTCGCGCGGTTAACCATTTTTGTATTCCCTTCAGCCAGCTATTTAACTCGATGGACGATAACGTCTCCCACGTGCTAAAGGCGGTATAAAAAATGAGGAATCGGGGTTTATTGGTTAATACCCGGGAAAAATCTTCCGTCAAATCCATCAGTGCCTCGGTCGTTTCAGGCAAAGAGAATAATGGGATTTTATTTGGGCCGCCTTGTGGAGCAGGTGTCAACAGGCTCTGGGGAGGTTCAGTGGTGCTGATCAGGGTCAACGCTCGTTGAGCCGCTATCGTCTGGCGCACCAGCAGGCGTGCATCTTCCTGCCGGTTTACTGTGACCCAGTAGCAGCCTGGCGGCTGCATCAACACTAATTCATTTTGAACCTGTCCAAGCCCTAAGGTAAATGAAATCGTCATAAGATTTTTTGCACCAGGGATAATCCAGCATGAAGGCAATCTGGAAAAAATTTTTCATAACACTTGTTATACTGTAAATATACATTACTACTTACCAGGTGCCAGTGAATCATTGATATCGCTTTCACATTTTTATGCATGAGGCTGTGTGGATAGTCTGATGA
>Ga0308168_1004436_pt1 | contig 10144 bp, 11 predicted proteins | sample PhyCR2_FD_202133 | JGI IMG/M metagenome (GOLD analysis project Ga0308168, IMG submission 202133) | Phyllosphere microbial communities from UC Gill Tract Community Farm, Albany, California, United States - DLSLRC.R2 | ecosystem: Host-associated > Plants > Phyllosphere > Unclassified | place: USA... | reverse complement strand
GTTTGCCATGGCATGTGCTAAGATGCGCGCCTGCGCTTGCAGCCTCTGTGGCGGAATTGGTAGACGCACTTGACTCAAAATCAAGCGCCGTAAGGCGTGCCGGTTCGATTCCGGCCGGAGGCACCAAAAGCTTGTAGCACCTTGCATCACCTAATGTTAAAACCCGCTTTCCTCATAGAGGAAGCGGGTTTTTTGTTGTGCTATACCGTTCCAAGAAACCGCAGGACATGCCAAAAATTTGATGGTACTTTTGTTGGTACACGTAAAAACGTTCAACTCAAGGTACCAACATGCCCCTAACAGACACTCGCATCCGTCAGCTCAAGCACAGCGGCAAGGCCGCAGGCGACAAGTACACAGACGCTCGCTCGTTACACCTACTGGTCAAAGAAGCTGGTAAGTACTGGCGCATGAGTTATCGATTTGATGGCAAACAGCGGCTTCTTGCTCTAGGCGTGTATCCGACTGTTACGCTAGCACGAGCTCGCCAATTACGGGACGAAGCGCGCCAACTTCTTAGCGAAGGTATCGATCCTATGCAAGCGAAGCGGCAGGATCGCGCTGTCAAAGCCGCTGCTGCAATGCATAGCTTTGAAGCTGTAGCGCGGGCTTGGCTTAACAAGACTGCTCCTAGTCGTGCCTCTAGCACTCAACAAAAGAACACGTCATGGCTAGAGAAAAACGTGTTCCCAGAAATCGGCATGATGCCGATCTCTACGATCTCTCCAAAAGACGTGCTTTCTATGCTCAGGAAGATTGAAGCACGCGGAGCTATTGAGTCTGCACACAAGATCAAGCAGCTTTGTGGCCAAGTTTTTCGCTTTGCAGTCGCAAGTGGGCTCGCCGAGCGAGACGTGACAGTGGACTTGCGCGATGCCCTAGCTTCTGTACCAGAGGCTCATTACGCTGCCATTACAGACCCTGCGCAGGCCGGTGCCCTTATCCGATCCATCCGATCGTACAGTGGGCACCCCTACTCGTGCGCCGCGCTGAAGCTAGCGCCCCTATTTTTTGTCCGGCCAGGTGTACTTCGCGCTGCAGAATGGGCAGAGTTCAACCTAGATAGTGGCGAATGGAGGATTCCGGGCGACAAGATGAAAACAGGCCAAGATCACATTGTGCCTCTTGCGCGTCAAGCGATCGAGGTACTTCGTTCAATGCATGCGTTGACCGGACAGGCTAAGTACGTTTTCCCTAGCATCCGTACGAATGACCGCTGCATGAGCGAGAACACAATCAACGCGGCATTGCGTGCGATGGGGTACAGCAAGGAGATCATGACTGGACACGGTTTTCGGGCGATGGCACGGACCATTCTTGATGAAGTCCTAGGTGAACGAGCTGACTTGATTGAGCATCAGCTTGCCCACGCCGTCCGTGACCCAAACGGACGTGCTTACAACCGGACTAGCCACCTGCCGGCACGTAAGGAGATGATGCAACGCTGGGCTGACTATCTTGATGAGATCACTACATTAAAGGTGCTTTCCTGACAACCAAGAGTGCTTGTTACAATTTTTTTTCTGAGAATGTGTACATTTTCGAGGGGTTAACAACCTGAACCTTCGGAGACGATTCAAAGTATGTCCTGTGACGCAGTGCTCATGTCGAGCAACGCGGGTATCTTAGGGATATGCTATGACACAAAAAATGCTTCGAATTTCTGATATTGCTTCTACCAAAAATAAGTCAGGCAAACTACCGGTTAGCCCGAGTACCATTTGGCGCTGGGTTCGGGAGAACCGCTTTCCGAAGCCGTTCAAATTAAGCGACTCTGTCACCGTATGGGACGCAGATCTGGTCGATGCTTTCATCACTCAGCAGGCTTCTAATGACTCCGCAACAACGGTGCAATCTTGATCGCTGCAAATCCAGAAGGACCCATCGAAAACAATGTCACACGTATCTTTAAGTTACGTGAGCCAACCCAAAAGACCTCAGTCAAACCTAGGTTCAATATCAAAAGGGCTGGCGACTTCGCTTCCGGACCGTTCCCTGGGTGGTGGATTAAAGACCTATTGCCCAAGGCTGAGCTAGCTGTAATTTACGGCGAGTCGAGTGCAGGTAAGTCTTTTTTTCTTATTGACGCGGTTTTTGCAATCGCACTTGGAAAAACGTGGCGCGGCTTGGCTGTCAAACAGGGGCGAGTTGTCTACATCTGTGCCGAAGGCAAGGCCGGCTTCCGCAAGCGCTTGCGGGCCTATAGCCAACATAATGCAATCAACCTAGACGACGTGCCTTTAGGTGTAATTGATGAGGCCCCCAACCTGCTTCAGCAGGATGACAAGGCCATTGCAGAGCAAGTTCATGCATGGGGCGGGGCCGACATCATCGTTTTTGACACGTTAGCTCAGTCTACGCCGGGCGGAAATGAGAACGGGAGCGAAAGTATGGGCAAAGCACTCGAGCACTGCAAGCGCCTACACAACGTTACCGGCGCTTTGATCATCCTAGTAGCCCACACTGGCAAAGATGCATCAAAAGGTGTTCGTGGCTGGTCTGGCATTAAAGGAGCGACGGATGTGCAGATCGAAGTTGTTCGTACTGGCGATCATCGGTTAGTTAAGATTAGTAAGCAGAAAGACGACAAAGATGGTAACGAATTTGGATTCCGTTTAAATACGGTAATGATTGGCCAAGACGAGGATGGAAACGAGGTTACTAGTTGTGTCGTCGAGCATACCTCGATCATCTCTAGGTGCGACCAAAAGAATGAGCCTCGTACTGCCAAGCAAAAGCTGGTCTTGAGCGTTGCAGGCAACTTAATAAATTTAGATAAGGGACCAGTTTCAATAAGCGAACTAATCGAAACCTGCATCAACACAATTCCGCGGGGAGAACTTGGGAAGTGCGATAATCGGCGCCGCGACCTAACCCGGGCTCTTGAGGCTCTCGCAGCCGCAAATTTGATCGATACAAGTACAGGGCATGTAACCCTGAAGTAATTCGCCTGCAACCCCTTCCATCCTTCCACCTGTTATAACAGGTGGAAGGATGGAAGGGGTTGCCTAGGAATCTAGCAATGGTTGTTCCGTTATTAGAATTAATCTGCCGGACCGCCAGCTGACTGCTCGCTGATGTACACGGCACTCACCCACTGTTCCCAAGCACTTTCCCATTCACGCACGGCAATTCCTCCAGGGATTAAGGCGGTAAGAATACGGGTTTCAGGAGTTAACACTGTTGGAGCACTAAAACGCAGCCGTTTTGAGGTTAGATCCATCTGATTGCTATATATTTAGCTGATTAAATATCAAGGCCTTTTTGTTGATGCCCGAAGAAGCACCGTCGTGGTATCGTCCACCTCACTTGGTGCGTCACTCCCCCCGAAGGCTATGGTCTCTTGAGAACCTGTTAATCCGAAGATGCTCGGTTTATAGATTTTCGCTCTTCCTTTTTCACAATAGCTTTCCCAATCCTCTGTTACTACAGAAAGCAGATACTTTGGACTAAGCGCTTCAAGGTTTTTCAGGTTGCTCACCTGGCCAATTTCATCAACGAGACGACTGTAGAGCTTGTTAATGACAAACGTATGTGCAGCCTGAGCTGTCAATGCGCATTCCAGCTTGCCGCATTGATCGACCATTAAATCAAGCAATTGTTGCAGTGTGTCTACCTTTTTAAGGGTTGTCTCGTTTATTTTACGGATTTTTTCCAGCTCCAACTCCATTTGTGCAAGCTCTGCTGATTTCTGTGTTAGCGTCAGCGAAATTTTCTGATTCTTCTCATTTACTTTATTTAGAGCGGCAGCGGATTGAGCCAAGCTTGCATTCAAATGATTAATTTTCTCATCACTCACTCCTAACAACTGGTCCCGAGTATCTCTTCCAAACTGTGCACGCTCCAAATCCTCTTGAAGCGCTGCAACTTTTTTCTCCATGTGCACTGCATACTTGTGCCATTTTGATCCGCCATTACTAACTTGCCAAGCTAATCCAAGCGCGAGCCCTCCCAAGGCAGCTCCACCTACGGCATCTCCCACATCTGAGTCTATTGACATACGTACTCCTTAAAGTAGCTGTAGCCGTTTGTACTGACTGCAAAGATTACTCTAGTTTACGCTGCAATAGCGCTTTTTAAAACCGCACACAGCAGGTCCGATCGTTTTTCTGCTGGATAGATGCCCTTGAAGCTTGAATGTTGGCTCAGCGGACCTAGACGGATATCTCTTACAGCCTACACTTATCTGCCACCGTAAAAAGTTTGGCTTTTGCAAGGTCTGCAAACACAATGCTGGAGTCTTATCGCGTACAGTGATTCTGAGCTGCTGATACTCCGAGCAGTCGGAGTATCACGGCGTAATGGGGGGCACGACGACTGCGGAGCAGTCGGAGTTCCCTCCATGGAGCCGACCCCTCACGGGGTCGATGTGCCCGAAGGGGCACAGCGGGGGTGGGGTTAGTGGCGAAGACCGCGCGGACTGCGCGGCCGTAGCCATGCAGTAACTGCGTACAAAATCGGCGGCGTTAAAACCACCTAGGGGGTACGATGGCGAAATTCAAAGCAAAGATGCGACACCTTGAGCTAGACTGGCCTGATCGAATTTGGGCGGCCGCGAAAGCACGGAATCATGGCACCGGAGCATCATGGTTGCTTCCAGTAGCGGCACTTGCAGTAACTGGCGCTAGACCAGCCAGCCTAGAGCAAGGCATTCGATTTGCAGCCAAACGAGATGAAAGAGGACGGATATGCGTTGAGGCCACCGTGCCAGGTGCAAAACTTTTGACGCATGAAGGTGGGAAGCCCAAGCGTGGTCAAAAAGAAGTTCGCATTGTTTGGTATATCGATCCGGATGTAGACCGTCCAACCCATCGTCCCGCCGAATTCGATGCGATTGCCAGGGCACTAATGCTCGCGCCTAACCGCGAACTTACTATCAAATATGACGCAGAGGCTATATCGACTAGGCTACGCGAGTTATCGCGTGAACTATGGCCGCGCAAACGTCATCAAGTCTCTGGAATTTGCTACCGAGAGCTTTTTTCAGCCGAAAGCAAAGCAGCTGGCATAGAGCCAGCTGCTTTGGCTGCAGCGATGGCGCATCTTAGTACTGAATCACAAGGGCGATATGCTAGTGCCAGCAAGCGCAAGGGTCGCATGCAACCTGCTAGACGCACATTTTCTGCTGTCCTAGCAGCTAGCCCTGTGCGTATCGATCGTAGTCCTATGACGCGCTTTAAACGTGCCAATGCGATAAAAGCAAAGTTGAAAAGTCAACCTTCGTAACTCTCGTTAAAAAGGAGCACCAATGATTCTCGTAGTGGATTTAGAAGCCACCTGCGATGAGGGAGTCAGTTTTCCAACAGATCAGATGGAAATCATTGAAATTGGCGCAGTATGGGCTAATGACTGCGGCATCGTAATCGAAGAATTCCAAACTTTTGTACGCCCCATTTTGTGTACTCAGCTCACTTCGTTCTGCCAACAACTTACCAGCATTAAACAAGCCGACGTCGACTCGGCTAAGAATTTCATATTTGCAGCAGCAGCCTTAACTGACTTCTCCCATCGCTTCCAAGATAAGGGAACAGTATGGGGCAGTTGGGGACAGTACGACCATAAGCAACTTATACGAGACTCTGAACGACACGGTATTTCAAATCCACTATCCTGCTTTGAGCATGTGAACCTTAAACGCCAGTTTGCAAAAAATCGCAAGATGAAGGAGGTCGGCATGGCCAAAGCACTGCAGCTAGTCAAACTGCCGCTTGAAGGTGCGCATCATCGTGGCATTGATGATGCACGCAATATTGCCAGGCTGATACCTTGGTGCTTATCTGACGGGAAGCGCTAAATTTTCTCATTTGCAGTCGACATAGCACATTGATGTACTGCCTTGGAGATGCTTCTCTCGAAGACAGTACATCATGCCAATTTACGAAGACTTCAAACTGCACGCTTGCACATGTGCAACTAATGACTCGGCAATAACTTCACCTAGTTTTACTGGAACGGCATTACCGATAAGTCGGCCAAGCCGGCTAAATTTGATGGGACTATCGTCTGAAACAAACTTGTAATCTTTTGGAAATGTTTGTAATACCGCAGCTTCACGTAGTGATATCGCTCTGTCTTGTTGTGGGTGCCCAAATCGTCCATTTCCATAACCAAAACATTGTGTAGTCATTGTGGGCCCGGGTTTATCCCATTCCATGCGTCCATATACACTCGGGTAAGTTGCCCCAGTACTCTTTTTGTGACATGCAGCTTGGAGATCTTCAGGCCAGTCACGCCATGTCCCACCTGGAAGAGATGCACGTATGCGGCGTAAGTTCAATTCACTCAAAAGAGGAGAAACGTGCATTCGATCATCAAGGTTTCTTTCACCTGCACCAATGCTAGGAAGATTCCCGATAGCCTCACGAACTGTTGTGCCTCGCATATCAGGCTGACGAAGTTGCAATCCATCCGATCCTAATCGTGAAGCCAACAAGACTAGCCTCTTGCGTGTCTGTGGGATTCCAAAAACACTGCAATCAACTACCGCCCACCACTTCTTATAGCCTTTTAAATCTGCGATAAACTTCTCGAAGACCTCGTGATCAATCAACTGTGGAACGTTCTCCATGGTGATGAGATCTGGCTTAATTTTCTTTACGAGCCTACCGAAAGCCCTCACTAACGGCCATTGAGACTCGTACTCACTGTTTCGGCCACTACGACTGTATGTAGAAAAAGGCTGACAGGGGGCGCATCCCGCCAGCAAACTAATTTCTCCATCTTTAAAGAATTTTTTTATTTCCTCTGGAGAAAGAGTATCAACATCTTTTTCGATAAAAATTGCTGAATTATTAGCTTCAAATGGATAACGACACTCAGGATCAAGATCAACGCCAGCGGCAACGTTGATCCCTCCCCGGACCAATCCATGAGTTAGCCCTCCTACCCCACAAAATAAATCTACTGCAGTAATCTTCGGCATCACGTACGCGTTCAAATTGTTCACTGTGCAGCCGGACGTTTTTCCGGAATCAAAAAACCAAACTGTCGAATATAAAGCTCAAAACCATCAACTACTTCTCTCATATAAAGCGTAACTTTTTCTTTAACATCAATCAGATCTTGAACCGTAACATTGCTAGCACACTGCTCAAATGAAATCGAGCCATGTGCCAATTTGTTTCGCAATGACTTTACAAGTCCCATAGCTCCAAGATCATTTTTCACAGGCCGCTTGATCGCGCGATAAACGTCATTGCTGACAACCAAGCCAAGTCCTAACCGTACACTTATCGCTTCAATTGCTTGATCATCCCAGTTCCCACCCCCGCCCTTTTCGATACCGAAGTCGGCGATCGGAAGTGACTCTACTAGGTGCTGACAAAGCACAATAGCAGCGTTAAGGCGGTTATCTGGGCTTAAATCGACATGAGTCCGGGCAATAAACCGAACCCACTCTCGGCGCAAAGAGTCAGTTAAATCTTTAGGCAACCAAGCCCTTCCATCTGCTGCTGCTTGAGAAACTGACTCTATACACCGAGTCATAGTTGCCTCAACTAAATTATATAGTTGCAAATATAAGCTCGAATATAATATTTTTTGTTGTTGCGCCGAAATCGGTTCCAGAGCCCCTTCAATTTTTGGCGGGCCAAGCCTAGCTTGGGCTTCCATTACAGAAAGAAATTCTATATAAGCTTCGACTTCAGCAAGTCTTTCATTGTATGCATCAAGTAATGCACTCATTATCAACCTATGAGTTTATTTCTTACGAAACCAATCCGCTCGCGAAGTCTTGCAATTGCATTCGCGCCATCTGAACCAGTCACTTGCACAAATTCCTTACTATTTAGCCAATTTTCAACGTTATCTATATCATCAGGGGATAAATCAGGCTTTTCGTCTAATGCTAATTTAGTTCCGATTGCGATAGCCTCGAATCTGGCTCGTGGAGTCGCTTTACCTCCCGCTATCTTTCTAAATCCGTATGGGAAGGCTTCATCCACAAAGCCCATAACTTTGTTAAAACACTGACGGTAGCTTGCAATTAGAGCTGGATCTTGCCCTACTCTATCATTCATTTCTCGCACGTAGTTAAAAAGGAACTCAGATGGACGATCTTTGTAACCTTCCAGCCCATCCCCATATGCGAACAATCTTGTAACCAATTCATCGCGTTGACGTTCTTTGACACCCGCACTTGACACTGGAGCCAAATCTGAAAATGTGGGGTCTTCCGCAAGCTCGGTAATGAGATCCATAAATGGACCAGTAAGTGCCCCCCGGCGGACCTCAGCAGTGTTAGCGATCTTACTCCCTGTATTTATTCTGTCAAATAAGTCAAAACGAGCTTGTTCATCAGCGTGTTCATTTAAAACAATTCCACGAATCGAGCGATTCTGTATTTTTCGCTGACGTCCCTCAGGAAGCTCAGAGAACTTGAAACCTGACAATAAAGTTAAACTTTCAAGATCTCCTAACCTCAAATCTCCTAATATAAACTCATGTAGAGTTCGCAAACGCTGAGACCCGTCAACTACTTCTAGTTTACCATTTGGCATTTCCCAGAAAAATAAGAACGGTATTGGCAAACCCATAAGTAAAGATTCAATAAATCTAGACTTTCTATCGGGCTCCCACGTATATTCTCGCTGGTACTTTGGAACTACAAACTCAGTCTTATCCATTTTGCTTGCAAGCAACTCAACAGAGTATTCAGTCAGATAAAACTCGATACGCTTTGACTGTTCTACAATTTGAGCTTCCGCCGCCAAGACTTCAGCTTCAGTTTTCGCTAAGATTTCCTTGGGCTTCTTCATTAATTGCTTTCGCTTATTTCTTCTGTTGTATCAAGTCGTTTGAGAAGGCTTCAATATTGGTCATGCCAGCCTCGACGAGTCGTCTAACTGCCTCTGGTCGCGTCGGCAGGTCCGGTTGGACGCGACGCCAAGTGTCAATTGCTTGAAGCAAATCTTCTTGAAAGCGTGTACCAACTAGCGTACCAGTAGTGGTTGGTCGGGTTTTGTTCGATGCTGAGAGATGAGGAGAAGTATGTTTCATGTTAACATGATAACATGAAGAATCTTTTTCGGTATGGCTCTAAATAAGTTGCAATATTTGATTGGACGTGCTAAGGGAGAACTTAATCAACAAACAAAAAATTTACCTATTGTCAATTATTGCAAAAAAGACATTTCTCAGCCCTAACAAAGTGTTGTAAAAAAATCTTGATTTAGAAAAATTTTACACACCAATAAGTTATGTATGAATAGCTGCTTGGATGAGCTACTTACTCTCAGCACCGAAAAGTTTTGTTGGTACTTTTGTTGGTACTTCTAGGAGCGTAGCGTCGATTCCTCTGTAAATCAGGGGGCCTGAACAGATGTTCGATTCCGGCCGGAGCACCATCAGCAAGTTTCAAGCATGTCAGAGAAGTTCATCGAACCCGCGCCCCTCACCATGAGACCGCGGGTTTTTTGTTGCCCCGCGCCGGGCTAGCCCTGCTGGAACGGCCGCGCATCCACCGGAATATCGATCACGAAGGTCGTGCCCGCGTTCGCATCGCTGTACATCACTGCGCTGCCGCCATGGCCCTGCGCCACGCTGCGCACGTAAGGCAGGCCCAGGCCCCAGCTGGCGGTGGTGGAGGCGCCGGCGTCGCTGGAGCGCACGAATTGCTGGAAGATCGCGTCCAGCTCGCCGGCCGGGATCGGCTTGCCCTGGTTGCGCACCGACAGGATGACGCGGCCGTTGCTCTCCCCGACGCTGACGTCGATCAGGGTGCCGGCAGCGCCGTATTTCTGGGCATTGTTCAGCAGGTTTTCCAGTGCGCGCTCGAGCGCCGCATCGTTCCACCAACCCTTGACGCTGTTGCCGGTCAGGCGTACGTCGGCGCCCTGGTATTCGCGTGCGCGGTCGGTCACGCTGCGCGCCAGCGCCATCAGGTCGAACTCGGTCAGGGTCAGCGCCAGGCGGTCGCCGGGCTGGATCGACAGCGCGTCCAGCAGTTCCTTCAGCATCGTGCCCATGCGCTCGCCGTTCTTGACGATGCGCTGGGCCCACTGCGCGATCTCGGGCGATGGGTTCAGGCGCAGGATCAGGTTGGCGCCCAGCACCATGTTCGAGGCCGGCTGGCGCAGGTCGTGCGCCAGTGCGCCGGCGAAGCGTTCGCGCAGCGAATCGGTCGCCGCGGCGAAGGAACGCACGC
>Ga0308168_1004434_pt1 | contig 10152 bp, 8 predicted proteins | sample PhyCR2_FD_202133 | JGI IMG/M metagenome (GOLD analysis project Ga0308168, IMG submission 202133) | Phyllosphere microbial communities from UC Gill Tract Community Farm, Albany, California, United States - DLSLRC.R2 | ecosystem: Host-associated > Plants > Phyllosphere > Unclassified | place: USA... | reverse complement strand
CCCGGGGTAACGATGCGCACCACTTTGCGTTCGACCGGGCCTTTGCTCAGCGCCGGATCGCCTATCTGCTCGCAGATGGCAACGGATTCGCCCAGCTGCACCAGTTTAGCCAGGTAACCTTCAACCGCATGATAGGGCACACCCGCCATCGGAATCGGCTCGCCCGCTGACGCACCGCGCTTAGTGAGTGAAATCTCCAGCAGCTGCGAGGCACGTTTTGCATCGTCATAAAACAGCTCGTAGAAGTCACCCATACGGTAAAACAGCAGAATGTCAGGATGCTCCGCCTTGAGACGCAGGTACTGCTGCATCATCGGCGTATGGGTTGAAAAGTCCTTATCTGTAGACTCTTTCATATTGAATTAACTCGTTTTTATGGCTTTAGAAGTACTCAAGTGGCCCCATTTGAAACCCTGATAAATCCATCTAAATCCGAAAATTTGTATGCCAGATGTATTCTAGCTACTATCGAGAATACAACATGGCTCTTCTGGTATACATGAGGCAACAACTGTGAAGATGACTCTGAATCAATCAATAATTATCAATAAGTTATCGATAGAGACCAAACCTGAGTTAGATTCAGACGGACGAGTTGTGTATGTGCCTAACATTTCTGGTAAGCCGTATCTTATCACTGACAGCCACCGTGATTCACCCGTAGGCTTTGGTGTAAAGATCAGTGCAACAAAGAAGACCTATATCATTCAAAGGAGAGTTTCGGGAGGGGACAGAAGTCCTTCAGAAGGAAAGTCACCTTCGCAGGTCATCAGAGCGACGATAGGTAATGTATCGGATTTTGCTTCGATTGATCAGGCTCGTGAAGTTGCGAGAACCTACGCACAATCGATGAAATCTACTAAAAGAAACCCAAATACAGTTAAACGAGAAGCTGATATCGCAGAGCTAACCCTCAGTGAGATTTTTGCTCAATATCGTCAGCACCTTCTAGGACGAAGCAAACCCGCAAAACCAAATTCGATCCGGGTGCTGAATAAAGCGGAACAGAAGCTTAAAGAGTGGGAGCGGTATAGAGTCCGTGACCTCACAGGAAGCCTCATTCTCAAGAAGTTTGATGAGATAGCCTCAAAGACCAGAACGACGGCCGAGCAGACTTTCAGATGGGCAAATGTGGCAGTTCAACATTCTATCGATGTAGAGGCGATGAATGCACAAAGCCAGCAACGACTGCCTGCTCTCACTTACAACCCATTCACTGTGCTCAGAGTGCAAAAGAAATACCGTAGTCGCTCTGAACTGGAAGAAAGCTATCAATCAAAAGGTGTGAGAAATCCGCTTTCCGCAAAAGATACATTGGGTAAATTTCTTGATGCACTACATAACAAAAGAAGCTTCAACCGCCTTGGTTGCGATTATCTCCTGCTAACGGTGTTGCTTGGCGCGAGAAAGGAAGAAACGGCTTCTCTCTGCTGGAGAGAGGAGCTATCAGTAGAAGAAGCAAAGACTACGAGCTATGTAGATTTGACTAATAGAAAAATTTTCTTCTTTGATACCAAGAACAGGACGAATCATGAGCTTCCTATTTGCGATGGTGCCAAATGCTTGTTAGAGGACAGAAGGGATCTGGTTTTTGATAAGGAAACAAAGGCGAACCGTAGGAAATGGGTGTTTCCAGCTCGATCATCTCGAAGCAAAAGTGGGCACTATAGTGACAGTAAAACACTTAGGGAGTACTTGTGTGCAGAAGCCGGAATCGTTAAGTTAGGAACTCATGACCTGAGAAGAACTTTTGGTAGGGTTGCAGAAGAGATTGGATCATATGCTATCGTAAAGAAGCTTCTGAATCATCGCAATACAACAGATCCTACCGAGAGATATGCGGATCCTGACAATAATCGTGTTTATGAAGCTCTTCAGAGGATTGAATTGCATATACTGATAACTGCTCCGGAATTGTATAATAGCTTATTAGCATCAGCTAAATACCCTCCAATACCTGACAACTCTGGGAAGGAAGCATGAACACTATCGAAATTTTGAGAGAGATGTCAGAGGTCTGGAGTTTGTTCGGTGACATGCCGGATGATGCCACCATTGGGGTAGATTTAGCGGCACTGTATTTAGGAGTAAGTGTAAAAACCCTTGCTCGTTATCGCCAGAATGGTGATGGTCCACCCTATGTGCAGTATCAGTCTTCTGAAAGCAAAGCTCGAAATCAGCGAGTTAATTATTTACTTGGGGATCTTAGGGCTTGGCGAAACAATCATAGAGTCAGTAGTACAATGCAGGCCGCTCAGGTCAGGGGGATGACATTCATTGATCTAAAAGATTTAACTAAATCTCATCCTTTTTGGGTTTACGAAAGCTTTAAAATAATAGACCACGCGTTATGCTTATCTGAAGAAAAATTCAGGTTTTTTTTACTAAATACGGAATATGAAATTATATGGGTTTCTATAGAAGAAGTTCTCTTGAGACAGTGGGGAAGTTCTGTAGAAAGAAGAAAGTGGCATACACTCATGGAGGAAACTCTAAAGATGAAAATAAAAAATACACTTGCACAACAAGAGAAACATGAATTGCTAGAAATGTTGGTATAATGATGAAAACTATGTGCATTAAAGTATTTAGATTTTCTTTTTTAATAATGAATTTCAAATGGCGTCATTAACTATTTATATTCTGAATGTTATGATTTATAGTTAAATGCAACTATCATAATTATGATGCTACTCTAATCGCTTAAATTATATAAGGAAAGAAATATGAAATATATATATGGACTTATAACAATGAGTATGATTTTTACACAAAGTGCTTTTGCAGAGGTTACATCAGCAGAAGTGGTTAAAAATATTCAAGGAGTGTGTTTAGCACCAGGGCAACAAGGCGAAAGATGGGATGTTAAGGTCCAAGCTTCAGGGGATGTCAAAGTGGGTCTGAAATTAGCTGGAAGAGCTGGAGTTGATGCTAATGTTGACTTTACAAAGAGTCAGTGGGAAGGTGTTCAACAAGTTCTGAGAGAGCAGCAGCAAAAAGATAATGCCAATTATCGAGAATGTGCAAAAAATATTGCTCCACTTTTTATCAATAAAATAAATAAAGAAAATAGCAATGATTTAGCCAATCCGCCGTCAGCCAACAATGATTTGAAACTCCCTATAAATGTTGTAGGAGGGGGGACCAGAGTTGTATTTTCACCGGACTTTGCTATAACTTTTGAAAAAATGTTAGGCGGTGGGGATCCGCGAGAAACATACATAACCATTAATACACCAGAAAATGGGCGAATGGAACTTACTGAAGGAATTCCAGTAAATGTCTCAATAAAAGGGAAGAATTACTTGTTGCAATTCAAGCTTAATAAGTTTGACCAACCAGTATATACGTTAACCAAATGATTATAAAAAGTGGGGTGAGAACGCAGCCCCACAAATTATCCTTTAAAAATAAATAGTTGGTGTCAAAATATATACTCTCCGCTCACCAAAATCAGAGACCTCAATAACAATTGATTCTCCATCTTGGAGTTTTATTTTGTTTGTTTTGACTAAAAGATTTTTAATTTTATTATCAAGGTAATTATTTTTTTGTTGTAAAACAGAAGCTGGTTTTTCGGTGAACCTATAAAAGTATTCATCTTGATTTTCGTTTTTAATTGTTAACTCAAAGTTGTTATCGCTCGAGATAATCCCCGATGTTGGGGTTTGTTCTAAAGAAAAAGATGCTTCATTACCTGAAGAAACAAATTTTACTTCTCTGTATTGGTAATCATTTTTAGCAAGAAGCTTTTTTAAAAAAGATGATGAAAAATAATAATTTGCAAAAGTAATTTTGCTGATTTTATTTTCATGGTTTTTTTGTTCATATAACCTCAGATCATATTTAACTTTCCTGGTTTCAAGTTGAGGTAAATTAACATCACCACTTGGATTTTGTTTTAACACAAGGCTTTTGTTGGTTAATATTAAATCTGAAGCGTTGGCATTTATTGTGAGTGTTAGGGCTATTAATAATGTTTTTATTTTCATGATTCCTCCTGTTTTATATTTTCTATCACGCTGAAATATAAAAAATCAAATTTTTTGTAATGTTTTTTTGATGTTGGAAAGAAAAAATATAGGCCGAAAAATTTTAATGAAATTTTTGTTAACCGTGAATAAATAATACATAAAGTTAAGATGTTAATGTAAAGTTGCCAAGCACAATTCCATATAAGAATCTTAAAAAAGAGGATTTTACTATGAGTAAAGACTTAACAGTATTCAGTAACATTCGGACCTTAAGAGCACAAGCACGTGAAACATCTATAGGAATTCTCGAAGAAATTCTTGAAAAATTGACAGTAATCGTTGATGAAAAACGTCTTGAGGAAGAATCAGGTAAGAAAGAACAAGAAGAAAGAAAAGTGAAACTTGACACTATTCGTGAGCGACTTCTTGCGGATGGGATCGACTTACAGGAATTACTTGATAACTACGGGTCAGGCTAAACATCGGAAAAACAAAAATTAAGCCGCAATCCTCGCTCTGCAAAATATAGATATACCGATGAAGACGGCATTGAGAAAAGCTGGACAGGGCAGGGGCGTACTCCTATAGCTATAAAAAATGCTCTCGAAAGTGGTAAAAAAATTGAGGATTTTATGATCTAAATATTAATTGAAGTCAGTTCATAACGATCAAAATGGACTGGCTTTTTTATGTTTTATTTTATTTAATATTTCTAACTGGTTGTCCCATCTAAAAATTATTCAAACCACCTTACATTTAAATTGATAAAAATTCGCAAACTGTTATTAGCGATTCATATGAATTGTTGACATTACTGAAAATTTTGATAGATAACTTAATGTTGGTTTTGTAGTATGTTATTTGGCTTTTATTAATTTGAGATGGCTTTGGGGAAGAGTATATTTGATATTAAAACAGAAGATGAATACTTAATTTATAAAGATGAGATGGATATAAATGAGGTTAATGAACTTGGCTCAAGTGCCTTATTCTTTGCCGATTATGGAAAAGATTATGGGAAAAGTGAATGGCTGATAAAAAACGGTATAAACATTCATATCGTAAATAAATCAAAACAAAATGCACTTTTTTTTTGTGAATATGAAAAAGCCAGGTTACTAATTGAGCATGGGATCAACGTAAATCAAGTAGATGTTCATTGCGAAACTGCTTTGTTCCGACCAGTGTCTAAATCCGATTTAGATACTTGCCAACTATTAATAAATAGTAAAATTGATATTCAACAAATAAACTTTCAAGGTAAGAGTGTTTTGTTTAATGCACCTCTTAAAGCATTAAAGCTGCTTTTGAAGCATGGGATCGACATCAACCTAATAGATAAGCATGGTAACAATGCGTTAATGATTTTAGACTCAGATCTAAAAGACTATTTAAATATAGCGAAATTATTATTAAGGTCGGGGATTAGTCTTGAAGTTTTTGAGAAAGATGCCTCAAAACTTAATCTGGCATATTCAAGTTTAGTAAAAGAAAAGATTATTGAGCACCTTGTAAAAAAATAAAATAAACATATAAATAAAAATATAAATAGTAATGAACATAATCTCATAGACATCTCAAACCGAAAAAGATTATGAATGAATCAATAGCTGATTACTAAGGGTTTATGTGAGATTCCAAGATTAAACTTGTTGTTAATCTTTTGTTATTAGCGGCCTTGGTTAGGGTGGATCGATATAACTATGTTAGAGAATTTAAGTTTCTTGAAACTATGATTATGGTGTTACTTTTATTCGGAAGGTTTTTTAAAGTGCAGATTAAAATTTGACAAAATCAATTAATATGATAATGAGGTTTAAAAGTTGAGCATATTGTTCGTGTTAGATTATTAGAAAGCGCAACATTTAAAGGTAATAAATACATTAAACTTGCGAAAATCTTTACAAGATTATCCAAGAAGATAGGTGGGGCAAGGGATAGAGTTAGTAAATATTAGTATCAGGTAAATAGAAAAATCCTTCTATCTACCTTATATATAAATGTAAAAATAATATTAGATCCACTTGATATTACTAACTTTATTAAGTAAAAGACAATAATTTATTTGCAAGATACTTATAGGTCATTTTCTATGTAGGTTATACATATACCTATTTTGCAAGATTTTTAATTAAGAGTGGAACTAAAATAATGTAATTAAAATAAGGAGACGTATGGATAGAATAGTAACTAATACAATAAAAATGGATACTGGAGAGAGATGTTGTTTGATCACTGATAAAGTTTCAAAAGTGCCACTTTATTATCCGTGTTTGTATATATCAACTGAGTTAAGAAAGAAGAACGAATCAATTTCAACTATTGAGCTACATTCAGCGAGTATAGCTCTATTTTATAGATTTCTCAATCTCAAGAGTATAGACATAGAAGCAAGGATCAGAACAGCAGAGTTTCTTCATCTTCAAGAGATTGATGCATTGAAGGAATTTATAACTAACAGAATGAAAAAAGAGAAAGTTATTAATCTTAATAGTGGTTGTAGGGTTAGTAGCAATACTCAATACTTCAGATTAACAGCTATTACAAAATACCTTGAGTGGTTATGTGACTTTTTCACTGTAAATTATAAAAGAGATCATATAATCATTGATAAATTCATTGCGAAAATGAAAAGTCATCGACCTAAAATTAGATTCAGGAATCAAGATTCAGCAATCGATAAAAACCTCAATCAAAATCAACTTAATGTTTTGTTTGAGATTTTGAAGATAGGTTCAGTAATGAATCCATTCAATGCTAATGTCCAAAGACGAAACAGATTAATGATGTTAATTCTTTATCATTTAGGATTAAGAGCAGGAGAGTTACTAAACATCAAGGTCACAGATATTGATATAGGCTCTCAGACAATTTCAATTAACAGGAGGGCTGATGATCCTAATGACTCAAGGATTAAACAACCGCTTGTTAAAACCTTAAAAAGAAAGCTGTCTATATCAAATGACCTATGCAATGAAATCTGCAATTATATAAAGATTGAAAGGCGTAAGCATAGAATGAAAAAAGATAATGGCTATTTATTTATCTGCCATAAAAAAGGAAATACATTCGGAGAACCCTTGTCTATTCAGGCATACCATAAAATTATTAATGCCTTGAAGAATTCATGCCCCGAACTTTCAAGAATGACAGGACATAAGTTAAGACATACCTGGAACTATGAGTTTTCTTCAAAAATGGACCAGATGGAAAATCCACCTAACCAATATGAGCAAGAACAAATGAGGTCTTTACTGATGGGTTGGAAAGAGGGTTCTGGCACTGCTTCTACTTATAACAGAAGATTCATCGAAAACAAGGCCGCAGAGATAGCTTTAAATATGCAGAAAGGAATGATCAACAGAGGAGGTGCTTGATGCTAAAAGTATATGTTAATGGAGACGATAATGAGAGCACTAATGAAGCTAAAACTAAAGGTTATTACTTTTCCCTAAATGATGAGACATGGAAGCTAAGTCGAAATGTGACAGTTAACATCAAGGCGGTGAAAGATGTAATAAATAAAGAATTGCTGGAGGGCTATTTAAAAACGCTAAAATATTTAGCCTGTGAATTAAGTCCTGCTTCAGTTAAATTAATAAGCAATAACTTTAGGAGGTTTATTATAAATGTGAACCCAAAAAAGGTTGATGAATTTTCCCTTGTCAGGTTCAGAGGATCTGATGGTAGGGACAATAATATTATGTCATCGGTAAGGATACTAATAAAAAAGTGGTATGAGTTAGGCTATTGTGGAATAAGTAAAGAAGCATATGATTTTTTATGTAAATTGGTCATTCCTGATAATAAAAAAGGAGAAGTAGTAAGGAGAAGAGATCAGGTTAAAGGCCCTTTTACTGATATTGAGTTACAGTCTTTTCTTGATGCTTGTTATAGGGCATATGATAAGGAAAAAATCGACATTACGCAATTAGCGATGGCTTTGCTGATAAGTGCAACCGGAAGACGGCCACTACAGATCTCACAGATGAAGGTTTCAGATATAAAAAGGATAAAAGTAAACGAGAATAGCTATTCCTATATCATTTGTATCCCAAGGATAAAACAAGGCTTGGGATTCAGGGAATCTTGCAGAAATTATCAAGTGACAAAAGACTTGTATGATTTACTCTGTAAGCAGTGTGATTTAAGTATCGGAACAGTTCGTAGTGTACTTAATAGAGATCTAATTAATAAAGAAGTTGAGAATATACCGCTATTTATATCATTACAAAAGTTAGAAGGCTTCAAAATCAATAACGAATCCAGAGAGATATTTGTATCGGATAAAGCTCACGAATACTCTGTGAAGATAAATAAGACACTTAATTTTATTGCTGAAACAGAAAATGTTATTTCTGAAAGAACTTGTGAAAGATTAAATGTAAATCCCCGAAGGTTTCGTTATACCGTTGGCACCAGAGCAGCAAGAGAAGGTGCAAGCGAATTAGTTATTGCAGAACTATTAGACCACTCTACAACTCAATATACGGGGGTGTATGTTGAGTTTAATGCTGAACATATTGCAAGAATTGATAAGGCAGTGGGAAATCATATGCAGAAATATGCTGGTTTCTTTCAAGGTAAAATTCTGGATGATTCTTCAATGAAGAAAAATGAATTGCCAGTAAGGAATTTATCAGGGGAGGTCACTGGAGTATGTGATGGTTGTAAGTCTTGTAGGGCTAATGTTCCTATCCCTTGTTATACCTGCCATCACTTTCGCCCATTTGTTGATGCACCACATAAAGAATTACGAGATCATTTATTAAAACGAAGAGAAAGAATTATGACTGATACTAATGATGCAACTATGAGTAAAACATTAGACAGAACAATAATGGCTGTAGAGGAAGTATTAAAAAAATGTGAGATTTTAAAATTACAAAGGAGAGATAGATATGAATGAAGTTGATATAGTTGAATTTAAAAGTAAAACGGAAATCTTAGCAGGGAAAAACCTCGATGAATTTATTAAAAACTGCAAAGAACAGTTAAGTGGAAATCTGCATGATAACAATTGGGAATGCAATCATTGGAAGAAGATTTTTAAATTTATTAAGTTTAAGAGAGGGGATAGTAAGGTTGATTTAAGTAGTAACACGGAATTCCTTGATTTCGATTACATTGAATTTTGCAAATCATATGTAGCTTTTATTTTTTGCTCTAATCCAAAAGGATTTGATAAGTTAACTTTCCCCATTGTGCTTAGGATGATTGAAAAAAATCTTTTAGCCTACAATGGGTCTGGTGATATAAAATCACTGAATCCAGTTATTGTTGATGTGTGCTTGTCCGAGATTGATGATAACTACACTAAAGGGGTGGCATACAAATGTGGTAAATTCATGGAGAGGTTAATTGCTTTCCTGAACGAGAAAGAACTTCTTAATTGTGGATTAATGAAGTGGAGTAGTTACATCAGACCACCTGAGTCAAGATTGTCGATCTCTGATAATGCAGACAAAGCCAGATTAGCTAAATTGCCCACTGAAAAAGCATTACAAGCAATTGGTGAGATCTTTTCAATGCAGGATCATGACCTTCACGAAAAAGACCTGTTTGTTACTTCAGTGTTTGCATTGCTCATGTGCGCACCCAGTCGTATAACTGAAATATTATCGCTTAGAGCTGATTGCGAAATTTTCGAAAAGAACAGGGAAGGAAAGGAATGTTATGGCTTGAGGTTTTATTCATTAAAAGGTTACGGGGCAAACATAAAGTGGATTCCTGAAATCATGGTTCCCACTGCCAAACTTGCCATTAAAAGGCTGCTTAGATTATCTGAAAAGCCAAGATTAAGAAGTAAGGTTCTTGAGGAGGATATGAAAAATGAACGAGGCGGAAAAATTTGGTTTGATAAGGAAAAGGATGTTCGCTTCAGTAACGCTCTTTGTGCTCTATTCGATAACCAGCTCAGTATGAAACGAGAAACGGGTAATAAACTGTTCAAAATAAGAAATGTCTTTTTCTCAAAGGAGTTAGGGAGTTCAAAAGTCGGTAAGCATAAGAACATTTTCGAAAGGCATGGATACTATGATGAACATAACAAAGCTTTGTTCTTGAGAACTCATCAGGCCAGACATCTACTTAACACTATCGCTCAAAGAGGGGGCCTTGGAGAACTGGACATAGCAAAGTGGTCAGGAAGAGTATCAGTTACACAAAACAGAGTTTA
>Ga0308168_1004433_pt1 | contig 10154 bp, 18 predicted proteins | sample PhyCR2_FD_202133 | JGI IMG/M metagenome (GOLD analysis project Ga0308168, IMG submission 202133) | Phyllosphere microbial communities from UC Gill Tract Community Farm, Albany, California, United States - DLSLRC.R2 | ecosystem: Host-associated > Plants > Phyllosphere > Unclassified | place: USA... | reverse complement strand
TACCCCGGAGCCGAAGCTGACCAGTACCGAGGAGACGGAGGTAAAAGGCGTGGCGAGGATGCTGCTTGCAAAGCTCCACGAGCTAGTGGCTGGCATGGACTGGTTGCGCGGCCAGGAAACGCGCGGTGCAGTGTGGTCAGAAATCCGGCAGCGGTTGAACGAATTGCCGCAAGCTCCCTATCCAGATGCCCTGTGGAATGCAAAGGTTAGCCAGGTTTGGGATTTCGTGACGCGGCGCTATGCTGGCGACGGCGCAGGTATTCATTAAGGCACTGCTCAGTACGGATGGGCGACTAGCGTCGTGTATTACCCGACCTAATTTTGCTGCCGTTACGGATTGGAAGCTGTCTTCGAAAAATGGCTGCTTTGGCAGATTGCAGCCTTTGGCGAAGCTCTGCAACTGGTCGGCCTCTGCCGGTCCCGCGTTCGGAGTGCATTGGTCGATCCGGGTGTAAACGATGGCCGAACCGTCAGCACTCAACTCATTGCACGAGCAGTTTATCCGTTTCGTCAATACGCACAGCGGTTGCCTGCTCCCCGTATACGACGGACAGGCCATCGACCTTTCGATTGCCATGGCAGCGCTCATGAGCGTGGGGATTTCGACAGTACCCAGGGCATGATGCTCGAATGCACTGACCGCTTTGATGACGCCCTGAATCGGAACCAGATCATCCCGGTCGATACCGATGACATTGAAGACGCACTGACCATGCGAAATGGCAAACACACCGACAGGGCACGACTCTTCCAAACGACGACGCTATTGCCCCTTCTAGGTACCGTTGTCGCCCTTATGGGCAATCAGGAAGTCCCTGATCAACTGACCACTGAAGTTTTTCCCAACCTCAAAGGGGTGACCATGGAAAGGTGGTACCCTCAAGCAACGCTGCAAACACTGACAGCCTTGGACTCCTACGTGAACAACGTTGGGGTATCGCGTGCTATCGCCGGCTTTCGGGGTTCAACTGCAGAGGAAACTGAAGCGTCTGTGAGCGTTCAACCCCACAGCGCCCAACCTGAAGATTCGCCTGGCACAGTAGGCCTTGGGAGGTGCTGATTGCGATCTCAGCTAGGCTGCATCGCCATCCATTGCCAACTTGGTACCTCGCGAAGCCGGCCGGAGTGCAGCCGTCGCTTGACAGCTGCTACCTGACCGGGCTATCCCAGCGCTGATGTGATTGCAAGGCTAAATAATCCCGTGAGGAGCGCAGACAATCGCTCTCGGAGCAAAAAAGATCTGATCTCGACGGACCGACCTTGGCGCTATTCGCCCCAAGCTTACCAGTCGATCTGACCGTACAGAACTCATCCCCTACCGCCGTCGCGAATCGCCATAAAACCTTACGTTAGAGCTCTTGTACGTCATCAAAAACGTCGCCGTCCTCGCTCTCAAAGGTTTGGACTCGTAGGTCGTCTACCTCACTGACGCCGGCGGGGTGAGACAAAGGCGACACCGATTCAATTCCATGACCTCCTCTGCCTACGTAATGCACCATTATTGGTATAGGGTAAAGTTTCCAGCTAGTAATGCTGAGGTTTTTAAAACTCAGCTTGTCCATTATCTTCAAGAACATTACGGCATAAGGGAGTCGAATCTTAGCCTGGGTATACCGTCTGACAGCGTATCGGTAGATGCAGCCAGGTGTAGGCTGTAGTTCTGTGGTGGGCTGGGGTGGGGATACTCTATTTGTATGCAGATGTGATTGTAGAGATTGGCTTACTAAAGATCACACCGGCTTTCTAAAATTCTTAGCAAATATCCAAGGCATCGAATATGAGAGGATTGGCTTTGAGTCATTTGAAAGGTGTGAGCCTTTGCTGTTGCACAGTGGCGCCTGTCCCAGTGATCTTTCGGATAATTTCCTTCTGTCTCGCGCCCACCCGCCAGTTGCGGGGAGGACAGCCTGGTCAGGAAATGAAAGCATCGCATCCGGACGATCATGCGGGACAGAGGTTGGCGGACAAAGTTTTTCGTTGTGCGTGGCTCGCGCTGTGGGCTGTGAGGGCCTATCTTGATCAGGCTCCCTAGGCAGACACGCTAGGGTGTCGTAAAGTGATAAGGTAGGCTAGGTATGAGGATGACAGGATCAATCAATGCTAATCCGCAAACAGAAATTAGGCAGGTGTTATTTTGCAGCAACGTCGTCGCATCATTGTCCGGCTGCATCGGGAATTTATTGAAGCTAAACATTAACAGGCTTGATGACCTGTGTAGCATGCTCGCTTAAAAGGATGTTTCATGAAGGTATATTTTACGCCGGTCAAGTTGGTAGGGATTAGCCCGCGATTGAGCCTTAGAGGGTTCTTCGATCATTTGGTAAACAATTATGCTGGTGAGTCGGATTTCAAATCTATAGATAAAGAGGTCAAATTCAAGTTTTTTGATGATCATGACTCTTTCATTGTCATTGTATTAACTATAAAAGATATAAAAAACTTCTGTGAAGGAGATGATACGGGGGTTGACTTTACTTGGAAGATGAGTGGGGATCTATCAAATAAAATTGCTGAGACTAATGTCTTGGTTATTAGCAAGAAGAACTATGCCGGAGCATACTTAAATAACGAGGGTTCCGTAAGGCTTAACACTTTTGAGTCGAAATTGAGGTGGGCGTTTAGGCAGTTATTAAGAGACAGACATAAGCGCTCTAAGCGAGATGAGAGATTTAGTATTGAACGGCTAGTAGATTCTGCTGATATAATGAACAAAGTCTCAAGGCTTAGTGAAATTGATGAGATCAACGCGACTTTCACTAATCCAACGACGACTATGAGAATGAATAGCTCTATATTCAAGAGCGCCAAAAGTCTTAGGGTTGTTCAGCGTGTTGGGCACTTTTCACTGAAGTCGGCCTCTAAGAAAAAAGAAATCACTGATTATTTGGAGGATCTTGTTAAAAGCGGATGCTCGGGAATTAGCGTCAAGGGTACTGGGTCGACTAGCCTGGCGGGAGAGACTATTGGAATTGCCGATGCGGTAAATAGCATATATTCAATGGAGTATTCAGACTATATTTCTTCCTTGAATGGTATAAGCCTAAGTCAGTTCTTAAATTGTGATTTGTTTAAGGATGCTAAGAAAGAGATATTGTCAAACGTATTGGTAAGGCGAGCCTAGGTATCAGAGGTTACTATGCAAAAGACAATTCTAGTAATGTGCTGCTTAGCCGCAATAGCAGTGTATATCTCCACAATACTTGTGGCGTCCAGGCTGAGCGGTTGTTTGGACGTAGTTATTGCAACGTATCAATCGAGCATTAAGGGGTATGTTTTTGCTGCATTTCTAGGGGCTTCATCTTTTTTGATATCTCTATTGACATTCTTGGTTATAAACATCAAAGAGAAAATGTTTGATAGTCCCGACTACCTCAAGTTGTACGTATTGCATATGAACCTTAAGGAAGGCGACTACATATCAAAAAAGGAGCTTTACCAGCCGCTTAGATTTATAAGTGTAATGCTGGTGTGCGCTATATTTCTTTCGATAGTTTCTTCTGTTAGTCAGCTCACCTTGGGCTTTTCGAGCAATAAACTTGTTTTGATAATCCCTACTCTAGCTCCTTTCCTTGCGGTGTCTTTCCTTATATCTGCATTACTTCAGATACATAGCCTGATCAGGCAATGGCTGAGCGCTGGAGATGACGTAATTACCGTATCCAAAGAACACTTGTAGTTAATTTGCGGCGGCTATGCAGTTAATTCTACTCCCGTCTTCGAACAATAACTTGATGTTTTCGCGGAGCTTACATTATCCAGCGCTTTGAGCCGCTTGCGCGCCCTGAGCCTTGCTCCAGGCCCCTTGCTGAGCGGGCTACCTGTAAACCTGTTGACATAATCTCCACGTCCCACTCAAACGAACGTAAGCGCTCCATGAACCCCACATTCAAAGCCGCTGCTTGATCCAGGATGCTGTGCTCCCGATTTCTTTCTGGAGCCCGCCAACCATGATGCGTCTCGATGCAAAAGTCGAAAAAGTGTATCTGTACACCAAGCCCGTCGACTTCCGAAAGTCCATCGACGGCCTCGCTGCCCTGGTCGAGTTGGACATCAAGGTCGCCGTCTTCGACCCCGTGCTTTTTGTTTTCCTCAACAAGCCGCGCAACCGCGTGAAGATCTTGTACTGGGAACGCAACGGCTTCTGCCTTTGGCTCAAGCGCCTGGAGTCCGAACGTTTCAAAACATCGCCTGACGTGACGGACGAAGCAATTGTCCTGACTGTCCAGGAACTCAACTGGATGCTCGACGGTTTTGACCTATGGCGTAACCGCCCTCATCAGGTTTTGACGCCGCGATTCGTGGCCTGATTCTGTATAATCCAGGGCATGAATTCTGTGCCCGAAAACCTCCCTGACGATCTTCAACTTCTCAAGCAGATGCTTGCGAAGATGCAGTCGCGGGTCGGTTTTCTTCAAGAAGAAAACGCGCTGCTGCGCCAGCGCTTGTTCGGACGCAAGTCCGAGCAACAGCTGATCCTGCTACGCCTCAGCTAGCCCTTTTCAATGAAGCAGAAAGCATCGCCGACATTGCCGACGAAGACACTGAAGAAGAGGTCGTCGCACCCGACAAGCGCCGTGGCAAGCGCAAGCCGCTGCCCGCTGACCTTCCGCGCATCGAGGTCATCCACGAATTGCCCGAACATGAGCTGACTTGCACCTCCGGCTGCCGCAAGCATGCCATCGGCGAGGAGATCAGCGAGCAGCTTGAAATCGTCCGATGCAGATCCGGGTCATCAAACACGTCCGCAAAGTCTATGGTTGCCGCGACTGCGAGGCCGCTCCGGTCACTGCGGACAAGCCAGCTCAATTGATTGAAAAAAGTATGGCCAGCCCGAGCGTTCTGGCGATGTTGCTGACCACCAAATATGTAGACGGCTTGCCGCTTCATCGATTTGAAAATGTATTGGGGCGCCACGGCATCGATATCCCGCCCCAGACCTTGGCTCGCTGGGTTATCCAGTACGGCGGGCACTTCCAGCCGCTGCTGAATTTAATGCGCGATAGCCTGTTGGCCAGTCGCGTCATCCACTGCGATGAAACGCGGGTACAGGTGTTGAAAGAGCCTGACCGCGAGCCAAGCAGCCAGTCGTGGATGTGAGTGCAAACCGGCGGCCCACCGGATCAGCCGGTGATCCTTTTCGACTACTCCACCAGCCGAGCGCAGGACGTACCGACGCGCCTGCTCGATGGCTATCGTGGCTACGTGATGACCGATGATTACGCCGGTTACAACGCGCTGGGCGCGCAAGTTGGGGTCGAGCGTCTGGGATGCTGGGCCCATGCTCGTCGCAAGTTTGTTGACGCACAAAAAGTGCAGCCCAAAGGCAAAACGGGACGCGCCGATATCGCGCTGAACCTGATCAATAAACTCTATGGGATCGAGCGTGATCTCAAGTGCTTCAATGACGACGACCGTAAAACTGGTCGCTGCGAGCAAAGCCTGCCCGTACGTGCCCAGTTAAAAACCTGGATCGGCAAGACACAACCACAAGTCACTGCTCAGAACACTCTCGGCAGAGCGATCTACGAGAACGGGCAGATCAATGGCATCGTAAGGGCATGGGACCCTGGTACTGGACAATTGATCAAAGAAACGACGTTCTAGAACGGTTCGGCCAACGGACCTGCGAAGGAATGGTACGCGGATGGGCGAATCGAAAGTGATGGCGAGTTTCGTGACGACGTTTTCTATCCCGTCGCAACCCAGTCGGATGAGGGCAAGAACGACAAATGCGTCGCCGACTATGCCGACAAGTTTCACGCTCAAGCGGGCGAGGATGCGCCGGTGAACAGCGAGCAGTTGGATGAGTGGGAGAAATGGTGCCAGCAGGGGCATCCCTCGATGTGACCCGCAGACATAAAGCCAGCGATATCGCTGGCCCTTATGCCTGCCTCTAGGGGTGCATTCGACAATATCGACGACCTATCCTACGTCGATGAGCTACAGTAACATGTGCGGGGATGAGCTCCTAAAAGCCTGTTCGTAGTCCTTTCCTGGACAGATACCCAACCATGGAGATTAGGTATGGCGGATAAAAAACGAGTCTTCGTGGCGTTTGCAATTGAAGACGAGAGGCAGCGTGACCTGCTGAAGGGCCAGTCGCTCCATCCAAGATCTAGCTTTGAGTATGTTGATCTGTCCGTGAAAGAAGCCTATGAGACGGGCTGGAAAGAAAAGGTGCACACCCGCATAAAAGGGTGTCACGGTGTGATTGTGCTTGTCAGCAAAAATTCGGCCAAATCCGATGGCCAGAAATGGGAGATTTCGTGCGCTCAAGGCGAAGGGAAGCCAATTATCGGCATTCGCGCCTACTCTGCCGATACGAGCACCATAGCCGGCATTGTTGTGAAAGATTGGACCGCAGCTAACTTGACCGCATTCATTGACGGTTTATGAGCGCCAATATGCGAAAAGCATTGGTTATAGGCATAGATTATTATGCTAAAGGCGGATGCCTCTCCGGATGCGTAAACGATGCGCACCGGGTTTCCGCTATGCTCGAGAGCCATTCAGATGGCTCTCCAAATTTCGATGTTCGGCTCATCACTGCAAGCAGTGAGCGCGATCAGCTAGCTTTCCGTGGTCTCAAGGATCTGGTGGTCGAGCTTTTCAAATCAGATGATGAGATCGCTCTGCTCTACTTCGCAGGTCACGGCCATGTGGAAGCAACAGGCGGTTACATTTGTGGGAGTGACAGCCGCCAGGGAGACGAAGGGTTAGCACTGAGTGAAATCATGACCCTCGCTGGCCAGTCCAAAGCGAAAAATAGGATTGTAATCTTAGACAGCTGCCATAGTGGCGCTGCTGGTGAAGACCCGCTGATAACGGGCGTTTCAGAGGTGACGACCGGGACAACAATTTTGACCGCATCACGCGCAAATGAAGGCGCAGCAGAGGTAGAAGGAGGAGGCATCTTCACTGATCTGTTGGTAGATGCGCTCGGCGGGGCAGCCGCAAATCTTGTTGGGGAAATAACTCCCGGCAGTGTATATGCCCACATTGATCAGTCGCTAGGCTCCTGGGCACAGCGCCCAGTTTTCAAGACAAATGTTTCTGGCTTTGTGTCCCTCAGAAAAGTTCGGCCTCCAATTGATCCGGAGATTTTGCGCTCACTACCTTTGTTATTCCCTGACTATGGCTACCACCTACAACTTGACCCAAGCTTCGAGCCAGAACTTCCTAGCCAAGGTCTTAATCCAACAGCAGATCCGGATAACACAAGGATATTCGCGGATCTTCAAAAGCTTAATCGCGTAAACTTACTGGTTCCTAATTCGCAACCCCATATGTACCATGCCGCGGTGAACTCTGATTCCGTCCGGCTCACTGCGCTAGGAGAGCACTACCGTCGCCTAGCCATCAAAAAACGGATTTAACATGCAGGAAAAGGAAGCACTACTGGAAGAGCTCGCGGCCATAGAGCACGAGCGTTGGGCGCATTGGCAGCAATTCATGCATGAGCAGGGAAAGCGCCAGCCTGACGGAAGCCTATTGCTGCCTGCTGAGCTCATCGCGAAGTGGGACCGACTGATTGAGACTCCATATTTTAGTCTGACTAACAATGAACAAGAAAGCGACCGAGAACAAGTTCGCCGCTACCTACCAGTGGTTGATCGTGCGTATGGTAAAGTGAAGCTATAACGCTGTCGCTTAACCGATCGTGCTCTGTACGTTCTAGGTGCCTGAAATGCCATACGTTGTGCCATGGCTTCGCAGATTGATTAAAAAAGCAGCGCCTATCCTGCGCTGAGAGTCAATAATGCTGGGCTGGCTGAGGATCTTCGGTGGGACGTGCAGCCCATAGGGTGAACTATGTATCAAATGCAATATTGGGTTGAACTACAGGCGTTGAAGGCCCATGTCAACTACTTAGAGCTCTACCAACTGAGATACGAAAACATTGAGCGCTGGATCGGTATCTTGCTAGCAGTCGCATCCTCCGCGAGCATAGGGAGCTGGGCGTTATGGAAAGACCTTGCGCTCTTATGGAGCGTGCTTATCATGCTCACACAAATAATTTCAGTTGTTTATAAATTTCTGCCCTTTAAAAGCCGGCTTAAGCCCCTAAGCACTGCAGGTATCGAGCTGTCGGTGCTTGCTGACGACGCCGAAAAAGGGTGGTATGACGTCGCCCAAGGCGAGCTTACCGAGAAAGAAATCAATGAAAAGCGTTTTACGATCCGCAAAAGAAAGTCAGCGATCATGAAGTCTGCGTTTGGCGGCATTGTATTACCCGAAAATTCAGCACTCATGCAAAAAGCAGAAGAACAGATGCATAAGTACTTTAAAAGCCACTATCCGGAGTTAAACCATGAGTGATAAAACACCACGACCAACTACTCAAACGCCCTCTCGGCCAGTTCAGACAAATGATCGGGGTCTTCCTCCGGTTCAAAACACTTTACCGATGCCAAAAGTTCAACCGCCTAAGCAGAAGTAGTTACATAGGCCTCTGGCCAATGTGTCTCACCTTTTTCAGCCAAGCGAGGTCGCCCTCGCCTGGCCGTTACCGGTAACGGCGGCAAGCCGCCTCTACCGAACGCCCTGACATCCGGCAACGCCAAACGTAATAGTTCATCCGGCTTTGTAACGTATTGTGCGTATAACTCGAAGCCTTCTCGCGCCACCGGATCAGTATGGTGCACTACCCCTAAGAAGCACTTTGGGTAACGCTCCTTACGTGCATTGCAGTTGTAATGACTACCCATGCCGTCGGTTACCACTCGATCCCAGTACTGGCCGATACGCTTACCCAGTATGACGTCCCTGCAGACAACTGAGCTATCGAAATAGAACACCGCATGAATGTGATAACCTTTGTATCGGCCCATCTCAAGCTTCCAGGCATAGCCAAGAAGCGGCCCTAGTCTGCCACTCTGCAACTCCTTCAGCAACGCTGCTCTATGGTGGCATACATCAGCGCCAGATACGCCCCGGACTGAGCGATAACGCTCTAGATAAGATAGGTCTACTCTAACAATAACCATCCTGGAATGCCTGGCGAATAATTCGCTTGTGTACCTCACCAGCGCATCATAGTTTTGTTTGATCGGACGCCTATAGGCTTTTAATCTTAGTCTAAAATCAGCGCTGTTTACCTCAGACCTAATCTCTGCAATGCATGCATTAAGCCTATCAACAACATTAGGAACAGAACCACCACAAGCCTGCTTGATATAAGACTCCCGCAGCAGGAGATCATGACTATGGATACACCTGTAAAAAGTGTCAAAATACGGATTAAATTTCGAATTAGGAAACATCTCAAAGATATTTTTTGTTTCGCTGCGCAGGCAGTTGAGAAACCGTCGCCCTAGACGCTGCGCACCAACCTTTCTGACGTCATTTCGCAGCTCTATCACAGTGAACACTTCATGCGTACTCATCACCAGATCCTGCAACATTGGCAACAATTTGAAAGCGAGGAAGTTTCTGACAGTATACTCTTCGTCGCACAAACAGCTGGCATCGTCTCCGACGGATAAACTGCGACTGACGAACGCAAGCGAAGCATCTTTCAAAATGGACATGGACGTAGCGTGCTGTGCGTTCTCACCACTAAAGCTATCAGGCAAAACCATTAAATCAACCTCGCAAAGATATACTTCGACATAAATAGATGAGCAGACCTGTCCGTAAATAACTCAAACTGATTAAATCCAATCTGTATATTAAAAGATACATATATCAGATCAGGTGCCAGCCTTGAAGCCCAACCCGTCCAGGCAGTATAACGAGAGAAAGTTATAGTTCTAAAATCTTTCCAAGATCGGTAGCACCTTAGAAATAATCCCGTGCTGTTGCAACCACTAAACTATCTCAAGCGCCCCGGATCGTTCCCTGCTCAAAATCCATGAATTCAGTTCAGACTCTATAAACCCAATCGCTCCAGCGACGCCTCCGCCAAGCTTGACGCGCTGGGGGAATGTCGAATCATAACTTTTGGAGTGGAGGTCCATTTTCGCATAGATGGTGGATCTGGAAAGGCCGACTCGTTCGATGACCTCGCGTATTCTCAGCAATCTGATGGGCTCGGACGAAATTTGTAACTGACTCATAGTTGATTCCCCTCTACAGATTCCGCAAGGTTACCGGTATAACTTTTCAGTCAGCGTAAAAAGTAACCGTTACGCGTAATTACACCGTATTACGGG
>Ga0308168_1004429_pt1 | contig 10157 bp, 7 predicted proteins | sample PhyCR2_FD_202133 | JGI IMG/M metagenome (GOLD analysis project Ga0308168, IMG submission 202133) | Phyllosphere microbial communities from UC Gill Tract Community Farm, Albany, California, United States - DLSLRC.R2 | ecosystem: Host-associated > Plants > Phyllosphere > Unclassified | place: USA... | reverse complement strand
GGTTGCGATCGAGATACTCCAGCATCGAACGGTCCCAGCCCAGCGCCTTTTCACGCGGGAAGTGGCCTTTGATCACCGCGCAGCCCCGGCGTTTTACCGCCTCGCGCTGCTCGTCACTGAGGGTGCCATTTTGAATATCGGCAAAAGGGATCACCGGCCACACCGGTTCGCCGCGCGCTTTCAGGGCGTTGATTTCCGCGACGCGGGCAGCAATGCGTTCGCTTAACTGATTAAACACCGTCTGCACATCGCCGATTTGCGCGCGCAGTTCTTGCTTAAGTTGACGGATCGCCGCGTTGTGATCGGCAGGCAGCGTTTCGCTGGCACAGATAACAGCCATAAAGACCTCGCTTTTCTTTCATTCGAAAGTTAAATAACTTACATATGCTAATTTAAGTTAAAAAAAAGTTAATGCAAGTTTAAAAACTTGATGAGGTGCACAAAGCGGGAAAAGTGTGATGCCAGTGCAGGACGCACCGGCATCAGAAGGATCAGGCCGTGAAGGGGCCGGTACCGTCGAGCACCGCCTGAATAACGTTCAGCGCGCCCTGGTGATTGTTATCGTCCGTGCGGTGACGGGCGATAGCTTTAATCGCATCCCCGGCATTGTCCATGGCAAAGGAGTAACCGGTCATGCGCAGCATCTCCGCATCGTTGCCGCTGTCGCCGATGGTCACGCATTCATTCGGCGATATGCCCCAGCGTTTCAGCAGACGGGTAATGCCGTTGGCTTTGTGCAGGCCTGGAATAATCAGATCGACAAACCCAAAGCCGCTGGTGACGGGTTTCATAATGCCGTCGAGGGACACATGCAGCGCGTCAATGAGTTGCGGTATCTGGCTGTCCGGCAGGTTGAGCGAGAACTTAAACATTTTGTCGTCGATCTCATGATAATCGCGCACCGGTTTCAGGCGGTGATAATGATGCGACATCAGTTCGACAAAGGCGTCCGGGGCGCGATCGCTGACGTAGGCGCTTTCCAGCCCGCAGGCGACAAAATTCAGCCCCTTATCCTTCAGCAGTTCGCCGAGCACGATCTGATATTCATGGCGGGTCAGCTCGCCGTGGAAAAGTTGCTGGCCATGTTCATAAACCAGCGCGCCATTTTCGGAGACGAATGAAATACGGTCCTGAATTTCCGGGAAGAAGGAGATGAGCTGATAATACTGGTTACCGCTGGCGACCACGAACTCAATGCCGCGGCGCTGTAGCTGCTCAAACTGTGCCAGAAAACGATCGCGATCGTAGGTTTTGGCATCATCAAGGAAAGTTCCGTCCATATCGGTGACGATAACTTTAACGGTCATGCATTGCGCTCCTGAATGTAACTGCGACCAGAAACATTCTAATAACAATGTGAGCGGAAGCACAATTTTATTTCATTCGAAAGTTTGCCCGTCGTCTTTCGCGGCGCAGAACTGGCAGGCCCGGTAAGCATAGCGCCACCGGGCTCAGAGGGAGGAGGATTACAGGGTATGTTCGGTACGGGCGATAATATCGTCCTGCGCATCCGGCGACAGGGCGGTGAAGAACGCCGAATAACCCGCCACGCGCACCACTAAATCACGGTATTGATCCGGATGCTGCTTCGCGGCGATTAACGTCTCGCGCGATACAATGTTGTACTGAATATGCCAGCCCTTGTGCACTTCGAAGAAGGTCCGCAGCAGCATCATCAGCTTCTGGCGGTCGCTGTCATTTTCCAGCGTCGCCGGATTCAGCTTCTGGTTCAGCAACACGCCGCCCAGGATCGCGTTCGTCGGCAGTTTACCGACTGAGCCAATCACCGCCGTTGGCCCTAAATGATCGGTACCGGAGGCCGGGCTTGCGCCTTCTGCCAGCGGGGTATGGGCTTTACGGCCATCCGGCGTCGCCATCGTCGCGGCACCAAAAGGCACGTTGGCGGAAATGGAGGAGGTCCCGGCGTAGTAATTACCTCCGATCGGGCCACGGCCATAGCGCGGATTATGGTACTGCTTCAGCTCTTCAATGTAGGTCTGATAAGCGCGAGCCAGCAGCAGATCCACGCTGTCATCATCGTTGCCGTATTTCGGCGCGCTATTGATCAGACGCTGACGCAGCTGCTCATGGGTCAGCCCTTCAAAATCCTCCGCCAGCGCGCTGGCGAGTTCCTGCTGACCAATCGCTCCCTGATCGAATACCAGCTTTTTCACTGCCGCGAGGCTGTTGCCGAGGTTGGCGATCCCCACCTGCAAACCCGATACCCAGTCATATTTCGCGCCGCCCTGTTTGATACTTTTCGCGCGTTCGATGCAGTCGTCCACCAGTGCCGAGCAGAGAATATCGTGCACGTTCTCTTCCAGCATGGTGTCCACCACATACTCAATCTCAATGGATTTACGGGTGTAGTAGCGGATCTGCGTGTCCCAGGCGTCCATCACCTGCGAGAAATCGCTGAAGTTGCCTTTGGACAACGCCTGCGCCTGCGGCAGGAACACCTTACCGCTGGTGGCGTCGCGTCCGCCTTCCAGCGCCGCCAGCATGACGCGGGCGAAGTTAATAAAGCTCATGCCGGTGCAGCGATAGCCCCACTTGCCGCCGACGGCGGTTTCGATGCAGCCAATTGCCGCATAATCGTAAGCGTCTGCCGGTTCGATCCCGAGCTTGATAAATTCCGGGATAACGATCTCGTCGTTGTTGAACGCCGGCATGCCGAAGCCGCAGCGGATCACCTGGACGCAGGCGTCGAGGAAATCGTTGCTCATCCCCGCATGATAACGCACGCTGAGGTTAGGCTGGGTGGAGCGCAGGCGTCCGCAGGATTCGAGGATCGCATAAGAGAGCGGGTTAACCGCATCCTGCGGCTTGCCGTTCACCAGCTTCTGACCGCCGATGGTAACGTTCTGATACAGCGGGCTGCCAGCCGAGGCTTTCGAATGCGAGCCGGAGCGGATCTTGTTCACTTCCAGCAACTTCAGCCAGCAGGCGTGCAGCATTTCAATGGCATCTTCCCGCGCCAGGCTCTGGTCCAGCTCCACGTCACGGCGATAATACGGATACAGATACTGATCCATACGACCAAAGGATACCGAGTGACCGTTCGATTCGATCTGCAATATCAACTGGATGAAATAGCACAGCTGTAAGGCCTGCCAGTACGTTTTCGGCGGCTGATGGGCGATGACGTCGCAGTTTTCCGCGATCGCCAGCAGCTCGTGGCGACGGCTTTCGCGGGTTTCTTCCTGCGCCATCTTGCGCGCCAGATCCGCATAGCGTGCGATATGCAGGCTGACGGCTTCCAGCACGATATCAATGGCTTTCAGGAACTGCTCGCCGTGCAGATCGTCCAGCACCGTCAGATTGATGCGCGAACGGCGCTCGGCGACTTTCTGGCGCAGCCCGTCCATTCCCAGCTCCAGCACCAGCGGGAAGTTCACCGCCAGGTGTGCATCGCCGGACGTCATATTGCCTTCGGCTTTGATGATGCCGCTTTCCAGCAGCGATTTTTGCTCGTCAGTAAACATGCCGTAGCAGCGATCCTGCACCGTCTGCCCGCGCCACCACGGACAGATTTCATGCAGCACGCGTTTATTCTCTTCGCTGACGGCAAACCCGGCACCCGGGCGGTCGGCAAGATCGTCGATCTCTTTTTCAATCCACGTCACCGTGTATTCCGGGAAGATCGGTGCGGCGCGTACCATGCTCGCCTGGTTGCCGACAATCAGCTCGTCATGCTTGATCCAGATGGTGCGCTCCGCCAGATGATGGGCGAGGGCGAGGGCGCGACGCACCGGGATCGGCTTATCCATATTCTGCTGGTAGGCCTGGGTGTAGTGCAGCGCACGTTCGGTGCAGACCGGCGGTTTAGTGATGGTGATCAGCGCGTTTTTATGCGCCTTGATGCGGTCGGTCAGGGTATCGAGACGTAAGGTGGTCATAAGGTTATCCTCGTAACGTGGCGGTCAGCCCGCATTCGCGCGCGTAGTTTTCTGCAAAAGTCAGCAGGTCCGGTGCGTCGAGCGGTTTGTCTGGCGCGGTGTAGGTCTGGCCGAGCAGGTGATACTTGTTCATGCCCAGCGTGTGATACGGCAAAAAATGAATCTCGCGGACGTTCAGTTCGTCGGCGGCAAAACGGGTAATGGCGCGGATCGACGTCTCATCGGCGTTAAAACCGGGGATCAGCGGTACGCGAATGGTGAGTGATTTGCCAAGGTGCGCAAGGCGTTTGAGGTTTTCCAGCACGCGCTTTGCCGAGCCATCGGTCCAGGCTTTGAAGATCTCGCGGTCGACATGCTTCAGGTCCGCAAGGAACAGATCGACATGATCTAAAGAGGGCTCAACGTAGTGCCACGGCACATGCAGACAGGTTTCCACGGCGGTATGGATCCCCGCTTCATGGCTGGCCTGAAACAGCGCGGCGGCAAGCGCCGGGTGCATAAAGGGTTCGCCGCCCGACAAAGTGATACCGCCGCCGCTGCGATCGTAGAATGGCTTATCCCGTAGCACGGTGGCCATGATCTCTGCCACTGGCAGGGTTTCGCCGCAAACGGTCAACGCCTGGGTCGGGCAGCATTCCGTCAGCGCGTCCAGATGCGCGTCATTAAGATGCTGGCGATGGATCAGCAGACCGTTCAGCGCGCGTTCAATCACCGCAGATGCCGCCTGCTGGCACAGTTCGCAGCCGTCGAGACACAGGCGGGCGTCATAGAGCAGATCGCGTTTACCCGAACGGCTTTCCGGGTTCTGGCACCAGCGGCAGCCCAGCGAGCAGCCTTTCAGGAACACCACGGTGCGGATGCCGGGGCCATCGTGGGTGGAGTAGCGCTGAATATTAAATATCATCATCGGACCTCATCTTGCGTATGAAGATTAAATTACTTTCGAATGAAAGTTATTTTGATGCCGATCAAGTATCATTCAGGTAGCCTGAGGTAAATTTCAGCGCATGCTACATCTCACACTTTGAAGGTCAGATTATGGAACTCTATCTCGATACCTCCGACGTCGCGGCAGTCAGAAAACTGGCGCGTATTTTCCCGCTGGCAGGCGTTACCACCAATCCGAGCATCGTTGCCGCAGGTAAAACGCCGCTGGAAGAACTGCTGCCTGCGTTGCAGGACGCGCTGGGTGGCAAAGGGCGGTTATTCGCCCAGGTCATGGCGACCACCGCAGAAGGCATGGTGAAGGATGCCCGTAAACTGCGCAGCATTATTGCGGATATCGTGGTGAAGGTGCCGGTCAGCGCTGAAGGGCTGGCGGCTATTAAATTGCTGAAGGCGGAAGGCATCCCGACGCTCGGCACGGCGGTGTATGGCGCAGGTCAGGGGCTGTTAAGCGCGCTGGCAGGGGCGGAATATGTCGCGCCTTACGTGAATCGCGTGGATGCCCAGGGCGGTAACGGCATTCAGACGGTGTGTGATTTGCAGCGTCTGCTGAGCCTGCATGCGCCGGACGCAAAAGTGCTGGCTGCCAGCTTTAAAACGCCGCGTCAGGCACTGGACTGCATGCTGGCAGGCTGTGGATCCATCACTCTGCCACTGGATGTCGCGCAGCAGTTTATCACCGCCCCGGCGGTGGACGCGGCGATTGCGAAGTTTGAGCAGGACTGGCAGGGGGCGTTTGGTCGGCTGGCGCTGTAAATTGCCGGGTGGCGCTGGCGCTTACCCGGCCTACGTTTTGTGGTGATTTGCCGGGTGGCGGCTGCGCCTTACCCGGCCTACGTTTGCGACGAATTTATGTAGGCCCGGCAAGCGTAGCGCCGCCGGGCATGGGGCTACGACTCCCCGCACACCTCGCACCCGGCGTGGCGCATCAGCTTCATCTCGCGGAACTGGCAGGTCATGGCGTCGTACATCACGATCTTCCCGGCGGCAGGGGTACCGTAATGGCTCAGCAGTTTGATGGCTTCCATCGCCTGTAACGAGCCGATCACCCCCACCAGCGGCGCCATCACGCCCGCTTCCACGCAGGTCAGCGCATTCTCACCAAACAGACGGCTCAGGCAGCGGTAGCATGGCTCGCCTGGCTGATACGTGAAGACGCTGATCTGGCCTTCCATGCGGATCGCCGCCCCCGATACCAGCGGCACCTTTGTCTGAAAACATCCGGCATTGAGCTGATTACGCACCGCAACGTTGTCGGTACAGTCCAGCACCAGATCGTGTACGGCAATCTGCCCGTTCAGGGCGTCGTCGGCCAGCTGCGCATTGAGGGTGGTGAAAGAGATATGCGGATTGATACACGCCAGCGCCGCGCGGGCCGACTCGACTTTCGGCACGCCGAGCGTGGCATCGCTGTGCAGCGTCTGCCGTTGCAGATTCGAGAGCGACACGGTGTCAAAATCGAGCAGCGTCAGATGTCCGACGCCCGCTGCCGCCAGGTATTGCGCCGCCGCGCAGCCCAGCCCGCCAAGCCCTACCACCAGCACGCGTGCGCCTTTCAGCCGCTCCTGGCCGTCAAAATCGAAGCCGCGCAGCACGATCTGCCGGTTGTAGCGCATCATTTCGCTGTCGCTCAGTTCCTTGGCCATTACAGGCCTCCGAACAGATGATTAAACGGCTCCACCTCAACCCATTCGCCCGCTTCCACGTTCTGCCGCTCGGCTTCCAGTACGATAAAACAGTTGCCCTGGCTGAAGGAGCTGAAAATATGCGAACCCTGATGCCCGGTGGTGCTGACGGTTAAGTCGCCCTGCGCATCGCGGGTTAACAGGCCGCGCTGGAAATCGAGGCGTCCCGGTGATTTTTTCAGGCGGGTGGTGGTGCGCACGCGCAGCCGCGTCGGTAGCGGGCTGGCAGCGATGCCGCCCAGTTTCGCCAGCAGCGGGATCACCAGTTGATAGAAGGTGACAGCCGCTGACACCGGATTGCCCGGCAGCCCGCAGAACCAGCTCTGGCTCAGCTTGCCGAAGGCAAAAGGTTTGCCCGGCTTGATTGCCAGCTTCCAGAAGCCAATTTCACCCAGTTCCTCAAGCAGCGTTTTGGTGTAGTCCGCTTCGCCCACCGACACGCCGCCGGAGGTGATCACCAGGTCGGCCTGGCTGTCGGCGGCGATAAAGGCGTCCCGTAGCTGAGCCGGATCGTCAGGAATAATGCCGAGGTTGATCACCGTGCAGCCAAGCTGTTCAAGCATCAGATGCACCGCCAGCCGGTTGGTATCGTAGATCTGCCCGTCGCCCAGCGGCTGGCCAGGCAGTTGCAATTCATCGCCGGTGGAAAACAGTGCCACGCGCACTTTGCGCACCACATCGACACTGGCGATCCCCAGCGACGCCAGCACCGGCAGTTCGGCCACCGTCAGCATCTGCCCGGCTTTAAACACCACCTCACCGGCGCGGATATCTTCGCCAAGACGACGGATATTCTGCCCGAGGCGTACCTCACGGGTAAAACGCACACCGGCGTCAGTCTGTTCGGTTTCTTCCTGCATCACCACCGCATCGCAGCCTGCGGGAACGGGCGCGCCGGTCATAATGCGCACGCAGGTACCGGCAGGCCACACCTCGTTAAACGGCTGCCCGGCAAAGGCTTTTCCCGCCACCGGCAACGGCATCCCCGCGGCCAGATCCGCCAGCCGCACGGCATAACCGTCCATCGCGGAGTTATCAAAGCCGGGGACATTCATCGGCGACACAATGTCATGCGCCGTGACGCGCCCGAAACAGGCCAGCAGCGGCAGCGTATCGTGCGCGGTGATCGGGGTAATAACGGACAGCATCTGAGACAGCGCTGTCTCCAGCGGGATAAGGCCTGCGGAAAACTCCATGTGTCGCTCCTGACTGGCAACCTGAACGTGCATTCAAAACGCCTATTATGGCAGAAAACCCGCGCCCGCTGAATGTAATCAATATGTGCCTTACCGGTAAGGTTGCTTTACTTCGTTGATTTGACTTTCTATAGTCAAAATTCATGCCTGTTTCAGGCACTAAACAGTAAGAGGTCAAAGGGTGGTCGCACGTGCTTGAGTCAGACGCCAGTGAAGTGCTGCGGGTCAGTAAACTGAATATTCGTTTTCCGGACGAAGGTGGCACCTCGCACGTCGTGCGGGATCTCTCTTTTACGCTTAAACGGGGCGAAACGCTGGCGATTGTCGGCGAATCCGGCTCGGGTAAATCTGTGACTGCGCTGGCGCTGATGCGCCTGCTGGCACAGTCCGGCGGGATCGTCAGCAGCGAAGCCCTTCGTCTGCAACGCCGCAGCCGTCAGGTAGTGGATCTGAACGCCCTGAGCAATGCGCAGATGCGTGGCGTGCGCGGGGCTGACATGGCGATGATATTTCAGGAGCCGATGACCTCCCTGAACCCGGTCTTCACCGTAGGTGAGCAGATCGCTGAGTCGATCCGCCTACATCAGGGCCTGGGACATGATGCGGCGCTGAAAGAAGCGCGGCGTATGCTGGAGCAGGTACGTATTCCCGAAGCCGATGCGATTCTGGCGCGCTTCCCGCACCAGCTGTCCGGCGGTATGCGTCAGCGGGTGATGATCGCCATGGCGCTCTCCTGTCGTCCGGCGGTGCTGATCGCCGACGAACCCACAACCGCGCTGGACGTGACTATTCAGGCGCAGATCCTGCAACTGATCAGCGTACTGCAAAAAGAGATGGCGATGGGAGTGATCTTTATCACCCACGATATGGGCGTGGTGGCAGATATTGCCGACCGGGTGCTGGTGATGTATCAGGGCGAAGCTGTGGAAACCGGCACCGTGGAGCAGATCTTCGGTGCGCCGCAGCATACCTATACCCGTACGTTGCTGGCGGCGGTGCCGCGCCTTGGCGCGATGCGCGGCAGCGATCTGCCCCGGCGTTTCCCGCTGCCGTCGCAGACCCCGTCGGTATTGCCTGATACCACCCCGTGCCAGGACACAGTAGTGGAGGGCGAGCCGATTTTGCAGGTGCGCGATCTGGTGGCGCGATACCCGTTACGCAGTGGCATTCGCAACCGTGTGACCCGCGAAGTGCACGCGGTGGAAGGCGTCAGCTTCGATCTCTGGCCGGGGGAGACGCTCTCGCTGGTGGGGGAATCCGGCTGCGGGAAATCCACGACCGGGCGGGCGCTGCTGCGCCTGGTGGCATCGCAGGGCGGCACCATCACCTTTAACGGTCAGCGCATCGACACGCTGCCCGACAGCCAGCTACAGCCGCTGCGCCGTGATATTCAGTGTATTTTCCAGGATCCCTTCGCCTCGCTCGACCCGCGTAAAACCATCGGCTATTCCATTATGGAGCCGCTGCGCGTGCACGGTCTGCTGGACATGGAAGCGTCGGAGCGCCGTCTGGCGTGGCTCCTGGAACGCGTCGGCCTGAAGCCGGAGCACGCCTGGCGCTATCCCCATGAGTTTTCCGGCGGGCAACGCCAGCGCATCTGCATTGCGCGCGCGCTGGCGCTGAATCCGAAGGTGGTGATCGCCGATGAATCCGTCTCGGCGCTGGACGTGTCTATACGCGCGCAAATCATCAACTTGCTGCTCGATTTACAGCGCGAAATGGGCATCGCCTATCTGTTTATCTCCCACGACATGGCGGTGGTGGAGCGCATCAGCCATCGCGTGGCGGTGATGTACATGGGGCAGATCGTGGAAATCGGCCCGCGTCGCGCGGTGTTCGAAAATCCGCAGCATCCCTATACGCGCAAATTAATGGCGGCGGTGCCGGTGGCCGATCCGGAGCATCAGCGGCCGCAGCGGGTGCTGCTCTCAGACGAAATGCCAAGCAATATCCGTAAACTGGGCGATCCGCCGCGCCGCGTGCAGTTGCATCCGGTCGCGCCCGATCATCTGGTCGCACGTAGCACGCCAGGCAGCACTTCATCTGCATTTTAATGACAATAAAATTCCCCACGACAGACAGGGAAACCAGGAGAGTAACATGACACAATTTGTTGCGCAGAAATGGCGCGGGGCGCTTGGCGTGGCCGCTGTGCTTGCGGCGGTCCCGGCCTTTGCCGCGAAAGACGTGGTGGTCGCGGTGGCCTCCAATTTCACCACCCTCGATCCCTATGACGCAAATGACACGCTCTCCCAGGCGGTGGCAAAGTCTTTCTATCAGGGGCTGTTCGGGCTGGATAAAGAGATGAAGCTGAAAAACGTCCTCGCGGAAAGTTATACCGTGTCGGACGACGGCCTGGTCTACACCATTAAGCTTCGTCAGGGCGTGAAGTTCCAGGACGGTACCGATTTTAATGCGCAGGCTGTGAAGGT
>Ga0308168_1004423_pt1 | contig 10169 bp, 8 predicted proteins | sample PhyCR2_FD_202133 | JGI IMG/M metagenome (GOLD analysis project Ga0308168, IMG submission 202133) | Phyllosphere microbial communities from UC Gill Tract Community Farm, Albany, California, United States - DLSLRC.R2 | ecosystem: Host-associated > Plants > Phyllosphere > Unclassified | place: USA... | reverse complement strand
CGCCGATGGTAAACACGATGCGGCGCGTCTGCATGCGCTTGTAGTTGCGGATCCGGCTCTTGAGCAGGTCGCTGTTCGAGAACACCACCTGCTCGCCGCCCAGGCCGCGGATGCGCGTCGTCTTCAGACCGACGTATTCGACCGTCCCGGCGATGTCGTCCACGGTGATGAAGTCGCCCACCACGAACGGCTTGTCGAGCACGATCGACAGCGACGAGAACAGGTCGCCGAGGATGTTCTGGATCGCCAGCGCCACGGCGATGCCGCCGATGCCGAGGCTGGCGACCAGGGTCGTGATGTTGACGCCGAAGTTATCCAGGATCATCAGGGCAATGACCAGCCACAGCAGCGTGCGCGCGACGAAGCCCAGCGCCGCCGTCGACGTGGTGCTGGCGACGTCCAGCGTGCTGCGCTCCGCCCGGTAATACTGGAGCCAGTCGCGCATGCCGACGTCGCCCCAGCGGGCCACCTGCAGCAGCAGCGCCGCAATCGCGAGCCGGGCCAGCACGACGGCGCCGTTGCCCGGCAAGACGAGCCACTGGGCGCCGGCGTACAGGCCCATCAGCAGCACGAACAGCGGGCTGGTGGCGCACAGCACCTTGATCGCCATGTCGTCGAGGTGGGTCGCCGTCGCCTGCGCATAGGTCTGCAGCCGGGAAACGACCAGGCGGCGCACGCCGTACAGCAGCGCGCACACGACGGCGGCGGTCGCCAGCGCGGCCGTCCAGGCGGCCAGGTCGTTGCCGAGGATGACGTGGTTCATGCCGCCCTCGCCTCCTCCAGCACCGGGGCGCAGGCCGTTTCGACGGCCGCCAGGAAGTCGTCGCCCCAGCGCACGACGTCGTGGTCGGCGACGATCATGGCCATGCGCGCCGTGCGGTATGCGCGTTCGTCCTCGCGCATGGTCAGTGCCTGGTGCAGGGCGCTCGTCATGGCGTGCCCGTCGTACGGATTGGTCAGCAGCGCGCCATGCAGCTCGACGGCCGCCCCGGCGAATTCCGAGAGGATCAGCACGCCGGTGCCGCCGCTGGCCTTCTTGGCCGCGACGAATTCCTTCGCCACCAGGTTCAGCCCGTCGCGCAGCGGCGTGATCCAGGCGACGTCGCACGCCGCGTAGTGGGCGATCACCTCCTCGAACGGCAGCGAGCGGTAGAAGTAGCGCACCGGCACCCAGTTCAGTGTCGAGAAGCGGCCGTTGATGCGCCCCACCGTGCGGTCGACCTCGATGCGCAGGCTCTCGTAGATCTCCATCCCGGGCGCCGCCGGCGTGATGATGTTCAGCAGCGTGACCTTGCCGATGTGTTCGGGGTGGGTTTCCAGCAGGCGCTCGAACGCCTGCAGTTTCTCGAGCGTCCCCTTGACGTAGTCGAGCCGTTCGATCGACACGATGCCGGCTGCGCCGCCGAGATAGTCGCGGATCGCGTCCGCCTGCGCCTGCACCTGCGGCGCCGCGACGATGCGATCGATCAGCGCGGCGTCGGTGCCGACCGGATGCGCGCCCAGGCTGACGCGCCGGCCGCCGGCCTCGATCGCGGTCGTCATCGTGTCGACCCCGAGCGCGCAGCCGTAGGTGAGAAAGCGCGGCGCGCAGGGCACGCTGCCGCACGGATCGACCGGTGCGAACGACCGCACGGCATCGACGAAATTCTCGACGTAGCGCGGGATGTGGAAGCCGACGTAGTCGCACTGGAGCAGGCTGCCGATGATCTCGCGCCGCCACGGCAGGATGTTGAAGACGTCGCTCGACGGGAACGCGGTGTGGTGGAAGAAGGCGATGCGCAGGTCGGGACGGAGCGGGCGCAGGAACGCCGGCACCATCCACAGGTTGTAGTCGTGGACCCAGACGACGGCGTTGTCCGCCGCCTCGCGCGCCGTGCGCTCGGCGAACAGGCGGTTGACCTCGAGGAAGCGTTCCCAGTGCGCCTGGTCGAATTCGGCCTTGTCGGGGAACGAGAAGATGATCGGCCAGAATGCCTCTTTCGAGAATTTCTTGTAGAAGATGTCGACGTCGTCGGCGGTCAGCGCGATGCGCGCCGCCTCGAGTTGCGGGTAGCGCTGCGGATCGACCGCGACGTTGGGCTCGAACCCGTCCGGGTCGCGGCTGGGCTGCTGCGACCATGCGACCCAGGAGCCGGCACGCGTACCGGCAAAGAAGCGCAGCAGCGTCGGAATGATGCCGTTGGGGCTGCGCGGAGGACGCCGGTGCGCCACGCCGTCCTCGACGACCTCGTCGTACGGCAGGCGGTGGTACACCATCACCAGTTCCGCCCGGCCCCGCGCCTGCGCCTCCTGCGCCGGCGCCGCGCGGGCGACGGCGCCATGATGCGCCAGCCCCTCGAGGATGCCGTCGCAGCCCTCGCCCGTCGCCATATGGACGAGCGGACGCTTGCGCACGCGCTCCACCAGCTCGGGCTCGGCCCCGCCGACGACGATGCCGCGCAGCCCCGTCTCGAACATCGACAGGTCGTTGAGCGTATCGCCGGCGACGACGATCGTGGCCGGATCGATACCGGCCGCCTGCGCGAGCCGCAGCACGGCCGCGCCCTTGCTCACGCCCCGCGGCAGCACGTCGAGATAGCAGCCGGCCGACAGCAGCAGGTCGCAGCCGAGGCGCTCGACCGCGGCGCGCAACTGGGGCGTGACATCCCCCTCGCCGGCCAGGAACGAACAGCGCCGTTCCTGCGGCACGCTCTGGCGCCGCAGGCCGGGGAAGCCGGCGAGCGCCTTCAGCACGGCCTGCGAGCCGGGCCAGCGCGCGGCGATCTCCTGCTGGACGTCGCCGACCGGGCGCAGGTCGCCGTCCACGATCGTGGCGCCGACGTCCGCGATGATGTAATCCGGCGCGGGGATCGTGGAATCGCTCAGCAGCGGCAGGATCGATTCGAGACCGCGTCCGGTCACGTAGACCAGGCGCACGCCGGATGCCGCCGCCGCGAACAGGTCGCGGATGCGGCGCCGGGCTTCGACGCTGCCGGCCAGCAGCGTGCCGTCGAGATCCGTGGCAAGCACAAAATTGTCGGGCGACGGGCGCGCGGCCAGCCGTGGGGGATATACAAGAGTCATCGTCTTCGTCCTTTCTTGGCGATGCGGGAGGCCGCGCGGCACGGCCTGACGGCGTGCCGCCGCGGCACAGGGCGAACGCAATCGGCGGCGACATGACGCGTTTGCGTCACCGGCAATTGCCAGAATGAGACGCGGTCAGGTTGGACACGCCGCGCCGGGAAGGAATGCTCGACTCCTTCGTAAAGTTATATTTTAACCAATTTATGCATTTGCACAAATTAGTTATCAAATCGACATCCTCAATGGTGTCAATCGCGGGACGCGAGCTGGTTGTTGGCCAGCCATGCGCGCATCCGGTTGGCGTCGGCCGCGCGCGCAAACTTGCCCTGCGCGTCGAGGAACACCATGACCGTCGGCCGCCCCGCGACCGTGGCATGCAGGACCATGCAACGGCCGGCTTCCGCGATATAGCCCGTCTTCTGCAGCCGGATCTTCCAGCGCCGGTTCGCCGTCAGGCGGTTCGTGTTGTGGTACGCGGTGCGCTGCCGGCCCTGGGTGATCGTGAACTGACGGTCGGTCGAATACCGCCGTATGAGCGCATGGCGTTCGGCCGCCACGACGAGCCGGGCCAGGTCTTCCGGCGTCGAGACATTGGCACTCGACAGGCCGGTCGGTTCCACGTAATGCGTGCGCCGCATGCCCAGCGCCCGCGCCCTGGCGTTCATGGCCGCGACGAAGGCCCGCGTGCCTCCGGGATAGCTCCGCCCGAGGGCGGAGGCGGCGCGGTTTTCGGAACTCATCAGCGCAATGTGCAGCATGGCCGAGCGCGACAGGCGCGTGCCGACGCGCAGGCGCGACGACGAATACTTGAGACGGTCGACGTCCGCCTCCGTTACGGCCAGCAATTCGGCCATGTCCTGCCGGGCTTCCAGCACGACGAGGGCGGTCATGAGCTTGGTCAACGAGGCGATGGGCATCACGGCCTGCGCATTCTTCCCGTACAGGACCGCCTTCGTCCGCGGATCCAGGATGAAGACGGCACTGGACTTCAGCGCCACCATCCTGGCCCCCCGGGCGGGCGGCCTGGCATGCCGGTGCACGTGGGCCGGCTTGGCCTTGACGAGCTTGGCGATCTTGACGGCGCGGGCGTCGCGCGCCTGGACGCTGGAAAACGGCACGGCCAGGAAGGCCAGCGCCAGCATGAAAGATGCGATGAATGTCATATTGCCGGACCGGCCGCTGGGTGAACCCGGCCATGGTAGGCAGGCCGACTTAGCAAACCCTTAGCGTCTGCAAGCCCGTGCTGCTCAGTACGGCGGCGTGTCGAAGTGCCCGTTTTCGATGCTGACGGTATAGGCGTCGACGCCGGACCAGTCCGTGAGATTGAACACGGACCGGGAATCCGCGAGCTTCCTGATTTCGACTTGCTCGATCGAGAGCGGCATGCCCGGTTCGCATTCGGTCGGCGGCGCCAGCGGGCGCACGAAGTAGACGGCGCCCTCGGCATCGCTCCACGGATTCTTGATCCGGCGGGCGATGTAGTCGTGCCTGTCGTCGGTACTTTCGATGAGCAGGGCCGCCTGTTCGCTGACGCCGATGCCCCGGATGCCGCCGAGGTGTTTCTGCATCGTCGACAGCTTGCCCAGGCAACCATGGCCCTCCCCGCCATCCAGGCGCGACAGGAAGGCGATGAGGCGCCCCATCCGCTTGCGGCGGTCGAAATGGGAGTCCGTCAGCACGCCGGTCATCGGTTTCGGTACCAGGAAGCGCTCGCCGGGGCCGGCCGGATCGGGATCCAGCGTGATGCGCGGATCGAACGGGTTGGACAGCGCCGCCGCGGAATCGATCGTGCCCTGCAGCGCGGCGAACGCGTATTCGCCAAGAATGGCAAGGCCGGCGCTCGTACCGCCGATCGGCACGTTCCGGCCCAGCAGGGCCGTCAGGCTGCGATCCAGCGCGGTTCCTTTCCAGAAGCGGATGTACCTGCTCTGGTCACCCCCTGCGATGAAGACGGCGTCGGCGCGGCGCACGACGGCGTTGACGAACGGGTCGTCGGCGGCAGCCCTGCTGGGAATGACGAGCGTTTCGACCGAACTCACGCCCATGGCCGCCCCGCCCACCCAGTAAGGGTCCGGCGGCTCGCCCGTCTTTCCTTCAGGGCCGCTGTAGTAGATGTAGGGATTGTAGCCGTCCGCACCACTCGCCCGCAGCACGACGAAGCGCCCGCCGGTGCCCGGCTTGATGCCGGCCCTGCGTATCATCCAGCGAAATGCCTGGTCCACGTCGTCGCCGCCCCCCATCAGTACGAGGCTCGTCTCGGGATGCCGCACCGGCAGCGCGATACTCGCTTCCGGCGTGCCGACGGCAAAATAGCCGAACACGTCGTCGCCGGCGTGCACGGCGCCCGACCACATGAACAGCATCCATCCCGCCAGCATGATGGCGAATCGGCGGGGACAGGAGCGGATGCGTTGGTTCATGTTCGTGGCAGTGACTTTCCCGGCGCCGCCGGCAGGATGGGCCGGCGCGCCCGTCTCGCCATCAGTATGCCTCCATACGGCGACGGCGGGGTACGCATCGCTAAGTATTCGCTAAGTGAATCCCCCTATCGTTCCAGTGTTCATGCGCGGCCACGGCGAAGAATGCGGGCCGCAAGACCAGGGAAGGATATCGAAGATGGCTGGAGCGATCCCGCTGCCGCGGTTCGCGGGCGCAGCGCCCGGCCGCATGTGGATCGGGCTCGAGTGGATGGTACTCGACAGCGCGACCTACGACCTGCGCCCCGCGGCGCCGGACATCGTTGCCCGGCTCGGCCGGCAACACGCGGACTGGACAGCCAGTCCGGAGATCGACGCGGCGACACTCGACGTGACGACCTCGGCCCTGGACGGCTACGGCGCGGCGGCGCACGTCCTCGAAGACATGCGGTGCGCCGTGCGCCGGGCCGCGCGCTCGCTCGGGGCCGCGATCGCGGGCGGCGGCACCCATCCGGTCCGCGCATGCGGCGAGGAGCGGCTGCATGCCGGGCACCGCGGGCCGTTCGCGGGATTCGGCATGCACGTCGGGATCGGCGTCCCGGAGGCCGACGAGGCCGTGCGTATCGGCGCCTGGCTGAGCCAGCGCGCGCCGTTGTTCATCGCGCTGTCCGCAAGCTCGCCTTACTGGCGCGGTCGCGACTCGGGCTGTTGCAGCGCGCGCAACAGCGTGGCCGGCTCGTTCCAGGCCAGCGGCATCATGCCGCCCACGCTGCGCAGCTGGCACGACGTGGCGCATCATGTCACCTGCCTCGCGCGGCATGGGCTTGCCACGCGCATCCAGGACGTCGACTGGGATGTCTGTCCGGATCCCGAGCATGGGGCGGTCGAGCTGCGCGCGCTCGACACGCCCCTGCACCCGGCGTACGCCGCGGCGCTTGCCTGCTACGCACGCGAATTGTGCGTCGAAGTCGCGGAACATCCCGGCACCTGGCCGCGCCGGCGCGCCGCCGACCTGTATCCGTGGAACCGGTTCAACGCCATGCGGCGCGGCGTGCTGGGCGACTGGATCGACCCGTGCACACGAAAGAAGAGCAGCATCGACCACGTGGTAAGAAACGACCTCGCCCGTCTCGCGGCACGCTCGGACGATCCCGACTTCCCGGCCGCGTGCGTCCTGATTCACGAGCTGCTGCATAATGGCGGACAGGCGCGCTGGCTGACCGCGCACCGGGCCGCAGGCGCCGGACTGGATAACCTGGCACGGCTGGCGAGCGCGATGTTCGACTGCCCGGCGGCGCCCGAATGGAAAGTGGAACAATGAGAGTATTGCTGGTCGAAGACGACCCCATGATCGGCAGCGTCGTCCAGCATGCGCTGCGCGACGCCGCCTATGCCGCGGACTGGGTCTGCGACGGCGAGGCGGCACTGACTGCGCTGCTGGCGCACGAGTACGCCCTGGTCCTGCTGGACCTGAACCTGCCGCGCATGGATGGGATGGACGTGCTGCGCCGGATCCGCGCGGCGCACAACGGCGTTCCCGTGCTGGTCCTGACGGCGCGGGAGACGACCGAGGACCGCGTGGCCGGCCTCGACGGCGGCGCGGACGACTACCTTGTGAAGCCGTTCGCGATGAGCGAGCTGCTGGCGCGCATGCGCGCGCTGAGCCGTCGTGCGGAGGGCAGCGGCAGCAACGTGCTGGGCAACGGCATCGTCGAGCTCGATCCCGCGACCCACGAGGCGCGCACGGACGCCACGACCGTGCGCCTGACCGCGCGCGAATTTCCCCTCTTGCAGGCGCTGCTCGTACGGCCGGGCGCCATCCTGTCGCGCACCGAACTCGAGCACAGGGTGTACGGGTGGAACGAGGAGGTCGAGAGCAACGCGATCGAATTCCTGATCCATTCGCTGCGCAAGAAGCTGGGCAGCGACATCATCAAGAACGTCCGGGGGGTCGGATGGATGGTCGCGAAGGGCCGTTGACGGCGTCGTTGCGCTTCCGGCTGTCGCTGTGGATCTCGGTGGCCATCCTGGTCGGCGCGGCCGTCGCCGGACTGTACTCGTACACGGCCGCGACCGCCGAGGCACACCGCGGCCAGGACACGCAGCTGCGCCAGGTCGGCTACCTCGTCAGCAGGCTGGACGCCGTGCCGGCATCGCCGATGGCGCGCGAAAAAGCGGGCGACGTCGATTTCGACGCCCGCCTGGTCGTGCGTTTCATCGAGGCGCCCGGCACGCGCATCGCCGAACCGGAACGGCCGCCGCGCTTCGCCCCGTCCCTGCGCGACGGGCTGCAGACGGTCGCCATCGGCAACGAGACGTGGCGCGTCTTCGTCCGCACCAATGCGAAAGGCGTGCGCGTCGCCGTCGCGCAGCAGACGGCCGTGCGCGACGCCGCGGCGCGCTCGGGCGCGCTGCGCACCGTGATGCCCATCCTGTTCCTCGGTCCCGTCCTCGTCCTGCTGACGGCGCTGCTGGTGCGTACGATGTTCCTCCCCCTGCAAAGGCTGGCCGTACGGCTCGGCGAGCGCCGCGCCCACGACTTGCGCGAGCTGGACCCGATGCCACTCCCGTCCGAGGTATGGCCCTTCGTCAGCGAGATCAACAAGCTGATCGCCCGCACCGCGCGCGCGCTTGCCCTGCAACGCCGCTTTATCGCGGACGCGGCCCATGAACTGCGCTCGCCCATGACGGCCATGTCGCTGCAGGCCGAACGCCTGGCGGCAACGGAGATGCCGGGCGAGGCGCGCGACCGGCTCGGGGCATTGTCGGCGGGCCTGGCGCGCACCCGGATCCTGCTCGACCAGCTGCTGACGCTGGCCCGCGCGCAGGAAGGCGGCGGCGAACCGTTGACGCAGGTACCGTTGCAGAAGGCGATCCAGGAAGCCTTCGAGGACCTCGTGCCGCTGGCGGAGGCCAAGGCGATCGACCTCGGCATGGTCGGCGCTGCCGCTGCGTCGGTCGCCGGGCATGCCATGGACGTCCGGATCCTCGTCAAGAACCTCGTCGACAACGCGATCCGCTATACCCCGCCCGGAGGCCGCATCGACATCGGCGTCACCGACGCCGGCGATTGCATCGTGCTCGACGTCGACGACACGGGGCCGGGTATCGCCCCGGACGAACGCGGGCGCGTGTTCGATCCGTTCTACCGCGTGCTCGGCAGCGGCGAAATCGGTTCGGGCCTGGGGCTTGCGATCACGTCCTCGATCGTCGAGCGGATCGGCGCGACCATCGCGCTGCTCGACAGGCCCGACGGCGCGCGCGGGCTGCGTGCCCGCGTCGTGTTTCCGGCCGGCGCACCGCCGCAGTGACGGAAGGCGTCACCCGGCGCCAGGCGATTCAGCCTCCCATCTTGCTGAGTACGAACGCAGCCAGGAACCCGGCGACGGTGATCAACCCGGCGAAATCGTGCGCCTCCTCGAACGCCTCCGGGATCATCGTATCCACCAGCATCGACAGGATGGCGCCGGCGGCAATCGACGTCGTCGCCGCGACGACGTCGGCGGACAAGCCCTGGAATACGGTGTAGCCGACCAGGGAAGCGATCCCCGACGCGACCGCGATCGCACCCCAGACACCGAAGATATAGGTCGCCGAGCGCCCTGCCTTCTTCATCCCGGCTGCGCTGGACAGGCCTTCCGGAATGTTCGACAGGAAGATCGCGATCACCGCCACGGTGCTGACCGTGCCGCCCTTGAGCATGGACGAGCCGATGACGATCGACTCGGGCATCCCGTCCAGCCTGTGCCACAACGGGACGCCGCCCATGGTCGCTCAGTGCCGCGGGCCGTTGCGTTCGATGTCGGCGATCAGCGCTTCCATCTCCGCGATTTCCTTGCGCTGGGTCGCGGCGATGCCGTCGGCCAGCTTGCGCACACGGGCGTCCTGGATGCGGGCGCGTTCGCTCGTCATGATCGCGATCGAATGGTGGGGAATCATCGCGCGCATGTAGGAAACGTCGTCGACCGTCGCCTGGCTGCGCACGAACCACAGCGATACCGCGAAGACCACGACGGCACCGATGAAGATTGCCGCATTGCGCCGCCTGTCCTTGTACATGCCGAGCATGAAGGCCAGCATGACGATGGCCATCGCCGCCCCCATGACCAGCGCCATCCACGCCCGGGTCTGGCTGAAATGGACATGCGCCAGTTCGTACGTATTCAAGTACATCAGGCCGAACATGACGAGCGTGGAACACGCGATCATCCAGCCAAAGCGAACATAGGTAGCCACGTTACCCTCCTCAATATAATCGTACAAATGTTGTTGCCATGATTGCATGAGAATAGTAATGCGGATCGCCGAAGGGCGGCGTACGCATGCGCGGCGGCGCGCGACCCATCCGCGCCTGTGCGGACATGGGATACCGCGTCTGCCGGCGACTGCGAGCATCGGACGAGTTTGCGCCTGGCTTGTGCCGGACAACGAGATTGGTGACTGAGAGGGAGGTGTGGAGGCGAGGACGGGAGTCGAACCCGTCTAGACGGCTTTGCAGGCCGCTGCATAACCGCTTTGCTACCTCGCCGGAGGAGACTTTGACATGCCGATGCGACCGGTTATCTGTCGCAGCAACACGAGAAGGCTGGCTTCTCTGTAACTGGAGCGGGAGAAGAGTCTCGAACTCTCGACCTCAACCTTGGCAAGGTTGCGCTCTACCAACTGAGCTACTCCCGCATCGGGTACTGC
>Ga0308168_1004418_pt1 | contig 10171 bp, 9 predicted proteins | sample PhyCR2_FD_202133 | JGI IMG/M metagenome (GOLD analysis project Ga0308168, IMG submission 202133) | Phyllosphere microbial communities from UC Gill Tract Community Farm, Albany, California, United States - DLSLRC.R2 | ecosystem: Host-associated > Plants > Phyllosphere > Unclassified | place: USA... | reverse complement strand
TGACCTGATCTCGAACGACGACTCGCGCAACACCTTCAAAATTCGCTCCCAGATCATGGCGGGTATCCGCAGCTTTATGGTCGGCCGTGAGTTTATGGAAGTGGAAACCCCGATGATGCAGGTGATCCCTGGCGGTGCGTCTGCCCGTCCGTTTATCACGCATCACAACGCGCTGGACATCGATATGTACCTGCGTATTGCACCCGAGCTGTATCTGAAGCGTCTGGTGGTGGGTGGTTTCGACCGCGTGTTTGAAATCAACCGTAACTTCCGTAACGAAGGTATTTCGCCACGTCATAACCCAGAGTTCACTATGATGGAACTCTATATGGCGTATGCGGATTACAAAGATCTGATCGAACTGACCGAAAGCCTGTTCCGTACGCTGGCACAGGATGTTCTGGGTTCCACCGTGGTGCCTTACGGCGACCAGGAGTTCGACTTCGGTAAGCCATTCGAGAAGCTGACGATGAAAGAAGCGATTCTGAAATACCGTCCGCAGACCGACCTGGCCGATCTCGACGACTTTGATAAATCGTTAGCGATTGCTCAGTCTCTGGGTATCAAAGTAGAGAAGAGCTGGGGTCTGGGCCGTCTGGTCACTGAGATCTTCGAAGAAACCGCAGAAGCGCATCTGATCCAGCCAACGTTCATCACGGAATACCCGGCCGAAGTGTCACCGCTGGCGCGCCGTAATGACCAGAACCCGGAAATCACTGACCGCTTCGAATTCTTTATCGGCGGCCGCGAAATCGGTAACGGTTTCTCAGAGCTGAACGATGCGGAAGATCAGGCAGAACGTTTCCTGCAACAGGTTAACGCGAAAGATGCCGGTGATGACGAAGCGATGTTCTATGACGAAGACTATGTCACCGCGCTGGAACACGGCCTGCCGCCAACGGCGGGTCTGGGGATTGGTATTGACCGTATGGTGATGCTGTTTACCAACAGCCACACCATCCGTGACGTGATCCTGTTCCCGGCACTGCGCCCAAGCAACAAGTAAACGTACGCTTGTAACATCAACGGTCAGCCTTAGCGCTGGCCGTTTTTTTTGCCTCCGCGGGAAAAATAGCAAATAGTAAGGACTTTCAAACTGCAACCGTAAAGAGGGCTTGCCATGACCCGACCTGATTTTATCCGCCACTGGCGTGAGCTTGAGGGCGAAGATAACGAACACTACCCCGACAGCGAGGAGCTGATGTCGATAGGTGCGCCGCTGGGAAGGGCGCTCGGTCTGACGCGCCTCGGGATACATCATGAACGTCTGTTGCCGGGCCGTCGCATGTCCTACCCGCATGCTGAAAGTGCAGAAGAAGAGTTTGCTTATGTGCTGGAAGGGGAGCCGGACGTGTGGATCAATGGCGAGTTACATCGCTTAACACCCGGTGATGCGGTGGCGTTCCCGGCAGGCACCGGGATTTGCCATACCTTTATCAATAATAGCGATCGCGAAGCGCACTTTATTATCGTTGGTGAGGCGAATAAGAAAGAGAACCGCATCTGGTATCCGACAAATCCAGCCTACCTCGCTACGCGAGAGGATCGCTGGGACGATCCACCAGAGCAGGATTTTGGCCCCCATGATGGGATGCCGGACTCATTGAAAAAAGGAACATCCTGAAAATGCCGGGATGGATGGGAGACATGCGCAGGCGGCAGGCGGAGCGCCCGTGGCGGTGAAACTCAGGATTTCACCGCATCATTCAGCCAGTCTTTAAAGCGGGCATACGGCACATACAGCGAGACGTCTTTATACAGCGTCTTACCCGTTTTCATATCGTTAATGCGTTTGCTGTAGCCGACAATCACCCCGCCAATCGAATCATCAGACGCGTTATACACAGCGCCACCTGACATGCCCTGTACCACGCCTGCATCGGACGCCACCACGACGCAACTGACTTTATTCCAGGTGTTTTTTAGCCCTGTGTTGATCAGATTGGTGCCCGTCGATGCGACCGGCATCGCCGAAATAAAGCTGTAACCGTAGAGATTAATCTTGTCACCGATCAGGCCGTTACGGAAATGCGGTGCCGGGACATTATCATTTTTATGATAGACCACGGCCAGGTCGCACTCAGGATGATATGACTTCACCCGGTACATGGAGAATTTTGCCACATGGGCCGCGGTCAGACTGTAATCGGCCGTCAGCGGGATGGTGGTACCCAGCGTACCTAAGCCCAGCACGGTTGGAATACCTGTAACGGTCATATCCACCCGGTCGTGCGCTTCGCTGCTGTACTGATACTTTCCGACGGAACACCCGACCAGAATCAGGGCTGGCAGGCAAATGACGAGTCGCATCGGGTCTCCTTGGTAATGGTTGATACAGCAATGGCAGGGTTTTTAACCTCATTTACTGGCATATCGGCCATCTGTCGCAGAACTTTAATGTATCAATGCTCCATCAAATCTGTCACAAGGCGAAGAGGTGCCAGCAGCGTTGAAGCATAATTTCCAAAACTCAGATGAATCGTAGAATTGAATGATTAGGAAGGTTTATGTAATAGCCCGTTAATGCAAAGTATAGCGAAGAAAAGCGACAAAATGAGCGTGCGATCGCGTTTTTTCTTTTCAAATGGGGTGTTTCCTGGGGATTCTTGCCTGTCAGGCAACAGACCCTTGCTGATAGCGGGCTGTAAGGCGTTCATTAGCTGTGCTTTAATGCGTTGCTGTGACGCAGATCAAATTTATCTTCTACACCAATTATCCTGGGAGTGTGTGACATGCCTGTTTCATTACTGGCGCTGGCGTTGAGTGCCTTTGCTATCGGCACCACCGAATTTGTCATTATGGGGCTGTTGCCGGAAGTGGCGAATGACCTGCGGGTGTCGATTCCATCGGCAGGCTGGCTGATCAGCGGTTACGCGCTGGGGGTGGCGATTGGCGCTCCGATTATGGCATTGCTGACGGCCAGGCTACCGCGCAAACGGACGCTGATCCTGCTGATGGCGATTTTTATCGTCGGGAATATTCTCTGTGCGCTGGCTTACACCTATAACCTGCTGATGCTGGCGCGCGTCGTGACCGCGCTGTGTCACGGTGCCTTCTTCGGTATCGGTGCCGTAGTCGCAGCCAGCCTTGTCGCACCGGGTAAACAGGCTTCTGCCGTTGCGCTGATGTTTACCGGCTTAACGCTGGCCAACGTGCTGGGTGTGCCGCTGGGCACCTGGTTTGGTCAGATGTTTGGCTGGCGTGCCACCTTCTGGGGCGTGGCGGTGATTGGCGTAATGGCCTTTATCGGCCTGATCGTCAGCCTGCCCACTAACCGTAATGAGAAGCCGGTACATCTGGCATCAGAAGTCAGTGCGCTGAATAACGGCAAGCTGTGGCTGTCGTTGCTGATGACAGTGTTTTTCGCCGCCGCGATGTTCGCCTTATTCAGCTATATTGCGCCGCTGTTGTTGCAGGTGACGGGCATGACGGACCGGGGCGTCAGTTGGACGCTGTTCCTGATCGGCGCGGGTCTGACAGTGGGTAATATCCTCGGTGGTAAGCTGGCCGACTGGAAAGTGTCGTTCAGCCTGATCCTCAGCTTCTCGCTGATCGCCGTGTTCTCCCTGCTGTTTAGCTGGACCAGCCATTCGCTGTGGTTGGCGGAAATTACCCTGTTCCTGTGGGCGATGGCGACCTTTGCGATGGTTCCGGCGCTGCAAATCAACGTGGTCCGCCACGGTAAAGATGCACCGAACCTGGTGTCGACGCTGAATATCTCTGCCTTTAACGTCGGTAACGCGTTGGGTGCCTGGGTGGGCGGCGCAGTGATTGGCGGTGGCTACGGCCTGACGGCGGTGCCCGTCTCGGCAGCCGTACTGGCAGTGATTGGGCTGCTGGTTTGCCTCTATACCTTCCGGGGATCACGCGGCCAGCCACAGCCCGCCAGGGCAACGCATTAAATGAGTCGTTGTTGCAGGCGCTGGCTGAACAGGCCCGTCTGCTGTTGCAAATGCTGGCTGAAGGCATCGACCAGTGCCGATGCGGGGCGGTGGCGCGGCCTAATCAGACTGACGGTAAACGGCACGGCGATGCTGAAACGCCGTATCACCACTCCGCTGTCGGCGTAATCCAGCGCCGTCAGCGGGTTCACAATCGATACCCCTACACCCGCCCTGACCATCGAACATACCGATGCCGCACTGTGTGTCTCCATCACCATGTGCCGCTGGACGCCCTGTTCGGCAAACACGCCATCAAGAATCTGACGGTAGCTGTCCGTGCGTGACAGGCTGATATAACGCTGCCCGGCGAAATCCTGTGGTGTCAGGCAGTCGCGACTGGCCAGCGGATGCTGTGCTGGCAGCACACAGACTTCATCGCCGGTAAACAGTGCGCTGCGTTCGGTGCCTGCCGGGGTGTGTGTGGTTTCGGTCAGTCCCAGATCATAACGTTGCGCCGACAACCACTCTTCCAGCAGCGGTGACTCCTGGGGAATGATATTCAGGCTGAGGTCGGGATAGCGCGCCATAAAAGGCTGACACAGCAGCGGCAGCAGTGACTGGGAAAACACCGGCAGGCAGGCTACCGACAGCTCGCCCTGGCGAAACTGACGTAATCCTTCTGCGGCGCTGATAATGCGGTCCAGTCCGTACCAGGATCGCTGCACCTCTTCAAAAAGACGCAAGCCCTGTACCGTGGGTTGCAGGCGTCCGCGCACGCGTTCAAACAGTTGCAGACCAATCAGCTTTTCAAAACGCGCCAGCTCACGGCTGACGGTGGGCTGCGAGGTATGCAGCAGCGTTGCCGCTTCCGTCAGGTTGCCGGTAGTGACCACCGCATGAAAAATTTCAATATGACGCAAAGAAACGCCCGCCACGTTCGGCTCCCGTGAATGATCAATGCTAAAGCCATATCATGGATGAATAGAGTGCGATAAAAAAGATATTTTTATCCCGTCTCAGGCTGTGGCGTAATAGAGGCATAAACTTATGGAGAATCCTTATGCCGCGCCTGCTTACTGACACCACCACCGCCCTGACTCAGGACAACCTGTTACCGCTGGCACGCCACTATGGCGGCCCATTCTGGGCTTATGATGCCAGCATCATCCAGGCCCGCATCAGCCAGCTTCAGCAGTTTGATGTGGTCCGCTTCGCGCAGAAGGCCTGTTCGAATATTCACATTCTGCGCCTGATGCGTGCCGCGGGCGTGAAGGTGGATTCTGTTTCCCTGGGGGAAATTGAACGCGCGCTGGCCGCAGGTTATCAGGCCGGTGGCGATGAAATTGTGTTTACGGCTGATTTGCTCGATGAACCCACGCTGGCACGGGTTGCCGAGCTGAAAGTGCCGGTCAACGCCGGTTCCGTCGATATGCTGCATCAGTTGGGGCAGGTGTCTGCCGGGCATCCGGTCTGGCTGCGCGTTAACCCGGGCTTTGGTCACGGCCACAGCCAGAAAACCAATACCGGCGGTGAAAACAGCAAGCACGGGATCTGGCATGGTGATATGGGCCTGGCACTGGAAGCCATCCAGCAGCATCAGCTGAAGCTGGTGGGGATCCACATGCATATCGGTTCCGGCGTGGACTACGGACACCTTGAGCAGGTGTGCGATGCGCTGGTGAATCAGGTGGTGAGCTTTGGCCAGGATCTGGAGGCTATTTCTGCCGGAGGCGGGCTGTCGATCCCTTATCACTTTGGTGAAGAGACGATTGATACCAACCACTATTACGGTCTTTGGGATGCCGCACGCAAGCGCGTGGCACAGCATCTGGGTCACCCGGTCAAACTGGAAATCGAACCAGGACGTTTCCTGGTGGCGGAATCCGGTGTGCTGGTCAGCCAGGTGCGGGCGGTTAAATCGATGGGCAGCCGTCACTTTGTGCTGGTGGATGCCGGGTTTAACGATCTGATGCGTCCGTCACTGTATGGCAGCTACCACCATATTTCGGCCATTGCCGGGGACGGTCGCACACTGGACGAGGAAAACACGATTGAGAGCGTGGTGGCGGGGCCGCTGTGCGAATCGGGCGATGTCTTTACCCAACTGGAAGGCGGCAAAGTCGAAACCCGTGCACTGCCAGCGGTGAAGGTGGGCGATTATCTGGTGTTCCACGATACCGGCGCTTACGGTGCCTCCATGTCGTCGAACTACAACAGCCGTCCGTTGATCCCGGAAGTGTTGTTCGAAAACGGCCAGTCGCGCCAGATCCGCCGCGCCCAAACCGTGGCCGAGCTGCTGGCGCTGGAACTGTAATCCATTCCCCCGTGCCATAGGGGCCGATCATTTGTTTCGATCGGCCTCAAATCATCCCATTACAGACATTTTATTCGCTACTGCTGATGTGACAGGGCTGAGGCCAGTTTGAGCACACCGGATCGGCAAAAGACGCATCCCTGCGGGCCTCGGCACGCGCCGTCCTGGCGCGTGACGTCCGGCTTACCTCAAACTGGCCCCATCCTCGTAGAAAGTGTGCTCGCTGTAGCGTTAAAACCACCACGACATTCCGATTTATTGCAGGGGCCGATCATTATTTCCGATCGGCCCATTGGGGATACGACTATTCTGCAAAAAGCTCCTTCCTTAACAGCACAATCTCTTCTGCCTGCCGCTAATCCAGCGGAGTGTGAATAAGAATTAAGATCGGTCTGTATTCTGAAAAAAAAGTGAAAGGGTATGCCGGGACTCCCTGGATAATCTTCGTCAGGAGAAGACTTTTATCGACAGGCAAACATGGAGCCTGCTTGGCGGTGACGCAAAAATAGTAGCCTCGGGGAAAATTGTTAAAGAACTGGATTTCTGGGGATATATCATCAATGGAGTAGGGGTTGTGCTGGGGGGATTTCAGATAGTTGCGGGAATTACAATTTTTACCGGTTCACTTGCTCATTTAAACATTGTGGGTATGGTTGCTGGTGCCACACTTTTTCTGCATGGGATAAATGGTATTGAAGAAGGAATTGTAAATATTAAAAATGGTAGTGAAGGCCATGTTGGAAAAATAAAAGAAGGATATATAAATACAGCAAGGTTCATGGGGTTTGATGAGAAAGTCGGCGCACTAGCTTACAGTTCAATGGACTTATCACTCTCTGCGTATGGCATGGCCCGTTTTGTATTAAAACCAGATGCCAGAAGATTGTTTAACTTTCTCCCTTCAGACTATATTAGAAATGTGAAGAGAATGAGTGTGCCTTCTCTTTTAATCGAAGGCACAGGTGATGCTATTACTATAAAAACAGCACTGGAAGAATAACTTAATCAAGTTATTAATTTCCTGCCATGAATAAATATCTTCGCCCCTAACTTGGTTGGGGCGAGGATTTCAGAAACGATCATGGCAAAAACATATCCCACCAGAAATCCATAAAAACCATCCATGTTGTTTTCTTCATAAGTCGAAATCAGGAGAAGTGTCATTATTAATCTGAGAGTTGCTATCCCTAAAAAAACTCGCCTTAACTTTATCAGAACTTGCGCATAGGTTGTGCGGTTTTTTTTCACAAAATATTTTATTTTTCTAATTTCTTTAGTCGTAAATCCACTTTTCAGCAGTTTTTCTTCCATATCCATATCCATATCCATATCCATATCATTCATCCTTGCTATTCCTTTTAATATTTACCTCTCCTGTGCCTCGTAAAAGAATATCACGCAGAACGACCGCTGAGTATAAAAATAAGCCTTACGCACCGTAGGGGCCGATCATTATTTCCGATCGGCCTCAAATCAACCATTTTATTCGCTGCTGCTGATGTGACAGGGCTGAGGCCAGTTTGAGCACACCGGATCGGCAAAAGACGCATCCCTGCGGGCCTCGGCACGCGCCGTCCTGGCGCGTGACGTCCGGCTTACCTCAAACTGGCCCCATCCTCGTAGAAAGTGTGCTCGCTGTAGCGTTAAAACCACCACGACATTGCGATTTATTGCAGAAGCCGATCATTTCTTCCGATCGGCCCATTGCGGATACGACTATTCTGCAAACATCTCTTTCCTTAACAGCACAATCTCTTCCGCCAGATCGCGGCACAGCATCGCATTCATCAGGTGATCCTGGGCATGAACGAGGATCAGCGTGACCGGCACTTTGCCACATCCCTCATCAGCCCCTATCAGCTGTGTCTGTATCTTGTGGGCTCCTTTTGATGCTTCCAGTGAAGCTGCCAGTGCCGCATCAGCCTGCTGCCATTCGCGCTTACGGGCGTGCTGAATGGCGCTCATGGCGTGGGATCGTGCTTCGCCTGCATTGATCAACAACTCCATCATGGTCTGCTCGAAATCCATCACTGCCTCCATTGGTATACCAAAATTGGTTTAATAATCTTATTGGAATACCAGTGATCACTTCTGAGAGTCGTATCACAGTAAATAACTCGTAATTGTTTATTTTTGGTATGCCACAACAACGGAAGTTCAACAAATACCAGTGCCGGGATGCCTGACCCCTTACCTCGAGGATTTATACATGTCTCTACAGGATCGGCTAATCGACTCGCTGGGGAGTTTTGCCACAAAATTCAACAGCTACCGCTACATCATGGCGATCAAGGCCTCGTTTATTACCCTGATGCCGGTGATTATTGTCGGTGCTTTTTCGGTGCTGATTTCCAATATGGTGCTGGATGGCAAGAACGGGCTGGCGAGCTTTGAGGCGCTGTCGTTCCTTGCTGAACTCAAACCTATTACTTCCAGTATTAACTACGCGACGCTCAGTTTTCTGAATATCGGTGCGGTGTTCCTGATCGGTATTGAACTGGGAAAAATCAACGGCATCAAAACCCTGTTCCCAGGTCTGCTGGCGATTATCTGTTTTATCGCCGTCACGCCAACGACATTAAGCATGATGGTCAATGGCCAGTTGCAGGTGGTCACTGACGTGCTGGCGAAACAGTTCTCGGATACCAAGAGTCTGTTCCTCGGCATGTTTATTGCCATTCTCTCCGTCGAGATCTATTGCCGACTGGAAAATATCGATCGGCTAAAAATCAAAATGCCGGACACGGTACCACCGAATGTGGCAGCTTCGTTCTCGGCGCTGATCCCATCGATTATTACCGTCTCCGCCATCGCCACGTTTGGTTTTATCTTCCACCGTTTCACCGGCATGTATCTGTATGACGCGGTGTACAAAATTGTGCAGGAACCGCTGGAATCGGTGGTGCAGAGCCTGTGGGGTATTCTGCTATTGATGTTTGTTGCCCAGCTGTTCTGGGTGATCGGTATTCACGGTAATCAGATGGTGAAACCGATCCGCGAACCGCTGCTGCTGGGGGCGATCCTGGTCAATATGAACGCCTTTGAGCAGGGCATTGAAGCACCGAATATCATCACCATGCCGTTCTGGGATGTGTATATGAGCATCGGTGGGTCCGGGTTGACGATCGGCTTACTGACGGCGGTGATGCTGGCAACCAAACGCAAAGAGATGCGGGAAATCGCCAAGCTGTCATTCGGTCCTGGCCTGTTTAACATTAACGAACCGGTGATCTTCGGCATGCCGATTATGCTTAATCCGATCCTCGCCATCCCGTTCATTATTACGCCGCTGATCACCGGATCGATTGGTTACTTCGCCACGGTCACCGGGTTTGCCGGGAAAGCGGTAGTGATGGTGCCCTGGACCACGCCGCCGATCATCAATGCCTGGCTCTCTACCGCCGGATCGATGGGGGCTGTGGTGACGCAAATCGTCTGCATCATCGTCTCCATTCTGGTCTATCTGCCGTTTGTCAAAATCGCTGCGCGCCGTGCAGAGGCCGCTGAAGCCCGCGCGTTACAGCCTGAACTCGCGAAACACTAAGGAGCTATGATGAGCACAATCAACGTCACTATCCCGGCTGATTTTATTCTCGGAGCCGCCGCTTCCGCGTGGCAAACCGAAGGCTGGAGTGGCAAGAAAGTGGGGCAGGACTCTTACCTCGATGCCTGGTATCAGAACGATCGTCATGTCTGGCACAACGGTTACGGCCCGGCGATCGCCACCGACTTTATCAATCGCTATAAAGAAGATGTCGCCTTGATGAAAGCCTCGGGGCTGACGCACTACCGCACCTCGATTAACTGGTCGCGCTTTCTGACTGATTATGAAAATGCCGTCGTTGATGAAGAGTACGCCGCGTATTACGACAACCTGATCGATGAGCTGCTGGCAAACGGCATTCAGCCGATGCTGTGCCTGGAACACTACGAGCTGCCAGCTGCCCTGCTGGAGCAGCACGGCGGCTGGGGT
>Ga0308168_1004416_pt1 | contig 10179 bp, 9 predicted proteins | sample PhyCR2_FD_202133 | JGI IMG/M metagenome (GOLD analysis project Ga0308168, IMG submission 202133) | Phyllosphere microbial communities from UC Gill Tract Community Farm, Albany, California, United States - DLSLRC.R2 | ecosystem: Host-associated > Plants > Phyllosphere > Unclassified | place: USA... | reverse complement strand
CGACGGCATGGCGGCGAGCGCCACTGCGCCGATGACGGCGATGGCAAGGATGACGATTGCGGCGGCAATGCCACGCGGAACAAGGCGCGGTTTCATGATGGGAATCCTCCGAGGCGGCGCCGTGTCTGCGGTGCCTGGCTTGTCCTTGGAGTCGCAGCGGCGGGCTGATTTCCCACCTCAGGATTGAGAAGGCGCAAGGTGTAGCGTCGAACCATGGGTGGCGCGGCCAGTCATATCGAAAACTGCCAGCTCAAGGAGATGGATCATGACTCAGCCAGTCCAACCCTCGCCGTCGCCCCAAGCGGGTCCGGGCGCCGCCGGTCCCGACCTGGCCGCGATCAAGCAGCGCCAGCAGGCCACCTGGGCCAGCGGCGACTTCGCCGTCGTCGGCGTCACGCTGCAGATCGTCGGCGAACTGCTGGCCGAGGCCACCGACGTGCGCGCCGGCGAGCGCGTGCTCGACGTCGCCGCCGGCAACGGCAACGCCACGCTGGCCGCGGCGCGCCGCTTCGCCCGCGTCACGTCCACCGACTACGTGCCGGCGCTGCTCGAGAAGGGGCGGGCGCGCGCCGCCGCCGAAGGCCTGGCGATCGACTTTCGCGAAGCGGACGCCGAGGCGCTGCCGTTCCCGGACGCCAGTTTTGACGTGGCCTTGTCCACCTTTGGCGTGATGTTCGCGCCCGACCAGGCGCGCGCCGCCGCCGAGATCCGGCGCGTGGTGCGGCCCGGCGGACGCATCGGCATGGCGAACTGGACGCCCGAGGGCTTCATCGGCCAGCTGTTCAAGGCGGTCGGCAAGCACATCGCGCCGCCGCCCGGGCTGGCGTCGCCGCTACTGTGGGGAAATGAAGACCATGTGCGCCAGCTGTTCGGCGCCGACGCGCTCCAGGCGCGCATCACGCGCAGGATGTTCAACTTCCGCTACGCGTCGCCCACGCACTGGGTGCATGTGTTCCGCGATTACTACGGACCGCTGAACCGGGCGTTCGCCGCCCTTGCGCCGTCCGCCGCCGACGCGCTCGAGCAAGACCTGCTGGCCCTGATCGACCGTTTCAACACGGCCGGGCCGGACTCGATGGTGGCGCCGGCCGAATACCTCGAGATCGTGCTGACCCGCGAAGCGGCGGGTTCGCTGCACTAGGCGCCGGGCGTGCTTACACCTTGCGCACGAATTCCGTCTTGAGGCTCATGGCGCCGAAGCCGTCGATCTTGCAGTCGATGTCGTGGTCGGCATCGACCAGGCGGATATTCTTGACCTTGGTGCCTTGCTTGATCACGCCGCCCGAACCCTTCGGCTTGAGGTCCTTGATCACGGTGACGGTGTCGCCATCCTGGAGGATATTGCCTGAAGCATCTTTGTAGACGCGCACGCTCTCGGCCGCAGCGGCGGCCGCCTGGACCGGCCACTCATGGGCGCATTCCGGGCACACATATTGGCCGCCGCCATCTTCATAGGTATAGGCGGATTGGCATTGGGGGCAGGCAGGAAGGGTGTGCATGTGAACCTTGAAAAATCAACGCTGGCCCGGGAGGGCCGCAATAGGGAGGCTGGTCGGACGCCGCCGGACCGGCTGCGCGCCATCGGACAAGGCGCGGCATGGCCGCAGCGTATCGCATGCGGTAGCCGCGCGGGGCGGCTCCGATATCACTCCGGCGCCGACAACCATCAGTCAGCACGCATGATACCAGAAGGAAACACGCAGGTTGCCCCTTGCGCCACCCGCCTGAGCGCTTCCGGGCGCTTTCCCGGCAGGGTGCTTTCCCGGCAGGACACGATCCTCGGCCATGGCGATCGCAGGCGAAAAAAAACGCCAACCGGTGAAGGTTGGCGTTTTTTCGCTATTCTTGGTGGCCCGGGGCGGAATCGAACCACCGACACAAGGATTTTCAATCCTCTGCTCTACCAACTGAGCTACCAGGCCAAGAGAGGCATGATTATAGCCAGCGATTTTCAGTTGCGCAAGTGCTCTCGAACGCTTTATCTGTGTCAGGCGGCAGATTGGTCCCGGCGCCGCCGTCCAGGCATGGCGACGCCGGCGAGGTGCGGGGTTGGCATATCGCTATAATGAGCACCATGACCACGCCCACGACCTCCACCACCCGGACCGATGTTTGCATCGTCGGCAATGGCGCCATCGCCAAGACCACCGCCCTCGGCTTTGCCCAGGCCGGGCATCGCGTGACCCTGCTGTCTCCGCCCGCGCGTCCCGGGGCCGAGGCGTCATCAATGGCCTCGGCCGCGGAACGTCCATGGGACGTGCGTGTCTATGCGCTCAACCATACGGCCCACGACCTGCTGGCTTCGCTCAAGGTCTGGGGCGCCCTCGACCTGGCGCGGGTCGCCGCGGTCGACGCCATGGACGTGCATGGCGATGGCGACAACGGCGGCAACCTCGGTTTCGACGCCTTCGGGGCCCGGGTCGGCACCCTGGCCTGGATCGTCGAAGACCATAACCTGAACGGGGCGCTGGATGCCGCGCTCAAGTTCGCCCACAACGTGCAGCGCATCGAAGGCCGGGCCTGCGAGCTCACCTGCAGCGACGAGGGCGCCGCGCTGCGCCTGGAAGACGGCCGCCGCATCGAATGCGCGCTGCTGGTCGGGGCCGACGGCCGCGAATCCTGGGTCCGCGGGCAGTGCGACATCGGCGTCGACTACCGCATGTACCACCAGCGCGCCATCGTCACCAACTTCGCCTGCGACAAGCCGCACCATGGCGTGGCCCATCAGTGGTTCACCTGCGCCGACGGCATCATCGCCTTGCTGCCGCTGCCGGGCAACCGCGTCTCGCTGGTGTGGTCGGCGCCCGAGACCCTGGCCGACACCCTGATGGACGAGTCGCTGGGCGAACTGGCGATCCGGCTCGGCGAGTACGCCGACGACAAGCTGGGCGCCCTGCGTCCGCTGCAACCCGAGGCCGTGGCGGCGGTGCCGCTGGCGCTGGTCAAGCCGCATGCGATCGTGGCGCCGCGCGTGGCGCTGGTGGGCGACGCCGCCCACGCCGTGCACCCGCTGGCCGGGCATGGCATGAACCTGGGGTTCGGCGACGTGGTCGACCTGCTCGCCGCCGTGCGCGAGCGCGAGGAGCGGCGCGCCATCGGCGACGAACGGGTGCTGGCGCGCTATGCCCGCAAGCGCAAGGAAGACGTGGTCATGATGCAACTGGCGACCGATGGCCTGGAGCGCCTGTTCGGGGCCAATCTGGAGCCGGTACGCGTCATGCGCAATCTTGGACTCAACTTGCTTGATAAAATGCCTGCTTTGAAGCGGCGCCTGATGGCGCATGCGATGGGCAAGTCATCAATCTGAGGAACCAAGCATGATCAAAATGAAGCTCGCCGTCCTGCTGGCGACGGCGCTGCTCGCATCGTGCGTCGATGCGCAGAACACGGTCGAGGCAAACATCAAGAAGGCGCTCGAACCGCACCTGGGCGGCGCCAAGATCGAGTCGGTCAAGGAGACCCCGTATGGCGGCCTGTACGAGGTACGGGTCGCGGGCGACATCCTGTATACCGACAAGAAGGGCGAGTTCCTCGTGATCGGCCAGGTGTATGACGTCAAGAGTTCGCGCAACCTGACGCGCGAACGCATCGACGACATCAACAAGATCAAGTTCAGCGACCTGCCGCTCGAGATGGCGCTCAAGCAGGTCAAGGGCAACGGCAAGCGCGTGATCGCGGTGTTCGAGGACCCGAACTGTGGCTACTGCAAGCGCCTGCGCCAGACGACGCTCGCCGAGATCGACAACGTCACCATCTATACCTTCATGTACAACATCCTGTCCCAGGATTCGTTCACGAAGTCGAAGAACATCTGGTGCGCGCCGAACCGCAACAAGGCCTGGGATGACTGGATGATCAACGGCAAGGTGCCGCCGGCGGCGCCGGCGGCCTGCGAATCGCCGAACGACAAGGTGCTGGCGCTCGGCCAGAAGCTGCGCATCACCGGCACGCCGGCCATCTTCTTCAGCGACGGCACCCGCATCCCGGGCGCGATCGACCTGAAGTCGCTCGAAGCCAAGTTCGATTCGCTGGAAGCGAAGCCGGCGAAATAAGGCAGCCGCCGGCCATGGTTGTCGTCCAGGAGCGTTCATGCTGACCTTGAACATCAACGGCAGAGACCTGCAAGTCGACGCCGACCCCGCCACGCCCGTGCTGTGGGCGCTGCGCGACAACCTCAACCTCACCGGCACCAAGTTCGGCTGCGGCGCGGCCCTGTGCGGCGCCTGCACCGTGCACCTGGACGGCGCCCCGATCCGCGCCTGCATCACCCCGATCGCGGCGGTCGCGGGCCAGGCGATCACCACCATCGAAGCGATGCAGGACGATCCGGTCGGCAAGGCGGTCCAGGACGCCTGGGTGCGCCACGACGTGCCGCAATGCGGCTACTGCCAGAGCGGCCAGGTGATGAGCGCCGTCGCGCTGCTGCGCGCCAACCGGCGTCCGCTGGACGCCGACATCGACAACGCCATGAGCGGCAATCTGTGCCGCTGCGGCACCTATCAGCGGATCCGCGCGGCGATCAAGGATGCCGCCGCGGCATTGGAGGCGTGAAGCCATGGCGCTGACCGGCATCCTGCTGGCCGCGGGACGGGGCCGCCGCTTCGACCCGGCCGGCCAGCGCAACAAGCTGTTGCAGCGCCTGCCCGGCGGCGAACTGGTGGTCGCCGCCAGCGCGCGCACGCTGCTGGCCGTGTTCCCGCGCGTGGTGGCGGTGGCGCCGCCGGATGACGGCGGCGTGGGAGACGTGCTGCGCCAGCTCGGCTGCGAGGTGACGGTGTGCCCGGATGCCGACGGCGGCATGGGCCTGTCGCTGGCGCACGCGATCCGTCATTCCCTCGATGCTCCCGGCCAGGGCTGGCTGGTGGCGCTGGGCGACATGCCCTTCGTCGCCCCAGCCACCCTGCAGGCGCTGGCCGCCGCGATCGAGGAGGGCGCCGCCATCGCCGCGCCCCTGTTCGAGGGCCGGCGTGGCAATCCGGTCGCCTTCGGCGCCCGGCACCGCGACGACCTGCTGGCGCTGGACGGCGACCAGGGCGCGCGGCGCCTGCTTGCCGGCAGCCCGGTCGCCGCGATCGACGTGCTTGATTCCGGCATCCTGCGCGACATCGATTCCCCCTCCGACCTGCCGGCCTAGCCCGCGCGCCGCCCATCCGCCTCGCATGGCGCGCGTTTGGCTGCGCCCGATGGATTACACTATGTCCATTCGGCGCGTCCCGAGAGACCATTCAAGAAGATCATGAAAAAGCCATCGCAGAAAAAGCAGAACGCCATTCACTACACCATCGTTCCCAAGGACCTGGCCGGTCACCTGTTCAACGTCACCGTCACGGTCGCCAATCCCGATCCGGACGGCCAGACGTTCGCGCTGCCGGCCTGGATCCCGGGCAGCTACATGATCCGCGAATTCGCGCGCAATATCGTGCGCATCCGCGCCGACAGCGGCGGCCAGCCGCTCGCGCTCACCAAGCTCGATAAACACTCCTGGCGCGCCGCGCCGGTCGCCGGCCCCCTGACCCTGCACTACGAGGTGTATGCCTGGGACCTGTCGGTGCGCGCCGCCCATCTCGACCAGACGCACGGTTTCTTCAACGGCACCAGCGTGTTCCTGCGCGTGGTGGGACAGGAGTCGCTGGTCCACCAGGTCGACATCCAGCGCCCCGCCGACCCGGCCGCCAAGACCTGGCGCGTGGCCACCGCGATGCCCGAAGCAGGCGCCAAGCGCTACGGCTTCGGCGTTTACGTCTGCGCCAGCTACGACGAACTGATCGACCATCCGGTCGAGATGGGCGACTTCGAGCTGGCCACCTTCAAGGCCCATGGCATCCCGCACGACATCGTGATCACCGGCCGCGTGCCCAACCTCGACATGGCGCGCCTGCAGGCCGACCTGAAAGCGATCTGCGAGACCCAGATCGCCTTCTTCGAGCCGAAGACGAAGCGCGCGCCGCTCGAGCGCTACGTGTTCATGACCATGGCCGTGGGCGATGGCTACGGCGGCCACGAACACCGCGCCTCGACCGCCCTGATCTGCGCGCGCGCCGACTTGCCGAGCCTGGCCACGCCGAAGGCGGCCGAGCCGGGCGAAGGCTATCTGCGCTTCCTGGGCCTGTGCAGCCACGAATATTTCCATACCTGGAACGTCAAGCGCATCAAGCCGGCCGCCTTCGCCCCCTACGACCTGCAGGCCGAGAACTACACGCCGCTCCTGTGGCTGTTCGAAGGCTTCACCAGCTATTACGACGACCTGATGCTGGTGCGCGCCGGGATCATCGGCGAAGCCACGTATTTCAAGCTGCAGGCCAAGACCATCGGCGGCGTGCTGCGCGGCAGCGGGCGCCTCAAGCAGAGCGTGGCCGATTCGAGCTTCGACGCCTGGAGCAAGTACTACCGCCAGGACGAGAATTCGCCGAACGCGATCATCAGCTACTACACCAAGGGTTCGCTGATCGCGCTGGCCTTCGACCTGACCATCCGCGCCAAGACCGGCGGCGTGAAATCGCTGGACGACATCATGCTGGCGCTGTGGGAGCGCTATGGGCGCGACTTCTACAACGGCGCCGGCCGCGGCGTGACGGAACAGGAAGTCGAAGCGCTGTTCGACGAAGTGAGCGGCCTCAAACTCAAGAACATGTTCGAGCGCTACGTGCGCGGGACCGAAGACCTGCCGCTGGCCAAGCTGTACGCGCCACTGGGCGTGAAGCTGGTCGACGAGCGCAAGGGCGGCAAGGCCTCGCTGGACGCCGGCATCGGCCGCGATCCGCTCGGCGCCAAGCTTACCCAGGTGCACGAGGGCGGCGCCGCGCACCAGGCCGGCCTGTCGGCGCTGGACGTCGTGATCGCGATCGACGGCCTGCGCGTGAACGGCGCCGCCCCCAACGTCGACGCGCTGCTGGCGCGCTACCGCGTCGGCGACCGCGTCACCGTGCACGCCTTCCGCCGCGACGAGCTGATGGCCTTCGACGTCACCCTGCAGGGCGACCGCGTGCCGGGCGTCAGCCTGGCCCAGGCCGTGGCCGGGCGCAAGTCGGCGGCGGTCAAGCGGCCGAGCGCAGTGTAATGGACAAGAATCCCCACAACGATAAGCATCCCATGACCTTTACTCGATTTGCCATGTCAGCTGCGGCAGCAGCCGTTTTCACGTCCTTGGCACTGTCCGCGAACCTCGCCCAGGCCCAGCAGGCCGCGCCACTCAAGAACGACGTCGTCGCCAAGGTCGACGCCATGTATCCGTGGCTCGACGGAATTTACAAAGACCTGCACGCGCATCCCGAGATCGCCTTCCAGGAAGTGCGCACCGCCGGCAAGCTGGCGGCCGAGATGCGCAAGCTCGGCTTCACCGTCACCGAGAAGGTCGGCAAGACCGGCATCGTCGCGGTGCTCAAGAATGGCGCCGGCCCGACGGTCCTGGTGCGCACCGACATGGACGGCCTGCCGATGGAAGAGCGCACCGGCCTGCCGTACGCGAGCCGCGCCCGCGCCACCAGCGAAGGCCGCGACACCTTCGTGATGCACAGCTGCGGCCACGACGTCCACATGGCCAGCTGGCTGGGCGCGGCGCGCACCCTGGTCGAACTGAAATCGCAGTGGAAGGGCACCCTGGTCTTCATCGGCCAGCCGGCCGAGGAAATCGTCGCCGGAGCCAAGGCCATGCTGGACGACGGCCTGTTCAAGCGCTTCCCGAAGCCGGACTACGCCTTCGCCCTGCATTCCTGGCCGCTGGCCCATGGCACCGTGGGCTTCAACGACGGCCCGGTGTCGTCCAACTCGGATTGGCTCGAGATCACCTTCAAGGGCCGCGGCGGCCATGGCTCGGCGCCCGACAAGACCATCGATCCGGTGGCGATCGCGGCGCGTTTCGTGGTCGACGTCCAGACCGTGGTCAGCCGCGAGAAGGATCCGAAGGAATTCGGCGTGGTGACGGTCGGTTCGATCCAGGGCGGCACGGTCGGCAACATCATCCCGGACAGCGTGCAGGTGCGCGGCACCATCCGCTCGTATAGCCCACAAGTGCGCGCCAAGCTGCTCGAAGGCGTGCGCCGCGTGGCCGAGGGTTCGGCCGCGATGGCCGGCGCGCCCAAGCCCGACATGCTGATCGGCGGCGGCGGCCAGGCCATCGTCAACAGCACCGAACTGGTGAACAAGACCGAGGTGGTGTTCAAGGAAGCCTTCGGCGCGGACAAGGCCAAGCGCATGCCGGCCATGACCGCCAGCGAAGACTTCTCGCTGTACGCCAACGAAGGCGTGCCGTCGATGTTCTTCTTCACCGGCGTGTACGACCCGAAGGTGGTGGCCGAGGCGGAGCGCGAGGGCGGCAAGCCGATCGCCTTCAACCACTCGCCGTTCTACGCGCCGGTGCCGGAACCGTCGATCAAGACCGGCGCCCAGGCGATGACCCTGGCCGTGCTGAACGTGCTGGGTAAATAATTGGGCAAATAAGCCGGAACGTCGCATGGCAAAACGGCCGGTCGCTTGCGCGCCGGCCGTTTTTTATGGTTCGTTCATGCCTTGAGGCAGTCGGCGCAGCGGCCGTACAGGGTCAGCTCGTGGCTTTCGACGCTGAAGCCCTTCGGCGCCATGTGCTCGATGTCGCCGGGGCAGGCGTGCACGTCGAACACACGCTGGCAGACGGTGCACTGGAAATGGTGGTGGTGGTGTTCGGCGGCGCTGGTCGATTCGTAGCGCGCGCCTTCGCCCGGCAGGGTGACGACCTTGAGCGCGCCGTCGTCCACCAGCGACTTCAGGTTGCGGTACACGGTCGCCATGCCCAGCTGGCTGACCTGACGGCTGGCTTCATCCAGGATCTCTTGCGGCGACAGCGGGCGCTGCGCATGCTCGATCGCATGCAGGATGGCGGTTTTTTGACGTGTATTACGTTGCATGGGGCGAAGGATACCTCAAAGCGCATACCTTGATCAAAAGGCGGGACCAAAAAGCGGTTGAATGCTTAATGATAATGCCTTATCATTTCATTGTTAATGATAACGAATTATCGTTATCGGCCTCATCTTTATCTGCCGCTCCATTTCTTTCGAGGAAACACCATGTCCCATTTCACTTGCAAGCGCACACCGCTGACCCTGGCGCTGATGCTGGCCTTCGGCGCGCCCCTGGCCGTCCATGCCCAGACGACCAGCCGCACGGCGTCGGATCCGGACAGCGTGCCGACCGTGGTCGTGTCCGCCAGCGCCCTCGGCGTGGTGGACGACGACATGATCACCCCGGTGACCTCGCTCGGCGGCGGTGAACTGGTGCGCGCCCGCGAGTCGACCCTGGGCGAGACCCTGGCCCACCAGCCCGGCATCACCTCGAGCCACTTCGGCGCCGGCGCCAGCCGTCCGGTGATCCGCGGCATGGACGGTCCGCGCGTGAAGATCCTGTCCGACGGCGCCGAGATCCAGGACGCCTCGACCATCAGCCCCGACCACGCCGTCGCTTTCGAACCGGTCCTGGCCGAGCGCATCGAAGTGCTGCGCGGCCCGTCGGCCCTGGCCTATGGCGGCGGCGCGGTGGGCGGCGTGGTGAACATCCTCGACCGCAAGATTCCGACCGCGATGCCCGAGAAAGGCCTGGAAGGCAGTGCCGAAGTGCGCGCCAATTCGGCGGCGCGCGAAAAGACCGGCGCCTTCGAATTCACGACCGCCGCCGGCAGCAACCTGGCCCTGCACCTGGAAGGCGTCAAGCGCGACGCCGACGATTACCGCGTCGGCAAGGACTGGAGCGAAGGCCGCCACGTCCTGGGCAGCTACAAGGAGACCGAGACCGGCACCGTCGGCCTGTCGTGGATCGGCAAGAACGGCTATCTCGGCGCCGCCTTCACCAAGGAACGCACCGAATACGGCATCCCGGGCCACAACCATGAGTTCGAGGGCTGCCACCCGCATGGCTCGCACCTTCACTGCGGCGGCCACGAAGAAGAAGAGGGCCACGACCATGACGAACACGGCGAGGAAGAGCACGACCACGAGCATGAGCACGAGCACGAGCACGGCGTGCCGATCGTGAAACTCGACAGCGAGCGCTGGGACGTCCGCGGCGAGTACCGCAACCCGGTGGCCGGCGTCGAGCGCGTGCGCATGCGCGCCTCGTTTACCGACTACGTCCACGACGAGCTGGAAGAGAACGTCGTCTCGACCTCGTTCCGCAACAAGGGCCACGACGTCCGCCTGGAGGCGGTGCATG
>Ga0308168_1004411_pt1 | contig 10185 bp, 10 predicted proteins | sample PhyCR2_FD_202133 | JGI IMG/M metagenome (GOLD analysis project Ga0308168, IMG submission 202133) | Phyllosphere microbial communities from UC Gill Tract Community Farm, Albany, California, United States - DLSLRC.R2 | ecosystem: Host-associated > Plants > Phyllosphere > Unclassified | place: USA... | reverse complement strand
AATAGATATACTATTGTGCAAAAAATAGAGAGATTCACTAGTTTATTGTTATTCTTAAAAATATTTTTTAAATTTCGCCCTAAAAAAGAGCAATAAAACAGCAGTTTTATTGCTCGTAAATTGGGCATTTTTCGGCTGAGATATTCTCATTACTCATCACAACCTTAAGTTGCCAAAACCGCATCGAGTACTTGTTGCTCAAGCTGAGCAAAAGTAATACTTTTTTTACGCGGGCGCGGCAAATTAACTTGGAAACTTTGAGCAATCTGACCCTTATCTAATAAAATAATGCGGTCAGCTAATTGCACTGCTTCACTCACATCGTGTGTGACTAAAATTGCAGTAAAGCCTTGCTCCTTCCACAAGCGTTCAATCAAGCTTTGCATCTCAAGCCGAGTTAACGCATCTAATGCACCCAAAGGTTCGTCTAGCAACAATATGCGCGGCGTATGTGATAGTGCACGGGCTAGGGCAGTACGCTGACGTTGACCACCTGAAAGCTGGGAAGGCCATTGTCCTGATTTCTCTTTTAAACCGACTTTTTCTAGTAATTCTTCTGCTAAAGCATGTTGCGATTTTGGTAGCCCAAGTTGAACATTTTGAAGAATATTTCTCCAAGGAAGTAAACGAGGATCTTGGAACATTACTCGAATATCATCGTTCGTAATGCCTTCACGTAAATGTCGCGCAGATTTAAATTTGATTTCCCCAAAGCTGGCTTTTTCAAGTTGAGCAATTAAACGTAGTAACGTGCTTTTACCACAACCACTTCGGCCAACAATTGCTAAAAACTCACCCGGCTGGATGTGTAGGTCAAGATCTTCGAGGACCTTTACCTCACCATAAAATTTATAAAGTTGCTCAATCAGAATCTCTGCTCCTAATACAGGTTCTTGAGATTCTGTTGGTTCTTCCGGAATGAGCTGCACTTCATTCTGATTAATATTTAAATTCAGATTTGTCATGTTCTAAGCTCCCTTATTTCTGATATCCAGAGTGCCAACGTAGTAAATAGCGTTCCAAAAGCTGTGCTAAAACATCTGCCAGTTTGCCTAGTAAGGCGTACAGAAGAATACCGACCAGAACTACATCCGTTTGTAAAAACTCACGTGCATTCATGGTCATATAACCAATACCTGCTTGAGCTGAAATGGTTTCAGCAACAATGAGCAATACCCAAACCAAACCTAAAGCAAAGCGTAAACCCACCAAAATAGAAGGCATCGCACCCGGTAGAATAATTTCTTTGTAGAGCTGCCAACGTGAAAGCCCATAGCTTTTGCCCATCTCAATCAATTGAGGGTCAACTGATCGAATACCGTGATAGGTATTAATATAAATCGGAAAGAAAACACCTACTGCGACTAAAAATAATTTCGCTGTTTCATCAATACCGAACCACAAGATGACGAGTGGGATAAGTGCTAAGGCTGGGATGTTACGAATCATTTGTAAGGTCGTATCGAGCAGTGTAGAGGCGAAACGCGAAGACCCGTTGAGTAGGCCTAATAACAAACCTAAACCACCGCCTATCAGAAGGCCAAGCAGTGCACGACCAGCACTGACTTTAACGTGCTGCCAGAGTTCGCCACTCATCAGTAGATGCCAAAAAGCGGAAACTACAGCAGTAGGTGCGGGTAAAATACGGCTTTCTAAAAGACCCGAACTTGAGGCAATTTGCCAAACAACCAATAGAAGAATAGGGAAAATCCAAGGCAGCAAACGCTGCCCAATTTGTTTTGTTCCACGTGAAACAACACTTTCAGCTTTGCTCATGCAGGCTCCTTGACGGAACTATTTTGCTTCTTCTCGTCTGGAACATAATTGTTGGCAATAATTTCACCGAATGGACCGGTTAAATTTGGCTGAGCAAGTTTAGCGCGAGTTTCAATTGGTAATAACGGGAATACTAACTCTGCAAAACGAATTGATTCTTCAAGGTGTGGATAGCCTGAGAAAATGAAAGTATCAATACCTAAATCAGCATATTCCTGAATACGAGCAGCAACTGTTTCAGGATCGCCTACAAGTGCTGTACCTGCACCACCACGAACTAAACCAATACCCGCCCAAAGGTTTGGAGATACTTCTAGTTTGTCTCGATTACCGCCGTGGAGAGCTGCCATACGTTGTTGGCCTACAGAGTCCATTTGTGCAAATTTTTTCTGTGCGGCAGCAATAGTCGCATCATCAAGATATTGGATAAGCTCGTTTGCTGCTGCCCAAGCTTGTTCGTTGGTTTCACGAACAATCACATGCAAGCGAATACCATAAGTTAATTTACGGCCTTTAGCCTCAGCTTTGGCACGAACATGTTCGATCTTTTGTTTTACGGCTTCAGGTGGTTCACCCCACGTAAGGTAAGTATCGACTTGCTCAGCAGCCAAATCGACAGCGACGTCTGAAGAACCACCGAACCAAAGTGGTGGGTAAGGCTTTTGAACAGGTGGGTAAAGTAGTTTTGCATCATCCACTTGTAAACGTTCACCGTGGAATGTAAAAGCTTCACCTGTATGTGAGCGTGTCAAAATCTCACGCCAGATTTTTACGTATTCATTGGCAGTTTGATAACGCGTTGAGTGATCTTCATATAAGCCATCACCGCGTAATTCAGCCTCATCACCACCAGTCACTAAGTTGAGTAACACACGGCCATTCGACAAACGGTCAAACGTTGCAGCCATACGTGCTGCCAAAGCTGGTGTGGTTACCCCTGGTCGTAATGCAACTAAAAATTTAAGGTGTTGAGTTGCATCAATTAAGCTAGCCGCCGTAATCCAAGGATCTTCACATGAACGACCTGTTGGAATAAGTACACCTTCGTAACCTAAATTATCTACTGCCACAGCAATTTGCTTCATATAGGCATGGTCAACCAGAAAATTTTCATGTGCATTACCTATATGTCTATTGAAATTACTTGGCACCCCAAACAGCTTGTTTAATGCTGATTGGCTTTGGAATGATGCCTTGTTGAGTAAAAATGTCTGCGAGTTGCTGCTGCTCAGCAATCACTTTGCTGCTGAGTGGAGCTGCCGATGAGGGGCGCGGACGGCGTTTAATAAATAAATCACTGGTTGCAGATTTAAGACCTGTACTTTGACCAATCGCACCTGCCGTTTCTGCTTGATGGCTTTGAACCCATTTATCGGCTTGATTGATTTGTTTGATGAACCCTGAAACAGCTTTCGGATGTTGTTTAACAAAATTTGGAGCTGCTAAATAAAATGTATAGTTCGGGCTTAAGCCTTTACCCGATGCAAGAACACGAGCTTGGTCTTCTAGTTGTGCTGAAGCGAAGTAAGGATCCCAAATTGCCCATGCATCAACGACACCTTTTTGGAATGCTGCGCGAGCATCGGCAGGGGTAAGCCAGATGGGGGTAATATCGCTCCAGTTTAGGCCTGCTTTACGTACGGCTTGTACAAGTAGGTAATGTGAACTTGAACCTTTTTGCAGCGCAATACGTTTGCCTTTAAGGTCTTTAAGTTGTTTGAGTTGCGAGTTTTTTGGAACTAAAATTGCCGATGCTAGTGGTTTAGCCGCTTCATAGGCAATGTAATACAAAGGCTTGCCAGCCGCTTGTGCGTAGACAGGAGGTGTATCTCCAGTAACGCCTACATCAAGTGAACCGACAGCTAAAGCTTCTAAAATTTGTGGACCAGCAGGGAACTCGTTCCAAGTAACTTTGGCATTTGGAAATTCTTGTTCAAATAATTTTTGTTGTTTGGCAATCGCAAAGTTAATCGAACTTTTTTGAAAACCAATACGAAGTTCTTTCACAGTTGGGTCAATTGCCCAAGCTGGCGCTGCGATTGTTAAGCCTAATACAGTGACTACACTGAGGCGCTTAATTAATTGTGTCCACTGATTCTTATTAAATAATGATTGATGTTGCATATTGATATCCTTGTTCCCCTTGAGGTCAGGCACAGCATTTATATGATTATTTAAGCCGTGCCCAAGCTGGGTTTATTTCAGTTTTAAAATGGCATCTTGAATGGTGAGCTTGTTTGGAATGAGCTTTTGTGCATAAAAAGCATCAGCCACATATTGTTGTTCTTGTGCCACCTTGTCAGAGATTGGCTGAACTCCAAAACCCATACGTGAAATGGAAGTTTTGAGTACATCAAACTCAAGTGCGGTAGGTTTTTCGAGTAACTTGGCAGCTTCATCCTGATGTGAACTTACCCACTCAGTGGTCTGATTAAGAGTCTGTACAACAGTGTTGAGTACTTTCGGATTATTTTCTGCAAATTTACGATCAGCTAAATAGAACTGATGATTACTCACCAAGTTTTCGCCTGTTGCTAAAACTCGGGCCTGAATTTGATGTTCAGCCGCTGCAAAGAACGGGTCCCAAATCACCCATGCATCGACAGCACCTTTTTCAAAGGCAGCACGAGCGTCTGATGGCGGTAAATAAACTGGTTGAATATCACTTAAGCTTAAGTTGTTGGCTTCTAAAACTTTTAACAATAGATAATGAACATTCGAGCCTTTGTTAAGAGCAACACGTTTGCCTTTTAAATCTTTAATAGATTGGATTGGAGAGTCTTTTTGTACCAATAGTGCTTCAGCTTTTGGCGCAGCAGGTTGGTTTGCGACATAGACTAAATTGGGATTGGCAGCCTGAGCAAAGATCGGTGGTGCTTCACCTGCTTCACCGAGTGAAACACTTCCTACGTTTAAGCCTTCAAGCAATTGAGGGCCAGCAGGGAACTCAACCCATTTCACTTGCACGCCTTGTTCTTTTAATGCTTTTTCTAAGTCACCACGAGCCTTTAAAATAGGAAGAATCCCATATTTTTGATAGCCGATATTTAAGGTTGTGGTGGCTTGTTCCTCTTTTTTGGCACAACCACTTAACATCATCACTCCTGCAAGGCTGGCCGCGATGACTGAATATTTTGCCCATGAAGTGGTGTTGAAAAGTGCCATGAGATTTCGTACTCCCCGAAAGAGAAAAAGAAAAAAATAATTGGATGAGCAGATACCCTAAATGGATTTTTATTTCAGAAAAAATAAGTATTCGGTCTTTATTTATGCAAAAAAAAGCTAAACACAATAGGCTATAAACTTATGCGAAAAAATGATTTATCTAATAGAAATATATTTAATGAATTGTTATTAAGTTAATGTAAATAAAATAAAAAATATTAAAACCTTAAAAAATTTAGATTTAAAAAAAGTACAACCATAAATTAATCGTGTTTACGGTTGTACTTTTTGAACTAAGCTTATCTGAAATAAGAATATCTTAAAAAGAGCAAAGGCTAAGGAAGCAGTTTCTTAAAGACTAAAGAATTTCTCTGATAGTTATAGAGTGCCTGACGAGCATTTGGTAAGTCATCAACACTCACCTGATGAAAACCGTGTTCTAAGAACCAGTGAGCGGTTCGAGTCGTTAAAACAAATAATTGACGAATACCTTGTTCTTTTGCCTTTTCTTCAAGGAATTGCAAAATCTGGCTGCCACGGTTCGATTTACGATAACTTGGGTGTACTGCGACGCAGGCAATTTCTGCTGAACGTGTTTCATTAAATTCGGTTGGAATTGGATAAAGTGCAGCACACGCTAGAATCGTACCATCGCGCTCAATAACAGCGAACTGGCTAATCTCTTGCTCTAAACGTTCACGCGAACGATAAACTAAGATACCTTCTTCTTCTAATGGACGTAATAAATTCATTAAACCGCCCACATCTTGAATGTTGGCCATGCGAACTTCTTCATAATGCGCATCGGTAATCATGGTACCGATACCATCTCGAGTAAATAACTCTTCGAGAAGGGCGCCATCATAGGCATAAGAAATAAGATGAACGCGGTGTACGCCTGATAAAGATGCTTTTTTTGCCTGTTGCAAATGCAAAGTGAGTGTTGGGCTAATGGTTTGGTATTGTTGAATATAGTAGTCCAGTTGATGTGGGCTTAATTCACGTAATATTTGCTCATCTTCATTCAACAATCCTTGTTGCTCACCTAGAAAAATGAGTTTATCTGCTTTTAAGTAAGTTGCTGTTTTAGTTGCAACTTCTTCAGCTCTTAAGTTAAAAACCTCACCTGTAGTGGAGTAACCCGTTGGCCCTAGCAGTACAATATTATGATTATCGAGGTGTCGATCAATCGCATCTGTATCGATAGAGCGAACTTCACCTGTAAGCTGGAAATCCATGCCATCACGAATGCCATAAGGTTTAGCAGTCACAAAATTACCTGATACCACATCTATGCGAGCGCCGTACATTGGCGAGTTTGCTAAGCCCATAGAAAGCAATGCTTCGATTTCTAGGCGAATAGAACCTACAGCGCTCATGACACAGCTTAAAGATTCACGTGTGGTAATACGGCTGTTGTCATAAAAAGGAGTTTCGATTCCTTTTTCTTTAAGATTTTGATTAATTTGCGGACGTGCGCCGTACACGAGAATTAAGCGAATACCAAGAGAGTGCAATAAAGCAATGTCGTGAATGATATGTTCAAAATTAGGATGACGGACTGCTTCACCACCAAACATCAACACAAATGTTTTATCGCGGTGAGCATTAATGTAGGGCGCTGAGTGTCGAAACCAGTGTACATAATGCTGGGTGTTATTATGCGACTTACTTACAGGCTTACTTGACATACCGATCTCGAATCAACAGCAAAAAGATATAAAGATGATTCTAAACAAAAAAGATTAAAGCCGCATGTTTTCGATAAAAAAACACCCAAATTGAAATTTGGGTGCTTAAAAAGTTTTAAATTAGTAAACTACTCTAATGATTTTATGACTTTGTTCATTCACCAGTACATAATTTCCATTCACTTTATACCATTTTTGGTAACGACCTGGTTTAGTCAATTTTTGATGTTGACGATAGTCGATCACGTAACGTGAATGTCGATACTCATGCGGTACAACCTGGCCTACTCGCCACGCATTGCGATGATCATCTTTTTTAATCACTTTAACTGTTTTTACTTCATGGTTTTGGTAATTGCCATGATGATTATGATCGTTTGGTGCTGCCATGGCTGTTGTTGCAACTAAACCACTAAGAGAAAGAACAATCGCTGTTGTTAATTTTTTCATTGTAAACCTCGAATGATGAGTTAAATTTCAATAATTAAAGATTAGTGAACAATTGCAGATAAATCGTGGAGGCTAAGAAGAATAAATGTGAAAACTCTCTATGAAATAAGAAGAAATTAAGAAAATTCATCATTTAAGAATATAAAAAATCTTTTTATTTTTAAGTTAGATAAGCAATAAAAAAGGATAAAACCGAGAGGCTTTATCCTTTTTATTCAGCGATAGCGAGGGTCTATCGCCTTAAAAACCACGAATACTCACAATGCTATTAGAATCTGTGTCGACTAAAATATAGTCATTATTGATTTTGTACCATTGCTGATTACGACCTGGTTTAGGCAAGTTACTATCTTTATAGTCGACTTTATAGCCATTACCACGATAGTGCTGTGGCATAACATAGCCAGGCTGCCAGCGATGTTGTTTTAAGCGTTCAAAGCCACGCTCTTCGCGCATACGGCGTTCGTCACGGATACGATCATCATCATGATCACGTCCAAATCCTGGCCCACGATCATTCCACTCACCACGTGGACCTCCACCTTTAGGACCTTTGGGGCCATGGCCTCGGTCAAAAGGAGGATCAGCAAAGCTCGCCATACTTGTGGTTAGTACGGTTATGCAAAGGGCTAAGATGGTGAACAACTTTTTCATGATGCATCCTCGTTTACATCTGATGTCTCTCATGTTGAATACTCTACGCGCAAAATGCAGAGAAACTGTGAAGATCATTTAATGGTTCAATTAAAATTACGGATAGATCAAGGGTTTTTATCAATAATAAAAAAGGCTTGTATATCTTTTCAGGTATAGGCAAGCCAGATTTGATGATTGGCCGTAATTTAATTTAGCTTTTTCATCTTTAACTTTTTAATCCTGCGCATCAATACTTTGACCATTGAGTGCCAAGCTGTCTTCACCCATTAAATAGAGGTAAGCAGGCAAGATAGACTCTGGTGTAGGTAGTGTTTTCGGATCTTCTTGTGGGTAGGCTTTCGCACGCATTGCAGTACGTGTTGCGCCTGGATTAATGCAGTTAAAGCGGATATTTGGATAAGTATTCTCCGCTGCAAAAATTTTACTTACTGCTTCAATGGCAATTTTTGAGACAGAATATGCGCCCCATAAAGCTCGTGCTTCACGGCCTACACCTGAGCTGGTAAATACAACAGAGGCGTTTTCTGACTTTTGCAAAAGTGGTAATAGAGCTTGAGTGAGGGCAAAAGGAGCACGTAAGTTAACTGCCATCACGTCATCCCATACTTCTGTAGGGTAATGTGCGAGCTCTACACGTTCACCTAAAATACCAGCATTATGCAAAATACCGTCTAGACGTCCAAACTGCTTTTCGAGCGTATCGACTAAAAAGTCGTAATCACGGTCAGAGGCACTTGAAAGCTGTAGTGGTAAAATCGCAGGTTGCGGTGCACCTAGACTCTCAATTTCATCATAAATAACTTCAAGTTTATTTAAGGTTCTACCATGTAGGACAACGGTTGCACCATGTAGGGCATAACTTAGAGCCGCAGCTCGCCCAATTCCATCACCAGCACCGGTAATTAAAATAATTCGATCTTTGAGTAGATCCGGACGAGGTTGGTATTCTGAATATTTCATTGGTAAACCTCCTTCTTTTTATATTGATAAAACGAATAGCCGTTAAAAAATTCTATAAAACTCTTATGTTAACTTATCATACGCTGATTTTCCTGTAGAGCAGGAAGCTTTTGACGTAACATATCGTGTAATTCTGTCACTGTATTTACAATCGAATCGGCCTGCCAAGCGGTTAAATCATCACGGTGTTCGATAGGTAAATAGCCATAAGCTGCCAAGATGGTATACATATCGGCATTGCGACCAGCATCAATATCACGAGGGTGGTCACCCACATAAATAATTTCATCTGCTGGGATACTTAACTGTTTAGCAGCCAAATACATTGGTTCTGGATCTGGCTTGGTTTTACTGACATCTTCAGGGCATACCAGAACCGCACAGCGTTCTGTTAGATTTAACTTTTCTAAAAGAGATTCACTTAATCCGCGTGGTTTGTTGGTCACAATACCCCATGGGATTTGTGCAGCTTCTAACTCTTCTAAGAGTGGATACATGCCTTCAAACAGATCTGTATCAACCACAATATTATTGCCGTACAGATCTAAAAAGTTTTGACGATGTGCCAAGAAAATTGGATTGGCCACATCCAGCTCTGGATAGACCAATTTCACCATCGCACGTGCACCTTCAGACACCTGAGTGCGAATAAGATCGGCTTCTACAACAGGGCGTCTTGCATCACGGCACATTTGCTGAATAATACGAATGAAATCCGCAGCTGTATCGATAAGCGTACCGTCTAAATCAAATAAAACAGCTTTCATCATGCACCTGTATTAATCGTATGAACCATATAGTTAACGTCAACATTTGGCGCTAACCAGTAATGCTTGGTCAGTGGGTTGTAATGTAGTCCAGTCATTTCTTTTAACGTAAGACCTGCATTACGAATATCATGTGCCATTTCAGATGGTCGAATAAATTTATGATAATCATGCGTACCTTTTGGCAACATGCGTAGGACGTACTCTGCACCAATAATGGCAAATAAATAAGATTTTGGGTTACGGTTAATGGTCGAGAAGAACACATGGCCGCCCGGTTTAACCAGAGCCTGACAAGCTTTTACAATAGATGCTGGATCTGGAACGTGTTCCATCATTTCCATACAAGTCACCACGTCATATTGACCAGCCTGTTCTTGTGCTAATTCCTCTACGGGAATTTGACGATATTCAATATTTTGAACATTTTCTTGCTGAGCATGTAAACGGCCGACAGCTAGAGGTGCTTCACCCATATCGATACCTAATACATCTGCGCCACGACGTGCCATGCTTTCGGCCAAGATACCGCCACCACAGCCGACATCAAGTACTTTTTTACCAGCAAGACCGCCTGCACGTTCATCAATCCAGTTTAGACGTAGTGGATTGATCTGGTGAAGTGGGCGAAATTCAGAATGTTGATCCCACCATTTGGCAGCAAGTGCTTCAAACTTTGCGATTTCTTGTAAATCAACATTCAATTGCGACATGGTGCT
>Ga0308168_1004410_pt1 | contig 10187 bp, 9 predicted proteins | sample PhyCR2_FD_202133 | JGI IMG/M metagenome (GOLD analysis project Ga0308168, IMG submission 202133) | Phyllosphere microbial communities from UC Gill Tract Community Farm, Albany, California, United States - DLSLRC.R2 | ecosystem: Host-associated > Plants > Phyllosphere > Unclassified | place: USA... | reverse complement strand
CGCTGGATGAGTTGTTTGAGCGTTTCCTGCTGCCTGCCATAGAGTGCGACGTGCATTACAAGGACTACAACTTCTGGAGCGATACGTGGCGCATCCAGTGGGCTTACCACAAACAAAATTATCGTCGTGAAGCGATTATGAATGGCATAACGCAGCAGCAATATGCACAAGCGCGTAAGCTCCCTAAACGTGTAATGTACAACAATCTGCATAAATGTGGAGGTGCAGCAATCCGTGTGCTGTTTTGGGTTTATCATCGTCGGCAGTTCCACCAGCAGCAGCGACACACGGTTCAGGAATACATTTCTGAGCATCAGCTTCCCCAACGTACAGCGCATCGTCAGTTGTCGCGACAGCCAATGAGTGATATCTGGGATCAGCATTTTGATAACTATTACAGTGATGCATGGCTGAGGCATTGTAACGTCAGAGAGTATGCAGATTTCTACGGTTTGAACGTTACTACGGCCCGCCAGTATCTGTTTAACTTTCCCATCGGGCTTTTTGACCCAATGTTGATTAAACCCTGGATGTGATTGTTCAAGGCAATCGCTGAAGAATACGATCATGAATTCTGATCACTGGATAATGATCAAAATCGTCAAACGGTAAACAACGCAATGATCAGAATTTGAAAACCCTCCCATCAGCCTTTTTATATAAAACAAGCATGTCTTGACTGGTGTGAAAAAGACACACATCTTGTGTTTTAACTTAGTGAACAGCACTGGAAGTCAGCGGCAGTTAGCACTGCAGGCGCTTGATGATGAAATGCTTAGCTTTGCACGCTGACCTGCTCCCCGTCGGTTAAAACATTGTGATCTTAGTGATTCCTTGCAAGTTTCCATTATTCGCTCTCAGAAGGTATACCCGGTTGCAAGTCCGCTATGTGCCAGTAGAGGACATTCGTAGCAAATTTATCGCTGCGTATAAGCCTACATAATGGTTACTATCAGTCCCAGTTTTTTAGAAGGTCCATTAAGCTTAGTGGTGCGCCCCGTTATCCGCCGATCCGGAAAATCTTTTTCAACCAACTCTTCGCTAGTATCTTTTGGAGGGGACATTATGGTTATCGGTGTAGGAGGTTGTTCACGCTTATACCTGAACTGCAATGGTCAGAAAACCAAAGTATTCATCGCGAGTCTGTAACTGTTCAAAGCGTCTATATATACGAAACAGCAACTGAGATAAAGGAACTATAGGATTTTAAAAATAGCATACGATGTATAATTAGATACTGAAATGTTTTTATATATACAATTAATGCAGAAGTTAAATAGCAGCAATAATGGCATATGACTAATGTGATATAATTCTGATGATACTTTCCTTGGACTACTCAGGGTGGCAACACCGCCCTGAGTAGAGAGACAGCCCTATGAATTAAAGAACACTTACAACGGCTTTCTGTATTTTTGATGTTAAATCAGATAAGCTGTCGTAAATAATAATTTGCCTATTTTTTAAATCAAAAGGTATATCCTTTGCACCTTTGCTGACTATTATGGCTGGCTTTCCTAATGCTTGGGCAATGCCTAGTTCATAAAATACATTAGGATTTCTACCAGAAATATTAGCAATAATTAATTGAGATGAACAAATTTGAGAAACTATAAATGATAAGATATCACCATTTATGCGTTCTTCATCTCCTCGAGAAACAGATATACCAATATTGATACAAGCTTGTTCAATAGCTTTGTAATCATTAAGATATCTATCATTAAATGGGGTTAGGATAAATACACTCTTAGGTCTAATGCTCAATGCATCAGGGTGTATCCCCATATTCTCTAGAAAAAATTTTGGATTGATAGCTTGATTTATAGCACTTATACTTCGATCATCATTAGGCATATTTGCGAAAAAATGATTATTATCCAACCATCTTTTCCTTTCAAATGTTAACTTTTCATTCAATTCGTAGATCTTATTTTCATAATTCGTCCGCACAAAATCAAGTTCAATTCTATTCATCTTGTCATTATAAATAGTTTCTCTTTTTTTGAATAACAAAAAAGATATTATGGCAAAAATTAAGGAAAACATAGCAACCATAATAGCGAAAAACTCACCATTCAAATTAGAGGTAAATTCTTGAATGATATTCATTGTTGCTTCACCAAATTAATTGTGATCATAAAGAAATAAAATGCAACCACTATGTTTGCCGGAATCAAAAGAGCGCACCACCATCTTTTCCTTGTTTGTGATAAGAGTAGGGTCTCGTTGAAACGCCAAAAAATTGCTGACACTACAGCAAATATTAAATATATAAAGAGGGTTAGAAATTTTTGCTGAATGTGATCGGAATGAGTGAGTATAGTTGTGGCAAATATTGAAATTGAAACAAAAAATAGGTCAACAGGTAGTTCTAATAGACCAACCCCATAATTACCTAATGCAAATCCTCTTCCTATAGAAATCTTCATAAAAAAAGCTAGGACCAATATTATAATTGGAAAGTAATCGAGAGATATATTATCCATAAACAATGTATAAATGAGTTTTCTTACACTCTAACATTGCAGCGATAAAAATCAAGGCTCGCTCTTAAAAATAAAAAATTTATATATAAAAATCAATAATTTAGATCTTTTTCGGAATGTGGTACTGCTGACATACTCCCTGTCGATTAACCTGTAAAAAGGTTAGTAGAGCATCACCAGTGGCGGTGACAGTTGTGAACTTCTGCTGTTCGCTCATAGCGGACCTGACGCGCACGTCCGCTTCATGCCAAAAGCGGACATTATGGAATATCAGAGTTAAAAATTAGAATGGGATGCTGTGTGCAAAAAAACGCATTTTAACGGTATCCTCAATTTTTTGCTCTGCAATTTTCCGGGATACTCTACCAACACAATACGAAAATCAATGTTATCAAAGATTTGGAGGTGACAAGATTATCCGTGGAGATTCATTGAAGTCTCTTTCAGATATCTTCATACTGCACGTAAGAAATATTTGATTCTTTAACATCATAATCTTCTAAGCTGCCTGACTTTTCCTCACCTCTATATAAAGCAACTATCCATTGTGCATTTACTTGGATACTTTTATTTATTTCAGTAAAGTATTCACCGTCAACTTGGGCAAGCGAATGGCCTAAAACAATGACCTCATCCACGTTTTTAAGCGATGAGAAAAAAATGCTCTCTTCTTTAATTATTTCTTCGCTGGGTTTGAATGTATTACCGAAGTATTCATCTATGCTGTCGTATGCCTCTGCTACCCTTGTATCTTGATCCGGTCCTGTATATGGATTTAGTGATTTTTCCGCCCTAAAACTATGACCTAGTATGAGATCGTCATCGCACCTACAATTGCCGTGAATATGTATAATTTGCGTTTCTGGAACGGCATAGATCTGCTGCAAGGTGTTTGTGTAATTAAATGAAAAATAAAGACTTTCTTTTGGTATGGGCGGGAGGTATTGCACAGGATTGTAAGCATCGGCTATGTTAATCCCTTTAACCCAATCAGCGAATTGCTCCTTCAAGCGAGCTGACAGCATCTGTGTGATTCTATCTACTTCATATGGGTAATCGTGATGATAAGCATCGCTCCAATCATCGGTATTGTATGAAGCCAAAAACATCTCACTTTTTTCAAGGATAAGCTCATAATCAATTTCACCTAAAGCACTTTCTAATTCGTTCCACTCGTCTCCGGCAGGCATGTATTCTTCTATCGCTTCATATAGTTCTTGGTCATTCTTTGCTACATGCGACTTAAAGTGCTTGTATCCTGTTGGTAAGCCATGTCGGATGTCAAATCCGTTTCCGATTATGTAAAGCCTCATCGTTTCCCCCTAGTCGAATTGTAAAAGATTCTGACCTGACCTACTCCTAGTTGACTATTTCCGCCCATTAAGTAATGCTTTCATCAAATTTAAAAACATTTGCGAACTTCCGCAATTCGCTCAAAACTGCCTGTCAAATTGCTCAAGCTATACCACGGCTCAGAGGTACAAAAAATCACCTTAACATACAATAATTTTCGATATCCAAACTGGCCTCCACATAGCGCTAATGTTCATCACTCCACCAACTATCATCGAACCAATCCCTACGGTTACTATTAGTGGATGGTTGGGTGAGGACAGGCGTATTGAACGTTGATGGGACTGTCCTGTTAACTTCAAAAATTATTTTAGACCCACTATCAGGTGCTGCAGTCTCAGCGACACCTGATAGGATGTTGTCCCCATTGTATTTGGACTGCTCAATAACTTTAGCTAAAGTAATCTCGTTATTAAATATTGAATATATAATTTTAAAGTAATTAATTAACCTGTTCTTAAGATGAAACAATACCCCATCATAAGGCACAAGAGATGCCACAATACTATTTGTTTTATTATTTTCTTCTTGTATTGCATTTAAAGCTAAATTCCAATCATTATTCATGTCAAAATAAACAACAGGATAATGATATTTCTTTATATTACTCATTACGTAGGTGTAATCATGACTTGTTTTAACCTGCAACCCTGCAGGCTTAGTTGAAGTGGAAGGCGTTCCAGTTGCTATTGAGTTCAGTTGGTAGTTAGTGTTGTTTTTATCAACCCAGATAATGTCTCGTTGAGTATCGCTGGGGTTATAAAATTGAGGATAATTCATGTTGGTTAATTGTGAGCCAGTAGCGACGGCAATGTAATTATCTGGCTTGTCAGAGATGCGAGAACCTCCCCTAGCGTGCTTTGCAAGTTCTCTATTAACCTCCGGGGAGTTGTTACACTCTTGAACAATTAATGCCTCGGCGATAGAACCCATTAATTTTGAAGCATCAGCATGTGGGTTTTTTGTAAAAATAAACTTTAATCCAAGGGAGCCGTCATTTGCGGTCATTATATATTGTTCATTTGTTAAAACGTCAAGCAAACTTGCCCCATGACTTGCCATAGCAATATTGACATTTGGCTTTAACAAATAACTACCAAGTCCCTGTTCAAATAAAATGTTTTTTTGTGCATCTTGAACAACGACTTTAACGTTGCTAGGTATTTGAAAGGTCATTCCTTGATATGGTATGAAAATCATGTTGTTCATTTTTGTTCCCTTTTCCCCATAGCCTTTTGATTACCATCTCTCGAACCCATGCTCATCCTTCTCTTTGTATAATGGGTTTTCAGAAGGGTAGCGATATCCCTTTAAAGAAGTTTCCTTAAACGGCACTTCGTCGCTCAAAGTAGACTGTCAGATTTAATTATGTGCAGCTAGTGAAAAATCTTCAGATCAAGTATGAGCTCATACATGTAAAGGATTTAGTTAGCCGATCCCCTTACAAACGCGCTACTACCCCGAAATTGACGGGCCGCGTTAAGGCCCGACTCGTTAATGGTTATGCCCCGCCGTCGCGGGGCTTTTCTCCGCTGGTGCTTCCTGTCCTTCAGGGGTAATTGAACTTACATCTCTCTTCTCGCTAACTACCCTTTCCCCTGGCACAGTTAAGTCAATTGTTTTATAAAGTCCTTTTCGCAGACCTGTAATAGCGTCTCCATTAATGAACCCATATAAAGAAAATAGAAGGCCTATCGAAAATGCAGTGGCAAAAAGTTTGGGCACGCCAGAAAAAAGAAACTTAATCAGTGCCCAGCCCCATGCTTTAGATGTTTCAAAAAAACCTACCGGCTTTTTGATTAGCTTACTGTACTGTTCCGCTCCGGACATAAGTTTTTTTAAGGCAGCTTTTTCAGCATCCTTTGCTTTCTTTTCGAGAGCCGCGATGTCTTTCTTTCTTTCAGCTTCAAATTTAGCAAATTCTGCATTTGCACGCGTCTGTAGCACGCTGTTTGCCGCAGCAACATAGCCGCCAACGATTTGTGACGCTTTTCCCCGGAATACATCCAGCTGCTTTGGCGAAGTGAGGCAATGATCGTGGTATTTGACTAACTCATCCTCAATTTCAGCTTCGCTTTTATTCTCCTTTCGAAGACTCTGCGCCTTTTCGTCTTTAAATCCTTTATAGATGGCATACGAAATTAGTTGCTCTATATTATTTGGATCTTTTACCAGCTCGGTAAACACCCATTTTTTGTTTTCTTGGGACATGTTTCACCAAAAAAAAAAGCCCCAGCAGGGGCATTTCAAAATAGGAAAAATTATGACTTGATCGTTTTACGGACCGAGTAAAATGAATCTTGCAGATACTCGCGGCTTTTGCTTTGAGATAAAGCACTGAAAGCAAGGACCTTACGGGCTTTGTCAACGGGGGAGTCCCCCCCTCTGTCTACATTGCCTGATAAATCCTTAGAATTGCGTACATGAGTCTGTTTGCTCATGACTTTCCCAGACACTGACGCCTTAACAAAAGTGCTGCCAGTAGAGGTATTGGTTACTAATTTTTGCGCAGCGACATTCGCCACGGCAGTTGCTGAAATTTTGCGGATTTCTTCCGGGCTAAGAGCTGGCATGCGACGACTGCTCATTTTTTTCGCTCCTCTTATTGCTTTAGGTAAGTTTATCACGCGCTAAAAATATTTGCCTATTTTTAATGCAGGGTACCACGAAGAGCCTAATTCAGATCCGATTAACATTTCGGACATTAGCCTTTATCCACTGTGACTTGCGCAGCCTTGATAGCCATATCGCCGACAGCCGAAATGAACGCACCACCCTGAGAGATAGCATACAACTCGCCCGCCTCGTTAAACCCGATCGTCGTGCCGCTGCCCAAATGCGTGACCGACCAGCCCCCGCCCGCGTTGCAGCTCTCCATCAGCCCGTTGCGCGAGCAAACGTAATCTTTGGTGGCGCTGGTGGACGGCATAGCTGGTGGCGACGCTGTACGGTATCGGGGTCTGGAAAGCGAAAGACGCAGCAGGCTACCTGACATACCACAACGGGATTTATCACACCGGCCATATCGAGGGTGACCTGACGACAGAGGATATAAGGGCTGCGGCTCACGCCGCGGGCGTAGATGCGCTGAACGCCGTGGACCATGCCCCTGTTCTGGAGAAAAACAATGCGCTCGCGCTAGGGCTTACAGGTACGCCAGGGCTGATTGTGGTGCCGGTAGAGAGTATCTCACCTGAAACCATCACTATCTTTGCCGGGCTGGCGCCACCGGAGCAGATTCTGGCTGCCCTCGATAAAGCACAGCACTGACGTGCCCGATCCAGCTAGGCTTGTCCAACCCTTGAATGCAAATAGCCATAACTTTTAGAATACTTCCGTTTTTTGCGCCTTTGACCTATTCCCTGTTGTTCTCCATATGGCAGCTTTAGTTCGAACTTCCGCTCTTCGCTCATAGCGGACATTGGCCTGCACAATGTCCGCTTTGTGCCAGAAGCGAACATCGCGGACGTTATGGTACGTTAGGCTAAATATCTAAAAGCGCATGAACTACATGGGTTAAAGTTCTACAACATAACTTCTGGCTTGAGCTTTTGCCGTTCCAGCGATCTAGAAATCGAAAGCGTCGTTTTCTCTCAACCCAAGCCATCCTTGTAGATGCCAAAGTAGCGTTCGCAGAGACTCTTCGTGCTCCGGAAACTGTGCAGGATTGATTGCATCACATTTGGCTTTCGCCACGTCAATGCCAATAAAGTCGTTAATTGTCTCTTTGTTAAAACTGTTATGCTGTGTGGATACCCAATCCCCGTATGTGTGGCTCGTGCCACGAATCATCAAGCGTGTAACCATCGATGCGAAGCCCTGATCAGTTTGAATAGCTTTCATCATCCACTCGCGTGGTTCATCCATTGAATCGGTATATTTTTTCCAGCGATAGAGCAAGGATATGAGATCTGGTTCAGCAATCAGCGCATCGCCATCTGCGGCTCGTAACCTTATCAGCCGCAGCCATTCAGTCTTCATTGCCACAACGGTATTGTAATCTAAGGCTGGATCGAAGACTCCCCTCTCGCCCTCATTTCGATCAGTGGGGTCACTGAGATGGATCAGGAGCGAGGCAACGGATAGAGCTTCAGTTTTAAGGAGTGCTTCTAAAGCCAAAGCACCCCGCACATCCTCAGGAATGCGCTTCAGGTACCAATTTGTCGCTCGCCATGCTGCCACATATGACGAATCAAAAGAGCCGCTGTTAGTCCCTGCGAGTTTTTCAGCGAGTAGGTACATACCTGGAAGCAGAACAGCAGCGTGCTCGAAGGGTAATCGATCGACGGATTCGTCGAGTCTCGCAACGAGCGAACCTAGCAGCCCATCAGCTTCGAGGTCATTGATTGCAGCTAAGAGCTCATCCTCTGTCGCTGTTGCATCGAGAAAATCAACGAAACGGCGTTCAGACATTTCTCCAACACTAGTCTGGAGTTCAAAATAACGCGGGAAGTAGCGCGATGTGCATACTCGTTTTTCAGTCAACCACTGGCGATTGAAGCTGTCCGCATATCTTGTTCCTCCATATGCCCATTCAATAGGTGGAAATAAGTCTTTGAGCACATTACTAATGATATTGCGGCGTTGCTCTGAGACTGTCTCAAGAAGCTCCTTAGCCGCTGCCTGGTCTACCTCTCGTCGTCCATCACTGGAAAAGCGCATTTCCTGAAGAACCAATTCTCGCTCACGAAGCAGTGCATCGTGGAGAGCTGGTTCGAAGACCCGGAGAGTCTCAAGAAGCAGGAAATCTACAATATTTACCTCGAATACGTTGCCGACCACATGCAATGGCATGTGTACAGCAATTGACGAGATGAGACGGCGTGCATCGCGCATGTTGCGAAGCAGGGGCTGGATACAGCCGATGCAAGCATTACCCCAGCGTCTCTGAGAGAACCCGTTGGCCTCAGTCGCGTAGGAGCCCGCTATTTCAGAGAGTTCCTCCTTGAACATACGATGCACGAACGATGCTGGGACGGCCGGTAAATCAAAGCTAACCTGCACGATCTTTTCAAGGAAGGCTCGCCCGTCGTCGGCAGCGACCGGATCGAGTGCCCTTTCTACGATACTGGGCTGAAATAGGAGCACAAAAACAATGTTAGGGAGGTTAGCATTTGCCTTTACCTGCCGAAGTAACATCCTAATCTGTTCTGGCTCAAGCCTGTCAATATCATCGACAAAGACAACTAGCGGTCGGTCAAGTTCGCGAAGGCGAGCTTCAAGCGAACTGCGTATCTTGTCGAGAGACTCGCCGGTATGGTCTCGCCCGAGATACGAAAGCACGCGTCCAACAAAAGGTATTCCGACTGAAAGAAAGGCAAGAACAGCCGCAACCTTTGTGACCGTAGGAAGGCCATATCCAATGGCCGAAGCGATTGCTAAAACTGAGGCATTTGTTAGTACCATCGAGATTAGATGGCCTGAGCCTCCAGCCTCTTTAAGAGGCTTACCGACTCCGGTTAGGATCGCGCCGTAGCGTCGTAGTGCTTCGGCACGGTCATGTGCAGCCTTCGAATGCGCGCCTCCCAAGCTATTTGCTATCTGGCCAAATAGCGCGCTGGCAATTGCATCGCCGTCCCCCCATTGCCAGGGGTTGAAATCGAGCCAGTCCGCTCCGCTGCTCTTATCATCGAGCTGTTCGGTAATGAGGTTTTTAAGAGATGATTTCCCGAAGCCCCACCCTCCGCGAATAGCAAATACACGGCCTTCGCGCAAACTAAGCTCCGAAAGCACGTCGGCTATACGAGCCGCAAATTCAGCCCTTCTGAGACGATCTTCGGATGCTTTTCGAATAGGAGCCTCCGCCCCGATCCCTTCGTCCGGCTGCCCGTTCCTTACCACTTCAGTATTAGGCTTCGCGCGACGATGAGCGCGCCATGTTGCCAGACGGAACAACCGTTTACTCATCGCACACTTTCTCCCAAGAATATATGTAACAAGCGTCCTATCGTTAAATGCGTTACTGATTGAACTTTTCCTAAGCCAGCTAATTGAAGAGAACTCTCTCCTGCAATTACAAGCCAGTATAGCGGTGCCCCCTAAACATTGATGAACACAAGAGGATAATCAATAAGGAAGGTTTAACAAAAAGCACCAAGCTGCATATTTGACTTAGTAAGGTTAAAGATCTCACTGCGCTGATTTTGTTGGCTAAAGGCATTAACGAAGCACTTTATTTGTGCAAAAATCGGTCCATCTTCCTTCACTTTTATCTGACCGGAAATGCTATGGCTGGCGTGAACAAAGCTCAACTGACTGAAACCGACATCGTAACTAAATTTATTCTGCCTGCGGTCAAGAAGGCCGGATGGGATGACATGACGCAAATTCGCCAGGAGGTGAAGT
>Ga0308168_1004402_pt1 | contig 10198 bp, 9 predicted proteins | sample PhyCR2_FD_202133 | JGI IMG/M metagenome (GOLD analysis project Ga0308168, IMG submission 202133) | Phyllosphere microbial communities from UC Gill Tract Community Farm, Albany, California, United States - DLSLRC.R2 | ecosystem: Host-associated > Plants > Phyllosphere > Unclassified | place: USA... | reverse complement strand
CAGGCCGGTCATCCATTTGCCGGTGTTTTTGATGCGCGTTTTCAGCTTCATGGTTTTCGCATCCACCACCCAGATCAGCGCCGGATCCGCTACTGCGCCGATATACAGCAGGCCGTTGTGCAGCAGCACCTGACGTGCGCCGTACGGGAAGCCTTCCGGGTTACGCTCCGGGAACAGGGCGCGGTCAATCACTTTACCGTCGGCGGTGGCGATCGCGCTGATCCCAGCGTCCAGCGAGTTGGTGACATACAACGTTTTGCCGTCGGCGGAAATCTCCATGCCGAAGTTTTTCAGATCGGTATGGGTAACGCCGAGGGTTTTCAGGGTTTTCGCATCGAGTTTGTAGATCATCCCGCCCTGCACATCTTTGAAGCCTTCGGCACTGGCGACATAGAGCGCGTCGCCCGTCGGGCTTAACGCCAGCTCGTACACCCCTTCTGCCAGCACGCGTTTCACGACGCTGCTGTCAGCCTGCGCGGTGGTCGGGGTTTTCGGCGCGTCAGCCGCTTTTTTATGCGGCGCGCTGCACCCGCTCAGGGCAACCGCAACCAGCAGTGCCAGTGCAGACGTTTTCATTTTCATGTGGAAAATCCTTTGCCTTCAATGCGAATAGTCAGGGAGGTAGCGCCAGCGCGCCATAATAATAAAGAGAATGAGAACTATACGCATTATGTTTGAGCAAGCAAGATCATTTGCCTCAATCCATAACGAATTGTCAGCAATGGTAAACGGGCTGTTGAAGGGGGGGTAAAAATCCGCAATAAAGAAGGGGTTGATAGTTCAGATGATAAGGATTATCTTTCTCATTACTGAATAGTTGAGCAAAACACTCAGGTATTCAGCACGACATTGCTCACATTGCTTCCAGTATTATGTTGCCCGCCTCGTGCGGGCTTTTTTTTTGCCCTGCTCCGCTGACCGCCGCCCCTGCCACTGCAATAAAAGCGTCATACACGCCCTGTACGATTAGGATAATTCTTATCTCAGGGAACGCGTGGTTTTCATGGATATTCCTCTTTCCTCCCGGCAGCTTAACGCGGGAATGTTGCGTATTGATGTTCCCCACGTCACGCCCGATTCGACAAATCTGCGGGTGATGGCGCTGTTCAATGAACATCACTCGCTGATTGGTCTGCCGGTGCTGGAAAACAACCGTCCGCTCGGCATGATCAACCGCCATATCTTTCTCTCGCAGATGAGCCGCCCGTTCTTTCATGAGCTTTACGATCAAAAAAGCTGTATCGCGTTTATGGATAAAACGCCGCTGATCGTCGAAGCCCGCGCCGGGCTGGATTATCTGGCCGCGCAGGTGGTGGAAACCGGTGATAAAGCCGTGACGGAAGGATTTATCCTGACGGAGGACGGCCAGTACATCGGCATTGGGCTGGGCATCGACCTCATCAAAACCGTGTCGGATTTACAGGCCAGGCAGCATTTCCAGCTCATGCAAAGCCTCGAATATGCGCGGGTGATCCAGGAGTCGATGCTCAACCGTTCCCGGCAGAGCATTGAGGAAACCCTTAACGACTGGTGCCTGTTCTGGCAGCCGCGCGACTGCGTGGGGGGCGATATTTATGCTTTTCGCCGCGATGAACGGGGCTGGCTGGCGGTGATCGCCGACTGTACCGGTCACGGCGTTCCCGGCGCGTTTATGACCTTTATCTTCGCCTCGGCGCTGGAAAAAGCGCTAACCCAGGCCGCGCCCCACGAGCCAGAGCGCCTGCTCGCCGTTATCAACCGCTATATCAAACAGACGCTCAGCCAGCTCCACCCCACCGCTGACCTCAGCCAGTCTAACGACGGCTGCGACGCGATTGCCCTGTATGTCGATAACCACAACGCGCAGATGATCTGGGCGAATGCGCAGATGCACGCCTTTGTGCTGGGGGCGCAGGCGGAAGACGTCTGCGTGCTGGAGGCAGATCGTAAAGGCCTGGGGTACAGCGATACCTCGTCGGATCAGCAGTGGCGTCGCTATCAGCGCCCGCTCGTTAAGGGCGATCGGGTGTTGATTGTCACCGACGGATTGACCGATCAGATCGGCGGCGAGCGGGGCATTATGCTCGGTAAAAAACGCATTCAATCGCTATTACTTCAGGAAAGGCACCTGCCAATGCAGGATCTTTCCCGTGCACTGGCGGCGGCGTTGCAGACCTGGCAGGGACAGGAGTTGTCGCGGGACGACATCACCTGGTTTGGTTTTCGCTGGTGAGTAATGAGATGAAATTTAACGACCTTCTGGCGAAAGAGGCGGTGTTGCTGCCGCTGATCAGCCTGCAACGGCAAAGCGCCGTCGAACTGTTTTACACCGGCTATTTTTCCCAGGCACATATTGTATCTATGGGGGATGTGGTGCGGGCGTGGCTGGACAAACATGAAGCCTCGCTGCCCCTGCGCCGCCGTCTGTTTTCGGTCTTTATCGAGATGGGGCAGAACATCGTGCGCTACTCCTGCGATGAGCGTTATCTCGGCTGTGGTGCTGACGAGCTGCGTTTCGGCTCACTGTGCTTACACACCGATGCCGGTCACTATTATCTGGAAACCGCCAATCTGGTCGGGCACGAAGCCTCTTCGTTACTGCAAAATAATCTCGACGTGCTGCGTACCATGAGCCAGGCCGAAATCAAACAGGCCTGGAAAGAAGGGTTGCGTAGTGAAGCGCCGACCACCAGCAAAGGCGCGAACATTGGATTGTTGACCATGGCGCGGGAGACCAGCGAACCGCTGGAATATCGCATTCATCCTTTAGCGGCCAGTTCGTTGTCCGCTTTTCATCTTAAGGCCACTTTCGCCCATGACTGATATGACCCTGACGCCCGCTATTGTGCTGGCAGCTACGCCCGCCACGCCGGACGTGAATTTTGATTTTGCGGCCCGCCGCCTGGTGCTGAAAGGTGAATCCTGGCCGGAAAACGCCGCCGCCTTTTACCGTCCGCTTTTACAGGCGGTGGAGAGCTGGCTGGAGGAACAACCTGCGGGCAGCGCACCGCTGCAACTGCACGTAGCGCTCAGCTATTTCAACAGCTCCAGCACCAAACTGCTGTTTGAGTTTTTCGAACTGCTGAACGGTTTTGCCCTGCGGGGAAAAGTCTGTGAGCTGCACTGGTACTACGACGCGGACGATGACATCTCAGAAGAGTTTGGTCAGGAAGTGGGGATGGATTTCCCGGCCCTTGCCGTCGTTATGCAACCGGAACTGAGCGCATGCTAGATATTAATGAGCTTTTTCAGGAAGAGTACACTGTCCTTGAGGACGCCCGCATTGCCGCCGCCAGTGCGCAACTGCCCGCAGAGGTTTGCCGCGAAAAGCTGTGGACTATTGCAAAGCACTATCAGCGTTTGATCCGTGAGTCTTACCGCCTCATCTCCCGCAGCGATCGCGCCGAGCGTGAGTTAACGCGCATGAACGATGAACTGCAAAAGCTGGCGGCGAAGCTGGAATATGAAGCGACGCACGATCCGCTCACAGCGGTGTATAACCGCAGCGCCATCATCCATCAGATTGATAACGCCCTGCGCATCGGCAATGTGGCACTCATCCTGCTGGATATCGACCATTTTAAACGTATCAACGACGAGTATGGCCATCCGACGGGCGATCGGGTGATCTGCGCGCTGGTGTCACGGGTGCGGCGGGCGCTGCCGGATCACGCTTCAATCGGGCGGGTCGGCGGGGAAGAGTTTACGATTTTACTGCCTGGCGCGCGCATTGAAGACGCGATGCTGATCGCCAGTTATCTGCATGCGTCGCTGAATGCCGCGCCGCTGGAATGTCTGCCGGGACAGTACGTCACCGCCAGCTTCGGCGTCAGTTTAGGCGCGCGCAACAGCGATTTCGAAAGTCTGTATTCGGCAGCGGATACGGCACTGTACGACGCGAAAAGGCGTGGCCGTAATCAGGTGGCATTGCAGGGGGATTTTTTTCGTGCGGACGTAAAAAAACCTCACATCGCTGCAAGGCTTTCAATCGGTCAGGATTAACGCGCCCCGACCAGGCGTTTATCTGCATGAACATCCGGCGTATAAACCACCGCTCTGGCCATCATTACTGATTTACAAAATATACATTTTGCGCCATACGGGTTGCTTTCGGTCATGTCAAAAGGTGAAGTCCTGAACTGCGAGCCGTGGCAACGTGGACAGGTAAAGTGCATAGAATTTGTTGTCATTGAGTATTTTAACCTTTTCTGTGGGCCATTTTGGCCAAAGATGGTCTGAAATACAGAGTTTAATCAGCGCTTAAAAAGTGGAGGCTCAAAGAAGAGGTATCAAAGATACACTGAGAAATGAGGACTGCTTTAGTTAACTACCCGAGATAATGTCTGCGTATCAAACCGACTGATTCATTAACGCATGTCTGGTGGCGGAAAGCAACATTTATTTAGGGTGTTATTTTTCACGTTGATTGCTCTGGCGCAAAAATAAAATAGCGGCACATCCATGCACCTGATACTCAAGGTTAGTAGGGTTATTGCTATTCAGCAAATGATGTCCCGTCGATTACGATAAAATAATTTTAATGGCCGCAAGATACAGTAATTTTCCGCCGTGAAATCATTGGTCGTCAGATAACGCTCTGTGTGAGCGTCCGGCTTCCATAACGCCGTGAGCGCGTCATAAGTCATTGTTTTATCGCCATCCGGTGTTTCCACCCGGTATTCCCCGCTCGGGAGGTATCCGGAGGAAAACTGTAAATGGCTGTCGCTTGCGCCTCGTACCTGATGCTCAATTTTACGAAAACCAATGGGCACCAGATGAAAAAGATAAAAAGGTAATGTTTTCAGTTTTAAATCGGAGAAACTTGAAATTATTTCACCATCGCGTGTCAGGATCACCTCCTGTAAAGAAACCGGCGACGACGGTAAAAGTTCAGGAAAAGCGCATTCGGCTTTGAAATAAATTATTTGCATAGCGTTACCTCAGGCGGGCCTGTTTTTTTTGTCACATATTATTTTTATAGCCCAACTCCGAAGGTCGATCCTCTTTTTAGGACTTTCCAGAAAATACTTACCTGAAACTTACCTGAGTTTACAGTCGAAGCGGCAGTTATACTTACCCATACTCTTAAAAAGGCTATTAAATCGGGTAAGACGATCAGTATGCCTGATGATAACGTCTTAAGGTATTCTTAAGGTAATGTAAATATAGTGACGGTGATCAAGTTTTACTTGCTGTGGACGACATAGCTGGTTACTATTTGCTCGCTTTAGAAACATCGGTTTACAGATGAACGAATTCTTTGTCGGTAGGGGATTAGATGTCGCCTTACCGACTTTCTTCGTTTTGCTCCCCTGCCCCCTGTTTTATCCCTTAGCTTCCCAGCCAGTGACGTAACAACGGCCCTTTTGCGCCATAAACCGGATCGCTTGCCGGAAACGGCGTCTGCGCAATGCTTTTTAGCATCTCAGCCGACGGCGCGGCGCGACAAATATCCGCTCGTTGTCCCGGTGGATAACCCCCAACGACCGTAAAATCATCGCTGCTACCTTTATTACAGTGTCCGGTTCCGGCTGGCAGTAACGCAATATCACCCGCGCGCACGGTGACTAACGTACCGTCAGGGCCGCCAAGCATGACCTGTGCCTCCCCCTGCGTGAAGGCCAGCACTTCATGAGCCTCGCAGTGGTAATGGTGATAATGAAAAATGCCATCCACCCATTGCGCCGGCCAGCCGTTGTCGACAAACAATCGTTCCACTCCGGCAATCGCCTGCGCGTCGGGCGCAAAAACGTCACGGTATAACAGCACCGGCAGACGAGGATTATTCGGCACCCAATCATGGGCATTCAGCATCAGTACTTCCACATTCGGATAAGAAATTTCTGGCATGATGACACTCCAGCGAAAAATGATTTTTTAAGCGTAGCCAGGCTTTATTGTATTCTCGCCAGTACCTTCTATATTTCGGAAACAGAATGCATATCGGGAGTTGTAGCTATGAGATTTAAGGGACTAACAAAGGGATTTTTTATCCTGATCTTGTTTGTGGTCACACTGGCGTTTTTTGATGTCCTGTCGCCCTATTTTTCGGCGATTTTGTGGGCTACGATCCTCGCGGTGATCTTCCAGCCGCTGAAGAATAAACTGCGCGAGAAAATGGCAGACAAAAACGGCATTGCCTCGCTTATCACCGTATTAATCATCTGCCTGATCGTCTTTACCCCGCTGGCCATTATTCTCTCGTCGCTGGCCTACGAAATGAACGTCGTGTACCGCAAGCTCCAGGAGAACAACACCCAGTTCCCGGTCGTGATCGCCGATCTGCTGCGCCATTTACCTGGCTGGGCGCGCAATTTCCTTGCCGAACATGAACTGAATAACGCCGCGCAGATCCAGAAAGCGCTCTCCGGCGTGGCCCTCAAGGGCGGGCAGTACATGGCAGGCAGCGCGTTTATCATCGGTAAAGGCACCTTCGGCTTTACCATCAGCTTTGGCGTGATGCTCTACCTGCTCTTCTTCCTGCTGAAGGATGGCGCGGTGATCGTGCATCAGGCGCTGGAGGCGCTGCCCCTCTCGCGCTACGTTAAACACCATTTGTTCGCGAAGTTCGCCACCGTCTCGCGGGCGACGGTAAAAGGTACCGTGGTCGTGGCCGTGGTGCAGGGGGTGCTCGGTGGCATTGGCTTCTCGATTGTCGGCATTGACGGCAGCATTCTGTGGGGAGCGCTGATGGCGTTCCTGTCGCTGATCCCGGCAGTGGGTTCGGCGATTGTCTGGGTTCCGGCGGCGATTTTCCTCTTCTCCACCGGACAGATGTGGCAGGGCTTCTTTATTGTCGGTTTCTTTGTGGTGATCGTCGGACTGGTGGATAACCTGCTGCGACCATTGCTGGTCGGTAAAGACACCAAAATGCCGGATTACCTTATTCTGATCACCACGCTCGGCGGCATGGAGATCTACGGCATCAACGGTTTTGTGATTGGCCCGCTGATCGCCGCGCTGTTTATTGCCTGCTGGAATTTGCTCTCCGGTAAAGATCACCAGGGCAACGTCGACGAGCTGGACGATGATTTTATGGAAGAAGGTCGCCGCGATCAGTAAGCTTACCTACCATAGTTTGTAGATCGCAGTGCATACTGCTGGCCGCTTCGTTTAACTCGATGGCCAGCAGTATATAATCTGACTATCAAAACCTTATACAGCAGTTAATACCAGAAAATTGCCTGTCGATATCATATACTTTCTGCCTACCATCATTTGTCCCTAAAGAAAATTCCTGCCTGCCGATAATCCCTCTCAGGGATGCCATTCGTGAGCAGGGTAATGATAAGTTTAAAAACCAATGTGTTCTCACTGAACGTCGAGAAGAACGTCAGCAAAAGTGCGTCGGCACTCGATCAAGCGATCCGGCGTTTGTCGTCAGGACTGCGTATCAATGGGGCAAGTGATGATGCCGCAGGCCAGGCGATCAGCAACCGCCTTTCCAGCCAGCAACATGCGCTGGCGCAAGCGCAACGTAATGCCGGAGATGGGCTGTCGCTGGTAGACACGGCGGAAAGCGCCATGAGTGCAATTAACGGCAGGCTACAACGTGTTCGTGAACTGACGGTGCAAGGACTGAACGAGACATGGAATCAACAGGATTCAGACGCCATTCAGGCGGAAATAAATCTTAATCTAAAAGAGATCGACCGACTGACCACGGCTACCAACTTCAACGGTATTAATCTGCTGGATGGCAGCGCCGGGAAACTCGGCTTTCAGATAGGCGCTTACGACAATGAAAAAATCGATCTCGACCTTTCTTCGCCAGGTTTCAGCGTTAATGAACTTGGCTTGAAGGATCTGATAATTCGCGGCATCAGCGGTAAAGTAATCGATGAGAATACCGTGACAGGTATTGCGAATAATATTTCCCTGACCAATGGCACGGCGAGCGTAAATTATTCCGCCCCGGCAGGGATCACCTCCCCGCAACTGGTGCGCAGCACGGCAAATAATCAGCTCTATATTCAGGGTAACGACAGTAACGGTAAGGCCACCTTTTTCCCGGCAACCTACAATGCTACCTGGTATACTGCCACTGGCAGCGGTACGGTGTCAGTGGGCACCACCAGCACATCACCACTGTACAGCCCGGTCACCACGCTGCCTTCCCGCACTATACCGGCAGTGAACTTTACCGACACCAGCGGTACCGCCTTAAGCGCCAGCCCTGCACCCGCACTGACTATTGATAACGGCCAATATTACATTGAGCAGAATAACACCTGGTATCCTGCCACATTGAGCATCGGCCCGACCGGTACGGTCAGCGCGCAGATGTCCAGCGCCAGCGGTTTACAGGATATTGATTTCGCCACGCTGCCTACGGCTGTGACTGCCACTCCCGTCGCTAACACCAGTACCGCCAGCTTTACCGACGCCAGCGGAAACCCGGTAACAGGCGCGGCCCGGCTGGTGAAAAATGGTAGTCAGTACCTGATGGAAGTCGATAATGGGGGTGGCAATGTACAATATTACAACGCCTCGGTTACCGCGACGTCGAACGGCACTACCACCAGTATGCAAGTGTCCGCACTGAACGCCACCAGTCAGAATGCCTTTACGGCCGTCAACACGGTAAACGGTAGCTCGGTAGTGACAATGGATCGCGCTAACGTGGAACTGCGTTATACCGATGCCGACGGCCACTCCAGTAACGATGTCCTTCGCCAGGATACGAAAGGTGCTTATTATATGGATGCGTCGGGTTCAACCATTGGCAAAACGGCGACACTGGTCCGCCAAAACGATGCCGCCAATACGCTGATGCTAAAAACGCTACAGGGCGTGGGAGACGTGCAGATCTATTTCGCCACCACCTATAGCGCCATCACCGATGCCTCGACCAACGCCACTACAATGAGCATTGCAGAGGTCGGCAGCGAGATCCGCCTGCGAAACCCTGATAACCCACTTGCCACCCTCGATAAAGCCATCAGTATCGTTGATGCGCAACGCACAAAGCTCGGCGCAGTCGCCAACCGCCTGTCTTCTGTCCAGACATTGCAGGGCGGCGCAACGGCAACTATCGCCGCCGCCCGCTCACGCATTGAAGATGCCGACTACGCCACGGAAGTTTCAGCAATGTCGCGAGCGCAGATCCTGCAACAGGCCGGCGCGCAGATGCTGATGAAAGCCAACCAGACGCCGCAAATGGTACTGGCGCTGTTAAATGGCTAATTAACTCAGCGGCCCGGCAATCTCCAGCTGGCTCAGCACGTTAAGCAGGGCATCCACTTTTGGCAGCCACTGCTTGCGGCGCGGCCAGACCAGCGACAGCGCCAGTCCGTCGGGCTGCAGTTCCGGCATGATCACCTGCAATTCCCCGCGTAGCAAAGGCATTCGCACCAGCCAGGTAGGCATTTGCGCCACACCCAGTCCCGCCACCACCGCCTGCACCTGGGCATCCACATCACCCAGCGCCATGCGATACGGCACGTTTCGCCAGTTCTGATGCCCGTCGGCGGTAGTGAACAGCCAGGGCTTGGTGCTGCCATCCACCCGCTCGTAAAGAATGGCGCGGTGCTGCATTAATTCCTCTACCGTGCGCGGACAACCCTCGCGGGCCAGATAATCCGGCGAGGCGCAAAACACCATTTTCTCGCGCCCCGACAGCCGGCAGCCCAGCGACGCGGGCAGATCCACCGAGCCGCCAATGCGTACCGCCACGTCTATCCCCTCATCAAACAGGTCGATAAAGCGATCGGAAAACGTCAGGCTAAGCTCAATTTCCGGATGCTGCTGACAAAACGGCATCAGCAGCGGCATCACCGCCAGCCGCCCGTAGGTATTGGGCACTGCAAGCCGTAAGCGACCGGAGGGGATAGTACGCTGGGCGGCGAGCACCGACTCGGCCTCTGACAACTCCTCCAGAATGCGCATACAGGTCTGATAATACGCGTGCCCGGCGTCGGTCAGTTGCAGATGTCGGGTTGTGCGCTCCAGCAGGCGCGATCCGAGGCGCGCTTCCAGTCGACTGACGCTTTTGCTTACCGCCGATCCGGTAACGTGCAGGTGTTCTGCCGCCGCGGTAAAGCTGCCTTTTTCGACGCTGGTGACAAAAGGGACAATATCTTTCAGACGCTGATCGTGCACGGATTCATGACCTCAGGTTAATGATCTTGTGAATTTATACCAAAGCCGGGAATCAGATTCTCTATTAGTCTGTTTATATCACCTGTTACGAGGAACAAAACACATGACTAAAAAAGCA
>Ga0308168_1004400_pt1 | contig 10198 bp, 6 predicted proteins | sample PhyCR2_FD_202133 | JGI IMG/M metagenome (GOLD analysis project Ga0308168, IMG submission 202133) | Phyllosphere microbial communities from UC Gill Tract Community Farm, Albany, California, United States - DLSLRC.R2 | ecosystem: Host-associated > Plants > Phyllosphere > Unclassified | place: USA... | reverse complement strand
GCATCGACAGCACCGGTACCGCCATTCCGGAGAAAGTCAGCGCGATACTGACGAAAATCCCCATCATGGTGTAAGCGGTAATGGTGGTTTTGGTGAAGGTGAAAAGTAACAGCCCGAGGCTTTGCGCCGCGATCACATAGAAGAAGCCAATCACCACCATATACAAAGGATTGCCGCTAACGCGGGCGTCAAAGAATCCAACCAGCATCGCGATTTCCACCATCAGTAACGTGGTGAAACACAGCGTATACGGAGCAAGTTTGCCGAGCAGCGCCAGCGTAAATGACGGCGCACTGAGCAACGCCTGGCTGCGTGCCATCACGTAGATCATGCAGGTCACGGTGAACAGTTGCAGCAGGTGAATCGTTGCGGCGAATTGCTGGTAATAGATGTAGCTGCCGCTGGCGTTAAACAGGCTGCCGTAGGATAAATCGACGCTGGCCAGCGATGGCAGCGTTTTGCCGATTTCAGTCGCAATAATTGAACGGTAACTGGTATTCAGTTCGGTGATCAGCCCGCTGAAATCCTGCGTGGAATACAGACCGGCACCGTAAAACAACGCATTGTAATACAGCACCACGCTCGGCTGTTTTCCAGCCAGTACGTCGGCTTCAAAATCATTGGGAATATACAACAGCGCATAATCCTGCGCGGTACGCAGACGGTATTCCGCTTCCGGTAAACCGCCTTCGAACGCCTGCACATGCGCGTGTGAACCGGCGTCCAGTTTGCGGGTAAGCGTTTTGGATAATGAGCTGTGATCGTTATCGACCACAGACACCGGTAAATCCAGCAACGTGCCTTCGGAAAAGTTGCTGCTGATAAGACCAAACAGAAGCAAAGGGAAAATCCAGCACAGCCAGTGGATCACCGGTTTGCGAAAGGCGTGATTCACTTCACGGGTAAAAGAGCGGCTGAAACAGCGCCATGCGGCTTTTACCCTTTCACTGCGTGGCGCTTTGACCGGCTTCACTTCGCTTTCCATTGCCACAATGCACTCATGCCCTGACGCAGTCCGGGCACCGGTTTCGCAGGATAGAGACGCACTTCAAAGGTTTTTAAATCGAAGTCACCCGTCGCGCGCGTGGCGCGTTTGGTCGCATAGTCTCCGAGCGGCGCGATATAGCGAACTTCGGCTTCGATCAACTGGTTATTCAGCGCGGGAACGCGCATCTGCACTTTGTCGCCTTTGCGCACGCCAGCCAGAATATCTTCACGCAGGTTAAAGACGAAATAGGCGTCTGGCAGACGGACCAATGTCAACAACGGACTGTTGGCACTCTCCAGTTCGCCGACTTCTACCGGGATCGGCCCCACTTCACCATCGACCGGCGCTTTAACCTGTAAGTCATCGGTCTGCGCTTTTACTTCCAGCAAGTCTTCTTCCGCCTGACGCAGCTGCGCGGCATAGCTTTCGCGCTGTTCCACGCGGTCGCCGTTTACGCCTTCATCAAGATTGGCTTTAGCGACCAGAACTTGTGCATATGCGCTGTCGCGGGCGCGGCGGGAATCTTCTAAATCAGAAGCTGAAATAAACCCTTTAGCCGCCACTTTGACATTGCGGTTGTAGAGATCGCGGGCGTTCACATATTCTGCCTGAGACTGCGCCAGGGTGGCTTTGAGGTTACGGATACTTTCTTCACGGGTACCGTTAACCGAGAGATCGAGCTGCGCTTTTGCCTGATCGCGTGCAGCTTCGGCAGCGCGTAATTGCGCCATCATTTCCGGGCTGTCGAGAGTTATCAGCAATTGCCCGGCTTTTACATCGTCACCGCGTTCAACATGACGTTCAATCACGCGGCCTTTCGATTTCGACGCCACAATCACTTCCGGCGCATCGACTTCTCCCTGTAACAGTAAATCCTGATTGTGCGCACGAAACAGCACCGCCAGAGAAACCGCCGCTGCAACCAGCAGCAGGGTCAATAATATTCGTTTACTCATCGGTGCTTCATCCTTTTTGTTTGCCTGTGTTTATCATCGGCTTTTGGTTCTCCATTCCATGATTGTCCTTTCCCGCCAACGCCCATTCTTAAAGGCGCGTGTGCGCTTGTGTCAAATCATAGCGGGATGAACAAAGACTGTTTAACACAAAACAACATATTCATAAAAACTATAATTTAAGTTACTCAAATCGATTTTAAGGATGTTTTAACGGCAATTAAGGGCACAAATGCCGTATTCAATCAGTAGTTATTGGGTAATACTCGCTCTAATTATGAGCGGAGTGAATGCTTTCTCCGCGCTTTCCTTTGATGAGTGAGCCGTGATTATGTCTGATAAAAACACCGTTCCCCTTTCCGTGCTCGATCTGGCGCCGGTTCCGCAAGGAGCCGATCCGGCCCGGGCATTCCAGTGTTCCCTTGAACTGGCGCAGCACGCTGAGAAGTGGGGCTACCAGCGTTACTGGATGGCAGAACATCACAACATGACCGGTATCGCCAGTGCGGCGACCTCCGTGCTGCTGGGTTACATCGCGGGCGGAACCAAAACGATCCGTGTAGGTTCCGGCGGGGTGATGCTGCCAAACCACTCACCGCTGGTGATTGCTGAACAATTCGGCACGCTCGCCACGCTCTATCCAAATCGTGTAGATCTGGGACTTGGCCGCGCGCCCGGAACAGACCAGCGCACAATGATTGCGCTGCGCCGTCATCTTTCCGGTGAAATCGATAACTTCCCGCAGGATGTACAGGAATTGCAGATGTATTTCGGCGACGTTCAGCCACAGCAGGCCGTACAGGCCGTGCCGGGACAAGGTTTGCATGTGCCACTCTGGTTACTCGGCTCCAGCCTTTACAGCGCGCAACTGGCGGCGGCTCTTGGCCTGCCATTTGCCTTCGCCTCACATTTTGCACCGGACATGCTGTATCAGGCACTGCCGATTTATCGAAGCAAATTCCAGCCTTCTGCTCAGCTTGAGAAGCCACACGCGATGGTGTGCATCAACGCGATTGCCGCGGATACTGATGAAGAAGCGCGCCGGATGTTTACCTCCAATCAGCAACAGTTCATTAATCTGCGCCGCGGAATGCCGGGTAAACTCCCTGCGCCAGTCGATAACATCGAAAGCCTGTGGTCAGCTCAGGAACGCTTTGGCGTCGATAACGCGCTGCGCATGTCAGTGGTCGGTAACAAAGAAACAGTGCGTCAGGGGCTGCAAAATATCCTGCGTGAAACCGATGCCGATGAGCTGATGATCAACGGTCAGATTTTTGATCACCAGGCTCGTCTGCATTCGTTCGAAATTGTGTCTCAGTTGCAGGGCGATCTGGTCAAAGAGCAGCGCATCAGCTGATCCTCGTAGTAAATTGCAGACGAAAGTAAATTGCAGACGAAAAAAAACCAGCCCGATGAAGGCTGGTTTTTTATTTTCTGACGTTAAGTCATCTGAAGCTCAGCGAGCTGGATTCAGATTATGCGTCAGTAGTACGACGTGGTGCGCGGCTTGGCGGACGACGGTCACCAGCTGCTGAAGAACCTTCACGACGATCACCGCTGAAAGAACGTGGAGCACCGTTACCACGGCCACCTTCACGACGTTCACCGTTGAAAGGACGCGGAGCACCGTTACCACGACGCTCACCGCCAGCACCGGCCGGGCGATCACGACGTGGAGCCTGTGGCACCGCATCACCGATCAGCTGCATGTTCATCGGTTTGTTCAGGATACGCGTACGGGTGAAGTGAGACAGGATCTCGCCCGGCATACCTTTAGGCAGTTCGATAGTTGAATGCGTACCGAACAGCTTGATGTTACCGATGTAACGGCTGCTGATGTCGCCTTCGTTAGCGATAGCGCCAACGATGTGACGAACTTCAACACCATCATCACGACCCACTTCGATGCGATACAGTTCCATTTCGCCAGCGTCACGACGCTCACGACGTGGGCTGTCGCCATCACGTGCAGGACGGTCGTTGCTGCGAGCCGGACGGTCACGACGATCGCCACGATCACCGCGGTCGCCACGATCTTCGAATTCACGACGTGGTGGACGGCTTTTGAAGACCGGATCCGCTGCAACGATCAGAGGACGTTCGCCCTGTGCCATTTTCAGCAGTGCCGCAGCCAGTGTTTCGATGTCCAGCTCTTCTGCAGGTTGCAGTTTAGCCAGCAGACTACGGTACTGATCCAGATCGCTGCTTTCCAGTTGCTGCTGAACTTTCGCTGCGAATTTAGCCAGACGACGTTCGCCCAGTACTTCTGCAGTTGGGATTTCAACTTCTGGAATGGTCAGCTTCATGGTGCGTTCAATGTTACGCAGCAGACGACGCTCACGGTTCTCAACGAACAGCAATGCGCGACCTGCACGGCCAGCACGACCGGTACGACCGATACGGTGAACGTAAGATTCTGAGTCCATCGGGATGTCGTAGTTAACAACCAGGCTGATACGTTCTACGTCGAGACCACGTGCTGCCACGTCGGTTGCGATCAGAATGTCCAGACGGCCATCTTTCAGACGTTCCAGAGTCTGCTCACGCAGCGCCTGGTTCATGTCACCGTTCAGTGCAGCGCTGCTGTAGCCGCTACGTTCCAGAGCTTCAGCTACTTCCAGTGTCGCGTTTTTGGTACGAACGAAGATGATCGCCGCATCAAAATCTTCTGCTTCAAGGAAACGCACCAGCGCTTCGTTTTTACGCAGACCGTAGACAGACCAGTAGCTCTGGCTGATGTCTGGGCGGGTAGTCACGCTTGACTGGATACGTACTTCCTGAGGCTCTTTCATGAAGCGACGGGTAATACGACGGATAGCTTCTGGCATGGTTGCAGAGAACAACGCGGTCTGATGTTCAGCCGGGATCTGCGCCATGATAGTTTCGACGTCTTCGATGAAGCCCATACGCAGCATTTCATCAGCTTCGTCCAGCACCAGGCCGCTCAGGTTTGAGAGGTTCAGGGTACCGCGTTTCAGGTGGTCCAGCAGACGGCCCGGGGTACCCACAACAACTTGTGGTCCCTGACGCAGTGCGCGCAGCTGAACGTCATAGCGCTGGCCGCCGTAAAGGGCAACCACATTCACGCCATGCATGTGTTTAGAGAAATCAGTCATTGCTTCAGCAACCTGAACCGCCAGTTCGCGGGTCGGTGCCAGAACAAGAATTTGTGGTGCTTTCAGTGAAGCATCAATGTTATGCAACAGCGGTAAGGAGAATGCAGCTGTTTTACCGGAACCTGTCTGAGCCATGCCCAGAACGTCGCGGCCATTTAACAGGTGAGGAATACACTCAGCCTGGATTGGTGAAGGTTTTTCATAGCCCAAATCAGTCAGGGCAGAAATGATCGGAGCAGACAGCCCCAGGTCAGCAAAAGAGATTTCAAGCTCAGTAGTCATGTACACGTGCCTCATTAATAATGGCAGCCAGTCTACATAACTCGTCGAGAAAATTTTCAGTCATTTTCATTGAAAAGTGTGAACCGGCTCAAATTAGATTATAAAACGAACAAAGCAACCCTCGCCCGTTAAGGCGCTTAAAAATGGTAAATACCATGATTAAAAAGGCTGATTGGTGTCGTCAGCTATTGCTGGTCCGATTCTGATAGGTCGTCTTGCTCATGGCCCAAAAGCGCCAATTCCAACAATGCATAGCGGTGCTCAACGAAGTTATGGACGTTGTTAGCTACCGTCAGTTTGAACAGTGCCGCGGCGCTGTTCTTGTCCCCCAGACTTAGGTAATGCTTACCTAAATAGAAGTCAGTTTCACTGAGATGCTCAGCGAGCGAAGTGTTATCCGTTGCTTCTGCCTTGAGGCGTTCCATCAGCGTAGATTCGCTGATTTTGCCCAGGTAGAATTCGACGATATTCCATCCCCATTGCCCTCTATCCGCTTTGTCATAACGCTCCTGGAGCGCTACTTCGGCATTCTTCGGATTGATTTCTCGCTCCGCAAGATAAAGCCATAACGAACGGAAGGGATCATTTGGATCGTCTCGATAAAACGCCTGCAGATCATCCTGCGCTAACGAGAATCGGCCACCGTAATACAGGGCGATACCTCGGTTCAAACGCGCGTAGTTGTAAGTTGGATCAAGCTCTAGTACAGAATCAAACGCTTCATAGGCAGCATCGAAATTGCCTGCCTGCGTTAGGTAAATCCCCAGGTAGTTAAAAACTTCTGGCATATCAGGACGAATAGACAGCGCTTGTGAAAAATCATTTCGCGCCAGTGCTCTTAGCCCGAGACTATCATACAGCACACCGCGCTCATATAATAGCTGTGCTCTCTCATCATCGGTTAATGACCGGCTGGCAAGTATTTGTTCCATGCGTGCCAGGATGACTTCCTGCTGCAACGTCGGCTGCAACGGAATCGCCAGAACTTCGTTTTTACGCCAATCATGGTTGCTGCATCCTGCCAACATAAGTGCTGTCGCAACATAACACCAGCGCAAGAAAGGCTTCATTTCTACTCCCGGAGACAAACATTGGATGAACATCCTGTCATCCGCTTGCTTAACACAAACGCGTCCTGCGTCCGTGAGACGAACAGCTCCTCCCCATGTGGAAAGGAGCTGTAAAACTTCTGTTACAGATTATTCTGCTGCAGGTTGCTCAGTTGTTTCGTCCTGAGTAGGTGCGGTAGCTTCTTTGATGCTCAGACGCACACGACCTTGACGGTCAACTTCGAGAACTTTAACCGGAACTTCCTGGCCCATCTGCAGGTAATCAGTCACTTTCTCTACACGCTTGTCAGCGATTTGAGAGATGTGTACCAGACCTTCTTTACCGCCGCCGATGGCAACAAACGCACCAAAGTCTACGATACGGGTCACTTTACCCTGATAGATACGGCCAACTTCGATTTCAGCAGTGATCTCTTCGATACGACGGATAGCATATTTAGCTTTCTCGCCATCGGTAGCTGCGATTTTCACAGTACCGTCATCTTCGATTTCGATAGTGGTGCCGGTTTCTTCAGTCAGAGCACGGATCACAGAACCACCTTTACCGATCACGTCCTTGATTTTGTCCGGGCTGATCTTGATGGTGTGAATACGTGGAGCAAACTGAGAGATATCGCCACGTGGTGTGCTGATAGCCTGTTCCATCACGCCCAGAATGTGCAGACGCGCACCCTTAGCCTGGTTCAGAGCCACCTGCATGATTTCGCGGGTGATACCTTCGATTTTAATGTCCATCTGCAGCGCGGTGATACCGTCGCGGCTACCGGCCACTTTAAAGTCCATGTCGCCCAGGTGATCTTCGTCACCCAGAATGTCGGACAGAACGATAAAGCTTTCGCCTTCTTTAACCAGACCCATTGCGATACCCGCAACAGCGGCTTTAATCGGCACGCCTGCATCCATCAGGGCCAGAGATGCGCCACAAACGGAAGCCATTGAAGATGAACCGTTAGATTCAGTGATTTCAGATACCACACGTACGGTGTACGGGAAGTCTTCTGGTTTTGGCATCATCGCCAGTACGCCACGTTTAGCAAGACGGCCATGACCAATCTCACGACGTTTTGGCGAACCTACCATACCGGTCTCACCGACAGAGTACGGAGGGAAGTTGTAGTGGAACAGGAAGCTGTCAGTTTTCTCGCCCATCAGCTCATCCAGGTTCTGTGCATCGCGGGCAGTACCCAGTGTTGCAGTAACCAGTGCCTGAGTTTCACCACGAGTGAACAGCGCTGAACCGTGAGTACGTGGCAGAACGCCAGTACGCACATCCAGACCACGGATCATGTCTTTTTCACGGCCATCGATACGTGGCTCGCCACGCAGAACACGGCTACGAACCACGTTCTTCTCGATGCTGCCCAGAATGTCAGAGATTTCGCCAGCGTCCAGAGTTTCGTCTTCGGTTTGCAGAGCCTGAACAACGTCAGATTTGATGACGTTAATCTGGTTGTAACGCTCTTGTTTCTCGGTGATCAGGTACGCATCACCCAGACGGGATTCAGACAGTGCAGCCACGCGAGCGTGCAGCTCAGCGTTAACCACTTCAGGCTGCCAGTCCCATTTTGGCTTACCGGCTTCAGCAACCAGTGAGTTGATGTTGTCGATAACGATTTGTTGTTGTTCGTGGCCGAATACGACCGCGCCCAGCATCTGATCTTCGCTCAGCACTTCAGCTTCAGATTCAACCATCAGAACCGCGCCCTGAGTACCGGCAACAACCAAGTCCAGACGGCTTGTTTTCAGCTCATCTGCGGTTGGGTTCAGAACGTACTGGTCGTTGATGTAACCAACGCGTGCAGCACCGATTGGGCCGTTGAATGGAATACCAGACAGGCTCAGGGCAGCAGACGCACCGATCATCGCAACGATGTCAGGGTTAACTTGTGGGTTCAGGGAAACCACAGTCGCGATAACCTGAACTTCATTCAGGAAGGAGTCCGGGAACAGAGGACGAATCGGACGGTCAATCAGACGTGAAGTCAGAGTTTCGCCTTCGCTTGGACGGCCTTCACGACGGAAGAAGCTACCCGGAATACGACCAGCAGCGTAAGTACGCTCCTGATAGTTAACAGTCAGCGGGAAGAAGCTCTGACCTGGTTTAGCTTTTTTCTGGCCAACAACGGTAACGAATACCGCAGTGTCGTCCATGCTAACCATAACAGCGGCAGTTGCCTGACGAGCCATCATGCCGGTTTCCAGCGTAACGGTGTGCTGGCCGTATTGGAATTTACGAATAGTCGGATTAAGCAATGTAATGTCCTTTTGTATGACGCGCAGCTGTTATGACAGCAGTTCACGCCGATCAATATCCGAGCTTCTCACTACATTCTCGCGACTAATGACAATCCTTATATACCTGGCAATGTGGTAATAAAGTCTCTCATTAGCCGCGCGAAAACATCTGTAACGGAAGTTCATGTACTTAGAATAACAACAGAAACAGCAGCCATACAGTACCCTGATTTGGCGTTGCTTCCTAGAATAAAGGGGCCTATTGGCCCCTTTACACTGAAACTCGCTTGATTAGCGACGCAGACCCAGACGTTCGATCAGGCTGGTGTAACGTGCTACATCTTTACGCTTCAGGTAGTCCAGCAGTTTACGACGCTGAGAAACCATACGCAGCAGACCACGACGGCTGTGGTGATCTTTTTTGTGCTCTGCAAAGTGACCTTGCAGATGGTTAATTTGAGCAGTCAGCAGAGCAACCTGAACTTCGGTAGAACCACTGTCGTTAGTGCCACGACCGAAGTCGGAAACGATTTGAGCTTTAGCTTCAACGCTTAGAGACATAATCTTACTCCAAAATATTATAGATAATTAAACGGGTGCCGATCTCTAATTCAGCAACCCAATGCATAAGCTGCGCTATTCTACCCTTTGCTATATGTGATCGCAAGGTGAGCAGAAAGCGCTTAATCCGTGTATTCGACGACCAGACGACGCGGCGCAATGCGGCCGTCATCATCAATTTCGCCCACACCGATAAACTTACGTTCTTCGCCTTCAGTGATGCGAACCATGCCACTGACCGGTGCGCCAGATGCCTGAACAGGTTGGCCCTGTTTAACATATCCGGCGACGACAGGGAGCAGGTTCACTTCCGGGAAGTCTTCACACGCGCTGTCCATAGGCAACAACAAAGGATCCAGCAGTAAGCGTGGCTCTATGCCCTGCTCTTCTGCCTGAGCGATCAGTTCATGGAGTTTTTCCATGGTGACCATACGCTCTGAAGGATAGGTTGCGACCTGCAAACGACGCAAATAAGTCACGTGCGCACCACAGCCCAATTTTTCGCCCAGATCATCCACAATCGTGCGGATATATGTGCCTTTGGAACAGTGGATTTCTAATTCAACCTCGAAGCTTTCCCAGCGGATGAAATTGAGTTCATACACGGTGATGCTGCGGGATTCTCGCGGAACTTCGATGCCCTGACGTGCGTACTCGTACAGTTTTTTCCCTTCATATTTCAATGCAGAATACATGGAAGGGATTTGCCGGGTTTCCCCGCGAAAACTGTCGAGAGCGTCGTCCAGTTGCTGCTGAGTGAAGGCCATTTCACGTTCAGAAATGATGGCACCTTCAGCATCTGACGTATCCGTGCGTTGTCCCATACGGGCAATCACGCGATAACGTTTGTCAGAATCGAGCAGGAAACGGGAAAACTTGGTCGCTTCGCCTAAGCACAGCGGCAACATGCCAGTGGCTAAAGGATCGAGCGCGCCGGTATGTCCTGCCCGGTTAGCGTTATAAAGGCGTTTAACCTTTTGCAGGGCATCGTTA
>Ga0308168_1004394_pt1 | contig 10203 bp, 9 predicted proteins | sample PhyCR2_FD_202133 | JGI IMG/M metagenome (GOLD analysis project Ga0308168, IMG submission 202133) | Phyllosphere microbial communities from UC Gill Tract Community Farm, Albany, California, United States - DLSLRC.R2 | ecosystem: Host-associated > Plants > Phyllosphere > Unclassified | place: USA... | reverse complement strand
GCGCGTCCGCCAATCGTCGTGTTCGAACAATGACCAGCAAGGATGGGAGTGCAGCTGGACTTCATGACCGGCGTCATGAATCTGCCGGGCAATTACGCCCATCTTGTCTGCATTCTTGAAATAGTAGCGCTGAACCGTTTCGACGAAAAAGGTTGCTTGCACCTGATATTTGCGGAAGGTATCGAGCATGAAGCCCAGCCCTTCCGAGCGCCCGTTGACGTTGCACCAAACGTTCTGCTCTGCCACGGGAACCCGCGTGGAATCCGCAAAGGCTCCACCGATAGAGAACTCCGTATCGATCGTAATGCAAACCTTGGTGCGCATGGGCTTGTAACTTTGCCAAAAGACTTCATAGTAACATGGCAGGCGCAACATCTTATCGCATAAATGAGACAAGAGCGATCTTGCGTGTCAGCGCATTATGTAATGCCGGAAGCGCATACCGGCCCTTGGACTTGGTCGCTTCTTCCGTCCGCGGCCGTGGACTCCGGCCCGACAAACTAACGATCACCAGGTCAGGCATCCTTGGGAATTTATTCTGAAAAACGCATCCGAATGCGCGTGTTATATTTAATGCATGTCGTCAATTAACACCCCGCCGTCAGCGCGGTATGCCATCCCTTCCGTGCCCCTGCTGTCGCTCGCTGCATTCATGGGCAGCCGCCGCGCCGCGCTGCCGTCGCTGCTGGACGATACCGATGTGCGCCTCGTCACCAGCGGCCGTATCGCCATCGGCCTGGCGCTGCGCGCGCTCGGCGTCGGAGCCGGCGACGTCGTGCTGGTGCCGGCGTACCATAGCCCGTCGATGGTTCCGCCCGCGCACTGGTGCGGCGCGACGGTCGTGTTCTATCGCGTACAGCCGGATACCGCCCCCGACCTGGACGACATCGAAGCGAAGATCGCGGCCGGCAACGTAAAGGCGATCCTGGCCACGCATTTCTTCGGTATCCCGCACGACCTGGCGCCGCTGCGCGCGCTGTGCGATCGCCACGGCATCGGCCTCGTCGAGGATTGCGCTCACTGCTTCTTCGGCGCGCGCGACGGCATCGCGGTAGGCAGCACAGGCGACTACGCGATCGGCAGCACCATGAAATTCTTCCCCATCTACGAAGGGGGCTGCCTGGTGTCGCGCCGCCATCGGCTGGACGTCACCCTGCGCGGCGCCGGCGCCGGTTTCGAGCTCAAGACGGCGCTGAACACGCTGGAGGCCGCATTTGCCCACGGCCGTTTGCCCGTGCTGCGCGCACTGCTCGCGTTGCCGCTGCGCGCGCAGAGCGCGGTGTGGCGCGCCCTCAAGACACGCCGCCGGCGTGTCGACACTGACGGCAACGGCGGCGCGGCCCCGGCACGCGCGCTGGCGCCCTCGTCGTCGGAGAGCGGCTTCGACTTCGATCCGCGCTGGGCCGACAAGCGCTCGTCCTGGTTCGCGCGCGCGGTGTTGCGGACGGTATCGCCGGCACGGATCGTTGCGCGCCGGCGCCGCAATTATCTCGAGCTGCAACGCGCGCTGGACGGTGCGCCCGGTTGCCGGCCGCTGTTCGCACACCTGCCCGACGGCGCCTGTCCATGGATGTTTCCGCTGCTGGTCGACCGGCCGCAGGCGGTGGCGGATGCCCTTGCAGGCGCCGGCGTGCCATTCACCCGCTTTGGCGCGACCCTGTGGAAAGGGGTCGATGCCTCGGTCTGCCCGGATAGCGTCCATCTCGGCCGGCACCTGATCGCCCTGCCCTGCCACCAGACGCTGACCGACGCCGAACGCGCCTGGCTGCATAAGCAGGTACGCCAGGCCCTGGCAGCCGGTATGGCGGTGCCGGCATGAGTTCGAGCCGTCTGCGCTGGACCGTCGTCCCCGCGCGCGACTTCAGAATGCATTCCGGACGCTGGGCAAGACTGCACGCGGCCGGTGCCGCGTCGCCGCTGCTGGCACCCGATTTCGTGCAATGCCTGCTCGACGTGTTCGGCACGGGCCGCGAACTGCTGGCGTGGCACGGCCGCAGCGACGATACGGACGCGATGACGATCGTGACGCCCGGCCGCGCCGGTGTCTGGAATACCTTCCAGCCGGCCCAGGCGCCCGTCGGTCTGTGGCTGCAGCGCGACACCCGGTCCCCCGACGTTCTTCTGTCCGGGCTGCTCAAGGCGTTGCCTGGCCCCGCGCTGATGGTCGGCCTGACCCAGTGTGACCCCATGCTGATGACTCGCCCGGAAGGGGTAGCGCGGAGCAGAGCGCGCAGTTTCGATTACATCCGGACGGCGCGCATTACGCTGCAGGGCGGCTTCGATGCCTACTGGAACGCGCGAGGCAAGAACCTGCGCAACAACCTGAAAAAGCAGCGCAACCGCCTGCGCCAGGACGGCATCGTCACCCGCCTGGAAATCGTGCGCGCGCCGCAGGACATGGCCGGCGCCGTGACCGATTATGGACGACTGGAAACGAGCGGCTGGAAAGCTGCCGGCGGCACGGCGGTTGCCGCAGACAACGATCAGGGCCGGTTCTACCGCACGATGCTCGAAACGCTCGCGCGCCGTGGGGCGGCCAGCGTCTACCGCTACTGGTTCGACGGCCCGGACGGTGCGCATCTGGCTGCGATGGACCTGTGCGTCGAGGGCGGCGGCTGCATCGTGATCCTCAAGACGGCGTATGACGAGGCACTCGGCCCGCAGTTGTCGCCGGCCCTGCTGATGCGCGAGGAAGCCACGCGTGGCCTGTTCGACGAAAAACGTGTCGAGCGCATCGAATTCTACGGCCGGGTGATGGAATGGCACACACGCTGGACCGACGACATCCGCACGATGTACCACCTGAACGGCTACCGCTGGCCACTGCTGGGGCGTCTGCACGCGCTGGCGGCAGGCGTCGGGCGCGAACCCGGCGTCAGCGCTGCGTCGCCAGCGAGCGCCGCAACTGCGACAGACTCATGAATTCTCCACCGACCTCGTCGCGGAACCAGGCGCAGTAATCGCGCACCGTCATGATCAGGCGCTCCAGGTCCGCTTCGCAGCGCACGTAGGGTGTATGGCCCGGCATCAGCGACGGGCTGTGGTACGTCAGCGAAAAGACCTGGCAGCCGCCGGCCAGCAGGGCACCGGTCAGGCGGCGCATTTCGGCGCCCGTCGCGACTTCGGGGCTCAGGCGCACGCGTTCCAGCGCGCGCGAGCGCGCCAGCATGCCGCCCACGCGCAGGCGCCGGGCCAGCGGCGTTTGCGCAGCCTCGTACAGGCCCGTCCCGAAGCCGCGCAGCCAGCCGCAGAATCCCGTCGTCACGGGCAGTTCCAGCAGTTCGCGCGTCCCGGCCGGGAACCAGTACGGATGTTCGTCGAACGTGCGGAAATCCGGGCCGCCGTCGGCCGTGAACGCGCTGTACGGCACGACGCTCGCGTCGACTTCATAGCCGAGCGCCGCGATCGACTCGGCCGTGTGCGGCCCGAGCCCGTAGCGGCCGGCCTTGAACGCGAGCGGCCGGCAGCCGAACGATGCCTCGATGGTGTCGGTCAGCAGGCGCAGTTTGTCGAACTCGAGCTCGCGCGGCAGGTTGCCGCCATAGGAATTGAAGTCGGACAGGGCTTCTTCGTACGGCGGCGACACCCACGGATGCAGGTGGGCGCCGATCTCGCAGCGGCCCGCCTCCAGCAGGCGCCGCAGCGTCGCGACGGCGGCCGGCGTCGACGCCACGGGCCAGTCGGCCATGTAGGTCGGCACGATGCCGAATTCGTCGAACACGCGCGCATGCATCAGCGGCTGGCTGGCAATCGAGGTGGTACCGACGGCGCTGCGGTTGAACGGTTCATCCCAGGCGAATTCACCCTCGGTGTCGACGATCACGAGCAGGACCGGACCATGTCCGGGTGCCAATTGCGCCGGCACATGCTGAGCTTTTTTCAACATTACGAGTGATTCACAGAGCGTGTATCGATGGCACCGTGCGCGCAGGTCGGTGACGCCGGGCAGCGCTGGTTGTTGCCGTTAAAAGTATGGCAATGCTAGCACACTGCGCTTGTCGTCCGGAAATCAATCGTGTGGCGTGGCGACACGGCTCGGAATCCATGTTGCATTCCACAGCAACAGAATCTACAGTTTGCGCACGCAGGCATTGCACTGCAACATCAGAGAATTATTGATGAGCTATAATTTTCTGCTAAATATTGCAACTTCGTGCCAAGCCGATCGTTTTTGATGGCAGCATGCCACGTCCCGAACCCTACCGGAGCCCAGTTTGACCACAGCGCAGAAGCCAGGAGTCGTCTTCACGATGCGTTATCCCGACGATACGGGCTACGTCTGGAATTTCACGGCCGCCGTGCGCGACCGGGCCAGTGAGGACCTGCTCGACCGGGCCGATGTGTACATGGCGTTTCCGAAACTCACCGGACATCCCAGCTACCAGCCGAAGCACCTGAAGCCGGTGGAACTCGACTGCTACGACAATTCGCCGGCAGGCCGGGCCGCCATCGAGCGCTTCGTGCGCAGCCACAACGTGAAGGTGATGGTGTTCATGAGCGCGCTGTCGAACACCGTCTGCCTGGACCTGCTGCGCCGCCTGGGCGTGCGCACGATCAACACGGAAAACGACAGTTTCGATCCGCGCCAGCGCGACGGCGCCGTCAAGAAAGCGGCAAAGTTCCTGCTGCGGCGCGTGCTGCGCATGCAGCAGCACGACCTGCACCTGGCCAACTCGGTCGCCCAGGAACAGTTCCTGCTGAATTACCAAAAACTGCCGCGCGACAAAGTCATCCTGATGCGCAATTCGGTCGACTCGGACAAGTTCTACCCCGGCGACCGCGCCGCGGCGCGCGCACAGCTCGGGCTCGATCCGGACCGTTTCTGGATCCTGGCGGTGTCGCAGGCGCGCCCGGAAAAGCGCGTCGACCGGCTGTTGCAGGTCGTGCGCGACGTGATCGACGCGCGCCCCGACCGGCACATCGGCTTCGTCTACGTCGGCGACGGTCCGCCGGCCGTACAGTGGAAGCAGCGCGCGCAGGACCTCGGCCTGGCCGACGCCTGCGTGTTCGCCGGCCGCCAGAACGACCTCGTGCCATACTATCGCGCCGCCGACCTGCTCGTGCACGCGGCCGAACGCGAAAGTTTCGGCAATGCGATCGTCGAAGCCATGGCGTGCGGCATTCCCGTCGTGGCGAGCGCCGCGCTGGGACCGAAGGAAACGATCCTCGACGGCCGCACGGGCGCGGTGATCGGGCTGGACGACTTTACAGGCTTCACACAGGCCGTGCTGCGCTACGTCGATGATCCGGAAATGACAAGAATGCATGGAAACAACGCACGTGTGCATGTGGATACCGCATATAATGTCGTGCGTCAAAGCAAGGAGTTCGCTGCACACATTCAGTGTTTCCTGTGATTGCTTTGAACCGTTGATCAGTAAAAGGGAGTCCTGATGTCTTTAGTCGAGAGGGTGGTCCATCGCATCAGGCGAGACTATTTCCGATGGCAGTATCAGAAAGTCGCGTGCCAGATCCTGGAGACCCGCCCGCTCAAGCGCGGCGAGCTGCCGTTCACGCTGCTGTCGATGGTGCACCAGCGTGACGTGCATTCCTATCTGGTCGCCGTCAAGTCGTTCACCCATTTCCTGAACCCGACGCGTATCGTCGTCGTGTGCGATCCGTCGCTCGACGACAACGACCGTGCCGTGCTCAAGCACCACCTGCCGCACGTCGAACTGCGCGAGGCAAACGAGTTCACCCATCCGGACATTCCGCGCGGCGGCACGTGGGAACGCCTGTTCGCGATCTCGGGCTATGCGCTGGAGAGCTACGTGATCCAGCTCGACGCCGACACGCTGACGATGCAGCCGATTCCCGAAGTGCTGCAGGCCGTCCGGACCGGCACCGGTTTCGTGCTGGGCGAGATCCCGGAGACGCCGATCCGCCCGCTGGACGCCGTGCGCGCCCACGCGCTGCCGAAGGTCAAGCCGGGCGCCCACATCCAGACGCTGTCCGAGGCCGAAATGGCCAATGTCGGGCTGCCGTCGGACGCACGCTATGTGCGCGGCTGCTCGGGCTTCACGGGCTTCCCGCCGTCGACGACGATGCGCGACAACCTGCTCGACTTCTCGCGCCGCATGACGGGCAAGCTGGGCGAGGACTGGAAACGCTGGGGCACCGAACAGGTGACCTCGAACTACCTCGTGGCCAATGCGGCCGGCGCGACATCGCTGCCGTTCCCGAAATACGGCACGCCGGACTGCGCCACCCCGGATACGGCGTTCTTCCACTTCATCGGCCCCATGCGCTTCATCAACAACAAGTACAAGACGACGTCGCGCCAGGCCATCCACCTGATCTCGAGCACGCCGGCCTGAGTTCCGGCGCGTCTTTCTTCTTCCCGGTTCCGCTGTCATGGCAGATTTGCGTCGTTCGCTGGTCATCAATTTCTTCGCGACCTCGGGCACCAAGGTCCTGCAATTCGTCGTCAGCATCCTGCTGGCCCGGATCCTGAGCCCGAGCGAGATCGGCATCTATTCGATGACGATCGTATTCGTCAACTTCGCGCAGGTGTTCCGCGACTTCGGCGTCAGTTTCTACCTGCAGCGCGAACCTGACCTCGACAACGAGAAGATCCGCTCCGCCACCGGCGTGGTGTTCACCACGTCCTGGCTGATCGCGGCGATCCTGTACGGGGCCAGCTTCTGGCTCGGCACGTGGTTCAAGGAACCGGGCATCGTGCCGGTCATGCGCGTGCTGGCCATCGGCTTCGTGTTCATCCCGTTCGGCACCGTCACGGGCGCCCTGCTGGCACGCAGCTACGCGGCCGAAAAGCAGGCCATCGTGCACGTCGTCGGCACCGTGTGCTTCTGCGCCAGCACCCTCATCCTTGGCGAGCTGGGCTATGGTGCCATGGCGATGGCGTACGGTAACCTGATCAACATCCTGGCCTGCGGCATCGCCTACATCCCCCTGCGCCCGAAAGGCATGCCGTGGCTGCCGGGCTTCCGTCACTGGAAGAGCGTGGCCCATTTCGGCGTCGGCTCGCTGGTGACGAATTGCGCAAGCACGCTGAACAACTCGATCCCGGACATCATGCTCGGCAAACTGGGCACCGCACGCCACGTCGGCCTGTTCAGCCGGGCCAACTCCACCGTATCGATCTTCAGCTACGTGGTGGGCTCGACGATGAACTACGGCGCCGTGCCGTACATGGCCCAGACCTGGCACCGCGGCGAATCGCTGGCGCCGATCCTGGCGCGTTCGACCCTGCTGCTGACCGGCGTCGGCTGGACCGCGCTGGCGCTGACGGCCGTGCTGGGCGACGACATCGTCACCGCGCTGTACGGCGCCAAGTGGCTCGAATGCGTGCCGGCCATCCTGCCGCTCGTGCTGGCGGCGTTCATTACCCTGGCCTTCAACTACACTCCGATGGCGGTGACGGCGATCGGCCGGCCTTACCTGAGCGCGTTCCCCGTCGTCGTGACGCTGGCCACCCGCATCGGCTTCGGTGTGCTGCTGTTCGACGGCAGCCTGCGCGGCTTCGCCTGGGCGCTGCTGCTGGCGACGATCGCCAGCGCGCCGGTCACCGTCTACCAGCAGAGCCGCTATTTCGGGTTCACCGCCGCCATGATGTTCCGCACCCTGCTGCCGAGCGCCGTCGTGGCGGCTGGCACCGGCGCCTGCGCCTGGCTGCTCACGGCGCTGCTGCCGGCCGAGCTGCCCGCGCTGGCACGCCTGCTCGTGATGGTGCTGCCGCTGGCCAGCGTCTGGTACCTGCTGCTGCGTCTCACGCGCCACGAACTGGTGGGCGAAGTGCACCGCCTCGCCGCCCCGCTGAAGGCCCGCCTGGCCCAGCTGCGCCCGAATGTCTAACCGAACCGAATGACCACCATGATGTATCTCGACGAAGTCAAAGCGACCCTGATCGACGTGCTGAGCCTGGGCGACGCCGGCCAGCGCCTGCAGGCCGATTCTCCCCTGCTGGGCAGCCTGCCGGAACTCGATTCGATGGCGGTCGTCAGCCTGATCGGCGCGCTCGAAGAACGCTTCGGCATCGTCGTCGACGACGATGACCTCAGCGCCAGCACCTTCGAAACCCTCGGCAGCCTGACCAACTTCGTGGCCGCGAAACGGGCCGAATGAACGTGGACCGCGCCGGGGTGGACATCGAACCGTTCTTCCTCGGCAGCGGCGCCGGCCAGCGCTTCTGCCTGTTGCACCGGCCAGCAGGCGCCTGGCGCGGCGCGGTACTGTACGTGCCGCCCTTCGCCGAAGAACTCAACCGCACCCGCCGCATGGCGGCGCTCGGCGCGCGCCGCCTGGCCGCGCTCGGCTACGGCGTGCTGCAGATCGACCTCCACGGCACCGGCGACAGCGCCGGCGACTTCGGCGATGCGCGCTGGGATGCCTGGAAACGGGACCTCGACACGGGCGCCGCCTGGCTGCGCGCACGCGCCGACGTCCCGCTCACGCTGTGGGGCCTGCGCCTGGGCGCCCTGCTCGCCCTCGACTACGCGCGCACGGCCGCCCATCCCCTTGCCCCGCCCCTGCTGTGGCAACCCGTGGCCAGCGGCGCCACATACCTGACCCAGTTCCTGCGCCTGCGCACCGCGAACGCGATGCTGGGCGAGGACGCCGGCGCGCAGAGCGGCACCAAGGCGCTGCGCGCCGCGCTGGCGTCCGGCCAGACGCTGGAGATCGCGGGCTACGACCTCGCCCCCGAACTGGCGCACGCGATCGACACGCTGCCCGCGCTCGACGCGCTGGCGCCGCCCGTGCCCGCGCACTGGTTCGAGGTACTGGGCGCGCCGGGCCAGACCCCGGGACCGGCCGCCGCGCGCGTCAAGGCGGCCTGGGAAACGCAGGGCACGGCACTGCACGTGCACCCGGTCGCCGGCGCATCGTTCTGGGCGACGACGGCCATCTCCACCTGTCCGGCGCTGCTCGATGCCACCGCCGCCGTCCTCGAGGAGCGCGCCGATGTCGTATGAAGAACAGGCCCTCGCGTTTCGCTGCGGCGACGACACGCTCGTCGGCATCGCCTCGGTGCCGGCAACGCCCGCCACGCGCGGCGTCCTGATCATCGTCGGCGGCCCGCAATACCGCGTCGGCAGCCACCGCCAGTTCGCCCTGCTGGCGCGCCACCTGGCCGCGCACGGCATCGCGGCGCTGCGCTTCGATTACCGCGGCATGGGCGACAGCGAAGGCGAGGAACGCGATTTCGAACAGGTCGCCGACGACATCCGCGCGGCGCTCGACGCCTTCACGGCCGCGGTGCCGTCGCTGGCGGACATCGTCCTGTGGGGCCTGTGCGACGGCGCCTCGGCCGCCGCGATGTACGCACCGCACGACGCGCGCGTGCACGGCCTCGTCCTGCTCAACCCGTGGGTGCGCACGGACGACGGCGTCGCCCGCACCCAGCTGAAACACCATTACCGCGACCGCCTGCGCGCACCCGACTTCTGGCGCAAGGTGGCGCGTGGCCAGTTCGACTATGCGGGTTCGTTCAAATCGATGGTGGGACTCGTGCGCGCCGCACTGGCGCCGCGCCCGGCCGCGGCCGACGCGCCCGCGCCGCTGCCCGAACGCATGCGCCAGGGCCTGCACGCGTTCGGCGGCCGCACGCTGCTGGTGATCGGCGGCGCCGACCTGACGGGCCGTGAATTCTGCGATGTCGCCGGGTCGGCGCCGGCCTGGAAACGCCTGCTGGACACGCCGCGCGTGGCATGGCGCCGTATCGAAGATGCCGACCACACGTTTTCGCGCCGCGCCTGGCGGGACCAGGTCGCCGAATGGACGCGCGAATTCGTCGCGCAAACGTAACGTTCAGTGTGCGCCGCCCGGCGCGGCGCACTCCTTGGCATTGGCAAACGCCCCGTACACGGCCGGCACGGCACGCGCGCGTCCGCACAGGTCGCTCGCCTGCGCCGGCCGCGCAACCTCGTCCGCTTCCGCCCGCAGCGGCGCGCCGTCGCGCCATGCGAAGTCCCCGGCCTGGGGCGCGCGGAACAGGCTGCGCACGGGATGGCTGCCCGCATAGCTGCGCCACAGGGCGGACGACAGGTTGTCGCCCAGGTGGGCGATGGCGCCGTCGCGCGCGTGGATCGGACCGTCGACGAGGTTGCCGTCGACGCGCGCGCTGCTGGTCGGGAAACGCATGTCGATGCCGGTCGTGTCGAGCAGCGTGTTGTCCACGACCGTGCTGCCTGCGGCGCTGTTCAGGTAGATGCCGGCATCGGAACAGCCGACGACCAGGTTGGC
>Ga0308168_1004382_pt1 | contig 10225 bp, 11 predicted proteins | sample PhyCR2_FD_202133 | JGI IMG/M metagenome (GOLD analysis project Ga0308168, IMG submission 202133) | Phyllosphere microbial communities from UC Gill Tract Community Farm, Albany, California, United States - DLSLRC.R2 | ecosystem: Host-associated > Plants > Phyllosphere > Unclassified | place: USA... | reverse complement strand
CTATAATTTTAAAGTATCACCCCTAACGATACATGCCTCTGCGACTAAGGTACAAGCGTTAAATCGTGAAAAATGAGCGCATTAAAATTCTTTGAATATATAATTTTCTTTAATGAAAAATACCATTTGGCCACAAGCAATAGCTATTACGCCGCTCCGACCAACTTTCGAGTGGGTGTGAAATATGAATGATAAATAAATTACCCGACTTTTAATGACCTTACTTCAGGCGCAAATTATGTGGTTCTTGAGTGAGGTTAAACGCATTTAGTTGGGATATTTATATTTAGATTTTTTTATCATTATTCTCTATAGGCTTCCACCACCGTCAACATTTAGAACTTGACCAGTAATAAATCCTGCATGATCTGAAAGTAAAAAAGAGACAGCATGTGCGACATCTTTTGGAGTTCCGATTCTTCCTAATGGAATACTATCTAAAATAGCTTTCTCAGCTAAACTACCAACGGGTCTGGTTTTTCTAAAGAGTTCTGTTTCAATCGGTCCCGGTGCTATACAGTTTACTGTTACTCCAAATTCAGCCAACTCAAGTGCCCATGTTTTAGTACAACCAACCAATGCACTTTTTGCTGCTGAATATGCGGTCCGATCTTTTGCCCCGTAAATAGCCCGACTACCAATATTAATAATTCGACCAAATCGCTGTTCTTTTAGTTGTTCAACAAAATGCTGTGTAACTTGTATGGCTGCTCTGACATTTAGGTTCCAAACATCCTCTAAAGCACCAAATGTAATCTGGCCTAAAGGTTGAGGTAAACTAATTCCTGAATTATTCACTATTCCATGAATGACGTGAGATTTAGAGATTAAGGCTAAGGTTTCTTCAGTCTGTTCTATATTCGATAGATCACAACTAAAGAGCTGCCCCTGAAAGTCTATATTATCAATATTTCTAGCAATTCCAATAACCTGATATCCCTGCAAGAAGAGTTCATCACTAATTGCTTTTCCAATACCTTTTGTAGCACCTGTAACTAGATAAGTTTTTTTCATCGTTGATCCTAAATAGCAGTAAAATAGTGTCTGGTAAGTTCTGCCTCGTTCAATATAAAAAATAAAAAAGGTATCTATAATTTTTGATGACGCAATCTGGATTTACATTGGTTGAAGAAAACCATAATCAATTTCTGAACGATAGCACGACATTCTTAGAATAATAATTAAACAATATCTAATTACCAAAGATATTATCCTCAAATTAAATTCTCTGAAGAAAATAATGAATTACAGCTTTAGGGAAAACTCATCAAGTAGAGTAGTCATCACTTTTGCTGGACTAAGCGCTTAGTCTAAATTGACTTAATAATTTGGAATTTCATATTTTTGCTAAAGCTCGGTGTATTATGCGCCATGGTTTATGATTTATTTAACTCTCATATGAAGAATACAATTTCTGACAGCAATCAAATTAGACAAGTTTCTAGCTTCTCTGAGTTAGTAAATACTAATTTCCACGGTGAAACAAATGCCCTTTGCTGGAACAGAAATTTGACTGGTGACTTTCAAGAAGTTGTAAATAAACTTGAGTTAAAAGAGAATGTTACAGAAGTTTCTGTTGAAGATCTTTTAGCTCTAAAACTTTCCGAGAACGGAAAATTAGCAAGGCAAATTATATTAGAAGATATACAGCTATTAACTGATTTTGGAGCATCTCCAGTACTGAATTTACTTAAGCATTATGAACGCGATGAAGAATTAGATTTCATTTCAACAGATGTATATTCATTTCATGTTGACCGCTCTCCCGTTGCAACAGATACGTTCTTATGTACTTATCACGGCGCTGCTAGCGATATTGTGCCCAATAATCAGGTTGAACAGAAAGTTTTAATTCCAGAAATCAGAAAAAAGCTCAAAGAATTACATGACGGCCCAGAAACCGAATTTGAAAGCTTTTTAGCAGAGTATTTTTTTGATTTACATTATCAGCCTAAACCCGATGCCCAACCTGTAAACTTAGGCACAGGACATATTTGGCGTTTAGCAGTAGATCATCCAACTCAAAAGGTTCTGCCTTGTGTGCATCGAGCACCTATTGAAAAAGATGGCGAGTATCGGTTGCTTTTGATTTGTTAAATGTTTCGGTGGTTCACAAGTTTTTATGTGCTGCCACTCTATGTCTGGAGTTATAAAACTTAACATTGCACGCAATCTAACTCATTAAAAAGTAGTTTATATTTTTCTAAAGCAGTATATAAAAAATAAAAGCCCATTTAAGGGCTTTTATTCAATGAATAGTGATTTCTTTATAATTTCATTTTAAAGAAATCTGTAAGTACACTCGAGGCCTCATCCACATATTTAGGAATGTCATATAACTCCATATGATTCGAACCCTCAATAATGTGTAATTTTTTGTCTGCACTTCCAGCACGATGAACTAAATCTTCACTCATCCACTTACTACCTGCCACACTTCCAGCAATAGCAATTAAAGGTTGTGTTAAAAAAGCTTCGGCTTTGTTATATGCATCATAAGTAATAATTTGAGTTAAGCTACGGGCTGTTGCAAACCCTGGTGAGTTAGGATGCTCAGCTCTTGGGGTATGGTAATATTCCCATGCCTGACGTAACTCTTCATTAGGTGCATCTTCCTCTTTTAATGGTGCAAGCGGAATAGTTGCAATATTCCCACTATTTACATCTGCTGTTCGAGCATCTGAACCAGCTTGAATATATGGAATAGCATCTGCATCTTTAACCGTGTTTTCCCAACCATTTCGGAACATAGACCCAATATTTACTGCACTTACAGTACCTAGAGCTTTAATACGGCGATCATTGATTGCTGCATTCGCAGCGTAACCCGCGCCTGCACAAATTCCCATTGCTCCAATACGATTTTGATCCACATAATTTAATGTGGTGAGATAATCAATAACGGCACTGATATCTTCTGTACGGATATAAGGATTTTCTAATTGACGTGGCAGACCTGTACTCTCACCTTGATAAGATGCATCAAATGCAATAGTTACAAATCCTTGCTTAGCAAGATTGGCCGCATATAGACCTGCTGTTTGCTCTTTTACTCCACCACCCGGATGAGCAACAACAACTGTAGGGTATTTTTGAGTTTCATTAAAAGCTGGCGGGAAGTGAATATTTGCAGCAATTGTATTGCCTTGACCATTCGTATTATGAAATTTAACAGTTTTCATTAGCTTGATTCCTAAATTAATTTAAATATTTTTTTGAAAAAATGGGATGAGTTTTGCTAATGCTTGAGCGACTGGTTCAGGCTTGTCATATAAGTCGTAATGCGACCAACCTTCTACAATCACGAGTTCTTTATTTTCAGATCGTGCTCGACCATAGATTTCCAAACTATCCCGATAAGATCCAAATCCACCCACTTTATCGCCAGCAATAATTAATAAAGGCTGTGTAAGTAAAACCTCAGCAAGGTGAAATGCGTCCCACCCAATTGAAACAGCCGAATTTGAAAATAATGTCTTAGCTACACCATTAGGTTTATAGCCTCTATCAGTTTTGTAATATTCAGTCGCTTCTAATACATCAATATCTGTTAAACCTGCTGCTTTAGCGACTTCAACTGATTCAGGTAATAAGTCATCCACTCGTCTTGATTCACCACGTGCTTCCGCGGTACGTTGTTTGGCTATTAATTCGAGTTTTTCTAATGGATTCCAGTTACTAAAACCTTCTCTAGATAAACGGCCAAAATTAACAGCATCAACTGTAGCAACAGCCTTGATTCGTTTTTCAGTAATCGCGACATTCAAGGCATAGCCACCTCCACCACAAATTCCTAATACCCCTATACGGTTTTCATCAACGTATTTAAGAGTCATTAGATAATCAGTGACTAAACGGAAGTCTTCTACACGAAAGACTGGATTCTCAATTGAGCGAGGCTCTCCTCCACTTTCACCCTGAAAACTTGCATCAAACGCAATCACAATAAAACCAGCTTTTGCTAATGCTGCACCATATACATTTCCAGAGGTTTGTTCTTTACAACTACCAATCGGATGAGCACTAATAATTGCTGGGTATTGGTTGTTTTCATCAAAATTTTCTGGGAAATGGATATTTGCTGCGATTTCCCAATACGGTGCTTTGATTTTTACATTTTTCATTGTTGACTCACCTGTGTTGAACTTCATTAAAAACATAGTAACAAGCAAAGATTAGTCTGATTAGATGTTATAATCTGATCGTAACTATTAGTAGAACTTATGAATCATGAAAATTAATCTGAATGATTTAAAAACATTTTCTGAAGTAGTAAAGACTAAAAATTTTACAAAAGCTGCGGCATATATGGGAGTTACCCAGTCTGCTGTGAGCCAGAGTATTAATAATCTTGAAGCGCAGTTAGGCATCAAATTATTAAACAGATCTACCCGTAGCTTAACCCTTACCGAAGCTGGCTCTCGTTTAATTGAGCTGGTCGGTCAAAACATAGAAAATATAGATTTAGGAATAGAACAAATTAGTTCTATGAAAGACCTGCCGAGTGGGCATGTTCGTATTTCTGCAGATGCTTATACGATTAAGTACCATTTGTGGCCCAAGCTTAAAAATATTGTAAAACAATATCCTGATATATCTCTTGAACTCACTTCTGAAAACAGACGAATTGATATTGCCAAAGAAGGATATGATGCGGGGGTGCGTGTTGGAAATCTGGTCGAAAAAGATTTAATTGCGATTCCGATTAGTAAGGAAATTCCTTTTCGATTAGTGGCATCGCCTGATTATTTAGCAGAATATGGGGCACCTCAATCCATAGAGGATCTCAAAAATCATAAAGGAATTTATATACGACTTTTAAGCGATAATTCCTTAATGGCATGGGAGTTTAAAGATAAGAATAAAAGTATATATTTTAGAGGGCCCGTACAACTCGTGATGACTAGTTTAGACGAGATGTTAGATGCAGTTATAGAAGGTTGTGCAATTGCTTACTTGCCGTATTCGCTTGTGAAGTCTTCTTTAGAAGAGAAAAAACTAATAAGTTTATTGGAGCAGCATGCTGTTACCCTGCCTCCTTTTTATTTGTTCTATACAAGTCGTAGATTGATGTCACCTGCTTTTAGAATTATTAAAGATACATTGAGTGAAAAATAAATCCTTTATTTATGCAGCTTAAACAAGGTTTCAATCATTACACTTTGTTGAGCTGCAATTAATATATAACATTCACACGCACCCAATCTTCATACTTGGTTGCCTGAACATTGGTACTTGATGTAACTGCTCCATGAATAGGAATATTTTCTTTCATCCCTGTTGCAATTCTTGAATGTAATTTATCAGCCGCCCCTCCCCAAATTTGAGTATGACCAGCATCTTGATACAGTACATAGGCAACCGATGCTGGGCTTGCAGCAGATTTAAGTTCAAAATTATTGTCTGAAGTTACAGCCACTTGATACGGTGTATTTTGGGTACATTGAACAGATATATTGGTTCTTGCACCAGCAACTGGCTGAGAACGAACCACTGAACCAAAATCTAAATTTCCTTGTGTTGAAACATCACACGTTTCTAGAATAGTTAAGCTGACTTTCAATGATGTCGATGTATTTCCAGCATCCGCGCTATTTATTATCAGCATTCCCATAAGAGAAAATAAGGCGTGTCTAATGACTTTCATTTCTTCTCCTTATATTTTCGTTCTAATATCTATTCATGTTTATATTGTTATTGCTCTGTTCTGGTTAAAGAAACAGCTTCAGGATCTTTTATTTATAAGACTTAATATTGCCCACTGTCAATCAACACTAAATAAATGATTTGAATGTTATTTTTATAATTTGTGACGTATTACACGCAATCTAACTAATTTAAAAATTAGTTGATATTTTATTTCTCTTCAGTACACATTTTGTCATCATTTATTACAATGTATACCTGATTCCTCACCCCATACTTTTAAAACTCTTAACAATTTATAATCTAATAATCAGCCTTTAATATCTTATTTAATAATTCTGTCCATTCTCGCAATTGCATAAAAAAACCGATCAAAATAATATCCCCACAAATAGATTATAACTTTACAAATTGTTTAGCTTATAGATTCAATATTAAGAAAACTGTGAAGTTAAATTTAAAATGAATAATTCAGACCTTTAAAAACCATCCATTTTTAATTTGAGAAATGATTGATATGAAAAAATATTTACTCTTACTTTTACTTAGCTTTTATTCGATCCATTCATTTGCTTCAGACAAATTACATGGCAGTGTTTGGAAAACAATTGATGATGCAACCAATCAACCTAGAGCACTCGTAAAATTCAGCGAAGATAAGAATGGTAATTTATCGGCGAACATTGAAAAAATACTCGTTCCAAGTGAAGCCAATAAATGTACGATGTGCGAAGGTACCTATAAAAATAAATCTTTAATTGGCTTAACCATCGTCAAAAACTTAAAAAGTGTTGGTCAAAATAAATATGACAAGGGATCTATCCTCGACCCACAGTCAGATAAGACCTATAAATTTAGCGTAACCGTATCACCAGATGGAGAAAAACTGATTGCCCGTGGATACATTGGTATCTCTGCAATTGGTCGGAACCAGACGTGGTATCGAATTAAATAAATTTTGAGGGCTTGAAAAGCTTTTATTTATAAATTGCATGGTTTTTTGATGTAATTCATTTATCTCAATAGCCATGTAATCTTCTAAACATCATGGTTTGACTAAGAGAAGACTTAGCTCATTAATTAAAGACTAATACATAAATAATGAGCTCTAACAGAGCTAACTAGGAAGATGCTTTCCTTTATATAAATTTAATTAATATCAGACCTTTCATCAAAACGTTCATGGGCTTCGGCAATTGCCAATTGATTGTTATCTGCCCAAGACACGAGTGCCATTACGGGCACCAATAATGTTTGGCCCAATTCAGTCAGTTCATAATCAACTCGGGGTGGAATGGTTGGATACATTGTTCGGTTTACCAATCCATCACGCTCAAGCCCTCGTAAAGTTAAGGTCAACATTCGTTGAGAAATGCCATCGATACCACGTCTTAACTCATTGAAACGCATCGTACCTTTAGCAAGCGATGCAATAATGTAAAGACTCCATTTATCTCCAATTCGATCCAGAATTTCTCGGGTCGCGCGGCACCCATTTATATTCGGGTCTGGCATCTCATCAGGAAAATTGGTGTGACTCGGTAACATGAATGTGCCTTCTTGTGAAGATTGAACAGTGAATATACCATGAATAGTATCAATTAGTAATTCAGTAATTATTAGTTACCTAGTAATCATTTTAACCTTAGGAGCTATCATGATTCATATTCTTTTAATCACATCTAGTCCACGCGGTCCTAACAGCCTTTCACCCCAATTTGCGAATTTGGCGGGAGCAGTATGACCATGAAAACTATTGCATTGTTCGGTGCGACTGGCCCGACTGGAAAGCACATTATTGAGGAAGCCTTAAAGCAAGGTTACTCACTATCCATCTATACCCGTGACGCCCAAAAACTCGAATCGTTCGCGGGACGGGTAAAAATTGTGGTCGGCGACTTGAGTGATCAAGATGCTATTGCAAAGTGCATCAATGGTGCCGATGTGGTGATGAGTGCCCTAGGCCCTAATGGCCTTAAGGTACAAGGCGATAAACCCGTTATGCATGGTTTAGCCAATATTATCGCCGCGATGCATCACGCAGGCGTACGCCGCCTTATTCAAATCTCTACTGCTGCCTATCGTGATCCCAAAGATGAATTTGCCTTCAAAGCACATGCGTTTGCCCTGCTGTTTAAGGTTATCGCGCGCAAGGGCTATGAAGACATCAAGGCGACAGGCGAATTGATTGCCAATTCGGACTTGGACTGGACACTGGTACGTATTCCAAACTTAAAAGATGGCCCTAGTGACAGCAATGTGAATGTAGGTTGGTATGGAAAAACCAAACTCAGCATGAAACTCTCGAGAGCTAATCTTGCAAAGTTTTTAGTAAATCAGGTTGAAGACAAAGCTTTTGTTCGAGCTGCACCTGCTATTGCAGATCATTGATGAGGAGACGCTAATGTTGCAAATAGATCTTTACACTGAAATTAGCTGCCCGTGGTGTCTTATTGGTCAATATCGTCTCGATAAAGTTTTGAGAGAACGCTTTTCAACGCTTGTGACCGATATTCGGCACCACCCTGTGCTATTACTCTCCCATGTACCTGCGACTGGCATATATATTCCAGATTTACTGAAAACGAGATATGGGGTAACTGACCCAAAGTCTGCATTTGCAAGAGCTGAAGCTGAGGCACTTATATCTGGGTTAGAGCTGGATCTGAGCCGTCAACTTTACACCTATCCCACTCAAGCGGCTCATGCACTGATTATGATTATGGCATCAAGTGAAAAAGGCACTCAGCATAAACTCGCAGTCGCTATTACTGAGGCATATTTCTTAGATGCAAAGAATATTGCTGATGTTAATGTTCTTGCCGACATTGCCATTTCTCACGGATTTGAACGCGATGAAGCGATTTCCATTGCGACTGATCCAGAATGGCTTGCACGCGTAGAACACGAGGCAGCAAATTCGATGTTGCAAGGCATACGTTCGGTTCCACACTTTATTTTTGCTGAACAATTTGAAATCAATGGCGGAAGAAGTGAGGATGAAATCGCTTTTGCCATAGAGAAAGCTCTCCTGAAAAACTAGACATCCGTTAGGTAAAAAGACATTTAATTATGCATCTACTCAACTTTCTAATGATTGATTCACACAACACTCAGCCTCAGAACTGATTAAGGTGAAAGGAAATTATCCAAATTTAATGGATAGAGTAGATTGCATAATTAAGCCAGAAGCTTTAATCGATATGAGTAGACAAAACTACCTAAACCCCACTCAAAAAACAATCCAACACCCTTTCCCTCTCATCTGCCTGATCCGAGCTTAAAAGCTGAATAATGGTTCCCTCAATCATATATAAAAATAGCTTGGCATCCTGAAATGTCGCATCGGTTTTTAGTTTTATAAGCTTGCTATAGATTTCATTGATGAGCCATGTTCGATATTTAATCGCGACTTGATAGGCTTTTGAATAGGTCAGTTTTATCTCAAAAATGGCTTTAAATAATAAATAGTACATCCCCTCTAAATCGGTATGTAAGAAATAAAGCTCCTTGAGTTTATCCCTAGCGCTTGCATGGCTAGTGTACTCAGCAATTGAAACTACTTTTTCTTTTAAACGTTCTTTTTGGACAATTAGGCAGATTTCAATAAACCGCTCTTTCGAGTGAAAGTAGTTATAAAAAGTCGCTTTTGGAATTTGTGACTCTTTCACAATTCTGTCGACCCCAACCGTATGAAACCCAAAATGGTGAAATAAATGAATCGACTTATTGATGACTTGTACAGCACGCGTAGAGAGAACTAAGTTTGGCATTGTTTTACCGTTATAAATTCTTGTTGTTTCTAAATGAGATACTTTTTTGGGAGAAAAAAAGGCACAGCAAAGCCATAAAGACTATGCGTGGCACATCTCGAGTTTGTTATTGCTAAGTTTTAAATAAAAATGACTTAAAGCCTGAAAAGCCTTATGGCGATCAAGCTGTTAAATATGATTTAAGTTGTGTCGTTATAGCTTTTGGCAAAAGCTGCCAAGAAATAATGGATGTGCAAAGCCAACTCCTTTTATTGGGAGTTCTGCCAGACATTAAAATTATGGTGGCAGAACGAGAAAGGGTTAGCAGACTGGTGAAAGATATAACCAGCACACCCGAAGGTGTCCCTCTCCCGTCCTACCGCTACGGGAGGAGACGAGGAGTTTACGCATAAGACTATCTCTGATGCGATCTTTCATCACGGTCTGCTAAAACCGACTGGCAATGTGGCCAGCAGGGAAAGGATAAGCTTCACATTTATTGCAGTCAAGCACACAAAATGACATTTGCTTTAAATTAATTCATTAGAAAAGCAAGGCTAAATAATTAACAAGTTATTGTTAAATTGGAGTTTATAAAGGGGGAAATAAAACAGCCTAGTGAGAATAGGTTTTTAAGCGGAATATACACAGGTGTTGTGTATATTGCCGATTTGAACCAAGAAAATAATTTACTGTTAAATTTACTTTTTCACAGGGAGTAGTAAAACAGGGTCTTCAATATCGTAACCAGTTTCTTCTGGAACCCCCAGATATTTAACGACAACTAACCTCTTATTTTGTTTAGGCACACTATAATTTTGGGAAAT
>Ga0308168_1004381_pt1 | contig 10225 bp, 10 predicted proteins | sample PhyCR2_FD_202133 | JGI IMG/M metagenome (GOLD analysis project Ga0308168, IMG submission 202133) | Phyllosphere microbial communities from UC Gill Tract Community Farm, Albany, California, United States - DLSLRC.R2 | ecosystem: Host-associated > Plants > Phyllosphere > Unclassified | place: USA... | reverse complement strand
GTTTTTCGGGGATTTTTTTGATACTCAAAGAAGTACATGTTGGATTGGGTGAGATTGTAATTCTATGTAGTGCCATTTTCTGGGCTATAGGAGCTGTCGTTTCTCAAAAGATAGTGACTGTTACTCCCTTCAAGGCCAGGCTATTCTGGCAGATATTGGTTTCAACTATTCTGGTTTCCATTACTTATCCTTTCTTCCAATCAGGTCCATTACTACAACCTCTTGTTACCGCTTTCACTAATACTGAATGTCTTCTTTGTGTTCTCTATCTCGGTATTGTAGGTAATGCACTGGTATACTTCATCTGGTTTTATCTCATTCAGAACGAGAGTGCAGAATTTGCAAGCTATGCGACTCTGCTATCACCTGTTATAACCGTTATTATTGCTTCTACATTTCTCAATGAACAACCTACAAGCAAGCAAGTAATTGGTTTTAGCCTGATTTTGATGAGTGCTTTAATAGTGAACCTTATCAAACCCTATCTTACTAAGAAGTTAGTGAAAAGGGTTCGATAAGCACTCCAGCAGTGAAGAAGTATGTTTCGTCAGGAAACCATATTAATGAGATGGAAATCTCTGCATGCAAGTCCGGTGGTAGTTAAAGCTAGCATTGCAGGATCACATTGGAGGGTGTGCTTGTTACTAATGTCCCCTTCAATGCAGGGATACATTCAGAATTCCTGAGTATGTCATATCAATATCAGGCAACTAAGACGAAAAACCAGTACTGGGAACTGGGAACTGGGAACTGGGAACAGACTGCCTCGGGTGGGAAAGGGGCAGGGTCATAATGAGGATGAGGTATGAAAAATAACAATTATGGCTAAGTGAAATTTTGTATCGGAAGCAGTGGTTCATACACACTGCTCCTGTTAAAAATCTATAAATTTGATCTATTCTGCTAACAAACTTTTCTCGATGAATGTTTTTCGAGCAACATTCCCTACAATGTTTGTTGAAACTCCATCAAATGTCCCGCCGATTATACCACCGACAAGGGGGATCATTTTTCCTAAGTTGATAGCCCCTTTTTCACCAAACTTTGTTAACAATCTGAATCCTACTTTTTTGTTAATGGCAAATATGGTTTCTTTCGAAATGCTTTTAATTAACTGTGTTGACATCTTTGAGCCAACGACAATCCCTGTTCCTTTGAGAATGTCTTTCGCTGCATTCCCAACAAGGCAACTGTAAACGAGGCTTCTCACTCGATCATCTTTCACATCCCATCCACCCATTATTGCAAGGGAGGTTATCATTCGGATCTGAACATACAGGACAGTAGCGATACTAGCTGGGACTGCTACAGGTAGTGTCACGATACCACCAAGTCCTGACAGAAATCCTGAGGTAACCGACTTAGTGTTTTGCCATCTAATAAGAGAATTAGCTTGGTCAACAAGGGTGCCATCACCTTTCAAATAGCTACTTGCCATTTCAAAAGCTGAATCTGTTCCTGGTATACTCCCGTCCAGGGCCTTCTCATAAGCCCAGTTAAGGACCTGCATAATTTTTCCTTCATTGATTTTTTCAGCCACTTTAAATTCCCTTATTAACATTTGATTATATGTAACTGTTATCGGCATTGTTAAATTTTTCTTTATGAAATTTTAAATGGCAAAGGCCAGCATTTAGCTGGCTTTTGTTTGTTTCAAAGTTGGTTGTTAATGGTGTAAGTTATTGACTAATTTATCAAAAATGTGCATCCATCGCTTAAGTTGCAGTTCCGTATCCCGGATACCTTCTTGTGAGTTGAAGTCACCCTTTTGAGGAAAGAACATTACTCGCCATTCTGGATATTGAACATCATCGATAGAGATGTAAAAGCCTGACTCTCTAAAATCGTGTGTTCGGTCAAGTTCTTTGTTCATACCTGCCCGTTCTCTCGTAGTAGACAAATTGTATCGCCACTCTTTGATTGCTGAGAACGGATAGGTTTTTTGTTTGTTCTCTTCCTTGAGATGGATTAGTCCTCTTTGCTGGTCGAGCTTCATAAAAGTAGAACCAAATTCATGACTCCACATACCGTCTTGCTCGCCAAAATGGTCTCTGGTGCTGGCATTCCACTTCTTAATTCGGAATTTTTTGTAGGCAAACATCAAGAGCATGATGCTTGCGAAAACCCATACGATTGCAAGCTGGACCAAACCCTGAACACCTGAGAAATAGAAAATGACAATTGGCAGAGCGATGGCAATCCATACTCTTTTCATCATCAGGAAATTAGGTTGCTTAACTTCAGTCATTGTTGTCATAAGACCATCCAGTATCGTTTCGTTGGATTTGGAGCGCACTGATCCTTCAGCTTATTTTGCTGATAAATCAGTGAGCTATATCGCTTCGTTTGAAGTTACATTACGGCCTGGAATGAGTCTCTAGCAAATCATTTGTACCGATCGATCAGATCTTTTTGATAGATGCAAGCTATCGTATATGTAAAATTGATCTGTAAAAACGATCGATCGATATTTCCTATCAATATGATTATTAATAAGAATAGGTAGAGCATTTGACTTAATTTTTGGTTTTAACTCACTGATAACTAGCGGGTTTAGAACTCATCAGATTGAAAATTTTTTCTGCTCAATGGCGATTTCTTTGATGACTACAAGTGATTCTTTTTCGCCAGTGTGGTGGGTGGGAGTAACAAAGTGGATGGGTCTCATCTTGATTAACGGCTTAAGGAGGCTCAGACCCGTTGCTTTTAAGGCTTGGACAATTAGCTTCAGGTAAGGCACCCAAAGTAGCCAGCGAACCTTGTCCTTCTGTTCAGTATTCATCTCCTCAATATGTGGGATAGAGGGTAGTGGAACATAGGCACGTCGTCTATATTAGCAAGTCTTTCCATTGCTTCTGACTCCTCCTCAGGCAATCCTGTATCACCTATCACCTTAGGCTCGACAGCAGAGGTGAGGGTAACCTTCTGGCTCAGACTCGACCATGAGTAGACCTTACCTAACTGAGATGCTTTGAAGGCTATACCTGCTACTTCAAAGGAAAAGCCATTCATTTTACCCGTGGAAGCAATGCTCGCTTTGGCTGTTATATTTTGCTTACCGAGTTCATAGATAAAATCGTCAATGGTGATGGTGCCATAGACACTGAGCACCGCATCAATTGCTTCCTGGATGATTTTCTTTGAAGCTTTATTGCCTGTCCTTGCTTCCATCATTTGTTCATTCCTACCAGTTTTCCTGACTTTGGGGGCTGAAGAAGGAGATGGACCTTTGGTTCGAGTGAGCAGATGATCCTGCTCAAGCTCTTGAATGATTCTGGTGCTGATGAGGTTTTCATTTCTACCGAGGTAGAGCTGGCCATCAGGTATACGGATGCGGGAAGCAATTATGTGTATGTGCTGGCCGGCCTCGTCATTATGCATGATATAGCAACGGAGATGAGTATCACTGAAGCCCATTCGCTTCATATAGTCGTCAGCAACAAGCTTCCATTGCTCATCAGTGAGTGAATCTCCTTTAGGAAGGCGGAGAGAGTTGTGCCAGACAGGTTTCTGCACATCTGACCGGAGCTGCTGTGTTCGCATGAACTCAACAGTCACTTCATCCACAGATAAGCCAATCATGTTACCGCCGATTATCACCGGGGCTGTCTTATGATGAGGTGCTGGGGCAAGTGCATATGAGACGATACCTTTGAAGCACTTACCTCTACGAATTTTCTGCATTCCCTTCATGAGCTGATAGTCACTTATCGAGTGATAGCAGGGCATCTCTCACATGCGACAGCTTCAGCCTGAGAGTATCAACCTCCTTACTCAAAGGTTGAGCATCAGATCCGCGACGATTAAGAAACGAAGTTAGGTCATTCAACTTTTGCAGAGAAGCTGTTAGTTCATGCCATGCATCTCGATTTATCACAGGAACGGAGGGAGGTAATTGCTGAAGAGCTGAAGATCTCAGCCAACAGCTCCTGCTTAGCTGTCCTCTGGACTGGTTTACTTTGCTCATCTCAACCTCATTTAATCTGACAGTCACTGAGTATCTGCGAAGACGATTAGGGGGTAACTTCTTTGCGACAGGATTATTGGTAAACGAAGAAGGAAACTCATCATCGAAAATAATATTTATTTTTTCCATATCAACTCCTTTTGATATTTAAGCTTAATAGCAAATCCGTATGCTATATGTAATAAATACCATAAACATCAATAGTGTCAATGGGTTGGGTTTTGATTATGTAGTGGTTTAGATCTTTCTTTTTCAACCGAAGGGCGGAAAAAGCAAGGCAACTCAAAGATGCGGAGCATCTATGAGTTAGCCCTTGCTTAATTGCTGTAAATTAAAAGCACGAAAAAGAGTTCAAGAATTCGGACAGGTTTTTTTTTGTTAAATGTTGAGCGCCAGTACCTGTATATAAGTTTTGTAATCTTTCAAAATCATCTTTCAACTTGTTAAATAATGAAATCGTCTTATTTTCATCTACATGGGTTATCGAGAAAACACAGTCTGAAATACTTACCATCTGGGTTTTATGTAACAGGCCTATCTTGTTTAAATTAAACTTACCAACTCTGGAGATAAGCACTGCTGGGCCACTGATAAGGCTTTTTTTATTACTTACGTATGAATTTATTTCAACTTGCCCATTTAAAATGTTTGTGGTGTGAATATACGGTATTCCTTTAGTTACAAAATGAGCTTTATAAACCGGCAAAGAGCCTCTAAAGATCTCAAAATTATTACTATAAACAACTGAAGTCCTCTGCTCAATATTAATAAGTGGTTTTTCTTTAAGCTTTTTAATTAAAACTATAATAGTGTTTGCTGTGACATTTCTAAATGCCTTATTATGATTTGTTTTTATAACATTAACCGAATGATATTCTTTGATAAAATCCCAAGCCGAGGAGTCTCTTTGGCTATCAAGAGAGCCACTTGGTAAGATTGCTAATATCATTCCGTCATCATTGATATACGATAAAGATAGTAAAATAAATATCGCAGAGTAACTAGCCTTAATGGTTTTATTGTTTTTCTTATTAAACCAGCTAAGCCAATCTCTTTTTCTTACGCTAAAAGGAGGGTTTAGAATAACTAAGTCCACACTACCAATATATTTCGAGTAATTAGCATTGCTTCGAGATCTAGAGTTTAAGAAATTAGATTTTGAAATCAGCCATTTTTTATTTTTTTTAAGAATGGAGCAGCTTTCTCCGCATATATCATTAGCAAGTATTTTTGCTTCAGGCCATTTTTGGCAGGATGCATTGAGTAAACTACCATGACCTGCTGCAAAGTCAGCTACAATTTTAGGTTCAAATTCGTCGGGTAAGTAGCTTAACATTTCTAAAGCTAAACCCTCTGGAGTATAATAAGCATCGTTCATTTTTTTCTTAAGCGAGTAGATTTAATATTATTAACATCATTATTCACAGTGTATACGGGTTGCAAATCATCGAAAAGGGATGAAATGTGATATACCATTAATCGTGCAACGCCATCAGATCTTGAGTTTTTTCTAACAGGATGGTCGTGTATTAATTCAATACTTTTGTTTGAAGTTAAGGAAAATAATACAGCTCCTAATGCATGTGGTTTCGTACCTATCAATCCTATTTTTATTCGGTCTGAAGTTCGACTCTTTGCAATTTCATCCAATAGGTAAAAACAGCTAAAAGGACAATTTGCTGGAGCATATCGAACATGCTGCCAAGCATCCGTCTCTATTAAAAATTTACTATTCCCTACATAGCTTTCAAAAACATACCAAGGCTTGAAGCCTGGAGTGCCAATTATAGGAATAATGTTTTCATTATTTGGCTGAACCTGTTCAGTGATATAACGAAGTCTTGTGCCTTCAAATCCTAATAAAGGAATAAATTGAAAATCATTCTCAGAACTGTCAGTAATGGTTGCAAATCCAGTTAGTGGTGCAATTCCTTGTATCTTATCACTAAGGTCGTAAATTTGTCCCTCAACAGGTGCAGTGCTTCTTGAATATTGATCAGGTTCAACATAGACTACTTTGATATTATATTTTTGGTTTAAAGATATTTGAATTATACGGGCCCATACAGAATGAGTTAATCCAGTAATATCTATATAAATGATTTGACGTGGATATACTACTCCTATGAATTCTAATATGCTTTTTTCAGAGCGTAAAAAGAATTCTTTATCGTCGTCGGATTTGAAAGAATAGAGGTTCTCAGCAAATATTTCTCTATATTCAAACTCAGCTGTGGTTGGCGAAAATAAATCAATGTGTCTGGAACGCTCCTCTCCCGATCTTCCGAATATATAGATGGAGTTTTTTTCAGGCAAAAAATCTTGTGTTAACTCATAAGTTGTTGTCAAAATAGGATGTGCTTTATTGTCCAGCATAAAATGATCCAAAGAGATTAAGTTGATCAGGAAGTGCTTCATCGTCAGAAATATTTCTTTTTTTCAAGACCGCTTTTATTGTTGTTGCTGGGCTATCAATAAGATTCAAAATTTGAACTTCCTCTAATGGGAATTTTCTCTTCTTCCTATGACTAAAATTAAAGAATGGAGCAAAGATTGGATGCAGTCTATAATCATATTCTTGCGTTTCTTGAGAATGGAGTAATTTACTGCCTTGACTTCTTTCCAGAGCCAGATGCATAACTGCCTGTTTTAATATGTTTTTTACAGCCTCATTTGTTTCTATTTCTGAACTTGCTGATTTAATATGAAATTGATTAACCTCTGGAGAATGCCCTTTTCCATCAGATGCCATTACCTGAAAGATTCTTCCTAAACTGAGCACTAATTTGGTTAGTTTAGCTCCATCAACACTTAATCCTTCAAGTTCAGATAGGTTTTTTTTACCAATTTGAGTTGCAGCCTCAGTTTGAATTTTAGGGCTTATTGCTTCAAAAATTTTCCCATCATTTTCTAAATGATTGACAAAAGCAGCATGGACCAATTCGATTAAATACCTGATATTACCGTTTGCTAATAGCAGATATACATCCCAACCACAATAGAATTTTCTGACTCCTGATTTCCCTTTTTTTAATGTGAATAGATATGCATGAAAGTGGTTATTAATTTCATTTCTTAGAGATGAACTTTCTTTTAAGTATTTAATTGCATATTCTTTTATAGCATATGAATCATCATCTGGAGACAGGTATTTTAAAAAACCTAACATTCCACGATCTATTTTTTTAATCTCATCAAATTCTTTTTTACTAACTACCGCCGAAATATTTTGTAGAGTTTTTTGATGTTCATCAGCACTGGTTAATAATTCTGACTCTTCTTTTTCACTAACGGATTTAAGAAAAGCTGTAGGCTCCAGGATGTCATCTTTAACTTCGATAAATTCTTTTTTTAATCTATCACAAATGATTTTTTTAGCGAAAAGTTCAAAGTTGTTCTTTTGCAACTTCTCTGAAATACTGATTAATGCATAATCGGCTGGGGATATTAATAGCTCATTATTATTTAAGGTGGCTCGTTGCCTCCAGCCTAATTCTCTAACTCCTACTTTAAAAGTATAATATGTATTTGCGTGTTTTATGACTGTGTTTAGTATAATTTGTTGGTAATCTTCAAGATTTTCAAATTCATCAATTAAAAAATAAAATTGTTTACCTTTAAAAAAAGGAGATGAACAAAGAGATTTTGTTAACTCATCAATTGGGGCTGCCAGAGCTGATAAGCTTTTCGGAGGGTTGTCAATTATTGAGTTTACAGAATTTTCAAATTCTATAATGGTATATTCTAACTCTTCAGCCAGTTCCTCTAGGTTTTTTACTTTTGGTATACCTAAACTTAGGCAAATTTTCTTTAAAGGAAAATCATCTAAAAATATTTCAATAGAAGTTACTGATTTATACCATTTCAAAAAGTCAAATATTTGCTTGCAAAATGTTAAGTTAATATAATGTGAAAAGTAGCGTGTCCAACTCGCTTCATCAATTTCTGGTCCTCTGAATGCGGTTACTCTATTAGTGTTCACACGATAATACATTCCATAAAATGGCCACTCTTTTACTTGGGCTTTTTTGTTCAAGGATGACGCATATTGACCTTCATAGGATAAGCCTCTTAAAACGGTTGTCTTGCCAGTTCCTCGCCCACCAATAAGAATGCATGGACGATGTGTTTTTAATTCATCAAAATAAACAGGTTCATTAAAAAGTTCAAAGACAGCTTCATTCAACCATTCAGCTTTGTACAAGCCTAATGATTTATTAATTTTTGTTATCGCAACTTCTTTAGTATAATTCATTATAATGCGCCCCCTTTTATCAGCGGCTTCCATTTATCTGATGAGTGATAAAAAATTGGCACCGTAGCATCTGGATAACCATGTTCAAAAGCTAATGCTAAACCCAATTTATGGAAACCTCTCCAGCAACCGACATCTCCATTATTATCAGGTATACCCGCCTCTAAGCTAATCCGCTCAAGAAATGCTGGACCAATGGCCTTCATATCGTCTCTCCAAATTGAAGAATTTTCGCTCAGCAGTGATTGTTGTTCTCCAAAAATATGGGCAGCTGATATTGTAATGTTTCTGCATTGCTTGTAAATATTAGTCATACCATATTGAGTGCAAATTACAGGGCAGTAAAAAAATTTCACATCGCTTTTGAAGCAACTTACGTCTAGAAAGGAAGTAATGTTTCCATATGCATTGTATTGCCGTTTCCAAAGCTCAATAAATTGCTGGCCTGAGCCTACAAAATCGTCAACAAAAACAATGTCACATGTGTTGCCTGAGGATATATATTTCAATGCATCCTCAGGAGATAAAATTCTTTCTTGTGGAATATTTAAAACATCACGAGCCATTCTCGAAAATGTATATCCACTGTCTGTATCATTTGGTCTTTCTCCTGTGACTCTTACGACAATAATATTGTCAAGGAAGTAACTCCAGCTCCTAGATGCTGCTTTGAAGCTTTCTTTATTTTTTATCACATCTTGCGAGATGTTTAAAAAAGAACTTTTAAACATGGTCTTCACTAATTCTGACGAATAAAATGTAAATCCTTCAAGTAATCTTAAGGCAAAAGGAATGTCATTTTGAGTAAAATTGCTAAGCCATTCCTCAGGAGAGAAAATTCCGCTTTTAGGCCAAAGTTGTACTGTTCTTAAATAACTGGATTTTCCCTTTTGTCCATTCATTTTATATATCACTTTTATTTGTTATTTTCTTGTACTGATTCATTAGTTTATCGTAAATCTCAACTTCGTAATTACTATTTGTTGGCGAGGTTTTTTCTAATATTTCAGATAGCCACACATTGTCTTCCTGACCTTCCCATATTTTTATATACTCCCCAGTTTTATAACCGTTATCTTGACGGAATTTATTAAGTATATTTTTCCCTACATACATTTTGAATAATTCTAGGGGCTTAAGCCCACTCTGTATCATTATTTTAACAAAAAGTTCAATAGAGAATTTCTTATTTAATAATGTATGCGCGGCAAAAGCTTCAATGCCAGCCCTTAAATTTTCCACATCATACTCTTCATTCCATTCTGTGCATTTTTCAAATGCGGATGAAATTGATTCACATAGTGATTCCATTTCATCTTCAAGTAGCATTTCACTTAACGCAAAATGCCAGATATCAATAATTTCTAAATGTACTTGGTCAATATTCTTTTCAGTGTATTTCCACCATTTCCAACCAACATGATCGAGCATTTCTGCACATTCTGTCCAAATAGCCCTAAACCACGGGTGACCCTTTTCACGCCAATCCATATCTATTATAGAGTTTATTGAATCCTGTAAATTAAGCATTATTCGGATTTGAGAATATGTGATCGCTGAATTGTTCATGTTAGTCCTTGGCAGATAGAAAAAGAAAATAATATTCAACTTTACATAAAATTATGATTTCAAACAAGAAGTTCCTAATTCCTGATGACTTTAGGAATTGCTATTCATTTCAAATAGATATGAAATTCGATTTGCTTTGGATTCTAAATTATTTTGGATAGGAGGCGAATTATCCCTTCTGTGACTAATTTGCTACTTAAGAAAAAACTCATGATAGATGTTTAATTATGTATTCCATAGGTAGCTAATTGGTTTTTTTTTACAAATAAAGTATTAAATTTCATACGGTTAGGTATTTTTCTTAGATGCTGCTGCATCATCGGCGTGTGGGAAGGAAAGTCCTTTTCGGTTGGCTCTTGCATAAGGTTTTAGCTCATTTTTAATGCGGTAAATTTCTGGCGGTCAACGCCCATGAAACCGAAAGGGATTCCAGG
>Ga0308168_1004364_pt1 | contig 10252 bp, 5 predicted proteins | sample PhyCR2_FD_202133 | JGI IMG/M metagenome (GOLD analysis project Ga0308168, IMG submission 202133) | Phyllosphere microbial communities from UC Gill Tract Community Farm, Albany, California, United States - DLSLRC.R2 | ecosystem: Host-associated > Plants > Phyllosphere > Unclassified | place: USA... | reverse complement strand
GTTCATTGTTCTGGTGGGCACGGGGCGCCCACCCTACGCTAGTAAAATTACACATTACTGATTCGATTTTCGCGGGATACAGGGCATACTGTAGCTAAACTACGATATGAGACCCGCATGACTTCGTTCGCTCGCTACGCCGCCCTGCCCGCCCTCCTCGCTCTTTCCGGCGCCGCCCACGCCGCCATTCCCCTGCAAGCCTGCGACGCCCCCGGGTTCGCGACCACCCTGCATGCAGCATTGAGCACATTGGACGCCCGCGCCGTCTGGCTCGACCGCCGCCTCGTGCAATGGCCTGGCATGGCAAGCGAAGGCCGCTTCCGCCTTTACCACTCCCCACTTGGCGCGATCGCCGCGACGCCAGGCGCGCAGGTGCAAGGCGCGGCCGGCGCGCTCGATCTCGTGCTACATACCGGCGCCGTTCCCACAGCCGCGGCCGCGCGCTTCAAGTACGTCGGCGCCGGCCCCGTGCTGGCCCTGAACAACGCCGACCTCGCCCAACTGCAGCGCGAGCAGCTGGTACTGGTACGCGAAGACGCCGGCGGCACCGTGCTCGCCGCCACGCGCCTGCAGGCGGCCGGCGCCCTCGACGATTTATACGCGGCCGCGCAGCGGATTCCGGATCTCGGCGCCACGCCGGGTGCAAACGGCACCGGCTTCGCGCTGTGGGCCCCGACCGCCCAACAAGCTGCCGTCTGCGTCTACGACAAACCCTCTGGCCGCGCGCGCGCGATCCACCCGCTGGCCTTCGACACCACAACCGGCGCCTGGCGCATGCGGGTGCCGGCCGACCTCTCGGGCCGCTACTACACCTACCTGGTCGACGTCGTCGCCGACGGCACGGGCCTGGTACGCAACCGCGTCACCGATCCGTATTCGGTCAGCCTGAACGCGGACTCGCAGCGCAGCTACATCGCCGACCTCGATGCGGCAACGCTGAAGCCGCCAGGCTGGGATGCCCACCGTGCACCCGCCACCGTCAAGGCGCAGGCCGACATGAGCGTCTACGAATTGCACGTACGCGACTTCTCGCGCGACGACGCCAGCGTACCCTTGAAAAAGCGCGGCAAGTACGCGGCCTTTGGCGAAACAGACTCGAACGGCATGCGCCATTTGCAGGCGCTGGCCAAGGCCGGCCTGACCGACATCCACCTGCTGCCGGTCTACGACATCGCCAGCGTGCCCGAACGCGGCTGCGCGCTGCCCAAGCCGACGGGTGCGCCGGACAGCGAGCGCCAGCAGGCGCTGGTCATGAAAACCGCGCACACCGACTGCTACAACTGGGGCTATGATCCCTTCCACTACAACGCCCCCGAAGGCAGCTACGCCAGCGATCCGCAGATTGGTGCGCGCCGCATCGTCGAGCTGCGCGAGATGGTGATGAACCTGCACCGTGCCGGCCTGCGAGTCGGCATGGACGTGGTCTACAACCACACCTTCGCCGCCGGCCAGCAGGAGAAATCGGTCCTCGACCGCATCGTGCCCGGCTACTACCACCGGCTGGACGCCGCCGGCAAGGTGGTGCAATCGACCTGCTGCGACAACACGGCCACCGAGAATGCGATGATGGGCAAGCTGATGATCGATTCGAGCGTGCTGTGGGCGAAGCACTACCGCATGGATTCCTTCCGCTTCGACCTGATGGGACATCAGCCGCGCGCCACGATGGAGCGCCTGCAAGCAGCCGTGAACGCAGCCGCCGGCCGCGAGGTGCAGCTGATCGGCGAAGGCTGGAACTTCGGCGAAGTGGAGAACGGCGCGCGCTTCGTGCAGGCCTCCCAGTTGTCCCTGAACGGCAGCGGCATCGGTACCTTCAGCGACCGCGCCCGCGACGCCGCGCGCGGCGGCGGTGCCGGTGACGCGGGCGAAGCCGTGGTCAGGCAGCAGGGTTACATCAATGGCCTCGTCTACGACGCCAACGCCAAAGCCGGCCAGCGCCCGCGCAGCGACCTGCTGCAGGCCGCCGACCTGATCCGCCTCGGCCTGGCCGGCACCCTGCGCGGCTACGCTTTCGTGAATGCGGACGGCGTCACCCGCAAGGGCGAGGACATGCCGTATGGCGGCCAGCCGGCCGGCTATGCCAGCGCGCCGGGCGAGACCGTCAATTACGTCGAGAACCACGACAACCAGACCCTGTACGACGCGAATGCCCTGAAGCTGCCGCTCGCCACCTCCACGGCCGACCGATCGCGCGTGCAGGTGCTGGGCCTGGCCCTGACCGCCTTCAGCCAGGGCGTGGCCTATTACCATGCCGGTTCCGACATCCTGCGTTCCAAGTCGCTGGACCGCAACAGCTTCAATTCCGGCGACTGGTTCAACCGCCTCGACTGGACCTATCGAACCAACTTCTTTGGTACCGGCCTGCCGCCGGCGCCGGACAATGCCAGGGACTGGCCGCTGTTCCAGCCGCTGCTGGCGAATCCGGCATTACGCCCGCAGCCGCAGGATATCGCCTTCGCCCGCGACGCCTTCCGCGACCTGCTGGCCATCCGCGCCAGCTCCACCCTGTTCCGCATGCGCACGGCAGACGAGGTGGCACAGCGCCTGCGTTTCTTCAACGTCGGGCCGCAGCAGGAGCCGACCGTGATCGCGGCGCACCTGGACGGACGCGGCTACGACGGCGCGGGTTTCAGCAGCATCCGCTACTTCATCAACGTGGACAAGGTCGCGCATGTGGTAAGCGACGGGCAGGCACGGGGCAAGCGCCTGGTGCTGCATCCGGCGCAGGCCGCCGCGGGCGCCGGCGACAAGCGGACCGGCGAGGCGCGTTTCGATGCGGCGAGCGGCAGCTTCAGCATCCCGCCGCGCACGGCGGTGGTGTTCGTCGAGGAATAAAACCCTTAGCCACGCCCGGGACGCCCGGCGTCGGTACGCCGTTCCGCGACGGAACGTACGATGCGCATCAGGTCGTCGAAGTGCAGAGGCTTGGTGATGTGCTCGTCGAAGTTTGCCGCTGAGGTCATGGCGCGGTCCTCGTCACGGCCGAGGCCCGTCAAGGCTACCAGCGGCATACGGCGTCCTTCCGGCGTACCGCGAATGCGCAAGGCCACCTGTACTCCGCTGATGTCGGGCAGCCCCAGGTCGACGAACGCCAGGTCGATCCCGCCCTGCTCCGCACGCGCGACCGCGTCGAGTCCGTTGTGCGCCAGGACTGGCGTATGTCCCAGCGTTTCCAGCAGCATGGCCAGCGTAGTGGCGCCGTCGACGTTGTCGTCGACCACGAGCACCGTCAGGGGCGTGTCGCCGGCATTTTCCTGCTCCGCTGCCGGTACCACGGCCGGCGGCGCTTCGCGGAGCGGCAAATCGACCGTGAAACAGCTGCCCCGACCGGCGCCTTCGCTCGCCACCGTGATGCGCCCGTCGTGCAGCTCGACCAGTCGCTTGACCAGACTCAGGCCAATACCCAGGCCGCCCTGCGCCTGGACGCCGGTAGCATGAACCTGCACGAACAGCTCGAAGATACTGGCCATCGCTTCGGTATCGAGTCCGATTCCCTCGTCGGCCACGCTGACCAGTACCCGCTTGCCCTCGGCACGGGCGCGAACCGACACCACGGTAGCGGCCGGCGAATACTTCGACGCATTGGTCAGCAGATTGGTGAACACCTGCGTCAGGCGCAGCAAGTCGCCATCGATCCAGAGCGGCGTCTCCGGCAGGAGTGGCTGCAAGGTCTGGTCCTTATTTGCCAGCACCGGCGCGACACTTTCGACTGCCTGTTCGAGGACATGCTGGATCGTGACCGGTTTGCGCTCGATCTCGACTTTCCCGGAGCTGATGCGGCCCGCCTCCATCAGTTCGTCGACCAGTTCGGACAGCTGCGCCACCTGGCGCTCGATGACGTCGCGCGCCTTGTCGCGTACAGTGCGATCGTTTGAAAACTTGATCAGCTGCGCCGCCGACGCGATCGGCGCCAGCGGACCGCGCAGCTCGTGCGCAAGGGTGGCCAGGTATTCGTTCTTGCGAACGTCGGCCTGCTCCAGCAGCACGCCGCTCTCGCGCACCTGCCGGGCGTCGCGCTCACGCTCGGTGTGATCGGTGGCGACGGTCAGCACCGTGTCGACATTGCCTTCCGCGTCGAACGAAGGGACGGCGCGCGCGATGAAAAACCGCTCCTTGCCATGGCGGTCGACGTGGGCGAAATCGAATTCGCGTACCTGCTTGTAGCGTACCACCCCCTCGATCACGGCATCCCAGCGCGCGCCAAGCAACTTGTCCCAGCCGAGCTCAGGAGCGGTCTTGCCGATGCAGTCTTCCGGCCTGCGCCCCGTCAGCTCCTCGATGCGCGGAGACATGAACAGGCAGCGGCGCTGGCGGTCGAAGCGGCTGACCAGGTCAGGCAGGTGCGCCGCCACCGCAATCAGCTGCAGTTCGTACTCGCGCGCGGCGTTCAGCACGCGCGTGGTGCGCGTGACGTCGATCACGGCGCCGTTGACGCTGGCGGCTTCGCCCTCCTCGTTGCGCACTACCCTGCCGCTCCCGAGCAGATAACGCACCTGGCCGTCGGGCCGGAGCACGCGGAAGCGCAGCCGGTAGTCGCCGCCTTCGCGCACCGCCTTGCCGATGACGGCGTCAACCTCGGCAATGTCGTCAGGGTGCACGCGCTCGCGGAACATCGCGTGGGTGGCGACATCGCCGGCAGGCCAGCCGAAAATCGCAAAGTGGCGATCGGACCAGCGCAGCGTATCGCTGGTGACGTCCCAGAAGAAGGTGCCAATGCCGGCCGATTCGATCACATGCTTCAGCGCTTCGAGCCGATTGGCGATGTCCAGACGCCGTTCGTCGGAGACGCGCGGAGCGATACTACGCCTGTACTTCAGCAGCCGCTGCGCCAGTATCGTCAGGACCGCCCCGGCGATGAATCCGGGTGCGGCGAACGCCAGCTGGCCCCATTCCATGTAGATTTCCTTGCACAAAAAAAGCAGACCGGTACTCTGCCACAGAATTGTGACGCCCGCTCACAAAGGCGCCGGTCGCGCCAGCGCGAGCGCCATCGCATTGGCCAGCGCCTCGAGGGTATAGGGCTTGCGCAGGAACTGTACCTGCAGCGTTTCGAGCCGTCCGGGATCGACCATGTAGCCACTGGCCAGCACGACCGGCATGCCGGGATGATGGTTCGCCAGCCAGTGCACCAGCCCGATGCCGTCGGTACTCCCTGGCATCATCACGTCCGACAGCACCAGGTCAATACGGCTGAAATCAGCCGCGAAGGCGGCATCGGCGCTGTCGACGACAGTGATGTCGGCGTCGAGCACGGCCAGCAGCGACGCGGTCGTTTCCGCCACCACGGGATCGTCCTCGACGCACAGGATGCGCACGCCCTTCAGCGCGTGCAGCTGCGAGGCGGAAGCGTTGTCCTGGACGGCCTGGACTACTTCGGAACTGCGCGGCAGCAGGATACCTATCGTGGTTCCCTGCTGCTCGCGCCGGATGAAGGCGGTGCCATGGCTCTGGCTGGCGAATCCATACACCTGCGACAATCCCAGGCCCGTTCCCTTGCCGACCGATTTCGTCGTGAAGAAAGGTTCGAACGCCTGGCGTGCGGTCTTTTCGGACATACCCTCCCCATCGTCGGTGAGCGTGATGCAGACATATTCGCCGATCAGGTCCGCTCCCTGCGGCAGCGCCGGGTCCGGCAAGTGGACGTTGGAAGCGGCCAACACCAGCATGCCCTTTCCCGCCATCGCGTCGCGCGCATTGGTCGCCACGTTCAGCAGCGCCGCATCGAGCTGGGCGGGATCGACCGACACCGGCCACAGGCCAGGCGGAATCCGCAAGCGCATCTCGATATCGGCGCCGACGGCGCCGCTGAGCAGCTCCGCGCCTGCATGCAGGTAGCGCGGCAGGTCGAGCGCGACGTTATTCAAGGGCTGGCGCCGTGCATACGCCAGGAGCTGCTGCGTCAAGGCCGCGCCGTGGCCGGAAGCGCGCCGGATCGCATCGAGCGCGCGTCCGACCCGGTCGTTGGCCTCCTTCGCGAGCAGCATCCGCAACAGCGTTTCCGATCCGGAAATGACCTGCAGGATGTTATTGAAATCGTGTGCAACGCCGCCAGTGAGGCGCCCCAGCGATTCCAGGCGGCGCGCTTCGGCGAGGGCGCGCTCGACACGGCGCCGCTCGCTCACTTCGCGCTCGAGCGACAGGGTGCGTTCTTTGACTGCACTCTCGAGCGCATCCGCATGCTGTTCCAGCGCGCGCCACTGGTCGCGCATGTCGAACTGCAGGCGCCGCGTGCGCAGGGCCGAACGGATCGCCATCAACAGCACGTCGCGCGAGGTGGGACGCTCGATCAAGGTGATATTCCCGATCCGCGCCAGGCGTGCGAAACGGTTGCTGTCCACTTTCGCGCCGAGCGAGCCGGCGAGCGTCAGGAGCGGCAGGTTGGACCAGGCCGGCTGGCGCCGCAAACTGGCATCGAGCCCTTCGATCGAACAGCGGTCCAGTCCTTCCTCGGTGACGATGGCGCACCAGGCCCGTTCGTCGAGGCAGTCGTACAGACATTGCGCGTCGCCGCACGCCCGCACCGCAACGCCCTCGCCTTCCAGCAGGGTGCGCAGGGCTACCGCGTCGCCTTCGATAGGTGCGAACACCACCGCGACCGGTGCGGCGACGTGATCCTCCTCATGCCTCAAGAGACGCCACTCCCGACTCGTCGATGGAGACGCCGACCTTCGCGCCGATCTCGATGCCGGCATCGGTCAGGCGCAATTCCCGCACGTCGTGCTCGTGCCGTCCCTGGCGCCGCTTCAGGGCGCAGATGGCCTTGCACACCACGTTGTCGTGCTCGTAATAGCGCAGCGAGATGATGTTGTCGGTGATGATGCTGAGGGCATCGGGCTCCTTCGACGTGTCGAGGCGTGCGGAATGCGCGCCCACGATGATCGAGGTGACGCGCATATTGCTCAGGTAGGAGAACAACTCGTTCATCTGCAGCAGCAGTGATTTTTCCTCGCGGATGACGTCGAGGTAGGAGTTGATGCAATCAATGATGATCAGGCGCGCGCCTACGTCTTCGACGATGCGCCTGACATTCCAGATGAACTCCCCGGGCGAGATGCGTGACGGATTGATGCGGCGCAGGTGGAACAGCTTCTCTTCGCCGCGCGCGTGGTCCTCGTGCATGTGCCCGACCATCCGCGAGCGGAGGGTGGTTTCCGATTCGTCGAAGGTGAAGTAGCCGACGTGCTGTCCTGCACGCACGGCCGCCAGCGCGTATTGCAGCGCCAGCGTCGATTTGCCGACGCCGGATGGGCCCAGCAGCATCGTCGAACTGCCCGCCACCAGGGGGCCGCCCAGCAGGCGATCGAGCTCGTCGACGGTGCTCAGGATGTCGGGAGCGGCGTCGTCGCGATGGTGCTCCTGCGCGATCAGGCTCGGGAATACGAGGATTTCGTTCTTCTTGATCGCATAGTCGTGCCAGCCGCTCTGGAAGTCGCCTCCGCGCAGCTTGACCACGCGCAGCCGGCGCCGGGCCGCACCGAAGCTGCGCTCCAGCTGTTCCAGCGTCAGCACGCCGTGCACGGCGCTTTGCAGCTCGAATTCGCGGCCGTCCGAGGTCAGGTCGTCGAGCAGCATCACCGTCGCCTCCGACTGGGCGAGGCGCTGGCGCAGGTCGATGATCTGGCGCCGGTAATGGGCGCTGTCGCGTGCCAGCAGGCGCACCTCGACCATCGAATCGATGACGACCCGGTCGGCCCCGCTGGCGATGATCCTGTCGGCGATCGTGCCCACCAGCGCCGACAGCTCGGAATCGGTGGGCAGCAGGATCGTCTGCGGCGATGCGGCGTTCTCGCCCATCGGCGAGATCTCTTCGATCCCGATACCTTCCAGCGACCACCCGTGGCTCTTGGCGGTGGCCAGCAATTCCTCGCGGCTTTCCGACAGCGTGAGGTAGAGGCAGCGGTCGCCGACCGAGCTGCCATGGATCAGGTAGCGCAGGCCCAGCGTCGTCTTGCCGGTGCCGGGCCGTCCTTCGATGAGGTGGACACGCTGGCGAATCAGGCCGCCGCGCAGGACGGCGTCGAGCTCCGGTATGCAGGTCGGAATACGTTCAATTTCGGCGTGCATGGTCGTGCCTTACATAAGAGAAGCGAATAGCGCTGCCATCGGCAGGCTCCAGGCCGCTGATTGTAATTTATGCAATTTGAATCTTATGTGGTGTGACTAACCGATGGCGCAAATGGCCGCGAGCTCAGTCGCGCAGCGGATCTGCTGCCGGCATATCGTGCTCCGCCGCTACCTGGGAAGCATCGGCCAGCGGCAGGCGCACGACAAAGCGACTGCCCTTGCCCACGCCCTCGCTGTGCGCCGCGATGGTCCCGCCATGCAGCTCGACCAGCCCCTTCGCGATCGACAGGCCCAATCCGAGGCCCCCGAGGGAGCGGTCGATCGTGGTCGGTCCCTGCACCAGCGAATCGAAGATGGTCGGCAGCACCTCCGCCTCCATGCCGACGCCGTGGTCGGCCACCTCGATCACCGCCATGCCCGCGTCCGTGTAGTTGCGCACGTTGATCGTGCTGCCCTCCGGCGAATACTTGATGGCATTCACGAGGAGGTTGTCGAGCACCTGCTCGAGGCGCGTCTTGTCGCCCATGACCCAGGCCTCCCCGGTCTGGATATCCCACTCGTGCGAGGAGGATGTGGCGGCCGTCGCCATCATCCTGGACTCGCAACAAAAGCGCACGACGGCGCCGACATCGACGCGCGCCTTTTCGAGCACGACCTTGCCGGACAGGACCCGGCGCACGTCGAGCAGGTCTTCCACCATGCGGGTCAACTGGCGCAGCTGGCGCGTTGCGATGTCCCAGGCCTTGTCCGCTTTTGCCGCCGGCATCGACGGCAGGCGGATCACGGCGAGCGCTGCGCTGATGGCGGCCAGGGGATTGCGCAGTTCGTGGCTGAGCATCGAGATGAAGTTGTCCTTGGCGGCGCTCTGGGCCTCGGCCTGCTTCCTGGCAGTCCGTTCGCTGCTCAGCAGGCGTTCGCGCTCGCGCTCGAGGGCCTGGCGGGCGGCGCTCTCCTGCGCCAGCGACTGGCTGCTCCTCTGCAGTTCTTCCAGCAGCACGTTGACTTCGTTCAGCTGCGAGCGCGTGGCCGGGGTCACGCGCCCCAGCGCCAGCGCATGGGCCGCCAGGGTGGCATTGCGCAGCGACTTGTCGATGCGGTGGCCGAAGAACATCGCGATGCCGACCGCGCCGCCCAGCACGATCGCGAGGGAGGTGGCGGCAAGCCAGGTCGTCACCCGCGCGGCCGCCTCGATTTCCGCGACCGGCACGCCCACCGCCACGGTCCAGCCGGTCGATTCCGAGCGCACGAAGGTATCGTAGACCTCGATTCCGTCGCGCGTCTGGTGCCGCACGAGTCCCGTGCGCTCGCGGCGCGAGGCCTCGAACAGTTCGGGGCGCACCTTCCCGCCGACCATCTTCTCCGGCTGGCGATTGCGCGCGATCGAGATCCCGTTCGCATCGAACACGCCGACGATCCAGCTGTCCTGCAGGGTGTTCCTGCTGAAGACCTTGTTGAAATAGCGCGGATCGAAAATCTGGGTGACGACGTAGCGCTTGCCGGCCTGCTCGGGTACGGGCACGTTGACGGAGACGACGCCCCGCTTCGAACGCGTGCCGATGAAGTAGCCGCCCACCTTCGTCTTTTGCTGGTCGTAGATGCGCGCGGCCCAGTCGCCCGAGCCGCGGGTGAGTAGCGTACCGTAAGGGACCAGCGTATTCATCACGCCGTTCCCGTCGTAGTCCGCAACCAGGGTCCAGGTCAGGGGCGAAGTGCTGGTCGCCGACAGCAGCGTGTGCAGGCGCTCGAACTGGTCGGTCTGCAGGTCGTGCGAATAGGCGATCGTGCGCAGGGAGGCTTCGGCAGCGGCGATTTCGCCGTCGATCAGGAGCGAAGTCGACTTCGCGACCTCTTCGATGCTGCGAAAGCGCGACTCCTGTTCGAAGCGCAGCAGCATCGACAGCCCGAGTAGCGACAGGCACGCGACCGGCACGATGATCGCGACCAGCATCAGGAGGAGGTAACTGCGTGTCTTCATCGGTCTCTGGCTACGGGGATGGCATCGCAGCGGGAGCGCAGCTGGATAATGTGATTACAAAACCGTCTATGTTGCCACTCTAGCATGGCCCGATGCCATCGTATCGCTTGCGCGGCAAGAAACCCATGTGCGCCAGCCCTTCTGCAAGCTTGCTATGCTGAGCAGTCCAGTAATTCCGTACAAATCCGGAGATGCGCACGCGAGGCAGATATG
>Ga0308168_1004363_pt1 | contig 10252 bp, 14 predicted proteins | sample PhyCR2_FD_202133 | JGI IMG/M metagenome (GOLD analysis project Ga0308168, IMG submission 202133) | Phyllosphere microbial communities from UC Gill Tract Community Farm, Albany, California, United States - DLSLRC.R2 | ecosystem: Host-associated > Plants > Phyllosphere > Unclassified | place: USA... | reverse complement strand
CTAAAACCAGAAAAATTGATATCACTTAGTGAAAAACTACTTGTCAACTTTGATAATTTTACCATCACTCATACCTATAGTTATTTTATGCCTTGGTTTTGGTGCTGACTTACCTATACCAACTTTCTATTCACCTTGCTTGTCACTATGCGAAGTATTACTTTTACTCCAAATTTCGTTGGTGTGGTTGTTCTTATAATCTCCTCCTTTAACTTTAATAAAGTCTTCCGGATGCGATGTTGGGGTTCTGACAATATCTCCTATTTCAGCGCTATTTACTTTTTTCTTAGTGTTATCCAGATGGCATTTAGAAAGACCCAGCGGATCCACCCAACTCAACGGATTTGGCGCATACTGATAAAGGTTAATCCCACCAGTAAGCCCTATCGGATCCTGGCTCACAAACCTGCCCGCATCCGGATCATAATAGCGAAAACGGTTATAGTGCAAACCCGTTTCCGCATCGAAATACTGACCCTGATAGCGCAGTGGCTGATAAACCGGCTCTGCATTCTCTCCGGTTGCCTGCTCTATGCGCAGCGTATTGCCCCAGGCACGATAGACAGCACGCCAGACCACACTGCCATCCATACCTGTCAGCTCTCGTGGAAGACCTGACACGTTGTTATGATACCAGTTAACCTGCGCGTCATGCTCAGTATCACCCTGCTGCAGACTTAGCTGCGCCAGCGGAGCAAAGCTGTTATCTTCGTAAATACAGAGCTGCTAGCACGAGCCTCTCACCTCACTAATTATTATATTTATACATAATAACCAAGTTATGTCATTCCTATTGAAAGCCAAATCAATCCCATCTTATATCAGTATACGGGCTAATATTTTCGATTGTTAGAAACTCCGATTCACAAAAGATAGAGCCCATCTCGCTTTTTACGCTAATTGTAGATTTACCTTGAGAGCTATGAATATCCGGATTGCATATAAAGTTAACCTTGCAACAATTAGCATTAAAGTTCTTTACTCCATCAAAACCCAGAACAATGTTCATCGCATTATATCCATTATCATCCCATTTCTTAGGGTGTTTTTGAGGGATACCTTTAATGCTGAACAAGAATCTGATGGATGATGTTTCGTGAAAGTAGAATCCATTTAATTGAGCGTCTTTTAATTCAAACACATCACCAAACATATGAGTTATTTTTTCTTTGTGTAAAGCACATTCAAACCACATATCAACTCCTTATGGAAAATTATAATGACCGTGAGTTCCAGGAACACTACCGGTATCTAAAATTTTCCCAGTCACTGGTTCGACTGGCCTTACGTTAAAATGTGGTTAAGCACCATGTAAAGGTGTTGCTTTAGCATGTCCTAAACTATGCTCCTGAATTACCACAGTCGAACCATTCCCGTCTTTGAAATGGTATTGTCGAGTTTCAATAGGGATCCCATTTTTATCTCTCATGTAAACACCATATCCGTCACCTAACTTAGTCCTACTAACTTCATAAGGCTGCTGATTCTTAGGTATTCCTGCATCACGTTTAGCCTGCCTCAATGCATCCCTTGGACTATCACCTTCATAAGTCGTTTACTTATTTGGTGCACATTTAGTTAACCCAAGCGGATCCACCCAACTCAGCGGATTCGGCGCATACTGATAAAGGTTAACACCCCCAGCAAGCCCTATTGGATCCTGGCTCACAAACCTGCCCGCATCCGGATCATAATAGCGAAAGCGGTTATAGTGCAAACCTGTTTCCGCATCGAAATACTGCCCCTGATAGCGCAGTGGCTGATAAACCGGCTCTGCATTCTCCGCAGCTGCCTGCTCTGTGCGCAGCGTATTACCCCAGGCACGATAGACGGCACGCCAGACCACACTGCCATCCGCACCGGTCAGCTCGCGTGGCAGACCAGACACATCGTTGTGATACCCGTTAACCTGAGCGTCATGCTCCGTCTCGCCCTGCTGCAGACTGATCTGCGCCAGGGGAGCAAAGCTATTATCTTCGTAAATCCAGAGGTGCTGGCGCGAGCCTCTTACCTCACTCAGCAGGCGATTGCCTTCCCAGATGAAACGCGTGATTCCAAAAGCATCGCGTTTCCAGCTTCGACGTCCAAATGCATCATAGCCGTAAGTGGTTCGCTGCTCAGTCCCGTTGCGGGTGCTCACCGATTCGGTCAGCTGATGTTCAGCGTTCCAGATAAACTGCTGGTCTGTGTGGCGACCACTCTGTTTGCGCTTCACATTACCAAAGCAGTCACAGGTCCAGCGTTTATCTTCATAAACCCTGAGGCGGTTAACCTAGTGTCACAATGCTGCTGATCTTCAACGATCGCAGCATGGCCTCGTTGCATGAGGAAGTGGCCCGCTACGTTCAGAAGAAACGGGACATATTACCGGGAAGGAGCTGGCTGAGATGAGATTTGAGGTCGGTCAAAAGGAAACCACGAAGGTTGAACAGGGGTGACTGATTCTGCCGGCAGACAGCTAAAGATAAAAAGACAGAAGGATCGTTAAGATCGCTTCCGTTTTATTATTCATTCAAAATTTCGTTTATCCAGTGGCGAAGATCATCATCCGTATATAAAAAATCCCGATCTGAAGAAGGTAAATCCACAGCTCCTAGCAATTTCAAATATTTTAAAATGACGGGATCCTCTAATCTTAATGAGACATCATCAAAAATATTAAATGCCCATTCAGACACATCACCTCTCTTAGCGTTACCTGCCAATATATCTGATATTTTATCAATTACATCAAAACGTTTATTTTGAATATCCTAAGAACCAATACCTCATTTATAATCACCACCAATATCAAATGAATGATGTTTCTTTTCATGCACAATAGGCTTTGGAGCCACACTTATTATCTTTTCAGTATAATCTACAATTTCATACCATGTACCTTTATTATCTGTATAATAGTATAAAGGACTAGATGAACTGCTAAGCAGACAGGCAGAGAGAAATCTAAAAATGTGCAGAGCCCTTATCCCAAGTTTAAAAATTATAAATCAACAGGATAAAGGAGAATTTTATCAGGAGTTGCATAGAAAGATATATACCCATCTATTTCACTCATCCCCGAAACCTCTATAAAAACGATATCATTTCCAAGTGACAAAACTAAAACACCATCATCTTCATATGATATTACTTTAGCTTTAAACCATATAAAACCCTCAACTATATCAACGTAAAAAACATGTTCTTTTTCAGGTAAAACATTCACCCCCCATTCAAAAACACCGTCAATTCCCAATTCAACATCATAAGAATGGCGTAATAAAAATTTATTACCTTCCCAAACAGCAATACCGCAACCTAAATCGGACTCAAAGCTTACCAAGCTCTCGTCTATTTTATCATTGAGAATAATCTTCATTTTTTTAATGGCACCCTAACGACACTATTATCAACAGTCATCACGTTTTCAACTGGATCATATGTCCATATTTCTTCATGATAATGATGCTTAGTTGGCTTACTGTTCATTTCATGATTTCCATAACGAATGCTTCTTTTCCCATCGGAGATACTATTCTATCAGGATCAGGTAAAGCTGTTCTTGGATGATTATTTGAATGAGGTCCAGGCCCAAGGAATTCATCCCATTTATCTACCGCATTTTCTGGTTTAACCGGCTTAGGTGCATAGGTCTCATTATGATAACCTTGTTTTGTCGATGTATCTGGATCGCATTTAGAAAGACCCAGCGGATCCACCCAACTCAGCGGATTCGGCGCATACTGAAAAAGGTTAACACCCCCAGCAAGCCCTATTGGATCCTGGCTCACAAACCTGCCCGCATCCGGATCATTCTCCGCAGCTGCCTGCTCTGTGCGCAGTGTATTGCCCCAGGCACGATAGACGGCACGCCAGACCACAATGCCATCAGCACCGGTCAGCTCGCGTGGCAGACCTGACACGTCGTTATGAAAGTCTCAACGTCAGAAATACGTTGTCTCAGCGTATACATCCACTCAGGTTTCACTGGCTTTTCATCAGGCATTGGCTGATGTTCGTAAGCCATCCTGTTGATGAGTTGAGGCGATAGCTCAGAAAGTAGATGCCCATATTTCCTGCCGTAAATATTAAGATAAAACTCCGGCAATCTGAGATCTATCATATAAATTCCTTTTCAATTACGTGGGGGAAACAAACTCAACCTCAATTTATAGATTATCCAGGGGAAGCCCAGGATCACCTAAACCTCTCCCTTAATTTTCATTTAGTTATAATAATATCTGGAGAGACCCGATGCTTTAAAAAATCAGAAAAATGTTCATGACCAAAACTCTCGCTATATTTCTCCATAATGCAAATAGTATTCAAAATAAAACCGGATAACTCTTTCAATTCCTCAATACTTATTTGCAATGTCATTTCATGAAGAGAAACCAATTCGCTGCCTTCATTTTCGTAACCGTAAATTTTCATAATGCCCTTATATATTTACTCTGGTGGTGTCCAGCCATGACTGATTAGCCATTTGCATGCTTTCTTTGTCGGTTTGGGCACACCTCGATGCGCATCATGTATACCTCCACTTAAATTAGATGAAGTGCCATCAGAGTAATGAACATGTGCCTCCTGCCCAGGAATGTGACCTCTATCAACTCGTTCTATTTCTCGTGGAGCTTGTCCGCGTTCAACTTCCTTTTGCATTGAACCCGGTGATGAAGGCTCACATTTTCTTGCCAACCCCAGCGGATCCACCCAACTCAACGGATTTGGCGCATACTGATAAAGGTTAACACCCCCAGCAAGCCCTATTGGATCCTGGCTCACAAACCTGCCCGCATCCGGATCATAATAGCGAAAGCGGTTATAGTGCAAACCTGTTTCCGCATCGAAATACTGCCCCTGATAGCGCAGTGACTGATAAACCGGCTCTGTATTCTCTCCGGCTGCCTGCTCTGTGCGCAGCGTACTTCCCCAGGCACGATAGACAGCACGCCAGACCACGCTGCCATCAGCACCAGTCAACTCCCGTGGCAGGCCAGACACGTCGTTGTGATACCCGTTAACCTGAGCGTCATGCTCAGTCTCGCCCTGCTGCAGACTTAGCTAAGCCAGCGGTGCAAAGCTGTCATCCTCATAAACCCAGAGCTGCTGGCGCGAGACTCTCACCTCACTCAGCAGGCGATTGCCTTCCCAGATGAAGCGCGTGATTCCAAAAGCATCGCGTTTCCAGCTTCGACGTCCAAATGCATCATAGCCGTAGGTGGTTCGCTGCTCAGTCCCGTTGCGGGTGCTCCGGCTTGTTGACGCTCAGATTTTATATTTACTTTGAATTAAATGTATCTTGATACTGAAAATCACATAATTATAATTTTTATCGCGAATAAATTATTTTTAACTTGAGGAGAAATCACCATTCAATTCACCTTCAAGCTTAATAGATAACCCAGTTTATTTCTCTAATTTAATCACCTGGCTTTGTCCAGCACCGAAGCTTTTCCAATTCCCTTTCGATATCGTCCATATCATCATCGCCAAGTTCATCTTCGAACTTTTCTGATACCACCCGCCTAATCAATGCCAGTCGATGAGTTATATTATTTTTATCTATGAAATTAGTTGTCTCTTTATAATATTTATTTTTTTCGGAATCTGTAATCTCACCACTTTCTTTATGGCAATAATACCTCGCAATGTTTCTTAAGGAAATTAGTATGTATTCCACCTCAGAAAGGATAGTGATAGCCTCCTCACCAGTAAGCGTTATTTTTTTATTTTCCTCCAGCATAAAATTAATTCCTTCTAAATACTTTGTGATTACTCAACTCGATATCACCTTTAACAGTGAGTTCTTGTGTATGATATATTGGATTATTAACCCATTCAAGTTGATGATTGGGAACATCAGTCTCAACATAATCGCGTCCCCTTCCCCTACCTATTTGATATTTCTCCTCAGCATCTAATCGACTAAGTGGCTTATTTTTTGCAGGTTCGACATAGACACGGTTATTATCATAAGATTTAATCTTTCCACCTTCATCTATAGCGTTAGAGCCTTTCCTATTTGTATAGTGCCTAACTCTTGTAGTATCGGCTTCATTGGCACATTTCCATTCTGCAACCCCAGCGGATCCACCCAACTCAGCGGATTCGGCGCATACTGATAAAGGTTAACCCCACCAGCAAGCCCTATCGGATCCTGGCTCACAAACCTGCCCGCGTCCGGATCATAATAGCGAAAGCGGTTATAGTGCAAACCCGTTTCCGCATCGAAATACTGACCCTGATAGCGCAGTGGCTGATAAACCGGCTCTGTATTCTCCACTGCGGCCTGCTCTGTGCGCAGTGTATTACCCCAGGCACGATAGACGGCACGCCAGACCACATTGCCATCAGCACCGGTCAGCTCGCGTGGCAGACCTGACACGTCGTTGTGATACCAGTTAACCTGAGCGTCATGCTCCGTTTCGCCCTGCTGCAGACTGATCTGCGCCAGGGGAGCAAAGCTGTCATCCTCGTAAATCCAGAGGTGCTGGCGCGAGCCTCTCACCTCACTCAGCAGGCGATTGCCTTCCCAGATAAAGCGCGTGATACCAAAAGCATCGCGTTTCCAGCTTCGACGTCCAAACGCATCATAGCCGTAGGTGGTTCGCTGCTCGCTTCCGTTTCGGATGCTCACCGATTCGGTCAGCTGATGTTCAGCGTTCCAGATAAACTGCTGGTCTGTGTGGCGGCCACTCTGTTTGCGCGTCACATTACCAAAGCCGTCATAGGTCCAGCGTTTATCTTCATAAACCCTGAGACGGTTATCCTGGTGTCACGATGCTGCTGATCCTCAACGATCGCAGCATGGCCTCGTTGCATGAGGAAGTGGCCCGCTACGTTCAGAAGAAACGGGACATATTACCGGGATGTCGCTGACTGAGATGAGATTTGAGGTCGGTCAAAAGAAAACCATGAAGGTTGAATAGGGGTGACTGATTCTGACAGCAGACAGCTAAAATTAAAAAGACAGAAGGATGGTTAAGATCGCTTCCGTTTTATTATTCATTCTCAATTTCGTTTATCCAGTGGCGAAGATCATCATCCGTATATAAAAAATCCCGATCTGAAGAAGGTAAATCCACAGCTCCTAGCAATTTCAAGTATTTTAAAATAATGGGATCTTTTAATCTTAATGAGTCATCATCAAAAATATTAAATGCCCATTCAGACACATCATCTCTCTTAGCATTACCTGCCAATATATCTGATATTTTATCAATTATATCAATGCGTTGAATTTTAATATCCAAAGAATCACCTACCTCCTTTATAATTACCATCAATATCAAGTATATGATGGTTCTTCTCATGAGTAACAGGTTTTGGAGCCACACTTCTTATATTTTCAGCATGGTCTACCGTTTCATACCATGTACGTTTATTACCTGTAGAAGGATCCCATTCTCTGACTAACCTGGCACCTTTCATCTTACTTATATTTCGAGATGGATTTACACTCTTTTAATAGCAGGCTAAAACCAACATAATTATTCCTTTTTAAAATTTACTTATATTTATCAATGAATAAAATTATTGAAATATCACTGCTCACGAAAGGATAAAACCGCGAAAATACTGTTATCAGATGCCTTACCGACAAGACGTGGATGCAGAATTTTTCATCCACTATGGCAAGCTTTATAATTAGCTAATCAGACGCATTCATCTCCCACTGGCAGCGATCATATGCGGACCTGAATTCTATAGTTAACTCCCATACCAATTAACAATTTTCTCTTTAATAGAATTCAAAAAAGAAATATTAGCAACTATGACATGGATTTGAGTACCATCCACCTCTTTATCAATCTCGCTTAATGAATCAGCATCTTCGTCTAAAATAACCTTTATAATAGCGCCATTACTTTTTTTTCGCGCTGAAAATATTGGATTACCATCCATAAACGGCTTTCCATTTGAAAAAGTAGTATTGTAATATGGGCAATCTACAGGTTTTTCAGAATTTATAAAACTTAAAAAAAAATCTTTTAAAAAAGATTCTAGCGCTAAATACACATTCTCATCATCAAGATAACTATTAAACATATTTACTCCAAAAATGCTTTTCCAGAAATAATCTCAATATCTACGCGTTCGTGCTTAGTGTCTTTCACCATAAATGTTTTACTCACAGGAGCATCAGCACCTCCGCATTTACTGGCAGTAGTTATAAATTTCTCTGCCTTTTGAAATGCATCTTTTCTGAGTGCTAAATCACGTTTATTTAGTTTACCTTTCAACTCAGTCATCATTTTTTTAGCATCCTCTGCAGTAAGGGGATGTTCCTGGCTCCATGAAACAGACTCTTCTAGAGAGGAGCCTTGTGCCTGAATTCGCCCTCGATGAGCTGCTGATAACCCCAGCGGATCCACCCAGCTCAGCGGATTCGGCGCATACTGATAAAGGTTAACACCCCCAGCAAGCCCTATTGGATCCTGGCTTACAAACCTGCCTGCATCCGGATCATAATAGCGAAAGCGGTTATAGTGCAAACCTGTTTCCGCATCGAAATACTGACCCTGATAGCGCAGTGGCTGATAAACCGGCTCTGCATTATCCACTGCTGCCTGCTCTGTGCGCAGTGTATTACCCCAGGCACGATAGACGGCACGCCAGACCACATTGCCATCAGCACCGGTCAGCTCGCGTGGCAGACCTGACACGTCGTTGTGATACCAGTTAACCTGAGCGTCATGCTCCGTTTCGCCCTGCTGCAGACTGATCTGCGCCAGGGGAGCAAAGCTGTCATCCTCGTAAATCCAGAGGTGCTGGCGCGAGCCTCTCACCTCACTCAGCAGGCGATTACCTTCCCAGATGAAGCGCGTGATGCCAAAAGCATCGCGTTTCCAGCTTCGACGTCCAAACGCATCATAGCCATAGGTGGTTCGCTGCTCAGTCCCGTTTCGGATGCTCACCGATTCGGTCAGCTGATGTTCAGCGTTCCAGATAAAGAGCTGATCTGTGTGGCGGCCACTCTGTTTGCGCGTCACATTACCGAAGCCGTCATAGGTCCAGCGCTTGTCTTCATAAACCCTGAGACGGTTATCCTGTAAGGGCTGCGTCTGAGCCTCACTCAGCAGATTATGCGCCGGGTCAAAGGCGAAATACTCATCACGCGCCCGCGTCATCCGTCCCAGCGCGTCATATTCGTAACGATAATCACCCGTGTATTTATCCGTCATCTGCATCAGCTGGCCATCGCGCCGCCAGACGTACTCGCGTGCCACCGCTGACTGCGCGCCACGACCCGCCCGCTGGCTTATCAGCCGTCCCATTTCGTCGTGCAGATACTCGCTGGTGATTGCGCCCTGGGTGCGGCGCACTTCACGGTGCAGGACGTCACGTTCGCTTTCGCTGATGATACGGTTACCAAAGTTGACCTGCACCCGATGCCCGCTGCCGTAGTAAAACTGCTTCAGTTCACGACCGTCGGGTAAGGTGGTGTGCGTCCGGTTACCCAGCTCGTCATAGCTGTGACGCAGCTCATAACGGTGCCCCCGAACCACCGTCCGCTCTGCGAGCAGTTGTCCGGCATCATCCCATTCGAGTTCAGAGCGTCCGCCGTGATTGACACCGGCCGTGAGGCGCCCCAGCGCATCGTAACGATAGCGGGTACGTTGCCATGTGGCATCTCCGCCGCGCGACACCAGTTTTTCCAGCAATCGCCCGGCGGGATCGCGTTGATAGTGCGAGTGAATTACCGGCCCGCTGCCATCGCCCTCTTCAATGCGAGCCAGCAGCCAGCCACTGTCATCATATTCATAACGCGTTTTACAACCATCAAAGCCACGCTCCTCCACCCGGTTATCCCGGGCGTCGTAGCGGAATGTATATCGCGCACCGTTCTCATTAATCAGTGCGGTCAGGCGACGGGCCAGATCGTATTCGTAGTCAATGCTGTGGCCGAGTGCATCAGTGCGTGATAGCGGCAAGCCATCAGCGGCAAGCCTCCAGCGCGTAACCTGCCCCTGAGGATCCTGCCAGGCAATCAGACGTTTCCAGCGGTCAAACTCAAAGCTTTCCGTTCCACCATCGGCATGCACAATACGCTGAGGCAGGCCATTCCATCGGTTATAGAACAGCGTCTGATTACCTGCTGCATCCGTCTGCTGCTTCATCCAGCCATATTTATCATAATCAAAGGTGGTGGTGCGGCCGGAGCAGTCGGTATGACTGATAAGAAAGCTGGCCTGGTTCCAGCATAACCTTTGTACGCCCGCCGCAGCGTCACGCACCCTGACCAGATTGCCACGGTCGTCATGGT
>Ga0308168_1004361_pt1 | contig 10255 bp, 6 predicted proteins | sample PhyCR2_FD_202133 | JGI IMG/M metagenome (GOLD analysis project Ga0308168, IMG submission 202133) | Phyllosphere microbial communities from UC Gill Tract Community Farm, Albany, California, United States - DLSLRC.R2 | ecosystem: Host-associated > Plants > Phyllosphere > Unclassified | place: USA... | reverse complement strand
CATGGCTCGGCTTTACCTTACCGTCCGCGCTGATCCTGTTTGGATGCGCCCTGGGCGCCGCTGTCTTGAATGGTCCATGGGCGGCGGCTGGCATCCACGGCTTGAAACTGGTGGCCGTCGCCGTCGTTGCCCATGCGGTCTGGGGCATGGCGCGCTCGCTGGCGCCCGACGGTCCGCGTGCCGGCATCGCGCTGGCGGGCCTCGCCATCGTCGTTTTTGCGGGCGGCACGTTCGGGCAAGTCGCGGCGATCGGTGCCGGTGCGCTTGCCGGCATGTGGCTGGGCCGCGGCCAGGTAGTGGCCGCGCTGCCGCGTTCCGCATTGCCGGGCGGGCACAGGGGCAGCATCGTGGCGCTGGCGCTGTTCTTCGGCCTGCTGCTGGCGACCGTCGCCATGCCCGGAGGCGCCACTGCGTCCGCCACGTCGATCTTCGGCGCCTTTTATCGCGCCGGTGCGCTGGTGTTCGGCGGCGGCCACGTGGTGCTGCCGCTGCTGCGTGCGGAAGTGGTCGGGACCGGCTGGCTGGCGGACGATCGCTTCCTGGCCGGCTATGGCCTGGCGCAAGCCGTACCCGGTCCTTTGTTTACCTTTGCCGCCTACCTCGGGGCCAGCCTCGGCGCCAGCATCGGCGCAGCGGCCGCCGCGGCCGTCGTCGCGCTGGTCGCAATCTTCCTGCCGGGACTGCTGCTGGTGTATGCGGCCCTGCCTTTCTGGCGCCGCTTCCGGACCTGGCCGCGAGCGCAGCATGCGGTGCGCGGCGCCAATGCCGCGGTCGTCGGCATTCTGGGCGCGGCCTTGTATGACCCGGTCTGGACGGGCGCCGTCCTGGATGGGAAGGACTTCGCCGTGGCGGTGGCGGGCTTCCTTCTATTAGTTACCTGGAAATGCCCGCCCGTGGCCGTGGTGCTGCTGGTTGCCGTCGCCGGCGCACTGCTGACGATGCTCGCCTGACGCGGCAAGCGCCGGCGGCGGCGCCCGCGGCGGGCACGATCAGTCGCCCAGCTTCACGCGCCACAGCTGGGTCGGCAGGGCCGGCGGCGCATCTTTCTTGTAGAAGGCCGAATCCTGGATGCGCGAGGTGGTTACGTACAGGCTGCCGTCCGGACCCTGGCTGAAGGTGTCGGGCCAGCGCAGGCGGGCATCCTGGACCAGCGTGCGCGGACTGCCGGACGCACCCTGCGCCAGGTCACGCACGCCGATCGCATTGTTTTCCATCAGGCTGATGTACAACTGGTTGCCCGGCTTGCCGTTCTTGTGGCCGATCCAGAAGCCGTCCGTCGGACCGGTCTGGCCGTAGGACTGCACGTCGCCCGCCACGTCCTGGCCCTGGAAACCGCGCGATGCAAGCACGCTGGCCTGGATCCGGTACAGCGTCTTGCCGGTCAGCGCCTTCCAGTACAGGTAGCCGTCGCCGGACAAGGCGATGCTGTCGGCGGCGAACTGGACCTTGCGGCCGTCGGGCGAGCGGACCGGCTTGCCGTCCGAATGCACAACCACGCCTTTTTCGGGCTGGGTCGACGGATGGCCGTCCAGCACGCGCTTGGCCTTGCCGCTGGCCAGTTCGACCACGATCAGGGCGCCGCGCTGGCCGGAGTCGGTGATGAAGGCGAATTTGCCGTCGCTGGAGAAGCGCACGTCGTTTAGGTAGGAACCGGGGATCGCCACCGACTGGTCGAATGCGATTGTCTGGGCCACGCGGTCGGTAGCGAGATCGATGCGGACCATCTTGGGTCCGCCCGGGATCACGGCTTCGTGGGCCGGTGCCGCCGGGTCGAGGACCCAAACGCTACCGCGGCCGTCGGCCACCACGCTCTGCACGCAGACCCAGTGGTCGCCCGGCGAGGTCTCGTCGCCGTTCGCGTTGCGCCAGGCGTTCCAGCGCGCATCCGGGTAGGGCTTGATCGAACCATCCTTCAGGACTTCGGCCACCGACACCGGCGCATCCTCGGTCCAGCGCGGAAAATTGACGAAGATGCGGCCGCGTTCGCTGACGGTGACACCGGTCACCTGGTGCGCGAACTGCGCGACCGGTTCCAGGGTGGGCTGGGCCGGTGCGGCCCAGGCGGCGCTGCCGGCCATGCCGACGAGTGCGAGAGCGGCACATGCGGATGTGAATTTCATTATTCCCCCGTGAATTAATACTGAACAGTGTCATATAGATATTGAATTATGGTGGGGATAGCCTCTTGGCCGGCGCACGCAAGGTGGGTAAGGCACCGAGCGGCAGACCGGGCGAACGGCAGGTATTGCGCAGCTTCGGTTTTTCCGCAGTCGACACCCCAGAAATTTATATGTCCCTGCGGATTATCAGGTTATACACTTTGCTCATCGTCAACATGAACGACGACCTGCTGTTCATGACCCGGGCGGCAGCACTGAGCGAAAGGAAGGCGACATGAAAGGCATGTTGTTGGCAAGGCTCATCGGCGGCCTGGTCCTGCTGATGGTGTTGTGGGCGCTGGCGCCGTTCGGCACCGTGCCGGCCGGCCACCGGGGCGTGATGACGACCTTCGGCAGTCCGAGCGCCCAGGTGCTCAGCGAAGGCATTCATTTCCGCATTCCGCTGGCGCAGAAGCTCAACCTGGTCAACGTGTCGATCCAGAAGGGCGAGGGCGACGGCGATGCCGCCTCGCGCGACCTGCAGACCGTGCATACCCGCGTGGCGCTGAACTACCACGTCAGGCCGGACGGCGCCGTCACCGTGTTCCGCGACCTCGGCAACGAACCCGGCCAGCGCATCATCATTCCGGCCGTGCAGGAAGCCGTGAAGGCCGTCACCGCGCGCTTCACCGCCGAAGAGCTGATCGCCAAGCGCACCGACGTGCGCGACCAGATCGTGGCGCAGCTGCGCGAGCGCCTGGCGCGCCACGGCATCATGGTGGACGAGTTCTCGATCGTGAACTTCAATTTTTCGCGCTCGTTCAACGACGCGATCGAAGCCAAGACCACGGCCGAGCAGCTCAAGCTGAAGGCCGAGCGCGACCTGCAGCGCATCGAGGTCGAAGCCAAGCAGCGCGTGGCCCAGGCCCGTGCCGAAGCCGAGTCGCTGGCGGTGCAGCGCCAGCAGGTCACACCGGAACTGATCCGCCTGCGCGAAATGGAAAACCAGCGCATGGCGATCGAGAAGTGGGACGGCAAGCTGCCGACCGTGGCCGGCGGGGGGGCGGTGCCCTTCATTAACGTCAAATAAATGCAGCCGGCGCCGAGGGTGGCAACTGTCCGCCTTCCGTGCTCATTCACGTGTATTGTTGATAACAAAAAGGAGGCCATCATGAACCGCACATTCGTATTCACCACGCTGCTGGCCACGCTCCTGCTGGCCGGCTGCAAACCCCAGGTCGACGGCACCGGCCCTGCCGAGAAGGCGGGCCGGGCCATCGACGACGCCAGCGCGAAAGTCGCCGGCAAGGTCCAGGAGCAGGTCGAGAAGGCCGATGCCGTTGCCGCGCAGGCGCGCGAGAACGCGAAGGAAGCGACGGCGCAGGCGAGCCGCAACCTGGACAAGGCGACCGAGGCGGTCGGGAAGAAGGTGGAGCAGGCCGGCGAGAAGATCCAGCAGGCCGCGCATTGAGGTACGTCGTCCCCGCCTGCGCGGGGACGACGGCAGTCAGATCAGGATACCGCCCTCAACACCGGCATGCCGCCCAGTACGACCGAGAGATCGACCAGTCCTGCGCGGCGGGCGCGCTCGATGTCCTGTTCGACTTCCAGCAGGGCCGCCGGGTCGAGGCGCTTGATGCCGCGCACGCCGTAAGCGCGGTTGCGGCCGTGGCCCTTGGCCAGGTACAGCGCCATGTCGACGATGTTGACGGCGCGCTCCCACGACAGCGCCGCGCCGCGCGTCAGCGGGAAGGGGGCGAAGCCGATCGACACGTTCACCGACAATGGCGTGCCCTGGTAGTCGATGGTGCGCGCCGGGATGCCGCTCAGCAGGCGCAGCGCGACTTCATCCAGGCCGCCGCGCGGCACCGCCGGCAGGAAGGCCAGGAATTCCTCGCCGCCCCAGCGCACGATCATGTCAGTCTCGCGCAGGATCTCGCGCAGGCCGGCGGCGATCTCGCGCAGCACCGCGTCGCCGGCGCCATGGCCGTAGGTGTCGTTGATGTGCTTGAAGTGGTCGACGTCGAGCAGGAACAGGGCGCTGACCATGTCGTCGCCCTGCGGGTTCAGGCCGGCGCCGCGGCGTTCGGTGTCCTGGTGGCCGCGCATGTATTCCTGGAAGTGGCGGCGGTTGTACAGGCCGGTCAGCGGATCGCGTGCGCTCTGCTGTTTCAGTTCCTGGTTCTTTTCTTCCAGTTGGGCGTTGGCCTGGCGCACCTTGCGGTACAACATGAAGACGATCGCCGACGCCAGCGCGAAGACCGTGGCCAGCAGCCACCAGACGCGCTGCTGCAGGCGGCGGTTGTCGATCTCGGTCGACTTGACCTGGTTTTCCTGGCGCAGCAGTGCGATCTGGCGCTGGCGCTTGTCGGCTTCGTACTTTTCCTGCAGCTCCAGCATCGCCTTCTGGCGGCGCTTCTCGAACAGTTCGTTCGACAGCGCGCGCTCGCGGTGGTACGCACCCAGCGCGCCCGCGTAATCGCCCACGCGTTCCAGCGCATCGCCGTATTCGGTCAGCATCATCTGCAGGTCGGGCTTGTGGCCGGACTTCTCGTACCAGGCCATGCCTTCCTCGATGCTTTTCTTGCCTTCCGCGAGGCGGCCCATCGCCACGTAGGCCTGGCCGATGTTCAGGCGCGCGGTGGACATCACGCGCTCGTCCTTGAGCTTGCGGCCCTGTTCCAGCGCCTGCTGGGCATAGGTCAGCGCGGCGTGGTGGTTGCGCAGCTTGAGGTTGCAGTCGGACAGGTTGACCAGCGCGGTGGCGATCATCGGATCGGCGCCGAGCTGGCGCGCCAGGCCGAGTTCCTCGCGCATGAGCTTGAGGCCGCGCTGGAGCTGGCCGGAATCCATGGCCACGCCGTATTCCGTGTTCTTCAGCGTCGCCAGGCGCGCTGGCGAATTCAATGCCTTGGCGGCGCGGTAGGCTTCGTCGAGCGCGTCGAAGGCCTTGCCGGGTTCGCGCATCTGGTTGTACAGGTAGGCCAGCGAATTCAGCGTGATCACGATGGACAGCGGGTCGCCGCTCTGGCGGGCCTGGGTGACGGCCGCCTGGATCCGGTTCAGGGCGCTCGGGAAGTTGCCGTCCTCGGCATACGACTCGCCGGACGAGACGATGGCGCGCAATCGCAGTTCGCGGTCCTGGCTGTCCAGGGCCAGCTTCTCGGCTTCCCACACTAGCTGGTGCGATTGCGCCATCTCGTTCATCGCGAACAGCGCATAGGCCTTGGCCAGCAGGGCGCGCGCGATGGCATCCTCGTCGTTGTGCTGGCGGCCCAGCGCCAGCGCCTGTTCGCACAGCGGCAGCGCCCGTTCGTTGTGGCCCAGGCGGTACTGGGCGATGCAGGACAGGCTGAGGAAATTGGCGTGTTCGCCGGGCGTGGCCGTGGGCAGTTCGGCAGCCAGCTTGTCCAGCATCGGCAGCGCGCGCTGCGGGTCGATACGGGTGATTTCCTGGATCTCGGCCAGCTGCGTGTGCAGCGGCGAGGCGACGGCGGCAGCGGCTGGCGCCTGTACTGGCGCGGCAGAGCAAGCGGTCCCCCACGCCAGCAACAGCGAAAGCAGCGGCGCGCGCAAGACCGCGCGGCTGCTTCGATATTGCGATGCGCAATGCAAGCCTGCCAAGATAGCTCTCCCCGAGGATAGGCTGTTCCAAGAATGAACCAGACTGGTCTTGAACCAAGCTTGGAATTATAGGCCTGTTGCATGGTAGAAAGACGTTTTTTATCCTCCCGTATGCGAAAAAACACACAGCATGAAGGGATATCAAGACATATTTGCTCGCTTATGGTGCAAATGTTGCCTAAAATCCGGATCAGGCTGCCAATTGCTGCAACAGGTAGAGCCGCTGGTAGAGGCCGCCTTCGATGTGCATCAGCTCGTCATGGCTGCCGGCTTCGCTGATGCGGCCGTGGTTCAGCACGATGATGCGGTCGGCGTCGCGGATCGTCGACAGCCGGTGCGCGATCGCGATGATGGTCACCTTGCCGCGCAATTCGGTCAGCGCCTGCTGCACGATCTGCTCGGTCTGGCTGTCGATGCGCGAGGTGGCTTCGTCCAGCAACAGCACGCGCGGCTTGCCGGCCAGGGCACGCGCGATCGCGATCAATTGCTTCTGGCCGGACGAGAGGCGCGAGCCGCCTTCCCCGAGCGGGGTGTCGTAGCCGTTCTCCAGCGCCGTGATGAAGCCGTGGGCATGGGCCGCGCGCGCCGCCGCTTCGATGGCGTCGCTGGACAGTCCCCGTCCCATGTCGATGTTCTCGCGCGCCGACGCCGCCAGCAGGAAGGGATCCTGGGGCACCAGGCCGACTTCGCTGCGGAAGCGTTCGTTGTCGATCGCCGCCAGCGGTTCGCCGTACAGTTCGATGCTGCCGCGGGTCGCCGGGTAGTAGCGCAGCAGCAGCGACAGCAGCGTCGACTTGCCGCTGCCGGTGTGGCCGACGATGCCGAAGAAGGCGCCGCGCGGGATCTCGAGCGACAGGTCGTGCAGCACGGTCTGGCCTTCGATGTAGGCGAAATTCAGGTTGCGCACGCGCACCGCCGGCGCGTCAGGGTCGATGTTCGACGGGCCATCGGCCTTGCGCCCTTCGGCAGCTCGGCGGCGCCCATGTTCGGGCGCCCCCGTCTCGTCGAGCAGGGCCGACACGCGCGCCGTGGCGACCACCGCCTGCTGCAGGCCGCTGAACTGCATCGTGATCTGGATAAGCGGCTCGACCACGCGCGCGATGTAGCTGATGAAGGCGTACAGCACGCCGACTTCGATCCCGTTCAGGCTGCGCTGGCCGAAGCTGAAGATCACCACCGCCAGCAGCACCACGTTGAGGAAGTCGAGCGCAGGGCGCAGCAGGAAGGCGTTGGCGCGCAGTTCGGCCACGCGCGCCTTGTAGTGCTGCTGGTTGGTGCCGGCGAAGCGCTCGCCGAAACGGTGCTGGGCATTGTTCGCCTGCAGCACGCTCATGCCGCCGATCGATTCCGCCATCTGGGCGTTGATGTCGCTGCGCAGGGCGCGTGCGCGCGTGACCGCCGGCGCCGACAGCTTCTGGTACAGCCAGACGATGCCGAGCACCGCCGGCACCAGCGCCAGCACGATCAGCATCAGGCGCCAGTCGAGCCAGGCCATCGCGATCGAGGTCCCGACCAGCACGATGCTGCTGTCGAGGATCACGAACAGCACCTGGATGTACAGGGTTTTCACGGCCTCGGTGTCGTTGGTGACGCGGCTGACCAGCTGGCCGGTGATGGCCTTGTCGAAGAAGGCCATGGGCAGGCGCAGCACGTGGCCGTACACCCATTCGCGCAGGCGCTGTACCGAGCGCATCGCCAGGCCGGACAGGCGCACCAGCTGCAGGTACCGCAGCCAGGACGCGGCCCAGCCGGTGAGCAGCACGCCCCCCAAGAGCAGCGCCATGCGGGTCCAGTCGAGGTGGTGCGGCAGCAGGTGGTCGTCGATCAGCTTCTTGCCGAGCAGGGGGCCGAGCACCTCGAGGGCGGCGGCGAGGATCAGCCAGCCGGTGGCCCATTTCAGGTGGACGCGGTCGGGTTCCGCGGCGCGCCGCAGCAGGCCGAGCGCCTGGAAGGCCTGGTCCTTCGATGCGCCCTTGGTCTTGTCTTTGTCTGCGTCAGACTGCATCGAGACTGGCCTCCAGTTGTTGATAGCGCCATTGGCTGGCATACCAGCCGTCGCGCGCCAGCAGTTGTTCGTGGGTACCCGATTCGACGATGCGGCCGTCGCGCAGCACCACCGTCAGGTCGGCCTTGACCACGGCCGAGAGGCGGTGGCTGGCGATGATCACCGACAGTTCCGGACGCGTGCGGCGCAATTCGTCGAAGTGCTCGAGAATGCTGGTCTCGGTGCCGGTGTCGACCGCGGACAGGGCATCGTCCAGCAGCAGCAGGCTGCTCTGCGCCAGCAGCGAACGCGCGATCGCCACGCGCTGGCGCTGGCCGCCGGACAGCGTGATGCCTTTTTCGCCGACCGGGGTGTCGTAGCCATACGGGAAGCGCAGGATGTCGTCGTGGATAGCTGCCATGCGCGCCGCCCCCTCGATTTCCTCGCGCGAGGCGCCGGGGCGGCCCAGTGCGATGTTCTCGGCGATCGAGGCCGAGAACAGGAAGGATTCCTGCGGTACCCAGCTCAGGCCCGCGCGCAGCGTCGCCAGCGTGTAGGCGTCGAGCGCATGGCCGCCCCAGGTGACCGTGCCATGCTGCGGCGTGGCCTGGCGCAGCAGCACCCGCAGCAGCGTCGACTTGCCGGCGCCGGTGGCGCCGACCAGGCCCAGGGTCTGGCCCGGTTCCAGGCGCAGCGAGATGTCGTTCAGTGCCGGCGCGCTGTTTCCCGATCCCGGTCCTTCCTGGCCGCCGTAGGTGAAGCTGACGTCCTTCAGCACCAATGGGCCGCGCGCCAGCTGCTCGACGGTGCCGTGGTCGTCGACCGTGAGCGGGGCGTCGAGCAGCGGCTCCAGGCGCGCCAGCGCGGCGCGTCCGCGTTCGATCAGCGACAGCACCCAGCCAGCCGCGAACATCGGCCAGATCAGCTGGCCCAGGTACATGGTAAAACTGGTGAGCAGGCCGATGGTGAGCTGGCCCTGCCACACCAGGTAGCCGCCCAGGCCAAGCGTCAGGCCGGTGGCGGCGGTGAGAGTCAGGCCGACCGCCGGTTCGTAGGCGGCTTCCCATTTCTGGGCGGTGAGGCTGGCGTCGGCGGCGGCAGCAGCAAGCTCCGAGAACTGCTTGCTGCTGCGCTGCTCCAGGCCGAGCGCGCGCAGCGTGCGCACGCCCGACAGCGATTCCTGTACGTGGTCGTTCAGCTTGGAAAAGCGCGTGAGCGAGTCGCCGGATGCGGTGTGGATGTGGCGCGAGATGTGCCAGAACGCGACGCCCATCAGCGGGAACGGCAGCAGCGCGATCAGGGTCAGGCGCCAGTCGACGCCGAGCAGCATGATGCCCAGCACCATGATCAGCGTGAGCGTGCCGTCGAAGCCGGCCAGCATCGCTTCGCCGGACGCCTGTTCGATGGCGTCGATGTCGTTGGTGGCCAGCGCCATCAGGTCGCCGGTGCGCTGGCGCTGGTAGAAGGCCGGGCCCTGGGCCGACAGCCGCGCATACAGGCGCGTGCGCAGCTCGACGCCGAGCCGGTAGGCCGCCGAATACAGGCGCAGGCGCCAGGCCACGCGCAGGCCGTAGATCGCCAGGCCGAGGCCGAGCAGTTCCAGCAACTGGATGGTGAGATCGTGGCCGCCGAGGCGGTGCGCCGCCAGTCCGTCGATCATCGCGCCGACCTTGCGCGGCACCAGCACCGAGCACAGCGACACGCCGAACAGCATCACGGCCGACGACGCATAAGAACGCCAATGCCGGCGCACGAAGCCGCCGATCAGGCTAGCCAAACCCATTGAATTATCCTGTTGAAAATGAAAAGCGGGCCGAAGCCTGATCCCGATTTAACCAGCGCATATTCTTTCGCTAGCGTATATACGTCGTCCCCGCGCAGGCGGGGACCCAAGTTCGGCTGGCGCTGTCGAGACGCCTGCAAATTGGGTCCCCGCCTGCGCGGGGACGACGTGCATCAGCTAACGGAAAAATGAAATTCGCTAAATAACCGGTATCAGGCCAAGGCCCGCTAATGTACTACCTTTGCGCAGCGCTTGCAGGCGGGGCGCCCACAAGCGGAACAGCGCGCGCCGTGCTCTGGCGCGCTGCTCAAGCGCAGTGCTCAAGCGCAGTGCTCAAGACTTCTTGCGCGACGTGCGGCGGCGTTCCGGCGCCGGGCCGTTGCTCAGCTGGACCGGGGGCGTGGTGTCGAGCGGCGCCACCGGCGGCAGTTCGACATGCTTGCCGTTTTCCAGCGGCACGGTCGAGGCGAGCGGATGCTCGGCGCCGACCGGCTTGGGGGCCAGCTCGTTCAGGGCTTCGACCAGCGGCTTGGCCTTGGCCGGCGGCGCCTCGTCGGCAATCACGATGTCGACCAGGGCAGCGAGGTTGGCGCTGGTTTCCTCGTCGAGCGCCGTGGCCAGCAGGGGTGCGGCATCGGCCGCCGCGGCATCGGCCGCCGCGGCATCGGCCGCCGGCTTGGCCGCATCCGGTTCGGGCGGCACTTCGGACGGCGCTTCGCCGGTCTTTTCGGCACCGAGTTCGGTCGGTGCTTGCACCGGCGCGGC
>Ga0308168_1004357_pt1 | contig 10259 bp, 7 predicted proteins | sample PhyCR2_FD_202133 | JGI IMG/M metagenome (GOLD analysis project Ga0308168, IMG submission 202133) | Phyllosphere microbial communities from UC Gill Tract Community Farm, Albany, California, United States - DLSLRC.R2 | ecosystem: Host-associated > Plants > Phyllosphere > Unclassified | place: USA... | reverse complement strand
ATCAGTGTAGCGGCGTTTGGCTGCCGAAGTGCGTTGGCCACATCGGAATTTCCTGGTTGCGTCGCGTTGACTGGACAGTTGCCGCGGATCGAATTGAGCGTATCCGAAGATGTCTGCCGTGACAATCAGCGAGTTTTTCGCATTTGCTATCTGTTATGCTGATCGACCGGCCGGAAACGGCCAGGAGCAGACCCAGACTTCTTCCCAACATCTTATTCAACAACATTATGTTATCTATCGAGCAATTCTTTGCGTTCCTTGCCGCTGCGCTTCTCATTACCGCTACGCCCGGCCCAGACAATCTGATGGTGCTTGGGATGGGTATATCGAAAGGGCAGCGCCGCGGAATCGTGTTTGGTCTAGGCTGTGCTTTCGGTTGCCTCAGCCACACGCTCTTGGCAGTGGTTGGCGTTAGTGCATTGATCGCGGCTTCGCCTGCAGCATTTACACTTCTCAAAATTGCAGGAGGCTTATATCTGATTTGGCTCGGTTACAACGCTTTGCGCAGTTCGGGTTCGGTGAAGATCGAAGCTGTACATTCCGTAGATGAGTCATTGACCAAACTGTTCCTCAAAGGTTGTTTGGCAAATGCGATCAATCCCAAGGTCGTCCTCTTCTTCCTATCCTTCTTGCCGCAGTTCGTCATTCCCGCAAACGGCCCTGTTGGCCTGCAGTTAGCTGGCCTGGGACTCACTTTTACACTCCAGGCGGCTGTCCTATTCGGCCTGCTCGGCTACTTTTCCGGCGCAATTGGCCAATGGTTGAGTAAGCGTCCAAAAGCAGGTGTCATCCTCGATCGTATCGCTGGCACAGTGTTCGTGGGCTTGGGCTTGAAGCTCATCGTTTCCCGCTGAGCTTTAGGTCCGCTTCGGGTCGGAAGCTGCCTGTCGTGACAGTCCGTGAGCTTTGCACGGTGGCAAGCTGCTATGCTGGCTCGATCGTCTGCTACCGGCTAGAAGCAGACACTCAAATACGGTAGGCACACTAAAGGAAACTTATTCTCGACCATGACGATGCTTGAGTACTTACAAGGATCAAGGGAAATCATCGACGACCTTGCCAATGCCTTTGATTTCGATATTGACCGTGCTTCACAGGACTATTCCTGGATCAGGCTCACACCGGAGCATAGGTTCGTCGTAGTTGCCGGCGAAGGTGCCGGGGGCGCATTTCTCGCATATGGCAACGGCGAATTTGACCAAATGCCAATCCTTTATGTAACGTCCGAAGGCCAAGCTGGTAAAGTCGCTTCCAATCTTGGCGAACTTCTAAGTATCTTTGCAGCCATGCCCTACTGGGAAGACCTGCTCAAATTTTCAGGCAGTGGTGATTTGCCGGAGATGCGAAGAACAGCTGGACTGCTTCAGCGTTATTTCGAGGACGAAGACGTCGCTATTGCCAAGAGTCGTTTAATGAGTGTGTTGGCCATACAAAAGATTGCCGACCCGGTCGAGCTTCTTCATCACAACGTTGAGGCCACAGACTGCACAGCTGTTGCCGAAGACGGTTCACGATACGAATCGCTCTTCAATAAATTCACATCGGATGACCTTCGCCGTTGGGAGTAGGGAATCTGTGCTGACCGTCCGCTTCGGGTCTAGAGCGGCCGTTACTGAAGCTTACCTGCCAAGTAAGCCATGCTAAGACCGACCAGCCTCATGGCAGGGGTTGGGGCAACCTTTATTAGTCGTTCACAACCAGGCATGCTCGTGCCTGGCGACCGGATGCGATGGCCGGCCCATGCTAGAATAATCGCGTGAAACTCATCCATCGCTCATTGCTCGTCTGGCTGCTGTTGCTGGCGCTGCCCTTCCAGGGCTTCGCCGCGGCAGGCATGCTGGCGCGCGGGCCTTCGATGTCGATGTCTATGCATGAAAAGGCGGATGCGCACCCGGCCACGCCGATGGCCAAGGCCATGCACACGCACGGCGGCCATTGCGCCGGCCATGCACAGCAGGCCGGCCAGCAGCACGACGCGACGCAACAGCAGAATGGACACCACGGCGGCAAGACCGGCGCGTGTGCCGATTGCTGCGCCGGTGCGGCAATGGCGCCGGCGGTCCTGCCGGCGCTGGTGCTGGCACCGCCTCACTTCATCTCGATCCCCTTCCGCGCCGGCCATGTGCCGAGCGTCGACCCCGCGCTGCCCGAGCGCCCGCCGCGGACCGCCCTCGCCTGACTCCGCGCGCTGCCGCCTTTGGCCGGCGGCTGTTCCCACGCATCGTCGAACGAGGTTTTCATGCATACCGCATACCGTATCGCGCTGGCCGCCTGTGCCTGCGCGTGGCTGCTGCCGGCAGCCGACTCACTGGCCCAGTCAGCGGCCCCTGTCCTGACCGGCGCAGCCGATCCCGGGGCCAGCGTGCCCGCGACCACTTACCAACCCGCCATCGGCTACCGGCCCGAAGTGGGAATTGACACGCCGCCCGACCGCAACTGGGTCGCGAGCAATGCCACCGTCGCCGCCTACAACTCGATGTCGCTGACCATGAAAATGAAGGGCATGCACGCGCCCGCGGCCGCCGCGCCGGCCGATCCGCATGCCGGGCATGCTGCACATGCCGCGCCTGCCGCACCTACTGAACATGCCGGACATGCCGCACACGCCGGTCACGCCATGCACGGCGGCCCCACTAATCACGCCGATGCCGCCGCCCGGCCGGCGGCCCCGCCCGCGGAGTCGCCATGAGAACCGGTCGGCAACGCAGCGCTGCCGGCGCGGCAGTCGCAACGATGGCAGCGCTGCTGCTGGCCGGCTGCGCCACGGTTGCCCCGGACGGCGGCTTCGGCGCGGTGGCCGCCGACACCCGCGCACGCATCGGCGCCGAGCCGCGCATCGCCCGCGACGAGACCGCCGCGCGCGCCCTGCAGCAGGAAGTACGTACGATGCTCGCCGCCCCACTCGACATAGACGGCGCCGTGCGCGTCGCCCTGCTGAACAACCCCGGGCTGCAGGCCAGCTATTGGCAGGTCGGCATCGCCCAGGCCGACCTGGTGCAGGCCTCGCGCCTGCGCAATCCGGGGCTGGGCTTCAGGCGCGTCGGCGGCGGTGGCGACATCGAGATCGAACGCAGCCTGACGGTCGACCTGGCCGGCATCCTGACCCTGCCGCTGGCGTCGCGCCTGGAAGCGCGCCGCTTCGAACAGGTCAAGCTGGACGTTGGCTACGCCATCGAACAACATGCGGCGCAGACGCGCCGCGCCTGGGTCGAGGCGGTGGCGGCCAGCCAGGCGCTCGACTATGCGCGCCGGGTCGACGCCGCCGCCCAGGCCAGCGCCGAGCTGGCCGGGCGCATGACCAGGGCCGGCAACATGAACGGGCTGGAGCTTGCGCGCCAGCAGCTGTTCAAGGCCGAGACCGCGGCCACGCTGGCGCGCAGCGGCAAGCAGGCAGTCGCTGCGCGTGAGCACCTGACCCGGCTGCTGGGCCTGTGGGGCCAGGACGCCCAGTACACGCTGCCGGCCCACCTGCCCGAGCCGCCGGCGGCGCCGGCGGAGCTGCCCGCGGTCGAACGCATCGCGCTCGAACAGCGCCTCGACGTGCGCGCCGCCCGGCTCGACGCCGAGGCGGCCGCCGCCAACCTCGGCCTGACCCGCGCCACCCGCTTCGTCAACGCGCTCGAGATCGGCGCCGCCAGCAAGAGCGAAAGCGGCCAGCCCCATGAACATGGTTATGAACTGCGCATCGAACTGCCGCTGTTCGACTGGGGCGGCGCCCGTAGCGCCAAGGCCGAAGCCATCTACATGCAGGCCGTCAACCGCGTGGCCCAGGCCGCGGTGACCGCACGCAGCGAGGCGCGCGCCGGCTACCTCGGCTATCGCAACGCCTGGGAGGTGGCGGCGCACTACCGCGACACCATCATCCCGCTGCGCAAGCGCATCTCGCAGGAAGTGCTGCTGCGCTACAACGGCATGCTGGCCAGTTCGCTGGACCTGCTGGCCGATTCGCGCGAACAGGCGAACGCCGTCTCCAGCTATATCGACGCTTTGAAGGAGTTCTGGCTGGCACATACCGATCTCGAGGCCGCGCTCGGCGCCCGCACCGGCGCCCCGAGCGCGCAAAGCGCAGCGACGCACAGCACAGACACGCACAAGGAACACGCAGAATGACATCTCGCAGGCATTTCATCACCGGCGCCGCGACCCTGGTCGGCACCGCCGCCGTCACCAAGGCCGGCGCCGCCGGCATACCCGAGGCGCCTGTGGCGCCGGCGGCACCGTCGGCAGCCACCGTCCCGCCCCCGCCGCCGCCCAACGGCCGGCCCTACAACCCGGTCGTCACCCTGAATGGCTGGAGCCTGCCCTGGCGCATGAAGGACGGCGTCAAGGAATTCCACCTGGTCGCCGAGCCGGTGGTGCGCGAGATCGCCCCCGGCATGAAGGCCAACCTGTGGGGCTACAACGGCCAGAGCCCGGGGCCGACCATCGAAGTGGTCGAAGGCGACCGCGTGCGCATCTTCGTCACGAACAAACTGCCGGAGGTGACCAGCATCCACTGGCACGGCCAATTCCTGCCGAACGGCATGGATGGCGTCGCCGGCCTGAACCAGCCCGCGATCGCGCCCGGCAAGACCTACGTCTACGAATTCGTGGCGCGCTATGCCGGCACCTTCATGTACCACCCGCACGCCGACGAGATGGCGCAGATCGGCATGGGCATGATGGGCTTCTGGGTGACGCACCCGAAAGACCCGCGCCAGCATGCGGTCGACCGCGACTTCGTGTTCCTGCTGAACGCCTACGACATCGACCCGGGCGCCTACACGCCCAATGTCAACGAGATGCTCGACTTTAATATCTGGACCATCAACAGCCGCGTCTTCCCCGGCACCGACCCGATGGTAGTCAGAAAGGACGACCGGGTGCGCATCCGCATGGGCAACCTGTCGATGACCAACCACCCCTTCCACATCCACGGCCACCGCTTCGAGGTCACCGGGACCGACGGCGGCTGGATTCCCCCGGCGGCGCGCTGGCCGGAAGTCACCGTCGACATCGGCGTCGGCCAGATGCGCGCCATCGAATTCGTGGCCGACGCGCCCGGCGACTGGGCCTTCCATTGCCACAAGTCGCACCACACGATGAATGCGATGGGCCACGACGTGCCGAACCTGATCGGCGTCGACCACCGCGGCGTGGCCAAACAGATCAACGACCTGGTGCCGGGCTATATGGTCATGGGCGACAAGGGCGGTTCGATGGGCACCATGAAGATGCCGCTGCCCGAGAACACGCTGCCGATGATGGATGGCAACGGTCCCTTCGGCCCGATCGAGATGGGCGGCATGTTCACCATGATCAAGGTGCGCGAGGGCCTGGCGCGTGGCGATTACCGCGATCCGGGCTGGTACAAGCATCCTGCCGGGACCGTGGCGCGCGAATGGACCGGCGCCGCGCCGGAGCCGGTGCGCGCCGCGGCCACGCCGGCAGCGCCGGGCGAAACGGTGGGATCGGTCAAGCGCGGCGGCGGCCACGGCGGTCACTAAAAGCCGGCGTAGGGTGGACGGCTCCGCCGTCCACGCGTTCAAGCAGTGCCAGCGCTGAGCGAACGCAGAGCGAACGCAAGCAAATAAGTTCTCGCACACTTCTGATTCCGGCTAAGCGCCGCCCATTCCTCAAGCATAAACTCCCCTCGCATGACAACCAGGGGACATGCCATGAGCCTGACCACGCGCCTACTCGAGAACCTGCAACTCCCCAGGAAACCGCGCGACGAGGTCGGCGGGCCTTCGGCAGCACCCGCGGCGCCGCGCCAGGAACCGCCCGCGATGTCCTTCGTCGACCAGATCAACGTCGTCCACACCGCCCTGTTCGGCTGGCCCTGCGACCAGCTCACCCCGATCGACGACTACCTCGCCTGCGACAACATCCACCAGGTCGGCCTGAAGATGCTGGATTCGCGCCGCTTCCGGTGGGACATACGCGACAAGATCGGACTCTGGCCCGAGAACAAATGGGTGATGACGGAGTTCCGCGGCCTGAAGGTCTGGGTCAACCTGTTCGACGGCTTCGTCTCGTTCGGCGTCCTCCACGGCAGCTGGGAAAACCCGGAAGCCGATTTCATGCTGTCCTGGCTGAAACCCGGCGACGGCGTCATCGATGCCGGCGCCAACATCGGCGTGTTCACGCTGCAGGCGGCGCGCGCGGTCGGCCCGGGCGGCAAGGTCCACGCTTTCGAACCGATGAAGACCACCTTCGGCATGCTGGCGCGCAGCGTCGAGGCCAACGATTTCGGGTCGCGCTGCGTGCTGTACAACGAAGGCCTCGGCGCCGCCGAGGGCGACGGCGCCTTTCACATGAGCATGCACCTGACCAACCCGGGCAGCTCCTACATCACGATGGACAGCGCGATGGACGGCGCGACGGACAGTGCGATGAGTAGCTCGATGAACAGCGCGGCCGGCAGCGGCGCCGAGCACAGCGCCGGGCCTGGCGGCGAGCGCATTCGCATCCGGCCGATCGACGCGATCGACCATGCACACCGCATCCGCTTCATCAAGATCGACGTCGAGGGCTTCGAGCCGCACGTCATCCGCGGCGCTGCCAGGACGCTGACCGAACACGCGCCCGTCATCCTCACCGAATTCTTCCCGCGCTCGCTGCGCGCCATCGGCGGCATCGCGGGGCCGGATTACGTCGCCATGCTGGAAAAGCTGGGCTACAGGATGGCCGTGTTCACGGCAGGCCGCGGCGGGGAAAAAGTCACGCCCGCCAACGCCTGCCGCTTCGACGACATTGCCGAGCCGATCAGCCTGGTATGCATGCCGGCCAAGCAGCGCTAGGACGGCGCGCGCGCGCTCACCGGATAGCCGGCCTCGTCGATGGCGCCGGCGATGCGATCCAGGTGGGCGCTGCTGTCGATCCTGACCTTCTTGGTCGGCAGGTCGATATTCACCGTGGCGGCCGGGTCGATGCCCTGCACGGCTTTGGTCACGCGGCCTACGCAGTGCTTGCAGGTCATGTCTTCAACTGTCAATTCATACATCGCTTGCTCTCCTTGGGTTGGCGGCGCAGCGGCCGCTTCATGGTTGATTTGTTGCGCAGCGATGGACGGTGCCTCGGCTGCGGTGGGATCTGTCGCCGCCGCGGGCGGCAGTTGCAGCGCCGGCAGCGCCTGCACGTAAGCGGCAACGGCAGCGGGATCGCGTACCGGCACCCAGCGCCGCAGCAGCAGCGCATTCGTCACCACGCTCACCGAGCTGAGCGCCATCGCCGCGCCGGCCAGTACCGGGTTCAGCAGCCCGAAGGCCGCGACCGGGATACCGACCACGTTGTAGACGAAGGCCCAGGCCAGGTTCTGGCGGATCTTGCGGTAGGTGCGGCGCGATATCGCGATCGCATCCTGCACCAGCAGCGGGTCGCCGCGCATCAGCGTGATGCCGGCGGTATGCATCGCCACGTCGGTGCCGCCCGCCATGGCGATACCGACGTCGGCCGCCGCCAGCGCCGGCGCGTCGTTGATGCCGTCACCGACCATCGCCACCTTGCGCCCGTCAGCGGCCAGGCGGCGCAACGCATCGGCCTTGTCGCCCGGCAGCAGCTCGGCCAGATAGTGGGACAGGCCCAGTTCGCGCGCCACTGCCGCGGCGCTGCCGGCATTGTCGCCGGTCAGCATCACCACCTCGATGCCGAGCGCCTGCAGGCCGGCCACGGCGGCGCGGCTGGTCGGCTTGATGCGGTCGCCAAAGACTAGCAGGCCGCGCACCTCGAGCGCACCTTCGGCGCCGGCGGCCAGCCAGGACACGGTGCGGCCGTCGGCTTCGTGGCGTGCCGCCGCTTCGCGCAGCGCTGCAGCGCAGCTGCCCTGTCCCGTGCTCCGTTCCCCACTCTGCCCGGCTCCCACCTCCGCGCCCAGCTCGCGCATCAGGCGAAGGTTGCCAAGATACACCGGTTCGCCATCGACGCGCGCCTGCACGCCGCGGCCGGGCAGCGCCCGCGCATCGGTGGCGGCCGGCAGCGCCAGGCCGGCGTCGCGCGCGGCCGCGGCCACCGCATGGGCCAGTGGGTGCTCGCTGTACTGCTGCACCGCCCAGGCCAGCGCCAGCACCCGGCGCGGGTCGGCGCCTTCTACCGCCAGTACCTGCGGCCGGCCCTCGGTCAGGGTGCCGGTCTTGTCGAAGGCGACCACGCGCAGCGCATGCGCGGTCTCGAGCGCCGCCGCATCCTTGATCAGGATACCGTGGCGCGCCGCGCTGCCGGTGCCGACCATGATCCCGGTCGGCGTCGCCAGGCCCAGCGCGCACGGGCAAGCAATCACCTGCACCGCCACCGCGTTCAGCAGCGCGCCCTGCCAGTCGCCGGTGGTCAGCCCCCAGCCGAGCAGGGTCAGCAGCGAAATCAGCAGCACCACCGGCACGAACACCGCGCTGACACGATCGACCAGGCGCTGGATTGGCGCCTTGGCCGCCTGCGCATCCTCGACCATGCGAATGATCCGGCTCAGCATGGAGTCGGCGCCGACCGCGCTTGCTTCCAGCAGCAGGGAGCCTTCGCCGTTGACGGCGCCGGCACCGACATGATCGCCCGGCGCCACCGCCACCGGCAGGCTCTCGCCGGTGAGCAGCGAGGCGTCGACGTGGCTGCTGCCTTCGAGCACGCGGCCATCGGCCGGCACCCGTTCGCCCGGGCGCACCACGATCGTGTCGCCCACGCGCAGCGCACCCAGTGCCACCTGCACGTCGGCACCGCCGCGGCGCACCAGCGCGTGCGTGGCCTGCAGCGATTGCAGCGCGCGGATCGCGGCCACGGCCTGGCCCTTGGCCCGCCCTTCCAGCCATTTGCCGAGCAGGACCAGCGTGATCACCACCGCCGACGATTCGAAATACAGATGCGGCGCGCGATCCCCGCCGCGCAGCAGCGTCCAGACCGACAGCGCATAGGCGGCCGAGGTGCCGAGCGCCACCAGCAGGTCCATGTTGCCGGCCCCGGCACGCACCGCCTTCCAGCCGGCGCGATAGAAACGCGCGCCCAGCCAGAACTGGACCGGCGTCGCCAGCGCCAGCTGCAGCCAGCCCGGCAGCATGGGGTGCAGGCCGAACGGCGCAGCCAGCATCGGCGCCACCAGCGGCAGGCTGAGCAGCGCGGCGAGCGCCACCGGCCACCACGCGGGCCAGCGCGATGCAGCCTGTTCGCGCGCGCCCGGCCCGGCACCGGCATCGGTGGGCCCTGCCTCGCGCGCGGGGTCGATCACGAGCGCTTCGTAGCCGGCGCGGTCGATCGCCGCCAGCAGCGCCTGCACGTCGATGGCGGCGCCCTGTACCCTGGCCTTTTCGGTGGCCAGGTTGACGCTGGCGTCGTCCACGCCGGGTACCGCGCGCAGCGCCTTCTCCACGCGCGCGACGCAGGACGCGCAGGTCATCCCGCGGATGTCGAACTGCAATGCCGTGTTTGTCTGCGCCGCGCCCGGCGGCGCCGTGCCTGCCTGATTTGCTGTCTGACTCATCCCGCCTCCATCGTAGTCAGACAGGATATAGCTTCCCATCGTGGGAAGGTCAAGCGTGGCGTGTGCGGCAAGGCGTCAGGGCTGCGATGGCCGCAGCGGCGGCAGTGCCGCCAGCGGCCGCAATGTGTAGCGCATGTCGTCGCGGTCGGCGGTTGCCGGTGCGGTCACGACATAGCTGTCCAGTCCCAGGCGGCGGCTGCGTTCGCCCAGGCGCAGCGCCCGCAATTCGGTACGGCGCAGCACCAGCACGACTTCATAGGACAGGGTCGGCGCGGCAAACAGGCCCAGCAGCGAGGCGAGCGTCGCGGCGCCGCTGCCGTGCGGCAAAAAGCGCTCGAACTGGGCGCTGTCGACCGGACCGATGCGCACGCGTACGCGCAGGTCCGGGCGCCAGCAGCGCGCGCCCAGCAGCGCCGCCTGGCCGAGCACCGCGTTGGCGCCGCCCAGCGCGGTGCGCTCGCTGCTGTCCAGCCGGTCCCAGTGCCCGATCCATTCCTGCAGCGCGACCGGCACCCGCAGCAGGTCGGACAGCACCTGTCCCAGCACCGCCGCCGACGCCGGCCGCTGGCGCAGCACCACGGCATACAGCGCCAGCACCTCGCTGCCGATGCCGGCCAGCGCGGCCGCGCCCGGGGGCGCGCCGGCAGCCGCACCAGCCGCCCCACCTGGCATCGCGCCTGCCGCGGTGCCGGCCAAGCTGCCGGGCAAGGCACCCGCCAGCGCCCCGGACGGAAACCCGGCCAGCGCCAGCAACAACGGCAAAAACCGGTCGCTCGGTCCGGCCACCATGTGCTCGACCCGGTATTTTTTCCAGGCA
>Ga0308168_1004349_pt1 | contig 10272 bp, 11 predicted proteins | sample PhyCR2_FD_202133 | JGI IMG/M metagenome (GOLD analysis project Ga0308168, IMG submission 202133) | Phyllosphere microbial communities from UC Gill Tract Community Farm, Albany, California, United States - DLSLRC.R2 | ecosystem: Host-associated > Plants > Phyllosphere > Unclassified | place: USA... | reverse complement strand
TGTGCGCACCGCCTACAACCAGTTCACCCAGTTCGAAGACTTCCCGCAATTCATGAAGAGCGTGAAAGAAATTCGCCAACTGGACGACAAGCACCTGCACTGGAAGGCCAACGTGGCCGGCGAAGACAAGGAATGGGATGCCGAGATCACCGAGCAGATCCCGGACAACCGCATCGCCTGGCGCAGCGTCACCGGCGTCAAGAACGGCGGCGTGGTCACCTTCCACAAGATCTCGGACACCGTCACCCGCATCGCGCTGCAGATGGACTACGAGCCGGAAGGCCCGCTGGAAACCCTGGGCGACGCCCTGGGCGCCGTGCGCATGGAAGCGCGTTCGAACCTGGCCAACTTCAAGGAGCTGCTCGAGAAGCGCGGCACCGAGACCGGCGGCTGGCGCGGCAAGATCGACCAGCATTGATTGCTGGCTGACGCGGGATCGGCGGCGCGGCCGCCGATCCCGCACGTTCACGGCCGACGGCTATTCACCGCCTTCGTCGTCGCCGGCAACTCCACCCTCTCCACCGGCGTCGCCTGCGCCTCGATGAAACCCTCCAGCGCCCGCGACAGGTCGTCGACGACCTGGCTGCCATACGCTCCCTCGATCAATGTGTACTGCTGCTCGATCAGCGGTGCGATCTCGTCGATCAACTTGTCGCCCTTCGGCGCCAGCCGCACCCAGATGCGGCGCTGGTCGGCCGCCACGCGCTGGCGCTCGATCAGGCCCAGTTCTTCCATCCGCGACAGCACGCCGGTCATGCTCGGACTCAGGATCTGGCACAGGTCGCACATTTCGCGCGGTTCCAGCTGCCCGTGCTCGTCCAGCACGCGCAGGATGCGCCATTGCTGCTCGGTCACGCCAAAGTGGTTGAGGATGGGGCGAAAATGCGACATCAGCGATTCGCGCGCTTTCAGGAAAAGTTGGGGCAGGTTGCGGTGAGTGATACGGCGGGCCAATGCGTGCTCCGTGTTAAGTGTGTCTACGTCAAGAATGATCGCACAAGCACAAGCGCTTGACTGACTAAGATATTAGTGATTTACTGCGAATATATTAGTGAGTTTTCCTTGACTCCGTCTATTTTTTTGCGAATGCGGTCGGTACCGTGATTATCCGAGAGCGCCCTTCCGGGCTCAAGCTGTTCCTCCTGTTGCGCGGCTCGGTCCTGCCCCGCATCCTGCCTGTCCTGCTGGTCAATATCGCGGTGGCGACCCTGGTCACCTGGTCGCACGGCGACCTGTGGGACCTCAAGATCACCCTCACCACGATCCCCTTCACGCTGATCGGGCTGCCGATCGCGATCTTCCTCGGCTTTCGCAACAACTCGGCCTATGACCGCTTCTGGGAAGGCCGCAAGCTGTGGGGCGAGCTGGTGCTGCGCTGCCGGAACCTGGCGCGCCAGACCATGAGCCTGATCGACGACCCACGGCCTGCCCTCGCAAGCAATGGCTTGCAGGATACACGGGTTCGCATCATCTACCGCGCGATCGCCTTTGTCCACGCGCTGCGCGACCACCTGCGCGACCAGCCCGGCTCGCCCTACGTGGCCACCTTCCTGCTGCCGGACGAGTACGAAGACATGGCGCGCGCCCGCAACAAGCCCGACAGCCTGATGCGCCATATGGGCGACGACCTGCAACGCTGCATCAAGGAGGGGCGCATCGAAGCCTGCCTGGCGGCCAACATCGACAACACCCTGTCGGCGCTGACCGCCGCCGCCGCGTCGTGCGAGCGCATCAAGAACACGCCCATCCCCTTTTCGTACACGCTGCTGCTGCACCGCACCGCCTATATCTACTGCTTCCTGCTGCCCTTCGGCCTGGTCGATTCGATCGGCTTCATGACGCCGTTCGTGGTCGCCATCGTGGCCTACACCTTCTTCGGCCTGGATGCGCTGGGCGACGAGCTGGAAGAGCCGTTCGGCATCGAACACAACGACCTGCCGCTGGACGCCATGTGCCGCGCCATCGAGATCGACCTGCGCAACGCGCTGCGCGACGAACACGTGCCGCCGCCTCTGCAGCCGGTCGCCTACTGCCTGACCTGATCCCCCCTTCAAGAAAAACAAGACCACACCAAGCCTGAACCTGAGGAGAAACCATGCATCACGATCACCACCTTGCCCACGACCGCGTCCGCCTGCCGCAACTGCGCGAGCGCATCACCAGCGCCGCCCATGCCGCCGAATGGATCCAGGACGGCATGACCGTCGGCACCAGCGGCTTCACCCGCGCCGGCGACGCCAAGGCGGTGCCGCTGGCGCTGGCCGAACGCGCACGCAGCGCGCCGCTGGCGATCACCCTGATCACCGGCGCCTCGCTCGGCGGCGAGACCGATGCGGCGCTGACCCAGGCCGGCGCGCTGGCGCGCCGCATGCCGTTCCAGACCGACCCTACCCTGCGCGCCGCGATCAACCGCGGCGAGGTGATGTTCACCGACCAGCACCTGTCCGAGACCGTCGAGCTGCTGCGCACGCGCCAGCTCGCGCCGGTGGACGTCGCCATCATCGAGGCGATCGCGATCACCGAGAGCGGCGCCATCATCCCGACCACCTCGGTCGGCAACAGCGCCAGCTTCGCGATCCTGGCCGACAAGGTGATCGTCGAGATCAACCTCTCGCAGTCGCCGGCGCTCGAAGGCCTGCACGACGTCTTCATCCCCAAGCACCGCCCGCAGCGCGAACCGATGCCGCTCATGAACGTCAGCGACCGCATCGGCGCCACGGCGATCGCCATCCCGCCCGAGAAGATCGTGGCCATCGTCATGACCGAGAAGCACGACAGCGCTTCCACCATCCAGCCGCCGGACGACGACACCGCCGCCATCGCCGGCCACCTGACCGATTTCTTCAACGCCGAGATCGCCGCCGGCCGCCTGACCGAGCGCCTGATGCCGATCCAGGCCGGCATCGGCACCATCGCCAACGCCGTGCTGGCCGGCCTGATCGACGGTCCGTTCAAGGGCCTGACCATGTATTCCGAGGTGCTGCAGGATTCGACCTTCGACCTGTTCGACGCCGGCAAGCTCGATTTCGCCTCGGGTTCGTCGATCACGCTGTCCGAGGAAAAGGGACGGCAGGTGTTCGCCGAGCTGGAAAAGTACAAGGACCGCCTGGTGCTGCGCCCGCAGGAAGTGAGCAACCATCCGGAAGTCATCCGCCGCCTGGGACTCATCGCCATCAACACGGCGCTCGAGTTCGACATCTACGGCAACATCAACTCGACCCACGTGGGCGGCACCCACATGATGAACGGCATCGGCGGCTCGGGCGACTTCGCGCGCAACGCCTATCTGTCGGTGTTCGCGACCAAGTCGGTGGCCAAGGGCGGCAAGATCTCGAGCATCGTGCCGATGGTCTCGCACGTCGACCACACCGAGCACGACGTCGACATCGTGGTGACCGAAGTCGGCCTGGCCGACCTGCGCGGCCTGGCCCCGCGCGAACGCGCCCAGCGCATCATCGACCACTGCGTGGCCGAGCCGTACAAGCAGATGCTGCGCGACTACGTCGAAGAAGCGAACACGCGCGGCGGCCACACGCCGCACGTGCTGGAGAAGGCGTATTCGTGGCACGTGCGGTATCGCGAAACCGGTTCGATGCTGCCGGTTGCGGATTAACTTGCCGTCGGCACGGGCCTGGCGAGTCCTTTCGCGCGCGCGTCCCTGATCAGGGCGCGCACCGTCTTGTCGGCGGCCTTGCTCTCGCGTTCCATTTCCTTGCCCAGCTCGCCCATGCGCTTGCCCAGCCTTTCCATCGGCTGGTTGGCGATTTCCATCTGGCGGCTGATGTCTTCCATCGAGGCGCGCTGCTGGCGCGCCTGCGGGCCGTTGTAGGCTTCGCCGATGCGCTCCCCGGCGTCGGACATGCGCTTGCCGGTCTCGGCCATCTTCTGCTGGATGATGCGGCGCTCCGCATCGTCGCGCGCCGCCGCCATTTGCCGGCTCAGCAGGTCCATGTGCTTGCTCAGCGCCTGCATGCCGTCGTCGACTTCGCGCATGTCGCGCTCGCTCGGCATATAGGCCGGCTTGGCTGCGGCGCGCTCCATGTCGCGGCCCAGCGCTTCCATCTTCTTGCCGTGCTTTTCCATTTCCTTGCCGTGGACTTTCATCAGCTCGCCCAGCCGGTCGAGCGGCGCCCAGGCGGCGCGCGCCCGCTTGACCGTGTCCGGATCCTGGATCACGTAGCCACGCCCGTCGGCGCGGAACCAGATGAATTCGCCCTGGATGGCGCGCTGGGCCGCGCGCACCTCGTCCCAGTCGTCGCTGCTGCCGCTGATGTCGAAACTGCCCGACGTCTCGCGTACCAGAGCGTAGGGCTCGTCCGCCGCCGCCACGCGCACCACGCGCGGCTTGCCGTCGGCCGCCGCCTGGGTCGGCATGGCGAACGCCGCCAGGGTAGCGAGGCCGAGGAGCGGAAGCGCCAGCTTCCAGTGGGGCGATGCGGTGCGTGACATGGGTCGGTCTCCAGTGATGGGCCGGGCGCGGCCGGCGATGAAAACACTGTAGACAAGACGGCATGCGCCGCCCAGCGCGCTGCGACAGACGGTCGAAATCGCGGAACAGGCGGTGGTACAGGCGCCGAAGCCGCCGCCAGAACGACGACGCGGCCCGAAGGCCGCGCTGGAACGGTGCATATGCGGCAGGCCGGGCGGCCCTCCGGATAGTTAGTACACCACGACCGAACGGATCGACTCGCCCGACTTCATCAGGTCGAAGCCTTCGTTGATGCGGTCGAGCGGCAGGTGGTGGGTGATCAGGTCGTCGATATTGATCTTGTTTTCCATATACCAGTCGACGATCTTCGGCACGTCGGTACGGCCGCGTGCGCCGCCGAAGGCCGAACCTTTCCATTCGCGGCCGGTCACCAGCTGGAACGGACGGGTGGAAATCTCCTGGCCGGCCGCCGCCACGCCGATGATGATCGACTGGCCCCAACCCTTGTGGCAGCACTCGAGCGCCTGGCGCATGGTGTTGACGTTGCCCACGCACTCGAAGCTGTAGTCGGCGCCGCCGTCGGTCAGCTGGATGATGCTGTCGACGACGTTCTCGACCTTGGTCGGGTTGATGAAATGGGTCATGCCGAACTTGCGCGCCATGGCTTCGCGTTCCGGGTTCAGGTCGACGCCGATGATCTTGTCGGCGCCCACCATCCTGGCCGCCTGGATCACGTTCAGGCCGATGCCGCCCAGGCCGAACACGACCACGTTGGCGCCCGCTTCGACCTTGGCGGTGAAGATCACGGCGCCGATGCCGGTGGTGACGCCGCAACCGATGTAGCAGATCTTGTCGAATGGCGCGTCATTGCGCACCTTGGCCAGCGCGATTTCGGGAACCACGATGTAGTTCGAGAAGGTCGAGGTGCCCATGTAGTGATAGATCGGCTGGCCGTCCAGCGAAAAACGCGAGGTCGCATCCGGCATCAGGCCGCGGCCCTGCGTCGAGCGGATCGCCTGGCACAGGTTGGTCTTCTGCGACAGGCAGAATTTGCACTGGCGGCATTCCGGCGTGTACAGCGGAATCACGTGATCGTCGCGGCGCAAACTCGTCACGCCGGGACCGACGTCGACCACCACGCCGGCGCCTTCATGGCCCAGGATGGCCGGGAAGATGCCTTCGGGATCGGCGCCCGACAGCGTGTAGTAGTCGGTGTGGCAGATACCGGTGGCCTTGACCTCGACCAGCACCTCGCCGGCCTTCGGACCTTCGAGTTCGACCTCTTCGATCGTGAGCGGGTGGCCCGCCTTCCATGCAATTGCTGCCTTCGTTTTCATGTCGTATTCCCGTTGCTTGAAGAAAAACCGCGCGTCCATGAGCGCGCCGCAAAGGTGACATGATAACAAGCTTGTGAAATCACGTCCGGCCGCGGCCCCGCAATCGTTCGCCGATGGCGCCATGTAACCCGTTGAGGGTTTCCTCGGCGGCCAGGACCTGCTCGGCCACCTCGCCCATCTTGCGCCGCTGCGAACGCGCCTCGTCGCGCAGCACGTCGAAGGCCAGGTGGCGGTCGATGTGAAAGCGCGCCATCAGCACGCCGACCGCGATGCTGGTCTCGCGTCCCGCCGCCAGCGCCGAGGTCAGGCTTTCTTCGCTGCGGCGCAGGCGCCGGATGTCGTCGCCGCGCGCCAGCGCCGCGGCGAACGCCGGCAGCAACTGCGCGCCGTCGACCGGCTTGACCAGGTAACCGACCGCGCCGGCATCGGCGGCGGCGCGCGCCGTCGCCGCATCGTCGCTGGCCGACAGGAACATGAAGGGGATGGTCGTCTCTTCGCGCAGCAGGCGCGCCAGCGCCAGGCCCGACATGCCGGGCATCTCGATGTCGAGCAGGACCAGGGCGATCCCGTCCGCGTGCTCCTCGATCGTGCGCAGGGCCTCGGCCGCGGTGCCGGCGTCGAGGGTATCGTGGCCGGCGTGCTGCAGCACTTCGGCCAGGTATTCGCGCAGCAGCGCATCGTCGTCGACGATCAGTACCAGGCGGCGCGCTGGTGGTTGTGGGTTCATGCTTCCTCCTGTCTATACATGGGACGTCAGCGCCGCTGACGTGCTGGAGCATGAAAAAAATATAGCACGCAAGATTGTGAACGCGCCAGTTGGAAACGACACAATGTCAGATTCATGGAATGGCTGGCGCCGATGAATTTCTTGGGATACCATCGTTCCCTGCACCTTTGCAGGGCCAAATGGAGAACACCATGCCCGATTCCGCGAAGGTGCGCGCCGCGCATCTCGACGCCACGCCCGCGATCCCGCGACCGGCACTTCTTGCGCTCGACCTGTCACTCGCCTTCCCCGCCGCCTTGCGGCCAGCGGTCGCCGCGCTGACCGACAGCGCGGGCTGGCGCCCCGAAATACGCCACTATACCTATCACGTCATGCTCGGCGGCGACACACTGACGATTCCTTTGCGACTCTACGTTGACCGCGGCCTGCTGTGGGACGATGCCGGCCGCGACGCCACCGGACGCGGCATAGCATGGTGCCTCGGCACTCGCCACCACGACGGCCATGTGCGCGAAGCATGCCTGACGCGGCTGCTGGCGGCGCCGCAAGGCTGGATGGCGCCCTTCATCGTGCATCTGGTGGGCGAATACGTAGACGAGATCGTGCAGCGGATCGAGGCGGCGCTGCCGGACCTCGCGCCCGACATGCGGGCCGCCCTCGCCGCCTTCGTGCGCGAAAATCCGCGCTATCTGGACACGATCGAGCGCCGCACCGTCAGCTACCGGCCCTACCTTTGCCCTGCGTCGGAGAGCTATCCGGGCAAGCGCGTCATGGCCTGCCTGCGCGCGCTGGGCCGGGAAGCGTGAGCCGCATGCGCTGCTCCATCAGGTCCGAGCCCGGCCGCAAGGGCTCGCGCACGCCGGCCTCGACGAAACCGGCGCGCTCGTAGAGGCGCAGGGCGTCGGCATTGGTGCAGGTGACGCCCAGTTGCATCGCCTGCGCGCCGCGCTCCGTGGCCCAGCGCACCGCGTCATCCAGCAAGGCGCCGGCCACGCCCCGTCCGCGCGCCTCGGGAGCAACCCACATCTGGAACAGGTTGACGATGGTTGCGTCGTCGCCGTCCTCCTTGGCCCAGGCCAGGCCGACCAGGGCGCCATCCATCTCGGCGGCCAGCGCGCGGTCGATGCCGGACGTGGTCGAGCGCGCCAGGCGCGCGGCCCAGGTCTCGGGCGCCAGCGCTTCCTCGGCGGCCAGGGTGCTGCCGAAGGCGTCCGGCGCGTCGGCGAGCGCGCGCAGGCGGATCGCGCGGTAGGCCTGCCATTCGTCGGCCACGAATGGCCTGATGGAGAATGCAGAGCGGGTCATGACGAACTCTCGTTTATTCCAGGAAACCGATTTTAGCAGGCCGCATCCGGCTCATTGCCGAGCGCCCCTAACGAACGACAATTGGTACATTGAAGCTTCTAACCAAGGAGAGACTTCATGTCCGAACTGAACAAGAGCATCCTGCAACAGGCGAATGCGGCGGTGACCCGCGGCGACAACGAAGGATTCCTGGCGTTCTGCACCGACGACCTCGTCTGGTCGACGGTCGGCGGCGAAACCCTGCGCGGCAAGGAAGCAGTGCGCGCCTGGATGGTGGATGGCTATGCCGAGCCGCCCAAGTTCACCGTGCGCGAACTGGTCGCGGAAGGCGACCTCGTGGTCGCTTTGGGCGACATCGAATCGAAGGACGAGCAAGGCAACACGGTGCAAAATGCCTATAGCGACGTCTGGCGCTTCCGGGATGGGAAGATGGCCGAACTGCGCGCCTTCGTGGTGCCGGTCAAGGAGTGAGACGGGCCTAATCCCTTTCCCAATCCTCCATGCGGCGCTTGCGCGCCCTCCCCACCGCAATCCGGTTACGCGTGGTAAACGCAATCAACCGCGCCACCACCACCGCCAGGTACATCAGCCCGACCAGCATCTCGACGCTGGCCAGCGCCCGCGCATGCACGGTCAGCGGGATCACGTCGCCGATGCCGGTGCTCGACAGCAGCGCGAAGCTCAGGTAGTTCAGTTCGGTCCAGGTGCGCGGCGCCCCCAGGTTGACGGCAGCCGCGAAGCTGCCGGGATGGAGTTCCTGCACCAGGATGTACATGTGGGTGAAGCCCCATGCGAGCAGGGTGAAGGTGGCGCCGGCCGCGAACAGCTCGTCGGTGGTGGCCAGCTCGTCGTCCATCATGTAGGCGATCAGGCTGCCCGCCGCATAGAAATAGAACAGCGCCTCAAGACCGGACGACCAGGCCAGCAGTTCGCGCAGCCCGAACAGGATCTGCGCCAGCAGCAGCGCGATGATCGGCACCGCCAGCGCCCAGCTGACCCGCACCTCGCCCGGCGTGCGCCGCACCATGCGGATGGTGAAGGCCAGCACCACGATGCCGAAGGCATTGAAGGCCACCTGACCGGCCGGCGTGCCCTCGATGAAGGGATAGGCCAGCATGCCGATCAGCTGGACCAGCAACAGGATGGCGGACGGGTGGCGGCGGGTGTGGACGAACAGGAGCAATGGGCGCATGGATGGACGACGGTGATCGCGATGCGCCCATTGTAGGTTCAGGCGGGCGGAAACAGCGCGCCGAATGCGCGCGCCGCCGCGCCGGGATCGCGCGAACCATAGACGCTCGTGATCGCCGCCACCAGGTCGATCCCGCGCGTCACCAGCGGCGCCGCATTGTTTGGCGTCATGCCGCCGATGACCACGATCGGCAGGCTGAACTCGGCGCGCGCCTGGTCCAGCAGCTCGGGTGGCGTGACAAAAGTGTACTTCTTGACCGGCGACGGATAGAAGCCGCCGAAGGCGACGTAGCTGGCGCCGGCTTCGACTGCCGCGCGCGCCAGGGCCAGCTCGCCGTAGCACGAGGCGCCGACGATCTTGTCCTTCCCCAGCAGCGCGCGCGCCTCCTGAACGCCGTCATCGGTATGGCCCAGGTGCACGCCGTCGGCGTCGATCGCCTGGCACAGGTCGAGGTGGTCGTTGATGACGAGCGGCCGGCCGTGACGGCGGCACAGCGCGAGCAGCGCCGCTGCCTGCTCCTTGCGCAGGTCGGGACCGGCTTCCTTGTGGCGGTACTGAACCAGCGCGGCGCCGGCGCCAAGGGCAGCGTCGGTCGCGGCGATCAGTTTTTCCGTATCGTCCCAGTTCGGGGTAACGAGGTACAAGCCGCGCATGGCGGACTCCTTTCAGCTTGTCGATTGCAACAGGCGGCGCGGGATGCGCTGCCCTGGCGCCAGCGCATACGACTGCGCCAGCGCATGGTGGGTATAGGTCTGGGCCGTGTCGAGCGCCGCCTCCATGCGCTCGCCCAGCGCCAGCCGCGCCGCCAGCGCCGCGGCCAGGGTGCAGCCGCTGCCGTGGTAGCCGTGCGGCAGGCGCGGCCAGTGCCAGGCGCGTCGCTCGACGCCGTCGACCAGCCAGCGGTTGACGACGGTGTCGCCTGCGGCGTGGCCGCCGGTCACCAGCACCTGCGCGCCGTGGATCTCGCCCAGTGCTTCGTGTTCGGGCAGGTTGGGCAGCACGATCGTCGCCAGCGCCAGCAGTTCGCGCAGCGCTTTGATAGCGTCGCCCTGCCCCAGCGCATCGCCATGGCCGCTGGCCAGCACCGGATCGAGCACCACCGGCAAGGTGGGCCGGCGCGCGCGCAAAGTCCGGATGACGTCCGCGATCGCCGCCGCATTGGCGGCGTTGCCGGGGATGCCGAGCTTGACCGCCCCGATCTCGAAGGCGGCCAGAAGCGGCGCCGCCTGGCGCGCGATCCATTCGGCATCCACCGGGCTCGCCGCATGGACCCGGTTATTGT
>Ga0308168_1004346_pt1 | contig 10278 bp, 6 predicted proteins | sample PhyCR2_FD_202133 | JGI IMG/M metagenome (GOLD analysis project Ga0308168, IMG submission 202133) | Phyllosphere microbial communities from UC Gill Tract Community Farm, Albany, California, United States - DLSLRC.R2 | ecosystem: Host-associated > Plants > Phyllosphere > Unclassified | place: USA... | reverse complement strand
CCCGAGAAAAGTTATCAATCATGAGTAGAAAACTACCGCCCAACACCATATTGGCAGGAATACTGTAGCGGTGGTCTGGCCCAACCAACATTCTCACAATATGCGGCATAAACAGTCCATATAGACTAATAATGCCCGCCGCAGCTACAGACGTTGAGGTACATACAGTTACCAGAACAACTAAAAGAAGCTGTTCCCAGCGTGGGTTAACACCAACAGCCTGCGCTTCTTCGGCACCGAGTGCCATTAAGTTTAAGCGCCAACGCATCGCAAATAATCCGGCAAGTCCAATACAGATTGGTAGCACAGCATATTGAACCTTTTGCCAAGAAGCCTGATGCAAGTTGCCCATCGTCCATTGCACAATGGCTTGCAGTTTAAATGGATCACTTAGGTATTGAATAATCGTAAGGCCTGCCAAAAACAGCCCCGAAACAATCATGCCCGATAAAATCACCATCACTAAAGATGTCTGGCTTTCATGTTTTTGATGTGCAAATAAATACGTTAAGCCAACAGCGCACACACCAAAAATAAAGGCTGATAGATTGGGCGAAAGCCAACTTAAAGAAAGTGCTAAAGCTGCACCGAACGCCGCACCAGATGAGATACCGAGTACATACGAGTCAACTAAAGGGTTACGAAACAACGCCTGTAAACCATTCCCCGCAGTTGCTAATGCAGCCCCCACCATAAAGGTCAGTAAAATTCTAGGCAGTCTGACATTCACTAAAATGTTTTGCATCAGTCTAAATTGTTCTGCGTCGAAATATGGTGTACCAAAAACCGCTTGCACGCCCCACAGCAAATAGTCCCATGCACTCAACGTTTGAGTTGGCCCAATGAGTAGTGAGATAAAAATCATCACAATAGGTAACGGGTAAAACCAATAATATTTCAGTTTTTCCATATTCATTGCACCAACGCTTTGGCAAGCTGCTCACCATACAACTTCGTTAAAATACGCTGCTGTAAAGCACTTACTGGTAAATCGGACTGCTCCGGATAAATACTATGATTCAAATAAATCGCTGTAATAATGATTTTGATGGTGTGCGGGTTATATATAAATGCAGGACTCAAATTGAATACCTTACGGTTTTGTACAGCGCTTAGACCTTGTAATTCTTTGCGTTCATAAATCAGTTTTGGGTTGGTATTCCAAAGCACAATATTGTCAGGGTTCCATTCAATGAGGGTCTCTGGATTTACATTAGGTTGGTTAGCATCGGTCTGAACAATATTGTGAGCGCCAGCTAGCTCAATAAACTCATTGGTAATGGACTTACGCCCCGAGGTAGAAAAAATTCGCCCTCCTGACCATGCGTAGTAAATTGATTGTTTGTTGGGCTGACGTGCGGTTTTAGCTGCGACTTCTGCCACAATTTCATCTGAAAAACTTAAAATGTCTTGGGCACGTTGTTCAGCACCGCTAAGAATAGCGATTTCAGAAAGCTCTTCTTTCACTTGCTGGTAAGTCCCTGACTCCATCACATATACAGCAATGCCAAACTGGCGTAACAGCTCAATCGTTTGGGTTTGCCCGCTTACCACAATCACCAGATCTGGTTTTAACGACACCAGACTTTCAATATTAGTTGCATTGGCCCCTTGCGAAGGTGTTGCAAGCTGTTTATTGGCAATACGTTTATCTATTTTTGAGTAGGCATTAAATAATAAAGGTTGAATGTAGACCTCGGTCGGTATCCCAATCACTTTATGGCCTTGCCCTAACATATATAAACCATCTAAACCCGACTCAAACAAAGAAACAATTCTTTGGGCAGGTTTGGCTACACAGACTTGAGTGTTTGTACTATCAAAAACACATCGCGAATGTGCAGATCCAGTATTTTGAGTTATTTCATGCTGGTCAGATGAAGAGCATCCACATAGGATGAGTAAAGTGAGTATTGAAACCAACAATCTCATTATGACAACCCATGCACAAAGATGGTGCAAAATAAATAAATGTGTTTATTTGGTGCATTTTTCATGTGAAAAACACACTATAAGAGTGCAAGACTGTTTGAATCATAAGTAATGAAGCTATCAAATCGAGTGTTGGGTGAAAGATAACAATGATTAAGCAATAAAAGTGCCAGACTTGCAAAATACTTTTAATAATCATGCAATTATAATATTTATTTAAAACTTAAAAGATAAATAACCATGATCCAAATCTTTAGAATTTAATTCGTAACTATTCAAATAAAATAACTCACTATTCAATATTTAAATTTAATCAGAAAGTTTGATCTTTAATATTTTATATAATAATGAGACTTTATGCCTATAAATTTAAAAAAACAAAATAAATTACGCAAAAATATAATTAATTTTATTTTAAAAACATTTTAATTTTCTAAAAAATACATCAAAAACAACATACTAAATAATTAAGTTTTTCTAAAAAATTACAGGATTTAAAATTAAATTTTTTCATTATTAATATTAAATATAAACCTTCAATAAAAACTATTTTATATGCTAGATTAGGTTAAGAATTACCCAAGCCAAGGGTAAATTCATACATTACTAATAATCAAATATAAGAACATTAAACATGACAAGGATTTAAAATCATGAAGAGAAATTATTATATTTTAGGTACTCTTTTATTTAGCATGAGCTTAACGACTCATGCTGACTCACTACGAATGAGTGCCACGGAGTTTGCAAAAGATCCGGCCAAAGTAAGTGCATTACAAAAAGGTTTGGAAAAAATGCGGGCAAACAATAATTCGAATCCCCAATCACCTGAGTTTCGTACAAGTTTTAATTACTGGGCCAATACCCATGGCTATTTTGGCGTAGGCACACATGCAACCAATAAAGACGAATATCTTAAAGGTCGTATGTCAGGTTGCTTAGAGGAAAATAGTCAAGCTTTGTGTGATAGTTACTATAAACATATTCAAAATTCAATAGTTCCAAATGATGGCTTTACCGATGAAGTTTGGGGGACATGCCAACATGGCAATCTAAATTTCTTACCTTGGCACCGTATGATGCTTTATTTTTATGAGCGAACAGTGCGTAAATATGTTGGCGAAAACTACTCCCTTCCTTATTGGGATTATTACGAAGAAAAAGCGGCCAATGGTAAAGGATTAGCCCTGCCTCAATTGGTTCGCGGTAAACAAGCTGGTACTTTATATGATCCGTTTCGTACACGGGGTTTAAATACAAATATCAGCGCGATCGATCCAGATAATGCCAGCGCCACTCAAGCATTTAAATGGAATAACTTCACATCATTCTCTAACCAGTTACAATCCCAACCTCATGGGGTAATGCACTGTGCTGTTGGTAAAAACTGTGTATTGCCTGATATGGGATTTGTGCCGATTGCAGGTTTAGACCCTGTATTTTATATGCACCACGCAAATATAGACCGTTTGTGGCAATGCTGGTTAAATAAAAAAGCCAATGGGCAACCGATTACGCTTGAATGGGCAAAGAAAAATTTAGGCATGCCAGATAGTTGGTATGACACCCGATACACCTTTGCAGATGAAAACGGCAATAAAGTTACTATGACCATTGCTGATGTATTTACCCCCGGTAAAATTCCAGTACGATATACCAATGAAAATGCTTGTCAGGTTCAAGCACCTGTCATGAGTAGTAAAGCTGAAAAAGCAAACTTATTTAAAATGAATCATAAGCCAGTAAGCAGTAATAAAAGCATTAAACTTATGGGCGTAACTCAAAAAGTTGCTTTAGCACCTCAGACTACAACTTTCTTAGAAAACTCTAGTCAACTTTCTCAAACAACACTCTCATCAGGACAAACCTATTTAATCCTAGACAATGTCCAAATGATTGGTAATCCAAATCTGACCTATAAGATTTACTTATCTCCTAAAAATAAACCTGAGCAAAAGATTTATGTCGCCACAATTAACTACTTCGGTGTGTTAGATCATGACCACGGCGGACATGCAGGTCATATTGGTCAATTGGTCTATCAAGTCAGTGATCAGGTTAAACAACTAGGCATGCCTGCTGAAGACTTAGAAGTTCAGTTTGTTGCTACTGATCTGACTCTGGATAAAGTGAAGGAAAAAGTAAGTTCTCAAGGACTTAGCATTTCTCAAGTTCGCTTAGAAACTTCAAAATAATAATTAAGGGAAAGGCCTGATTTTTTCAGGCCTTTTCATTAGACTCAACAATATGCCTAAGCGCTATTCAAATAATTTAATAGTAGTTACAGCACAATCAGCATCTAGAGAAATAAGTCGTTATAATCCAGCCCAACACCTGATAGACATTATCTACTAATGCTTACTCACTCATCATTCTGGCGTAGTCTTTACCGTTTAATTCATATTTATGCTGGTATTTTTATTGCACCATTGATATTGGTCGCTGCAATCACTGGCTTACTCTATGCGATTACGCCCCAACTTGAACAAGCGATTTATAAAGATGTTCTATATGTTGAGCCACTGAACCAAGCACAATATAAGCTCAGTCAGCAAATTGATGCCGCAAAAAAAGTAATGCCTATGTCTGCACAGGTGATTGAGGTTAGACCAGCGCCAAGCTCTGACCAGACAACACGGGTAATCTTTTCAGACCGCATAAATAATTTTACGAGTGAAGCAGTTTTTATTGATCCTTTTACGCTTCAAGCCAAGGGTCATCTAGCGGTTTATGGTACCAGTGGCATTTTGCCATTTCGCACTACGCTTGATCAGTTACATAGCAATTTATTGCTAGGAAAATGGGGACGTTTTTATAGTGAACTGGCAGCAAGTTGGCTCGGAATTTTAACTTTAACTGGATTGTATAATTGGTGGAAACGTCGTCAAAATTTTAAAATCAGGCAAACACAAAAAAATAAATTATTGAGATGGCATAGCACACTGGGTTTAGTCTTATTTCCACTGTTATTGTTAATCGCCATTACTGGTCTGACATGGTCAGAGTGGGCTGGAGATAATATTCGAGTTGCTCGTCAGTGGCTCAACTGGCAAACCCCAACATTAGCAACGTCTCTTCAAGAAGATAATTTACCAACAGTGATGCACCATGAACATCACGAAATGCCGCACAGTGAAAATGTTAATTTAAATATTATTTCAAGTGAATACGATACCGTTCTTTCAATGGCCAGAGCACATGGCATTGATGCGGCACAAATACAAATCAAACCACCCACCAGTGGAAATCAAGCTTGGACCGTAGCCGAGATTCAGCGCAAATGGCCAACTCAAGCGGATAGCATCGCAATTGATATGGAACAACACAAAGTCATCGATCAGCTTGCATTTAAAGACTACTCACTGGTTGCTAAGTTAACTCGTTGGGGTGTTGATGCCCATATCGGTATTTTATTTGGCTGGATAAACCAACTTGTACTGGCGCTTTACGCTCTCGCCCTGTGTATTATGATTATTTACGCATATAGAGCTGCGTTTAAAAACTCGAATTTAAAACACATGACCACTCACTTTGTGAGTCAAAGTTTATTCTTATGGAATCATGCGACTCGCCAACACAAAGTACTTATGATGAGTGTGTTCATAATGTTAGGAATAAGCTTACCTGTTTTCGGTTTTAGTGTGCTACTTACGATATTTATCCTTGTAATACGTAAATACGCTTCTTCTAAGTCATAAATCTTTATTTGAGTAAGGAGTTAGACGTAAGCTGTGCCTAACTCCTTTTTTAATCAAAAATTCCAAGTTAAAGATAACGTTGCCTTTAACGGCTCTCCGGGTTGTACCCATTCGTCTGTATAGCTCGAAACGTAATAATCTTTATCAAACAAGTTATCAATATTCAATTGCGCTCGCAGATCAGGACGAACTTGCATATAGCCTCCAATGTTTACCACTGTAAATTCAGGCAAACTGGTTCCATTGTCTATGTAATTCGCACTGCGTTTACCAAAGTAATTGATTGTTCCTACCAAACCAGCTTCTCTTCCTAATAATTCAAACTGATAATCTGCATTTAAATTTGCAGTGTGTTTGGGAATATTTTTAAGACGAGCACCTTTTGTATCAACTTCACTTTCAAGGACAGAAGCCTTCGTAAAAGTATAATTGGCTCCTAAACGAAGACGATCACTGAATTGATGTTTTAACTCGACTTCCACTCCATGACTCTGTACGCGGCCACTATCTACATAAGTATCGGTAATCCCTTCAGTCAATAGATGCTGTTTGTCTAAGTCAAAATAAGTTAACCCCAACCAGCTTTGCGGTAAATATTCGTATTTAGCTCCGATTTCCCAACTTTGAGTTTTTTCTGGATCATAAAGTTGATTCTCTTTATTGAGTCCAGTATTTAACTCAAAAGATTTACCCCAATTGCTATAGAAAGAAAGCTTTGTCGTAGGTTGGTAGTTCACACCCACACGTGGACTAAACGGCGTGAAGTCCTGTTGATCTGAAAGACCTGTTTTATAGTCATCAATTTGTTGTTCCAGACGATTAAAACGCCCCCCTATCAGTACATTCCATTGAGGATTTAAAAAGATCTGATCTTGTAAATTCACTCCCAGCATATTTTGAGTTTCTTTAGAGTTTTTCGTAGTTCTAGCCAGCGCTAAAATATTTTGCCCATACACTGGATTGTAAATATTAATCGGACTTGATGTGCCTACTGCATTACGCAGTTGAATTTGATCTATGGTGTAGTGACCAGCTTCAACATTTGCAACGAGTTCGTGCTTTATCGCTCCTGTATTAAACTTTCCGCGCAAAATAGACTGGAACTGAAATGTATCTGTTTCAAATTGGCGGTAACGTCTAAAACGATTTGCAGTTTGTCCATCTGCTGCAATACTTGAAATTTCAGTTGAGGTCCCTGCTCGTTCCCCATGGTTATAGCTAAGAGCGGTCGTGTTATTCCAGTTCTGATTGAATTGATGACTCAAACGTAACTGATACATTTGATCTTTTACCTTAATGTCACCATCCGATGGTTCGCCTAAAAAGGTCTTTTTATTTACAACAAATTGTCCATTAACCATAGGCACGCCACGATCAAAAACACCTTGATGTTCCGAAAATTCGGTATCTAGATTTAGTTGAGTTTGATCCGATATTTTCCATGCGAGCTGTGGAGCAACAAAGTAATGCTGATTGTCTACATGATCTCTAAAACTCTGGTTATTTTCATAAGCCAATCCCAAACGATAAGCCAGCGCATTATTCAATGCTCCCGTACTGTCTAGAGAAGCCCGATATTCTTCTAAAGTACTACCACCTAAACTCACCTCATTTTTTTGTGTCCATTCAGGTTGTTTAGTTGTAATGTTCATAATGCCACCAATAGCACCTTGTCCGTACATGGCGGCCATTGGCCCTTTTAAGAAATCAATTGCTTGAATATTTACCATGTCTCTTGGAGTATGAATGCCACTTAAAGAACTCAAACCATTACGTAAATAGCTAGTTCCCATATTCGGATCGGTACTAAAACCACGGAATGAATAGTTGTCCCAGAAACCTCCACCATAACTATCCTGATAAACCACACCATTCACTCGTGATAATGCATCACTCACGCGCTGGATATTATTGTTTTTAATATCTTGTGCCGACACATGGGACTTGGTAAATGGAACACTCAATAAACTGTGTTCAAATTGAGTTAATCCTGTTGAAGAAAAGGACGTCTCAGCAACATCTTCAGCCTTAATCGTAATTTTCTCTAATTCAGTGGTCTGATTATTTGGTTGGCTTTGGGCCATTGCCGACATAGAAAATTGAGCAAACAAAATACTCCACGCAAGTGGATTAAGTAAAAATTTAGACATGACAAACTCTGTTTAGTAATGAATGAGGGACTTATCTGTACCCATTAACCAATTAAGAAAAACAAAGTTGTTGAGGTGGAGCACGGCCTTGCGGCGAGAGGAATAAACGCTGTAAATAAAATAATATATAAATGATACTTGCTAGCAGAATTAAGCGAACAGTTACCCCGATTTCAAATAGGGATAATTTGAAACCATCAATTGTAGCGATGTGATTATATAAATAACAAAAATGACAGCTTGTGCTTGAATCGTGTTGAGCGTTTTTATTTGAAAGTTTTTTATTTACATGCGTTGATAGATAATGAGATGAATGTGATTCCGAACTCATTTTGGAATGGTTCATTACTTCTACAATTTGGGTACACACCAACTGCTGATGCATTTCACTAGGTAATAGGCTTTGCCAGAACACAAAGTTCTGTAGCAATATTGCTAGCAAGCCTATTATGATCCCAAACCGATACATGAAAACTTATTCTCATCAATGTACGCAGGAAAATAACATAGTTTCATTCAAATAATTAGCGTTTTTTATTTGAAATAATAGGCAAGTAAGAAAAGAGTAATATCACTAAGCTGTGCACCCTACGATCAGAATGCACAGCAAAATCGAACTGAATTAATGATCAGATAATGTTTTCATATCAATCACGAAACGATATTTCACATCGCTTTTTAGCATACGTTCAAAAGCTTCATTAATATTTTGCATATCAATCATTTCCACCTCAGAAACGATATTGTGCTCACCACAAAAATCGAGTAATTCTTGTGTTTCCTTAATTCCACCAATGACTGATCCCGCAATTGATCTTCTTCCTAAAATCATAGGAACTGAATTTGCGCTAATTTCACCTAAATACCCAACCAATACAATGGTTCCATTTAAACCTAGAGTTGGAATATAAGGTTTTAAGTCATGGTCATAAGGCACAGTATCAATAATTAAATCAAATTGATTTAACACTGATTTCATTTGAGCTTCATCTGTTGATAGCACGACATGATGTGCACCAAGTTGCTTTGCATCTTGTTCTTTATTAGCTGAACGGGTAAATAATGTCACTTCTGCACCTAAAGCATTGGCAAGCTTAATCGCCATGTGCCCTAAACCACCTAAGCCGACGACTGCAACTTTACTGCCCTTTCCAATATTCCAATGACGTAGAGGCGACCATGTGGTAATCCCTGCGCAAAGTAGTGGTGGTACCGCTTGAGCATCCAGATTTTCTGGTACTTTTAATACAAAATCTTCGCTACATGTAATACTTTGCGAATATCCACCATAAGTTGGACTTTGGTCATGGCGATCTACACCACCATAAGTCTGGATATTGCCTTGTTCACAATACTGCTCAAGTCCTGAATGGCAAGCCGAACAAGTACGGCATGAATCCACCATACAGCCAATTCCCACTAAATCACCAACTTTATATTTTGTGACTTTAGAACCAATTGAGGTTACACGCCCTACAATTTCATGGCCTGGAACTAATGGATAAGCACTGAATCCCCAATCATTTTTAGCTTGATGTAGATCGGAATGGCAAACACCACAATATTCAATTTGAATAACAACATCATCTTGACGTGGAGTTCTACGTCCAAACTTAAATGGAACTAAAGGCGTTTCTGAAGAAAGCGCGGCATAACCTAAAACTTCAATTGTCATATTTTTTCTCTCATATTTAATCTGTAAATAAAAATGATTACATCTCTGGGAACGCATTTAGAGCGATTGATTTTGAAAACTCGTCAATACGTTTTGGAACCTTTGCCCCACTTGTAGACTTACTTTTTCAGCAAGTATTTTCTGTATACCTTCAAACTGATGAGAACTAACACCTTGAGTCTTTGCAATATTAAGATGAGATTGAAGTTGGCTATCTACACCTTCTAGAGCCGAAAGCATGCTCAAAGTAGCAATTTCACGATCTTGCCAATTCAGCACATCCCTTGAAAAAATATCGCCAAAAAGATGAGCCTTTAAATATTCATCTATCGCTGGAGCAAACTCAAAAAGTGCACCTTTTACAGGCTGCCCCACCAATTGAGTTTGATTCTGAGTACCTTGTAAAAGTGCCTGATAATCTTTCGGTAAAGCGCTGTTAGTCTTACCTTCTACATCATGAATACCGCTTTCTTTACGCTGCTCTAGCACTTGCATAAATGTTGTAAGGGCATTCAAACTTCGAGGAAAACCAGCGTAGGCATAGGTTTGAACTAGAACTTCCTTAATTTCTGCAATGGTTAACCCCAAATCTAAACCATCTTTTAATGATTGATTGAGCTTGGCTAGGTCACCATTTGCAGCATAGGCAGCAATCGGTATGATTGCCTGTTGTTGTTGAGATAAAGAATTTTGCATTTGCGTCATTTCCTTCTTTTGAGACAAAGGAAGCTGGACCATATGGGTAGCTGCATAAATCTGTTGATTCAGCGCCAACAAACTGATGGCTAGAAATAGAGACTTTATTATTTCAGTGGCCCGCCTC
>Ga0308168_1004345_pt1 | contig 10278 bp, 10 predicted proteins | sample PhyCR2_FD_202133 | JGI IMG/M metagenome (GOLD analysis project Ga0308168, IMG submission 202133) | Phyllosphere microbial communities from UC Gill Tract Community Farm, Albany, California, United States - DLSLRC.R2 | ecosystem: Host-associated > Plants > Phyllosphere > Unclassified | place: USA... | reverse complement strand
AGTATTATGACAACGTTATTCTTAAAAAAATCTTTTTGGTTAAACGGTTCTGAGTACATTGATATTGTAAAAGGACTACAACTGCTCCCACAGTAAAGTAAATAAATTAAAAAACAAAGGAGGCAAAAGCCTCCTTTGTTTTTAGAGCGTTATGCTTAAGACGTAAAACGTCCAGAGGCATCACGTTTTTGATTACGAGAGTTTCTTCCACGGCCATCATAATCGTCGTCATCATCACGGCTGCGAGCTCGGCCTCGACCACCTGAGCGGCTACCACGATCGTCATCATCATCGTCATCACGACTACGGCCTCGACCACCTGAATGGCTACCACGATCGTCATCATCATCGTCATTACGACTGCGGCCACGACCTCGTCCACCTGAGCGGCTACCGCGATCGTCATCATCGTCGTCATCACGACTACGGCCACGGCCTCGTCCGCTTGAGCGGCTACCGCGATCGTCATCATCATCGTCATCACGGCTGCGGCCACGACCTCGACCACCTGAGCGGCCACCGCGATCGTCATCATCGTCGTCATCACGGCTGCGACCTCGGCCTCTACCGCCTGAACGGCTACCGCGATCGTCATCATCGTCGTCATCACGGCTGCGACCTCGGCCTCGTCCGCCTGAGCGGCTACCGCGATCATGATCATCGTCGTCGTCATCACGACTACGGCCACGGCCTCGACCACCTGAGCGACTACCACGATCGTCATCATCATCGTCATCACGACTACGGCCACGGCCTCGACCACCTGAGCGGCTACCGCGATCGTCATCATCGTCGTCGTCATCACGACTACGGCCACGGCCTCGACCACCTGAGCGGCTACCACGATCGTCATCATCATCGTCGTCATCACGACTACGGCCACGGCCTCGTCCGCTTGAGCGGCTACCGCGATCGTCATCATCATCGTCATCACGGCTGCGACCACGACCTCGGCCACCTGAGCGGCTACCGCGATCGTCATCATCGTCGTCGTCATCACGACTGCGGCCACGACCTCGACCACCTGAGCGGCTACCACGATCGTCATCATCATCGTCGTCATCACGACTACGGCCACGGCCTCGTCCGCTTGAGCGGCTACCGCGATCGTCATCATCATCGTCATCACGGCTGCGACCACGACCTCGGCCACCTGAGCGGCTACCGCGATCGTCATCATCGTCGTCGTCATCACGACTGCGGCCACGACCTCGACCACCTGAGCGGCTACCACGATCGTCATCATCATCGTCGTCATCGCGGCTACGGCCACGACCACCATTTTTATGGCTTAAAGCACCCGCTTCACGGGCTTCTTCAGAGGTAAATTCATGTGCATTACCGCTTGCATGGGCTGCTCGGCCAGCTTCACGAGCCTCTTCAGATGTAAACTCATGCGCATTACCACTCGCATGAGCTGCTCGTCCACCTTTGCTGGCTATTTCTCTAACTCTTTCAGGATCCATACTTGCAAATCCACGATTTGAAGTACCTGTACTATTGTTATCTTCATCTTCGTATCTAGTATTAGCCATAGTTATATCTTCCTATATTTAATTATAGTCACTACCGCTTTTATTTAACGGACTAAATAAAGATAAAAGATCTAAAATATTTTCTCACTTAAGCTATGTATCAATCCTTTTAAATGTATATTGAAATAATTCAACAAAAATAGAATAAGCTTATTATTTAAAAAAGAATTTATTTATTTTAATTTTTAACAATATTTACTCTTTAAATAATCACCATACTCATTATTACTCAAATGCACAGTACAATATATTTTTACAAATTTATTTTAAAATAATACCAAGATAACAAGAACTTTCAATATAAACAAAATAGTAAAAAACCAAAACATCTCAATAATTGAAAGAACAATTGCACTACATTTAATTTTAATAAAAAACAATAACATATGTCATTACATTTCTAAAAAATCTTTACTTGAGTAATAAGCTTTCATATTTAAAAATAAATTAAGATATTTTATAGGACAAGATTATGCAATTCAAAAATCAACAATCAAATCCCCAATACATTCATGTTTCCATTCCAGAAATTTTACTAGGCCATATTGATCTTGATAACACTTGGCACAGCTTTGATCAGGAATGGAGTTATAGATTAGACCCACCTCATGCGAGTCATCCATTTCAAAGAGATGTCTATGTAATTAAATCAAAAAAGATTAAAGAAGAAAAATTAATAAGAAATAATCATATAATTAAAGATAATAAAAATTCAGAGGCTATCGAATCAGCAAAAGAAATTATAAAGGAAATATTAGATTTATCTAAAAATATTCCTATAGAGAATTGGTTAAACGATACAGGTCATAGATCTATTATTGAGAGTATGATTGATAAAAATAAAGTTAAATTATTAGAAATTACTTAATGTTTAATGAGTAAATATTTTTTTACATCCCTATATATAAAATAACAAAGGCAAACTTTTTAAAAAACAATTTACTTATATTCACGAGGCATTTAAGCATTATAGGTAAATAAGATTTTAAAACAGAGGTAGTCGAAACATGGAAAACTCAACCAACCAGTATCCATCATCTGCTCCAGCTCAAGTTCAATCTCACCAACCTGGTGATCAGGAAAAAATGCATCCTGAACCAGAAATTATAAAAGCAACTCACAAAGGTAGCCAGAAACTTAAAGGTAAAGTCGCTGTCATTAGCGGTGGTGATAGCGGTATTGGCCGTTCTGTTGCTGTACTATTTGCCCGTGAAGGTGCCGATATTGCTGTACTTTACCTCGACGAAGAACAAGATGCTCAAATCACTAAAGAGCTCATTGAAAAAGAAGGCCAACGCTGTCTTTTACTTAAAGGTGATATTTCAGATCCCGATATTGCAAAACAAGAAATTGATGAAGTTTTAAAACATTTCGGGAAAATTAATATTTTGGTCAATAATGCAGGTGTTCAATATCAACAAAAAGATATTGTTGATATTAGTAATGAACAGTTAGAGAAAACTTTCAAAACAAATATTTTTCCCATGTTTTATCTGACCAAAGAAGCCATCCCATATATGCAAGAAGGTGACAGTATTATTAACACCACCAGTATTACGAGCTATCAAGGGCATGATGAGCTGATTGACTATGCGAGTACCAAAGGTGCGATTACGACTTTCACACGTAGTCTTTCCAATAATTTAATGAAACAGAAAAAAGGCATTCGAGTGAATGGTGTAGCACCTGGACCAATCTGGACACCTTTAATTCCAAGTAGTTTTGATGCTGAAACAGTCGAAAAGTTTGGTAAAGATACCCCAATGGGAAGAATGGGCCAACCGAGTGAAGTTGCCCCTGCCTATCTTTTTCTCGCTTCAGATGATGCCAGTTACATTACAGGACAAGTCATTCATGTAAATGGTGGTCAAATCGTGAATGGTTAAAATCTTTGCATAAAAAAGCCCTGAGAGTTTAATCACTTTCAGGGCTTTTCTTTTTAAGCAGGAACGTGCTGAGCTATTTGCTCTCGAGACCAAACACGGTGGGCTTTGATAAGATTTTTAAGTTTCTCTGAAACAGGTTTGAAGTCATCTTCAATTAAAGTGCCTTCGTCTGCCACTAGACCTAACGGTTCAAGTAATTCAGATTTATTTCCTAAAAAGACAATCGGTTTTAAATGCTTATAGGCTTCAAGTACATAATGACGAGTTACACCATCTTGCATCACTGCATTTAAATTATCGCCATCGGGAATAATTACAGCATCATAGGCAATAGAAGGTTCTGCCATTTGCATACCGTCTGCGGCAATAACTTTGTCTTGATGATCTTTAACAGGAGCCAAGCTTGGTGCTAATAAATGTAGGGTCACACCTTCTTTAATTGCCCAGTTTTTCATAGTTTCTAGTGCATCAGATTTCACTAGATTATGAATCAGTACGGCAATTTTTCGGCCTTGAATATCTGCTGGTGGAAAAGCCACCATAGATAACTTCGCTGATTTTTCAACAGCCTGAGGTTTAAAATCAAGGCTCAAATCAGGTACTTCAATACCTAAATTTGCACCTACTTGTCGTGCTAAATCGAGATCAATATTTGCCAAAATTTGCTGAACTTGGCGCTCTCGGATATGTTTTCTTTTCACCTTGCTCAACTCAAAGGTATAGGCATCAACCACATGTTTTTGCTCATGAGGTGCAAGACTCTTATAGTAAAGTCGTGGTTGAGAAAAATGATCCGAGAAAGACTCACTTCTTTCACGAATCTTTTGACCACTCACTTTTTCATAATAACTTTCAAATCCGCCATTTTCCGCAGCCGGAGGCGTCTCAACTGGCCAATTCCCATCAATTGAGTTTGGTTGATAAGATGCTTGCCCTTTATGAATCGTATGCTGATGAATACCATCGCGTTGATTGTTGTGGAATGGACACACAGGTTTATTAATTGGTATTTGATGGAAATTTGGACCACCTAAACGGCTGAGTTGTGTATCGGTGTAAGAAAATAATCGTGCTTGTAACAGTGGATCATTTGTAAAGTCGATGCCCGGTACAATATGGCCGGGACAAAACGCCACCTGCTCTGTTTCAGCAAAGAAGTTATCAACATTTCGATTTAAAACAAAACGGCCAATCGGTGTTACTGGTACCAACTCTTCAGGAATAATTTTAGTTGGATCAAGCAAGTCGAAGTCAAACTTCATTTCATCTTTTTCTTCAACAATTTGAACCCCTAATTCCCACTCAGGATAAACGCCCTGCTCAATGGCTTCGTACAAATCTCGACGATGAAAATCTGGGTCTTTACCTGCAAGTTTTTGTGCTTCATCCCAAACTAAAGCACTTAAACCTTGTTTAGGCGTCCAGTGGAATTTAACAAAATGTGCTTTACCTTCAGCATTAATTAAGCGGAAAGTATGTACACCAAACCCTTGAATTGAGCGTAGGTTCCGCGGAATTGCACGGTCAGACATCGCCCAAATTACTGCATGTGCAGATTCTGGTACTAAAGAAACAAAATCCCAGAAAGTATCATGAGCAGTCGCTCCAGTAGGCATTTCTGTGTCTGGTTCAGGTTTTACAGCATGTACAAAATCGGGAAACTTAATACCATCTTGAATAAAGAAAACCGGAGCATTATTTCCGACTAAATCGAAGTTACCTTCTTGAGTGTAAAACTTAATAGCAAATCCGCGAATATCACGCACAGTGTCGGCTGAACCACGTGGACCTTGCACCGTCGAGAAACGTACAAAAATTGGCGTTTGAATGCTTGGATCTGTTAGAAAACCAGCTTTCGTCAAACGCTCATTACCTTCATAAGCCTGAAAGTACCCATGAGCTGCTACGCCACGTGCATGTACGATACGCTCTGGAATTCGTTCGTGGTCAAAGTGAGTAATCTTCTCTCTTAAAATAAAATCTTCTAATAGTGTTGACCCACGGGTTCCTGCTTTTAGACTATTTTGGTTATCAGCTATTTTAACCCCCTGATTTGTGGTTAAAGCCTGATTAGTTGCATCATCTCTTACTGCATCTAACTGTTCATTTTTTTGATTAGTGTTGGCTTTATTGGCAGCATCGGCTCCAGCCATATCACTTGTTTTATTCGTTAATTTACTGTTATCAGTCATGTTTATTACCTATGTTTTAAAGTTAAACCTGGGGTGAAGTAAAAAGCTTAAGAATTAGTTTTTGCTAAAAGAACTTAAATATGGGAAAAGCAGCTCAACATATTTGCGTGTGCTCCAAAGCCCAATACTTTTGTGATGAGAATCAGGGGCTAAAAATGGCGTAAGTTTGCATATTTTTATGGCAAGATCATTCGATTGCTGTACACGCTCTTGCAAGGCGTCAAGCTCACCATCAGAGATATAGCTAAATAGATAATCCTGAATACGTCGGCTGTTATTTAATGCCCTGCTATATGTCAGGAAATTAGAAGAGTGGTCACTGCCCGCAATCCAGTCATGAATGATCTGGCGCTCTACAGGGTTAAACACCCCATACATTTTCCCATTCTCATCATTAATTAATCTCCAGAAAATGCTCTGTTCCGGATCGGTATTAAATTTAATCCATTTATTTTCAATTAAATGAGATAGAAGGCCACCCACATCCTCAGGATTAGATAACCATTGATTAATCGTTTTACATCCGAACTCTCTAGTTTGGTTATGAATTAACTGTCCAACTAGAGCCTTTCTCTTTAAAATTTTAAGAACAAAATCTTCAAGATTTAAATTTTTTATAATTGTAGAAGAAGTTACACCATGATTATTAAGTGCAAAACCGCGCTTTAATTTAGTCAGAAAAAGTTCTTTATCTCGATACTTATCAAAAATATTTTCTATAACTTTAATGGCTTTATTGGCATGTCCATTGTCAATGTTATCAATGGTGATATGCAGGTTGAAATACTTAGAATCAATACCAAGTTCAGCCAACTCATAGTTAGTAATCAATAGATGTAACGGTAGCTGCTCATAGCCCAGATTAAAGCCCACGATTTCGGGAATAAACTCAGGTGGAGCATAAGCAAGTGCCAACTGAATGACAGCGTGATGATAATATTCGTCTTCTAAAAGCAGCTCAAAACTATCAAGTCCCAAACTACTGAGTAAATCATCATAAATACATACATGGTTTGCTTTCGGTTCACCTAACCCAAGCTCTTCCAGATAGGTAACGATTAAGTCATGGAAGACAGGATCATTCCAGTAGTGAACTGTACTATATAGCCATGCGCCATCGACTTTTTTAGTTGGAGAGACTTTAATTAAAAATTCAAATGCTTGCCCAACGTTATTAAAATATTCTCTCTCACCACCAGCTTGCCGACGGTTTAAATAAGACTGGAATATCTCACAATTTTCTTTACTATTTTTATGACACCATTCATTAATCATATTTATATTTGAAGGGAAATCAATTTCTGTCTGATCTACCTTTTCAATTTCATGAGCAAGAAAATCTCTTGCTTTTTTTTCTTTCTCAAAACTAGAAATATCAGGATCAAGGAAAAAAACAAATAATTCGTAATAGTTCTGTTGATTATCTTGTAATAAGTCTATTAACCTTTCTTTTACTACAACAGGCATTTCTATTCTCCTTTTGTGAGATATAAACTACCATACTTTACTCATCTTATAATCCCACCCCGTCTTTGTGAGTTTAGGTTATTAAAAGCAATTGATATTTTTTAAAACAATAAAAATCAGTTATATAACAATTAACACAAGATTACATTCTAATCTTTAGAATAATTTAAGCCTCTGTTTTTATAAAAAATATATAAATATTAATTTTTCATTACATAGCGTTACCTTTTAAATTATAAAGATTAAAAAATTAACAAATTATTATCAAAAATAATTTTATAAATAATTTAAAAACAATTGAAAGGAGAAAATAAAATGTTTAATTCATGCTGCAAATTATTAGCTGATGAAAAAATTAAAATTGCTTTTTTTGAAAGTGCTTCGGCCGGTTACCTCGCCTATCGTTTTTCCTTAAGCCCTTATTCTGGAGACATCCTTATTGGAAGCTTAGTCAGTTATGACTTACGGGTTAAAGAAAATACACTTCACATTTCTTCAGAACTTATTGAAAAATATACACCTGAGTCAATGCAAGTGACGATAGAAATGATCAAAAAAGGGAAAGAACTTATACATGCTGACCTATATGTCGCCTGTACAGGTTTATTAAAAAAAGGTGGATCTGAAACAGAAGAAAAACCTGTAGGAACCTTTTTTTATTCTATTTACTATAAAAATCAGTTTTATAATTTTAGACGAGTCTTTAAGGGCTTTCCATTCATTAAACTCAAACAACTTTTCTATTACATTACACAAGATATTGAATTTATAATAACAGATAATAAAAAATAGATTTTCTTCATAAAAGATAACAAATACATATTTAGAAACGACCATAGCATTTGTTTAATGCCAATGTACTTAAATGTAATTTAATCGCTCTTCATATTAATTATGTTTATTTGATTAAAATTACATTTTATAGAAATCAAGGTTTTATTCAATTTTGAAAGTTACAGTTAAATATAGGGTAACACCCTAAGGCTACACATTAAAAATTTTCATGTTTTAATAAACCTATCTGAAGCTCTCAGATAAAACACACATCATAAATGATATGAGGTAATTAAAGATGAGCACTACTAATAATCAAAGCAATCAACGCGATAATCAACAGCAACAACAACAGCAAAATGACAACCGTAATAACCAGCAGCAACAAGGCAACCAACAGCAAAACGATCAACAGCAACAAAACAACCAGCAACAACAGCAAAATGACAATCGCCGCCAACAACAAGGCTCTAATCAAAAAGATTCAGGCCAACAAAACTCAAATAACAACAATCAGCAACGTTAATTCTTTGCTGACTTAATTGTCATTTGATGCGGTCATTCATTTTATTTAGGAAGGTGCCCTCACCTTCCTAAATTTACCTTAAGCATAAAATTCAATAATAGATGAGGAAAGACTAATGACAGATCTAAATAACGATCATGCACGTCTGCCAGCTGGCGATCATAATTACTCTGATTCTTATTGGCGTCAAAGTTACGTTACTCGTCCTTATTATCAAGAAGCTCAGCTTACTACGCCCGATTTAGATTATGATCGCGACTTCTCAGCAGCCTATGAATTAGGTCATCGTGCCCGTACTGAGTCTGAAGAAGGTGCTCAGTTTGAAGACATGGAAGGCAGCCTGCAACAAAAATGGGAAGAGCTTAAAGCTGAATCTCGCTTAAAATGGGAACATGCTAAACAAGCCATTAAAGATGCATGGAACGATAGATAGAATCTGTGATATAGCATTTCCTATAGTATCTGTGATATAGCATTTCCTATAGTGTAAAAATATGAGCTTATTTCCTATTAATTCTTGGAAATAAGCTCTTTTTACATCATTTTATTTAGCTGTCTTTTTTCTTGAAATATTCAATAATTTCATCCCCGTTATTTACGGGGTTTCCCGTTGAGGGATAGGGTTCTTCATGTGCATAAGGAGGTAGGCCTATCTTATCTTGGATAGGAGGCAATTTTTCCTGCCCCCCCGTTGTAATTCGTTCTATAAAACCTGCAAGCCAAAGTACAAATTCTTGAGTATTTTTACTCTTGGGAATAATACTTAAATCTAATTTAATTTTAGATTCTTGTAGAGGTTTAATCAGTAATTCAGCAAAATCAATATAATTGTATAAAAGCTTAAGCTTTGTCCCCTTAAGCTCATGTCTGAGTTCGATCATCAAATTGTTAAGATCTTCCATAGGCTCATCTGTAAAACCCTTTTTATCTTTAACATTTTGATATATTTTCTCAGCTATTCTTAAGTATTGGGGCATATCCTTACCTTTATAAAACGGTCATCTCTAAAATGAATTTTGGATGAATATAAGTAATTTATTGTGTTTATTTTATTAATTTTTTGAAACTATAATTAACTCTAGCAACAATTCATTAACAGCAAAATTATACAAACTAATAACCCATTAATTAACCAATTAATTTTATATAATGAATTTTTTATTATGTTACATATTTTATAGAAATTAACGATAAGAAAACCCACCCAAAAGTGAGTTTTCTCAGAAAAAATAGTTATGAGTTTTTATCCATTTGCTGAGGAACGGTTGGATCATTAGAGCCATGTGTTCCATCATCTCTTGAGTCTCGATCTTGGCAAGCACTCATACCCATTGCAATTCCAACGACCATGCTGACGGCACAAAAAATTCTTAACATTAGAGTCACCCTTATAAATTTTCAGATGTAAGCTTATGAATAACATTATCGTCTGTTGGCCTACTGCTGTGCTTCTCTTAACTTTTGTAGATTATGCAAGCTTTTGTAAAATCAAAATTGAATAAATGATTAAAAAATACCATTCTTGCAATTGATATTTTAATTAAATTTTGGCAACGGTTAATTATTTAAGATTCTCATATTCATGAAAGTAAAATTGTTCACCCTTTCTGAGTTTGTGTTTTATTAAGTCAATGATTGCAAACAATATATAAATTAACAATTAATAAATATTTGATATATAAACATTAAAACTCAATTGTTGAGATTATGTTTAATAATTATTCAATCGTTTAAATTCTAAATAATGAGTTCTTTTATTAGTGAATATTTAAAAATATTAATATTTGTTTATATAAACCAATATTTTATTTTTGCAATTGACCCGCTTTAATGCTCGGCTTATGATGCTCCGGCTGACCTATTTTGTCAGTCGGTTTTAGCAGATCGTCTACCTAAGT
>Ga0308168_1004341_pt1 | contig 10284 bp, 6 predicted proteins | sample PhyCR2_FD_202133 | JGI IMG/M metagenome (GOLD analysis project Ga0308168, IMG submission 202133) | Phyllosphere microbial communities from UC Gill Tract Community Farm, Albany, California, United States - DLSLRC.R2 | ecosystem: Host-associated > Plants > Phyllosphere > Unclassified | place: USA... | reverse complement strand
CCCAGCAGGTGCTCGCCCGCGCCGAGGATCTTGCCCAGGTAATTGCGTTGCTTCGGCGTTGGATCGGCCATCAGCGCCAGGCGGCTCATGCCGATGATGGCATTCATCGGCGTGCGGATCTCGTGGCTCATGTTGGCCAGGAATTCCGATTTCATGCGCGTCGCCGCTTCCGCGCGCAGCATCGCTTCCTGGATGCGCTTCGTGCGCAGGCCGAGGATGCGCATGAACACCAGCATGTCGAACGTGCCGCCGAACTGCACCGAGTGCAGCGTCCAGTAGGTGGCGTCCATGCCACCCTTGATGACCTGCGCCTGGATGAGCGAGCTGCTGAAACTGACGGCCCAGCCGATCAGGAAATAGGTGCCCACCGTGTCGCCGCGGCGCGCGCGCCCGGCCGCGCCGGGCAGGCCGAGCAGCATCGGCATGATGCCGAGCGAACCGACGGTCGCGACCAGCGCCTCGTCGCGGATCAGGTCGAAGCCGAAGGCGGCGGCGGCGATCACGCACAGCACGGCGCCCGTGCGCATCAGGCGCGGGAACACCCGGTCGACGCCGGGGCGCGTGAGCGATTCGCCGACGAACAGGTAGCCGCCGCATGCCGTCATCAGGGAGATGATGCCGGTGGCGTGCACGACGATCCAGTCGTTGTCGCCCCACAGGTAAGCGTTGCCGAGGCCCCACCAGGCGATGTTGTACAGCGCCAGGCCGCCGATCAGCAGCGAATACTTGGCGAACAGGATCTCGCGCAGGTTGAACCACTGCGCGAGGCTGTACAGCAGCAGGCACAGGAACAGGCCCGTGAGAATGCCCTGCACCAGGCGCTCGCCCACGGCCGACTGGTAGAACACGGCCGGCTTTTCGAAGCTGATCGGCAGGATCTTCGGGCCGTTGGTCTGCACGCGCAGCAGCACGTCGTAGCGCGCGCCCGGTTGCAGGTGCAGCGTGAACGCCGGCACCGGTCCGCCGAGGACGGCCGGATCGGCGCCGTCCGCATGCGCCGAACCGCCGCGCATCCGGCGTTCGATGCGGCCGTCGCGCGCGACGAACGCGTCGACCCGGTTGAGCAGGCCGAAGTCGATTTTCAGCACCCAGACACCGTCGCTGCCAGGCGCCGCCACGACGGGCACGCGCACCCACACCACGCCTTTTTCCATGCCCAGCGTCGCATAGGCCGAGTGCGGCGGCGTGAAGCGGTAGGCGCCGTCCGGTGTGTCGGCGGCGATGGCGTCGGGTGCGAGGTGGCCGGCGGGATCGAGCAGCAGGGTCGCCGCCGGCCATGCTTCGACGTGGCCCGCGGCGTCGTCCAGCACGAGCGGCGCCGCGGCGCGCGCCGTGCCCGCGACCGCCAGCAGGAAGAACAGGACGAGCAGCGCGAACCGGACGGCAGGCGGCGGCAGGCGCAGGGCGCGGGGCCGGGCGGGGAGGATCGATGCGGGCATGTTCTATCCTTGGGAAGCGGCAGCGGCGGGTTCGTCGGCGCTGGCGTCGGCGGTGGCGCAAGCATCGGCTGCGGCCGGGGCGCTGCGTCCGGTGAAGCGGCGTTCGAGGGCGTTCATCCAGCGCGGTGCGGCAGCGTCGAGCTGCCAGCCCTGCAGCGCGTCGCCCACCTGGCCGAGCAGGGCCTGCGGCAGCTTGAGCGGGCGCGTTTCGTCCATCAGCAGCCGCGCGGTGAGCTGGTAGCCGACGATGCGCGTGACGAGGCGCGAGATCGAGAACCCGGCGCACAGCCGGCGGCCGACCGCGTCGATGGCGCGCACGAGGCCGAACAGCAGCACGAACACGGCGCGCGAGAGGAGCGACACGCGGCCTTCCAGGCCAAGGTCGCGCGACGCGTCCTTGCCGATCAGGTGGCGCGTGAGCAGCACGGGGAACGGCTTGAAGAGACGCAGCGGCATGTAGCGCCGCATCGTCGCGACGAGGGCGGCCGCCAGCGCCGGGCGCGGGTCGGACTTCTTCACCTGCGCGCGGCCGCGCGCCTGCGCGTCGGCGAAGCGCTCCTGTGCCTCGGTCATCGATTCCGTCATCAGGGCGCGTTCGATGCCGAGCACGTGGCCCAGCACGTTCCACGCGTGCATGTACGCGTGCTCGTCGTCCGCGTCCAGGCCGAGGCCGAGGCGGCGCAGGCCCTGCAGGAACACGTAATTGAAGGTCAGCAGGGTGTACGCCAGCTCGTCCTGGTTGCAGGGCAGGCCGACGCGGTCGATGTCCCAGCCGTGCGCGTACAGCACCTGCGGCATCGTCTTCCCTTTGGCCAGCAGGGGCTTCAGGCGGCGCGGCGCCACGAGCGCTTCGGCGACGTCGCCGCGCAGCACGAGGTGGCGGATCATCGCGTGGATCAGGCGCACCTTGATCGCCTGCGCGACGCCGCCGCCGGCCGGGTCCGTGAGGCCGCCGCGCATCATGACGGGGAAGATCATCGCGGCCGTGGCGCGCACGCGGTAATCCGTATGCTGTTCCAGTTCGCCGGCCGCGTGCAGCACGGCCGCCAGGTCGGGTAGTACGTAGCACTGCGGCAGGCTGGCGCAGAACAGCAGCGTGCACGACGCCATGCTCATGTCCATGAACAGCTGTTCCGCCCGCGCGATGGCGTCGGCATCGGCCCAGTCGGGCAGAATGCGCGCGCGCGCCACGTACTCTTCGAGCGCAACGCCCATCTCGCCGGGCAGGCCCGGGCTGGCGCGCCAGCCGTCCAGGTCGCGGTTCAGCTGCCAGCGCGCGATTTCGCGGTTCAATGCGGCGAGGGTGTCCGCGTCCGGTCCGCCGGGGCGGCCGGGGCCGAGGATGCGCGCGATGGCGGCGTCGGCCAGCGGATCGGCGCGCATGGCCGGGTTGTCGGCGAGGCCGGGTTCGAGCAGGTCGCGCTTCATGCGGCTTCCTTCAGCGGTTCGAGGGTCGACGGAACGGTCACGGCGGCGCCGGCGCGGGACGGCGCCTGCACGAGGATGCCCCGCCAGCGCAGCAGGCCGATCCCGGCGGCCAGCAGCGGGAAGCCCATCGCGAACAGGGCGATGGTGCGCGCTTCGACCGGGTGGCCGAGCAGCACCTGGAACGCCATCAGGCCGGCATACACGGCGAGCGGCACGAGCACGTGGCGCAGCGCCGGCGCCGTGCCCGCGGCCGGGCGCCCGCGCACGAGGCGGCGGAACGCGAACAGGATCGCAAACGCCACGAACATCCAGCCGGCAAAGCCCTGCACGGTCTCGCCGAACCACCAGCCGTCCGTCTTCGTCATGATCCAGGCTTTCAGCACGTAGACCATGTACGGATCGACGCCCAGGTCATAGCACGTGACGACCATGGCGCCCAGCAGCGCCAGCAGGGCGTCCTGGCCGACGGATGCCGGACCGTCGTCGGGCGCCTGCCACACGATCAGGTTGGCGGCGACGTGGCCGATGTAGGCCAGCGCGAACCACATCATCGGAATCACTACGGGTACGTCGAGCAGGCGCGGACCCAGCACGGGCGTGTACGTGTAGCTGCCGAAGAACCAGCCGTACGAGGAGCCGAGCTGCTCGGCCAGCCAGCCGGCGCTCATGGCGATGGCGGCGAGGCGCAGCGCGGGGCCACCGCCGAGCACGCGCGCGGCGCTGGCGTAGCACAGGCCGGCCATCAGCAGCGAGCTGGCGACGAGGGCCGCGGTCTCGATGCCGCCCGTGCGCCAGGCAAGGACGAGGAGGGCGCCGCACGCGGCGAGGATGGCGGCAGGCGCGACGGCAGCGGCACGGGACGAACTCATGGTTGGCTCCAGGAAGCAGGCGTAACGATGGAACGGCCGCCGGATGCCGGCGGCCGCGATCGGATCAGAAGCGATAGTCGAAGCGCACGTCGGCCGTGCGCGGTGCGGTGGGCACGGCAAGGCCGATCGAGCTGATCGTCATCGGACGCACCTCGTTCTCGAGGTTGCGTACGCGCGCCAGCACGCTCCAGCGCGCACGGAGCGGTTCCCAGCCGAGGCGCAGGTCCGTTTCCGTATGCCCGGGAACCCGGTAGGCCAGGCCCGCCTGCGGTGCGGCCAGCAGGTAGCTGGCGCTCGCGCGCGTGTCGACGCCGCCCGTGAGTGCACCGCCCGCCAGCGGCATGCGGTGTTCCCAGCCCAGCGCCAGCGTGCGGGCCGGCGTGCGGTCGAGCTTCACGCCGGCCCACGAATGCACGCCGTCCGGCGTATAGCTGACGTAGTGCGCGTCGAGCAGCGTGAGCGCCCAGGTGAAGCGGTCGGCGCCCGTGGCGCGCACCTGGCCGTCCGCTTCCAGGCCGCGGATCGATGCCGCGCCCGCGTTGGTCGTCTCGTAGCGCGGGCGGCCGGCAACGACCGTCTCGTTGGACAGCTGCAGGTTGCGGTAGTCGTAGTGGAACACGGCCAGGTTCAGGCTCGCGCGGCGGTTCCAGAAGCGGGTCTTGACGCCTGCCTCGTACGCGCGCACGGTCTCCGGCTGGTACGTGAGGGTGCCGGCCGGCAGCGCGCTGCGTGCCGGGCAGCCGACGCCGCCCTGCATGTCGCCGGCCGCGCAGCCGTCGTTGAAGCCGCCGGCCTTGTAGCCCGTCGCGACCGCGCCGTAGACGAGCGTCGCCGGATCGAGATCGTAGTCGAGGCCGAGGCGCCACGTCGTGCGGTCGGTCGAGATGCTGCCCGCGTTCAGTTCGCGCAGGTCGGTGGCGGCGTTGAAGGCCGGGGCCTGCTGGTAGCGGATGCTGCCGACGCGCGACTTGTCGTCCTGCGTGTAGCGGGCGCCCGCGGTGGCGCGCAGGTTGCCGGCCAGGCGGACCGTCGCCTGCCCGAATACGGCGCGGCTGCGCGATTCGACGGGATCGTTGTCGAACACGTAATAGGGCGTGAGGCCGGCCAGTTGCAGGTCGCGGAAGGTGTACACGTCGCGCGCACGTTCGCGGAACCAGTACACGCCGCCCTGGGCGCTGACGGCACCGGTGCCGTCGGTGGCGAGGCGCAGCTCCTGCGAATCCTGGTGATAATTGCCGGAGAACGGCTGGCGTACGCCGAGGGCGACCGTCGGCGCGACGCGGTAATAGAAGTTGTACAGGTAGTCGTGGTCGAAGCTGCGGTGCGCGCCCAGCCACGACAGCGTGGCGGGGCCGAGATTCCAGTTCAGGTCCGCCGTCAGGCTCGACGCCGACTTGTGCGAATATCCCTGCTCGAAGCGGGTGTTGAACGGGTTGAAGCCGTAGGTGAGGCGCGCGCCGGTCGACGTGTCCTTCCACTGCGGCCGGCCGCCCGCGATGCCGGCATAGAAATTCGAGTCCGGCACGGTGCTGTCATTGTTGCTGTCGTCGCGGCTCGTCTCGTAGCGCACGAGCAGCGACGCGTCCGGCGTCAGCGCCAGCAGCGCGGACAGGCGCGCGGCGCGCGTGTCCTGGTCCAGGCCCAGCGCGCGCGGCGTGTTCGAGCCGTTGCGCAGGAAGCTGTCCCGCTCGCTCCACGTCGCGGCGGCGCGCAGCGCCAGCACGTCGTTCACGGGCACGTTGACGGTGGCGCCGGCGCGACGCTCCCCCCAGTTGCCGACCGTCGCATTGACGTCGCCTTCGAAGCGGCGCACGGGCGCCTTCGTGATGACGTTGACGACGCCGGCCGTCGTGTTGCGGCCGTACAGCGTGCCCTGAGGGCCGCGCAGCACTTCGACGCGCTCGACGTCGTAGAACGCCGCGTTCTGGCTCTGCGGCCGGGCGATGTAGACGCCGTCGACCATGAACGCGGCGGACGGGTCGCCCTTTTCGGTGACGTCCGCGCTCGACACGCCGCGGATCGTGATGCGCAGGCCGTCGTAAGAATTCTCGAGGTATGTGTTCGGCAGGCGCGCGCCGAGCGCGCCGGGCGTATCGGCACCGATCGCGTCGAGCTGCTCGCCCGACACGACGGAGAGCGCCAGCGGCGTCTTCGATTCCGGCGCGGCCGTGCGCTGTGCCGTGACGATCACTTCCTGGACGGCGCCATCCGCGGCGCCGGCCGTTTGCGCGCACGCCGGCGCGTGCAGCGTGCCCCAGGCAATCGCGGACACCGACATGGCGAGCAGGTTGGGGTGCAACCGACCCTGCTGTTTATTCATGGACTTTTCCCAGTTTCTAACGTTTTATTGCCGACGCGGCATGAGCGACGCGGCGCCCGCCCGTGTATTTTGGTGATCTTGTATTGCAGGCGGGTTAAACGGGAGAGTCTAACAGGTAGTGCGAACAGGAAATAGTGTCCAGCAGCCACAAAGTAGTGCCAAATTATCCATGACACATACTTTTTGGCATCTCATTGTTGCCATTGAGGCAACAGCAACATGGGCTGCCGGACTAGCGCAACAGGTCGGCGCGCGGATAGCCCCAGTCCGGCACCGGCTGCGGGCAGGGCTGCGCGGCCAGTGCGGCGTAGTCGATGGTCGAGAAATTGCGGTCGCCGAACCGGCTCCAGCGCACATCGGTTGCCGAGCCGGCATCGAGGGATGGCGCACGGGCAAAGCGCATCCAGGCATCGAAGTGGCAATTGTTCTTTTGCAGATCGCGCAACTGCGCCAGCGATTGCCGCGCGTCGCGCTGCCATGCGAGGCGCGCGCCGTCGGCGCTGTCCGGCAGCGTCGCGGCGCCGGCGATCGGGACCGGGCAGGCGTCGACGCCGGACACCTGCGGCGCGACGCTCAGCAGGCCCCGGCGCAGGTGGTAGCCGCCGTGCGCGGGATCGGCCGCGACCGTCACGAACGACCAGCACAGCGGATTGGCGGGATATGCGGACATCGCCGTGTCGAGGAGCCGTTCGCCCGGATCGAGCCGGGCCACGGCCTGGGCGGCGGTGGCGCGCGCCGCATGCAGCGCCACGGCCTGCAGCGCGACGAAGCCGAGGGAAGCCGCGAGACCGGCGGCCAGCGCGTGGCGGCTGCGGGCCGAGGTACGCACGGAGGTACGGGCGACCCACCCGAGCACGGCGCCCAGCGCCAGCAGCCCGGCGAGCGAGCCCCACTGCAGGAAGCCGGCGAACGTCACGCCGACGGGCACGGCGGCCAGCAGCGCCAGCAGCAGTGCGCGCGGCACCCGCCGGCTCACCATCGCGGCGAGCGGCACGCCAAAGGCGATCCAGAACACGGGCTCGACGATGAAGACGAGGTCGCCGTACAGCCAGCGCGCGTCGAACGGCCAGAACGGGTGGACGCCGTAGACGTTCAGGCCATCCATCGTCACGTGCAGCAGCAAACCGGCGCATGCCGCACCGAGCGCGGCGCTGCGGGCGCGCGGGCTGGACCGCAACAGTGCCCGCGCCGCCGGCCACAGCAGCCAGACCAGGCCCAGCAGCACGGCGATCTCGGCCACGCCGGCCACGAGCGTGTGCGTGTGCCCGCGGTGGTGCAGCAGATAGCCCAGCGGTGCCTCGACCAGGCGCGTCAGCACGAGGTCCAGGTCGGGGAAATTGCTGGCCAGGCAGCAAACGGTCAGCAGCATCCGGGTGCGGGTGCGCTGGGCCGCGGGCTCGGGTTCCGGCGCGACGCTGCGGTCGATCAGCGCACCGATGCCGAGGCCGACGACGGAGTGGGTAATATTATCCATGCTGCAATCTTACCCAAAACGCAAGCGGCCGAGGGAAAGGCATGCGTGTCACGCGCCGCGCAGGTAACCTGCCGCGCTCCACAGGCATCCCAGGCCGATGAAGCCGAACACGGCGATGCCGAAACAGGCTGCGTAGAACAGGCCATCGTGCGGCATCCCGGCCACGTGCGATCCTGCGGCCCAGACCGCCGCGGCGCACAGGCCGGACAGCCCGATGTCCTTGACGCACCCGCCGAACGTGCCCGCCGGCCGGGCGCGCCGGCGCAGGCGGGCGGGCGTGCGGCCGGCCGGCGCCTGTGCGGACGGCGCCGCGGCCGGCTCGGAGGCGGCGCGGACGGGCACGGGCTGCGCCGCCGTCAACGGCCGGCCGTCGCGCGCCGTGCCGCGTCCGGCATGCGCGCGCCGGCCCAGTTCCAGCGCCCGCGTCCACTCGGCGTCGTCGATGTCGCGCTTGCGTGCGGCCAGGCGGTCGCGGTCGTCGGTCAGCAGGTCGGCGATCAGCGGAAACACGTTGCCCCAGCGGCCGGCGTCTCCGGGGCCGGGCTGCAGGTCCGGTGCGAGCCCTGCGTCGCGGCCGAAGTACGAGTTCGCCGACAGCAGCCGCGTCCCGTCCCGCCAGCCGTGCGCCTGGCCGAGCGCCGGATCGAACTTGAGCATGACGACGCAGTCCAGCTCGTCCGTGTACGACGCCACGACGCCGGCCGCGGCATCGATGACGACGGCGGCCCTGCTGTCGCCGCGGGCCAGCGTGGTGCGGATATTCTCGATCCACCCCATGCGCGCCGCTTCCTTCGGCCAGTGGGCCGGGTCGAACAGCTGCGGCTGCAGCTGGCGCAACCGGGCGTCCGACAGCGCCAGCAGGGCGGCATTGCTTGCTTCGGCGTGCAGTGTCGGGATGGGCAGTTGCGCCGCCCGGGGGCTGGACGCATCCGGCGGCGGCGGCGCGCTGCGCTGCAGGTGCGCGCCCGGCACGACCGTCACGCGGCCGGCCGCATCGACTTCGTAGGTGTAGGGCGAGAGCGCGTCGGCGCCGGATTCGCTCCAGGTCTCGCAGCCGATGTCCGACATCATCGCGAAGCTGACCGGGTCGTCGGCCCCGCAGAAAAAGCAGCTGTGCGCGTTCGGCACCATGATCCGTACCGGACCCTTGACGTGCCCCGCCACGCTCTGCCACACCGGCGCCAGCAGCAGGCAGGCGGCTTCCAGCCCGTTGCCGGTCTCGACGTACGAGAAATAGCGCGCGCCGCCGCTGCCGCCGCTGCCGCCGTCACCATGCTGCATCTGCTTGAACATCATCCGCGGTTGCAGTTGCCGGTACAGGTTCCAGACCGCCAGCTTGTACAACTGGTCGACCGTCATCATCGTCGCCTTCAGCGCCGCCTGCCCGACGAAGGTGCCGTCGGGCCCCGTGCGGAACACGATGTCGAGATCGGCGACGAACGGCTGGACCACGGTCGGGTCGGCTTCGTGGCTGCGCGCCGCGGCCCGGCGCAGGATCGGGATCACGGACAACGTCTGCGCCTGGGTCAGCGGCGCCGCCTGCGCCGGAGGACGCGGCGCGGCGGAGGTCGCATCCTCTTCGACCGTGCAGAGGCAGCCGCAGCGCTCCAGCGCCTGCGCGTACTTGCGCGCCGCGTCGTGGGCGAGGCCCTTTTTGACCGCGAACCGCCGGTCGGCCAGCAGGGGCGCGATCTGGTCCTTGCCGCACTTGAACAGCAGCACCAGCTGGTCGGCGGCGAGCGCGGCGGGATAGTCAGGCTGCAAACCGCGCGTGACGACGCGATAAGTGGCGGAAGTCATTGCTTGATGTCGGTGTATTTATGAACAATGCTATTTTGGCACATAATGATTGCTAATGTGCAATTAAGATATCCTTTTGGTAGGTTTCCTCGAGCATTCGGCGGTATGCGCACCGACTTGACTTCCTTGCAACGCCGTACGGATAATCGGCGGCGTTGGAGGCGGGACATCGCTCACCGGGCGGCTCGTGCGCCCGGCTGTGCTCTCCCATGCTGCGGCCACCGGGATGCGAGAACGGATCGACACCATGCGACGACGTTTCAGAGAAGGTCTGCTGGCCTGCGTGGCCGCGTGCTGGCTGACGTATGCCTCCCTGCTGGTGCCGGGCCATGCCATCGTCGTGTGCAGCAGCGTCTACAAGCCGGTGTACTGTCCGGTACTGGCCTACGGCTTTCCGCTGCCATTCCTGGCGGACAGCCAGGGCATATCGCCGGTGGGGTCGGTGAGCCGGGAGCCGTTATCGATGCTGACCGGCGAAGACGACCTGCTGTGGCCGCGACTGTGGCTGGCGGTGGCGTTCTGGCTGCTCGTCGTGCTCGGCGGTGGGTATTTATGGAAGCGGCGATCGGGCCAGTGGCGCGAGGGCCGGTGACGTTCGCCCCGTCCAGCGCCGGAAAACATATTTTTTTGAAAGGTTGTCGATGTCCCTCATCGAACGATTGCGCGACTTTGCCGGCGCGCTGGCCGTTGCCTCGACGGATGCGCCCGACGACTACCCCGCGTGGAGCTATAACACGTACGAAAACAACATGGCCGACCTGCGCGCATGCTGGGCGGACATCCGGCCGAAGCTGAAGAAGGATGCGGACAAGGTCGAGTTCATCGACCGCATGCTGCGGGAAGCGTTCGATGCGTTCGAGAGGAAGGACAAGGAGAGGGGGGAGCAAGGCCATCTTTGCGATCTACAACCTCGGGGTGAAGGGCCTGCGTTGACGTCGGCCCGTTACGCACGCT
>Ga0308168_1004337_pt1 | contig 10290 bp, 6 predicted proteins | sample PhyCR2_FD_202133 | JGI IMG/M metagenome (GOLD analysis project Ga0308168, IMG submission 202133) | Phyllosphere microbial communities from UC Gill Tract Community Farm, Albany, California, United States - DLSLRC.R2 | ecosystem: Host-associated > Plants > Phyllosphere > Unclassified | place: USA... | reverse complement strand
TGGTGCCGGTGTCGCCGATCACTTCGCGCGAACCGGTCTTCTCGTCGATCCAGTCGACGGCATCCCGGTCCAGCGTCCTGGTCATCAGGCCGCTCTTGCGGCCTGCAAACATCACTGCGCTCGTCACCACTCCCGCGATGATTCCACCCACCATGGCGGCTGTCTGTCGTTGCATGAAAGCTCCCCTGTAAAAGATGAACCGACGGCGGCAGTGGCCGCACTGCCGGGGTCGTCTTGCGACCTTACCCCGTCAGGCGGCAGGCTTCGGTTCGATATCGTACGGAGTGTCCGCATCCAGACCCCGGCCGCGGTCGCACAGGATTGCGGCTCACAAGGAAGCAAGGCCCAGCCGCTGCGTGATCCGGCGCAGGACGCCGGCCGCACCGCCTGTTCTTGCATGGTCCGGCGCCAGCAGCGCCACTGCGGCCTGCAGCGCCTTGTCGTCCGCAGTGCCGAAGATGCGCGTACTTTCAACAGGGGCACGCGCGGCAGCCGGCTGCAGTGCGGGTAGCGCCGCCTGGGTCGCCTGCAAATGATGGGCGAGGTCCTCTTCGCGCAGCATCAGGTTCTGCGACCCGCCCCGTTTGCCGCCTGAGGCCACGACGAGGTCCGGAAGGATGCCCTGGGCCTGGATTTCCTTGCCGTTCGGCGTGAAGTAGCGTGCCACGGTCATCTTGACAGCATCGCCGCTGGCCAGCGGGAAGACTGTCTGGATCGACCCTTTGCCGAAGGTGCGGGTGCCGATCACGGTCGCACGGCCATGGTCCTGGAGCGCGCCGGCAACCAGCTCCGCGGACGAGGCCGAGGCGCCGTTGACCAGCACCGCCAGCGGGACGGTACGCGTCCACGACGGCAAGCCGGCGAGCACGTCGGCTTCGTCACGTCCGCGGTAGTAGCGCGGATCGACCGTGACCGTGGCGTTCGCGGCGGGCATGCGTCCGCGCGCGGAGAACAGGATGCTCTCCGGCGGCAGGAAGGCGCCGGCCACGCCGACCGCTGCCGACACCAGGCCGCCAGGATCGTTGCGCAAGTCGAGCACGATGCCGCGCGGTGCTCCCTGGATATCGAGCGTCTTCAGGGCGGCCGCCAGCTCCGCCGAGGTCTTGCCTTCGAATTCAGACACCCGCAGCCAGGCGACGCCGGGGGCCGCAGTCCGCGCCGTGACGGTCTGCGCCTTGAGCGTCGCACGTGTCAGCGTGGCGCTGCGCAGCGGACCGCTGCCGGCGCGCCGGTAACCGATCTCCAGCGTACTGCCGGGAACGCCGCGCACGCGCTGCGCCAGCTCGGCTGCACGCATGCCGGCAATCGGCGCGCCGTCGACCGCGACGATGACGTCGCCGGCCTCGATGCCTGCCAGGTCGGCCGGCGTATGCTCGCGTACGGAGACGACCTGGATCCTGCCCTCGTCGACTTCGGTCTCGATACCGATACCGATGTATTCGCCGCTGCGTTCCCGTTCCAGCTCGGCCAGGGCTTCCTTGTCGAGGTAGGCCGAGTGCGGGTCGAGCGAGGCCAGCATGCCGTCGATGGCGGCGTCGAGCAGCTTCTTGTCGTCCGCCGCGGCGACATACCGGGTCTTGATGAGGGCATAGGCCGCCAGCAGGGTGTCGAGCTCCTCGGCGGGGAGGGGAATGGTGTTACCTTCGGCGTGTACGCTCGCGGCGAAGCACAGAAGAAGGACGGCAGCAATGGGGCGTCGTTTCATGAATGGCAATCCTGTAATGGGTGACCGATTCTGTGCGTTGAGCGCGTTAGCTGCGGTTAGGGTTTCGTAAGCAACTGTAAGAAGGCCTGCCGCGCAGGAAATGAGGAATCTGGTGCCGGTATGTTTCCCGACCGCCGGCGCCGGTAGGGCAGCGAAGCTGCCGCGTTCCTGAGAACGAAGCCTATCTTCGCTCTCCAATATGACAGCAGTTTGACTTAGACGCGCTTCGGGTCGGGAACCGGCTTTTGCACTGCGTTGTCGCACAGCGTCAGCACCGCACGCACCAGCTCCGCCGGCGCCACCGGCTTCGACAGGTATTCATCGAAACCCGCTTCGAGCGAGCGCATCCTGTCCTCGCGGCGCGAGAAGGCGGTCAGGGCCAGGGCGCGCACGCCGGCCACGTGTGGGTTGCCCGATGCGCGCACGCGGCGCATCAGTTCCATCCCGTCCATGCCCGGCATGCCGATGTCGCTCACCATCAGGTCGGGCCGCAAGCGGTCGATCATCTGCAGCGCTTCATAGGCGGTCGAGGCGGTGACGATGGTGGCGGCCATGTCGGCCAGCACGTAATGGACGATGTCGAGCGAATCGCGCTCGTCGTCGACCACCAGGATGGTCAGGCCGGCAAGTGCACCGCTGCCGGCGCGCACGGCGTCGAGGTCGTGCGGCTTGAGCAGGCAGTCGGGCGCGGCGGGCGTCTCGTCGATGCCCTGCAGCGGCATGGTAAGCGTGAAGCTGGCGCCTTCGCCTTCGCCGGCGCTGGACGCGCTCAATTGCCCGCCTTGCAGTTCGACCAGCTGCTGGGCGATCGACAGGCCCAGGCCGAGGCCGCCGTGACGGCGCGTGGACGAGGCATCGGCCTGGCGGAAGCGGTCGAACACGTGCGGCAGGAAGTCGGGGGCGATGCCGATGCCGGTGTCGCTGACCTCGATGACGATGGTGTCGCCCACGCGCTTCGAGCTGACGCGCACGGCGCCGCCGCCGGGCGTGAACTTGATCGCGTTCGACAGCAGGTTCGTCATCACCTGCTGCAGGCGGCCGGCGTCCGCCGCCAGCGGGCCGGCATGGCTTTCGATCAGCATCTCCAGGCGTACGCCCTTGGCCAGCGCGACCGGGCGTACCGTCTCCACGGCGGCGGCGATGAAGTCCGAGGGCCAGGTGCGGTCGACTTCGATGCGGATCTTGCCGGCGATCAGGCGGCTCATGTCGAGCATGTCCTCGATCAGCTGGGACTGGGCGCGCGCATTGCGCTCGATCGTCTGCAGGCCGCGTTTCAGCATTTTTTCGTCCTTGCCGCCGTCCATCAGCAGCTGGGCCCAGCCGAGCATGGCGTTGAGCGGCGTGCGCAGCTCGTGCGAGAGGGTGGACAGGAATTCGTCCTTCATGTCGGACAGGCGCTCGGCCTCGAGGCGCGCCTTCTGTTCGTGCAGGTACAGGGTCTGGCGTTCGGCCGAGGTGGCGAGCGAGGCGGCCAGGATGCGCGAACGGTCTTCCAGGCGCGAATCGTAGATGGCGACCAGGGTGGCGATGGTCAGCAGCAGCAGGGCGGTCACGGTCACCATGCCGGCCAATAAATCCTGGCTGATGCCGACGTCGGCTTCCAGGCAGATGCTGCCCGGTAAAAAGTGCGCCGCTTCCATGCCGGTGTAGTGCATGCCGACGATGGCGCCGCCCATCACGACGGCGGCGGCCAGCTGGGCCAGTCCGGCGTGGCGCATGCGGTGGCGCAGGTGGAAGGCGAGCCAGAGCGCGCCGGCCGAGGCGCCGATCGCGATCAGGACCGACAGGCCGAACAGCAGCGGATCATATTCGATGCCGGGACGCATGCGCATGGCGGCCATGCCGGTGTAGTGCATGGCGTTGATGCCGATTCCCATCAACACCGCGCTCAGGGCGAAATGGGTGGGACGGGGCGTCGTGCGGCTGATCTGCGACAGGGCCAGGGCCGAGGCCAGCACCGGCAGCAGCCAGGAAATGAAGGTGATGCCGACGTCGTAGCCGACCGGGAAGGGCAGGCGAAAGGCCTGCATGCCGATGAAGTGCATGGCCCAGATGCCGCTGCCCATGGCAAAGGCGCCGCCGCCCATCCACCACCAGGTGGCGCGGCCGTGCGAATGGCGCACGCGCTCGGCCAGGCTCAGCGCGGTGTACGAGGCGTAGACCGCGACCAGGATCGACACCGCGACGAGTGTCGGTTCGTAATGGCCAAGAGACATGGCAAATTCGAGAAAAAGACGAGTGGGCCAGTCTACACGGCGACGGCCCAGTTCGCATCAAATTTCCCGGCTGCAACTTATAATTGGCAATAAGCGGGGCAGGGGCGCAACAGCGCCCGCGCAGCTCAGCCCTGGCGCCGGTGGGTCGCGGGCAGGAAGGCGGTTGCCAGGCCCAGCAGCGGCAGGAAGGCCAGCACGCTGTAGACATGGACGATGCCCCAGCTGTCGGCCAGCTTGCCCAGGCCGGCGGCGCCGATGCCGCCGATGCCGAACATCAGGCCGAACATCAGGCCCGAGACCATGCCGACGCGCCCCGGCACGGCTTCCTGGGCATACACCACCAGGGCGGCGAAGGCCGAGGACATCACCAGGCCGATGACGATCGCCAGCACCGCCGTCCACCACAGGTTGGCGTGCGGCAGGATCAGCGCGAAGGGCGCGACGCCGAGGAAGGAAATCCAGATCACGGCCTTGCGGCCGATACGGTCGCCGACCGGCCCGCCGGCGAAGGTGCCGGCCGCCACCGCCGCCAGGAACATGAACAGGAACATCTGGCTGTGCTGGACGCCGAGATTAAAACGTTCCATCAGGTAAAAGGTGAAGTAGTTCGTGAACGAGGCGATGTAGACGAACTTGGCGAACATCAGGATGCAGATCACGACCACGGCGCGGATCACGCCGGCGCGGTCGAGGCCGGCATGGTGGCTGCCAGATAAGCTTTTCGCCTTGGCGCTGCCGTGATGCCGGACCCAGTGCGTCAGGCGCAGCAGCAGCAGGATCGCCGCCAGCGCCACGACCATGAACCAGGCCACGGCGCCCTGGCCGTGCGGAATGATGATCGCCGCCGCCAGCAGCGGACCGATCGCCGAGCCGCTGTTGCCGCCCACCTGGAAGGTCGACTGCGCGGTGCCGAAGCGGCCGCCCGACGCCAGGCGCGCGATGCGCGAGGCTTCCGGGTGGAAGGTCGCGGAGCCGACGCCGATGGTGCCCGCCGCGACCAGCAGCATGGTGTAGCTGCCGGCGCTGGCCAGCAGCGCGATGCCGATCAGGGTCATCACCATGCCGAAGGGCAGCAAATACGGTTTCGGATGCTTGTCCGTGTACAGGCCGATCCAGGGCTGGAGCAGCGAGGCGACCACCTGGTAGACCAGCGCGATGATGCCGATCTCGCCGAAGCTCAGCGCGAAATTCGTTTTCAGCAGCGGGAAGATCGCAGGCAGCATGGCCTGGATCATGTCGTTGAGCAGGTGGGCGACCGCGGCGCCGCCGACGACGGGCAGCAGGAAGCCGTGCGCCTGTTGGCTTGACGCCGGCAGGGCGGACGAAGTGCCGGACGTGGCGGGTGTAATGGAGTGCGGGGCGGGAGCGGTCATGGAAAGCGAGGCCCGTATAGAACGGAAATGGCGGCCGGAAGCCGGAGAGGGCGAGCATAGCCCGACTGCAGGTGGCCGTCTCGCGCTAGACCGACATCGGCTGTAGAATTCCTGTCATGCAGCCGCATCCATCCACCAAGCACCACCTGTTCGACAATCTGCCGCGTCCCCTGGTCGTGATGGAGAACACCTGGCCGGCGGGGACGTCGACCGGCTGGCATGCGCACCCGAAGGGCCAGCTGCTGTACGCCATCCGGGGCGTGATGGTGGTGCACACGGATGCCGGTTCCTGGGTCGTCACGCCGAACCGGGCCCTGTGGATGACCACCGGACTGCGGCACGACGTGACCATGTCGGGCGACGTGGTCATGCGCACGGCCTACATCGATACCGCGCAAGTGCCGGCGCTGCCGGCGCAAAGCTGCGTCATCAACATCTCGCCGCTGCTGAGGGAACTGCTGGTCGAAGCGGCCCGTATTCCGCCGCACGAGGAACTGGCCGGCCGCAATGCCAGGCTGGTCGAACTGCTGCTCGACGAGATCCGGTTGTCGGCCGCGCTCCCGCTGCACCTGCCGATGCCGCAGGACGGGCGCCTCACATCGCTGTGCGGCGAACTGCTCGCGCGGCCGGCGGCATCGCTGGACGCGGCGGCATGGGCGGCGTCGATCGGGGTGGGGGAACGCACCCTGCACCGGCTGTTCGTCAGGGAGACCGGCATGACCTTCTCGAAATGGCGCGAGCAGGCACGCCTGCTGCATGCACTGCAGCGCATCGGCAACGGAGACAAGGTGATCGATGTGGCGCTCGATTGCGGCTATGCCAGTGCGAGTGCTTTTGCCGCCATGTTCAAGAGGCATTTCGGCGTGACGCCGTCGAGCTTTTACGGGTGAGGGGTCAGCGCTGCAGGACCAGGGCCGCCATGGCCGCGACCGCGCCGGCGGCGACCACGGCCCAGGGACCGATGCGCATGATCTCGCTGGATTGCCCCGCCTGCACCGCCAGCGGGCCGCTGATGGGACGCCATTCGTCGCGTCCGGCGGCAGCGGCGCGGGCGGCGGCCGCTTCCTGTTCGTAGAGGGTGGAAAAGCGTTCCAGGTCGAGGGGATTGAGCGTGGCCATGTAGGCAACGATCTGGTCGTGCTGGTCGAGCCTGACCTGGTAGCGGTTGCGTCCGGCCGCCACCGCGCTGCGTAGGTGGGCGGCTTCGGTTTCGACCAGTGCGCGCACGTGCTCGCGCGTGATGGCGGGCAACGCGATCCTGGGTCGTTCAACGCTTCGTCGTTCGGCTTGCACTTGCTGTGTCTCTCGGCGTTCCATCTGAAGAAGCAGTCTACGCCGCCGGCCGCCCCTGTGCCAACACACTTGGCTTCGTTGCGCTGCTGTCGAGCAGACAAGAAAGGCCGGCAAAACGTCGCGAAATTTCTACAAAGAAAAATATATTTCAGCCGGTTACCAGATTGGCATTTAGTTCGTGAGGAGAAATGCGTAGCCTGAGCGGCTTGCCGCCTTCGGCGGCCGACATACGGCAGTAGACGAAACACGAAGTGAACGACAAGACAACGACGGCGGACCTGGCGCGGCTGGCCGAGGAAAACACCGCCCTGATCGAAAATTCCCTGGACCTGATCGCCCTCATCGACGCCGAGGGCCGCTTCCTGCGCCTGAATGCGGCGACCTTCGACATCCTCGGTTACCGGCCGGAGGAGCTGGTCGGGCGCCGCTATTGCGAATTGCTGGCCGAGGACGAGCGGCCGCTGTTCGAAGTCCTGCGCGCCAGCCTGCGCACGGGCGTCTCGATCCGGCGCGACCTGCATAGCCGCTGGGTGCACAAGGAGGGGCATGCCGTCGTGATGTCGGTCTCGGTGCGCTGGTGCGCGCTCAGCCAGGTGACCTATGCGACGGCGCGCGACGTCACCGAACAGCATGCCGCGCGCCAGGCGCTGGACAAGTCACAGCAGCAATTACAGGTCATGTTGGAAAGCATCGGCGACGCCTTTTTCGCGGTCGACCGCGACTGGCGCGTGACCTACGCCAACCGCAAGGCGAGCAATTTCGTGAACGTCGAGGCCGGGTCCGCCATCGGCAGGAACCTGCTCGAGGTCGCGCCCGACCTGCACAGCTCGCCTTCGCTCGCCTATTACCGGCGCGCCATGGAAACGGGCGAGGCCTGCGCCTTCGAAACTTACTGGGAGCCGTCCGGGGCCTGGGTCGAGGCGCGCGCCTATCCGAGCGAGGACGGCCTGTCGGTGTATTTCCACGACATCAGCTTCAAGCGCCAGGCCGAGCAGGCGCTGAAGAAAAGCGAGCAGCGTTTCCGCAACCTGTTCCAGCAGGCGGCCGACAGCATCGTCATCGCCGACCGCGACCTGCGCATCGTCGCCGCCAACGGCCGCGCCTGCAGCAACTTCGGCTATACCGAAGAGGAATTCCTGCGCCTGCGCGTGCCCGACATCGACAGCGGCTATGCCTACGGCACCGAGCTCGCGCTGGCGCTCGACGACGGCCACACCCAGCTGCTGCGCATCACCAAGCGGCGCAAGGACGGCAGCACCTTCCCGGCCGACGTCCACATCTCGCGTTTCGAGGATGGCGGCAATGAGTTCTACCAGGCGATCATCCGCGACGTCACCGAGCGCGAGGAAACGCAAAACCGCCTGCGCGAACTGGCCACCCACGACACCCTGACCGGCCTGCCGAACCGCGCGCTGCTGAACGAACGCGTGCAGCGCCTGCTCGACACCTGCCCGCGCGGCACGACGGTGGCGGCGATGTTCCTCGACCTCGACCGCTTCAAGGAAGTCAACGACTCCTTCGGCCACGAGTTCGGCGACATCCTGCTGTGCGAAGTGGCGGCGCGCCTGCGCCGGGTGATCCGTCCGAACGACGTCATCGCCCGCCTCGGCGGCGACGAATTCGTGATCGCGGCCCTGTGCCCCAGCGGCCAGGCCGCGGCCGGGCGCATCGGCGAGAAACTGCTGGACGTGCTGACCACCCCGATCACGATCGCCGGCCAGGACGTGATCATCGGCGCCTCGATCGGCATCAGCCTGTTCCCGCTTGATGGCAACAGCAAGGAGCAGCTATTCCAGGCGGCCGACACGGCGATGTACCGCGCCAAGGCGGCCGGACGCAACCGCTACCGCTTCTTCGAGCCCGAAATGGCCTTCGCCACGCGCGAACGGATGGCGCTGGAAACCTCGCTGCGCCCGGCGCTGGCGCGCGGCGAGTTCGAGCTGCACTACCAGCCGCGCATCGACCTGCGCAGCATGGCGATGGTCGGCATGGAAGCCCTGATCCGCTGGAACCATCCGGAGCGCGGCCTGGTCTCGCCGGCGCAATTCATCCCGATCGCCGAGGAGACCGGACTGATCGCGCCGATCGGACGCTGGGTGCTGCGCGAGGCCTGCCTGCAGACGGGGCGCCTGATGACGGAGTTCGGGCGCGAGATCTGCGTCTCCGTGAACGTCTCGGCGCGCCAGCTGGCGCATGCGACTTTTGTGGGTGAAGTGCGGGAAGCGCTGCAGGAATCCGGCATCCCGCCGCATTGCCTGGAACTGGAACTGACCGAAAGCGCACTGATCGCCGACATCGAACGCACCGCGCTGATGCTGCGCGAGCTGCACGGATTGGGCGTCAAGCTGGCGGTGGACGATTTCGGCACCGGTTATTCGGGCCTGGCGTATTTGCGCAGCTTCCCGATCGACGTCCTGAAACTCGACCGCTCCTTCGTGCTGCAGGAAGACGAGCGCATCAGTGCGTTCGACTTCGTGAAAGCGTTCGTGGACATGGCGCACGCATTAAAACTGGCGGTGGTGGCGGAAGGGGTGGAGACGCCGGACGTGGTCGAATTCCTGCGCGCCGCCGATTGCGACGAAGCCCAGGGTTATCACTTTGCGCGGCCGCTGGCGCTGGAAACCTTGCGCCGCTGGCTGGCGTCGGGCGCAGGCGGTTGAGGCCGGTCGTCAATATTTTCAGAGGGAAAGAAAACGGCGATAATCGCCATTTCCCAAACTCAGCCACGAAAGCACGCCATGCCTGACCGCGACCCGAACGACCTTCAAGCGCAAGCCCCCGCCAGCCCGTCCCGCCGGCGTATCTTCCAGGCCGCCGCCGCTGTCGGCCTGGGCGCCAGCCTGCCGGCCGCAGCCGACGCCGCGCCGCGTGCGGCCGCCAGGCCGGCGTCCTCGCTCGACGCCAAGCTCAAGGCGCACGTCAAGAACGTGGTCGTGATCTTTCTCGAGAACCGCAGCTTCAACAACCTGTTCGCCGGCTTCCCCGGCCTGGCCGCGCCGATGCCGGCCAGCGCGCCGCAGATCGACCGCGACGGTTCCACGTTGCCGTCGCTGCCCAGGATCTGGGGCGGCATGGTGCCGGGACGCCAGAACATCGGCGGCAAGGAGTACCTGATCGGCGAAGACAAGATCGCCAATCTCCCCAACGGCCCGTGGAAACTGCATGATGGCGAAGGCCAGCCGCTGCCGGAAGGGCTGGTCACGCGCGACCTGGTGCACAATTTTTATCACAACCAGATGCAGATCAACGGCGGCAGGAACGACGGTTTTGTTGCCTGGGGCGACTCCGGCGCGCTGGTGATGGGCCACTACGGCGAGACCGAGAAAAACCTGGGCCTGTGGCAGATCGCGCGCGAGTACACGCTGTGCGACAACTTCTTCATGGGCGCCTTTGGCGGCTCCTACCTGAACCACCAGTTCCTGATCAGCGGCCGCACGCCGGAATTTTTCAATGCCGCCGAGACCCCGGCGAAGAAGAAGATCGCCGTGCTTGCGGATGGCCCGCTCGGGAAGCGCCTGGCCGTGGCGCCGGATTCGCCGAAGTCCGCGCTGGAGGGCAAGCCGAAATTCGTCAACCACGGCGCGATCACGCCCGATGGCTATGCCGTCAATACGATGGCGCCGCCTTACCAGCCGAGCTGGGTGCGTCCGGCGCCTGGGGGCGACGCCAACGTGGCCGATCCGCAGGATCCATCGGTGCTGCC